>Ga0160421_1000034_pt1 | contig 172370 bp, 155 predicted proteins | sample TAMARWmetagpilot_FD_108195 | JGI IMG/M metagenome (GOLD analysis project Ga0160421, IMG submission 108195) | Phycosphere-associated microbial communities from TAMU algal ponds, Corpus Christi, Texas, USA - TAMU ARW-7 10/27 metagenome pilot | ecosystem: Engineered > Artificial ecosystem >... | reverse complement strand
GTTGCTGAAAGCTTTTTTGCGACGATTAAAAAGCGAATAGTTAAGCGTAAGATATATTCGACAAGGGAAGATGCGAAAGCTGAGATATTCAATTTTATAGAAATGTTCTACAATCCAAAAAAACGCCATTCACACACAGGCGGTGTTTCACCTGCTAAGTTTGAGGAAGCGTATTTTTCTGAGTTAGAAACTGTCTAGTGAAAGCTGGGAAGTCCAAACTTACTAAAATTATTAGATAAAAACTAAAATCACTTCTATAACCCCCATAAAATCAACATCTAAATAACAAATAGAAAATAGGAAATTTATATGAAAAAGCTATCTGTAGCAGTAGCAATATGTGCCGCACTTGCATCTAGTTACACGAGTGCTGAAGTTCGTATAAATAGCTTTGTATCTATAGTGCGTGATAAAGATAGCTATGGCGTTACTTTTGATTAGGTGTAAGTTACTTATAAATATAGTGATAGCAGCGCTTTATTATCAGATGAGGGAGCCAATGAGAAGCAATGTACGCAGGCTAGTTCATTAAACAATACTACAGTGAATTATGCTTTTTAAATTATGTGCCTACAAAGCATTGTAAGCTAATAAACCTTAAAAGGAATAAGTGATTAATAAGTGAGTAAGTTGAAAATTTCCCATAAAAAAACCAGTAACATTGCTGCTACTGGTTTTATAATTTGGTGCGGATGGGGGGACTTGAACCCCCACGCCCGAAAGCACTACCCCCTCAAGGTAGCGTGTCTACCAATTCCACCACATCCGCATTTTTTAAGCTTTCGCTTAGGTGTTAAACTTATTGACTTACTTGAGGAGTATAAGTCGTTTAACGTTAGCTTTACGCTAAATTAGTTTGGTACGTCAGAGCTCTGCTGTTGAGTAACAGGTACGTCTTCTTCTGCTGGCGCTACAGTTTCTACTGCAGGTGCTGCTTCAAGGTTTTCCCACTCATCGGTCTTTTTAATTTGACCGGCAGTTAAGTTACCTAACACAATACTTAAAACAAAAAACACTGTTGCTAAGCTTGTTGTTGTTTTGGTCATGAAGTTACCTGCACCTGATGAGCCAAAAACTGTGCCCGAAGCACCGGCGCCAAATGAAGAACCCATGTCTGCGCCTTTACCTTGCTGGATTAAAACCATACCAACTAAAGCTAAAGCAACAACTAAATAAACTACTAATAAAATTTCGTACATCTTATACGGTCCCTTTTGCACTGTTACAGATTGCAGTGAACGAATCTGCTTTTAGACTAGCACCGCCAATAAGGCCGCCATCTATATCTGGTTGTGCAAATAATAATTCGCTATTTTTTTCGTTAACGCTACCACCATATAAGATGGTAAGCCCTTGTGCTAAATCGCTATCTAATGAAGCAATTTTGTCACGGATAAATTTATGAACAGCTTGTGCCTGTTCTGGCGATGCAGTCTTACCTGTGCCTATGGCCCAAACGGGCTCGTATGCTATCACAGAATCTTTCAGTGCTGCTACACCTAATTTCCCAATTACTGCATCAATTTGTGCAGCAACCACGTGTTCGGTTTGACCGTTTTCTTGTTCGCTCTCGCTTTCACCAATACACAAGATAGGTGTTAGTCCCACTTGCTGTGCACGGGCAAATTTTGCGGCTACGGTTGCATTGCTTTCTTTGTAAATACTGCGTCGCTCTGAATGACCTACGAGTACGTACTTAGCACCTAAATCTTTAATAAGCTGAGCATCCACTTCACCGGTAAAGGCGCCTGGGGTATTTTCACTGAGCGTTTGGGTACCCGTGGTAACACCACTGTCAACCAGTGCTGATACTAATGGAAATGGAGGAAATAAAACAATGTCTATCTCATTTGATTTAACACTGTTAATGGCATTAGACAGTTGAGTGACAAGCTCTAAAGAGCCATTCATTTTCCAGTTGCCTGCGACCATTGCCTTACGTATTGCCATTTTCCACTCCAGATTAGAAAGCGGGCGAGATATTAACTTTTCTCGCCCTAAGTTACAAGAGGTTATTGTTCTCAATCAGTTTATTTGCTCATAGATTCGACAACTGCTGCAATTTTTTGCGCGCTGTCTATGACTATTTTTTCTTGTTCGGCTTCAACCATAACACGTACTACCGGTTCAGTGCCTGATTTACGAAGTAAAACACGGCCTTTTTCGCCTAAAGCTTGCTCTACTTGCGCAACCGCATCTTGTACTTCTGGTGCTTGTGTAGGGTCTGTGCCAGGTGTGTAACGTACATTAATCATTTTCATTGGGTACTTTGTAAAACCAGCCCCTAAATCTTGTAATGTGCGATTTTGAGCCACCATTGCAGCCAATACCTGAAGGCTTGAAATGATACCATCACCCGTGGTGATTAAATCGAGGTTTAATACATGGCCTGAGCTTTCACCGCCAATTCTCCACCCTTTTTGCTGCAGCATTTCCATTACATAACGGTCGCCAACTTTACTGCGCGCAAATTCAATTCCTTTTGCTTTTAATGCATTTTCAAGCCCCATGTTCGACATAACCGTGCCAACAACACCACCACCTAGCATATGATCTTCAGCCGCTTGACAGGCAATAATGTAAACTAAGTCATCACCGTCAAATACGCGACCGTTATGATCAACCATCATTACGCGATCACCATCACCATCGTAAGCAATACCCACATCAGCTTTGTGCTCTAGCACTTTGCGCTTTAACGTATCAACGTGTGTAGCACCACATTCATGGTTTATATTCACCCCATTAGGCTCACATGCATGAGTAATCACTTCAGCGCCTAGCTCACGCATTACCGACGGAGCAATATGGTAGGTTGCGCCATTGGCACAATCTAGTACAACTTTTAAACCTTCAAGTGATAAGCCTTGTGGAAATTGGCTTTTACAAAATTCAATATAGCGCCCATCAGCACTTACTAAGCGCGAGGCTTTACCAAGTTTATCTGAGGCAACACAGGTCATTGGTTCATCAAGCATCGCTTCAATTTGTAGCTCAACGTCGTCATCCAATTTTAAGCCTTGGCCATTAAAAAACTTAATCCCGTTATCGTAATAAGGGTTATGCGATGCACTAATTACAATACCTGCTTCGGCTCTAAACGTTTGCGCTAAATATGCAACAGCGGGCGTTGGCATTGGCCCAAGCAGTACGACATCTATTCCTGCGGCAATTAAACCAGCTTCAAGCGCGGTTTCTAGCATGTAACCTGAAATACGGGTATCTTTACCTATAATTACTTTTTTTGTTCCACTTAGAGACAAAACTCGACCTGCGGCCCAGCCTAATTTCATTGCAAACTCAGGGTTAATTGGAGCTGTGCCCACTAAACCACGTACCCCATCGGTACCAAAATATTTTCTTTCGCTCATTATAAAGCTCCTTTTTCGCAAGCTTGGAGTACACCAAGCACATCTGCTGTTTCTTTTACATCGTGTACACGAATAATTTTTGCGCCATTTTGCGCGGCAATTAACGCACCGGCTAAGCTGCCCGCTAATCGCTCATCTGTTTTTCTGTTTAGCAAATTACCTATCATCGACTTGCGTGAAAGACCTGCTAAAAGCGGTAGTTCAAATTTATTAAATGCATTAAATTTAGCAAGTATTTCAAAATTATGCTCTAGGGTTTTGCCAAAGCCAAAACCTGGGTCGAGGATAAGTTGCTCCACCTTAATACCCGCTGTTTCGCATGCGCTTATACGCTGCTCAAAAAAGAGGTTAATTTGCGCTAGCAAGTAAGTATAAGTGGGTTCACTTTGCATTGTCCGTGGCTGCCCTTGCATATGCATCAAACAAATTGCTACATCGGGATACTTAGCGAGTGTGCTAAGTGCGTGGGGCTCTTGTAATGCACGTACGTCGTTAACTATATCAGCACCTGCTAAAATCGCCTGCTCCATGACCTGCGCTTTACTGGTATCTACCGATATAACGCAGTCACTTTTAGCTCTAATGGCTTTTATTGCAGGTATCACACGATTAAGTTCATCGTCTACATTAACATCTGGCGCGCCTGGGCGTGTAGACTCCCCGCCAATATCAATGATAGTTGCACCCTCGTCTAGCAACTGCATTGCCTGTTGCACCGCGTGCGCTGTATCTAAAAACTTTCCACCATCAGAAAATGAATCTGGGGTCACATTTAAAATACCCATCACACATGGTTTTTCTAAATTAAGTTTACGCCCACGGGGAAGGTTTATTATGTTAGTCATCGCCAACCTTTTAGTTATTTGATACAAAAAAGCCCCGAAGTACGGGGCTTTTAAAGTATTATTTTAACGATTATTCAGCTTTATCATCAAGGTTTGTTTCATCTTTTTTCGATGAATCATCCGGTTTTTGGCTTTCATCAACCGGCTTTTCTTGAGGTGCGACTGTTTTAGTTGGCTTATCGTCTAAACGGTCATGTGCATCACGTGGTTCACGCACAGGCTGACGCGCCATTAAATCATCAATTTGTTTAGCATCAATTGTTTCGTATTTCATTAATGCATCTTTCATCGCATGAAGAATATCAATATTTTCTTTTAATATATCTTCTGCTCTTTGATAATTACGGTCCGAGAATAAGCGTACTTCGGCATCAATTACTTTAGCTGTTTCATCAGACATGCTCATTGCGCGACCACCGCCGCCACCCATGTACATCTCGTTTTGATCTTCAGCGTAAAGTAACGGACCTAGTTTTTCACTCAAGCCCCACTGCGTTACCATCTTACGTGCAATATCTGTTGCACGCTCAATGTCGTTACTCGCACCCGTTGTTACTTTGTCTTCGCCATAAATAAGTGCTTCAGCAATTCGGCCACCGTAAAGGCTTGAAATCATTGACTCTAAAAGCTCTTTAGAATGGCTAACACGGTCCTGTTCAGGTAGGTACATAGTTACACCAAGGGCACGGCCACGTGGAATAATCGACACTTTATAAACTGGGTCGTGCTCTGGCACCATACGGCCAACAATAGCATGACCCGCTTCATGGTAAGCCGTCATTTCTTTCTCTTGCTCACTCATCACCATGGTCTTGCGCTCTGCACCCATCATGATTTTATCTTTAGCAGCATCAAACTCAGCCATACTTACAACACGTTTATTACCACGTGCGGCATAAAGTGCGGCTTCGTTTACAAGGTTTGCTAAATCAGCACCAGAGAAACCAGGCGTACCACGTGCAATAACTGCCGCTTCTACGTTATCGCCTAATGGCACTTTACGCATATGTACTTTAAGAATTTGCTCACGGCCACGAATATCAGGCAAACCAACCACTACTTGACGGTCAAAACGACCAGGACGAAGTAATGCAGGGTCTAGTACGTCAGGGCGGTTAGTTGCCGCTATAACGATAATACCTTCGTTACCTTCAAAACCATCCATTTCTACTAGCATTTGGTTTAGTGTTTGTTCACGTTCGTCGTGCCCACCGCCCATGCCAGCGCCACGCTTACGACCTACAGCATCAATCTCATCTATAAAGATAATACAGGGTGCAGCCTTTTTAGCTTGCTCAAACATGTCACGTACACGCGATGCGCCCACACCAACAAACATTTCAACAAAGTCAGAACCTGAAATGGTGAAAAACGGTACTTTTGCTTCACCGGCTACGGCTTTTGCAAGTAATGTTTTACCTGTACCAGGAGGACCCACCATTAGTACGCCCTTAGGAATACTACCACCAAGTTTTTGGAACTTAGAAGGGTCACGTAAAAAGTCTACTAACTCTGTTACGTCGTCTTTTGCTTCATCACAACCTGCTACATCAGCAAAAGTTGTTTTAACTTGGTCTTCGCTCATCAGGCGCGCTTTGCTTTTACCAAACGACATTGCGCCTTTACCGCCACCGCCTTGCATTTGACGCATGAAGAATATCCATACACCTATAAGCAGCAACATTGGGAACCAAGAGATAAAAATACTTGCTAAAAACGATTGTTCTTCAGGCTGAACGCCTTTCACATTTACATCATTTTTAAGTAAATCATTAATTAAGTCTTCATCGTACATTGGCATTGTGGTTTGAAAACGCTCACCACTGCTTTTAGTACCTGTAATATTACCCGTTCCACGGTCAATAATAACTTCTTGTAAAGAGCCGCTACGCACGTCTTTTACAAATTGAGTGTAACTTGTTTGACGATCAACTTGATCGCCGCCATTAAAGCTCTGAAATACTGACATTAGCACAACTGCAATAACCAGCCAGAGTATTAGATTTTTCGCCATATCGCTCAAGGGGTTAACCTCTTGTATCCAATTAATTTAAATTCAACTAAACGCCAAGCAACTGTACTACAGTTTGTAGCCGGTCGCTACTATATATACTTCCCGAGAACGGGCACGTGAGGCATCAGGTTTGCGTATTTTCACTGCTTTAAAACTATTACGAACGTCTTGCAAGTATTGATCAAAGCCTTCACCTTGAAACACTTTAACAACAAATGCACCATTTTTCTTTAATACTTGATGACACATATCAAGTGCTAATTCTACCAAATACATGCTACCCGCTTGATCTACCGAGTTATTACCGCTCATATTTGGGGCCATGTCAGAGAGTACCACATCAACATTTTTACCATCAATGCGTTTTAACAATGCATCAAGTACGGCTTCTTCACGAAAATCGCCTTGTAAAAAGTCAACCCCCGCAAGTGAGTCCATAGGTAATATGTCACACGCAACAACCTGACCTTTATCAGATACTTTCTCGGCTAAGTATTGTGACCAGCTGCCAGGTGCAGCACCTAAATCAACCACGGTCATACCAGGGCGAAGCAGTTTATCTTTATTTTGGATCTCATCTAATTTGAAAACAGCTCGAGAACGCCAGCCTTTTTTTTGCGCTTGCTGAACATATTGATCATCAAAATGTTCTTTCAGCCATCGCTTTGAACTGGCTGAATGTTTTTTATTTGTCATAAATTAACACGCAACTAATTAGTAATATTCTTTAGATGGCGTTAGAATACCCTTAATTCAAGCCATATTCAGCAAAATTTGTATAAACATGACATTATCAAACAAACAAAAGCAGTTTTTAAAAGGTCAGGCGCATAGCCTTAAGCCTGTAGTTTTACTAGGTTCTAACGGTTTAACCGAGGGCGTAGTAGTGGAAATTCAAAGTGCATTAGAAATTCACGAATTGATTAAAGTAAAAGTACCTACTGACGATCGTGAAACAAAAGCACTTATTTTTGATGCAATCGTTCGTGAGACCGGTGCTACTAAGCTACAAACAATAGGTCACACTGTTGTATTGTATCGTCAAAGTGCAGAAAAAAAGATTCAATTACCACGCGCATAAGTTAATTGTGCAGTGAGCTTTTTATAAAAAAACCAGCATTAAGCTGGTTTTTTTATTATATGCGCTTATTTATGCTTTTTACCTTTAAACAATAAATTTAAAGCACGGCGCTTTTTAAGCAATTTTAGGCCTGTTTTATTTAGTGCGTTTGTATTTTAATAAACGGTCTAAAAATTCAGTAGTTAATTCATTTATCACGCCTGTTTCCGCGTTAACAATCAAGCTAAAACCCACATTTAAATGCGGTATAACCACCAAGTCACTGCGATAGCCTTGCACCCAGCCACTATGATAATAAAGCGTTTCATCGTTATAGTTATAAACACGCCAGCCTAATCCATAATAAGCTTTTTTTAATTCCTTTTTCCATACTCGTCTATAACGCTCTTTTTTTGTAAGTGTATAAGGACGTGTTTGTGTAGCAAGTGCATCTAAAGAAAGTACATCTAGGTTTTGCCCTAATTGCGCATTTAACCATTTTGCCATATCGGTGGCACTTGCATTTACGCCCGCAGCAGGGCCGACTTTATAATAATTTTTTTTCAGCTTGGCTGTGTACCAACGTTTTTTGCCTCTAACGTGCGGCAGCGCATAATTTTTATCCTGCACCATTGCATCGTAGCCTAAGCTGGTATCGCTCATTTTTAATGGTGTAAAAATCCCCTCTTGCAGCCACTGGTCATATTTTTTATTGGTACTGCTGTAAATTACATCATCAATTAAACTAAACATCACATTTTGATAGCCATAGCATTGGCCTGGTTCGCAAATGGGCTTTACTGTTAATAGCTTTTCGACAATATCGGGGTAATTCATTCTTGATTCGATTAAATTGTCATACGCATTAGGAACCAAACCGCTGGAGTGGCTTAATAAGTGAAATACTTTTAAATTATCTTTATAAACCGTGCCTTTAAACGCAGGTATATACTCACTTACCGGTTTAAATAAATCTATTAACCCTTCACTTGCAAGCTTTGCAGTTAACGACCCTGCAAATGTTTTTGACACAGAAGCCAACCTAAAGCGGGTGTGGCGGTTAACCTGTGTGCCACTTCTTGCCTTAGTGCGGCCCATGGTGTGGATATAATCAGCGTTACCAATACTCACTATCGAAAGCGCAGCGCCAGGAATACCTTTACTGTTGAGTTTTTTTTCTGCGTAGCGTCCATACTGTTTTACGAATCCATCCCAGCTTGAGTCTGCTTTAGCTATCGCCTGAAGCGATATAAATAGACAAATAGCGACCCAAACGTACATAAAATTAGTGAGATACTTCATTCGTTACAAATTTATTCTTTTTTAACTACATCTATGTGCATAATATCATGAAGTTTTGATAGGACTAACGTACAATGTTGCGATTATTGGCTTTTTAAGTGGATGTTAAGTATTTATGCGTTTTATAGTTGTATCACTTTTTATATTATTATCAGCAGGTTGTGCAATTACCAAACAGCCGGCCGAGCCTTTGGCTTTACCGTTAAAGCCAACATTAAAGAGCGAAACTTACCAGCTTGAGTATAAAACAGGGCACGCATCGCCAAAAGTTAAGTCTGTACAGTTACCGGCGCACAAAGTAACACGCGGTCAAACAGTGCGTATTACAACCGATAAAGCAAGCGTAACAGACACGCTATTAAAGCAAATAACCCAAGCCTTGAACGATAAAGGCTTAGAAGTGACTGATAGCAAAAACAGTGACTACACGTTAGCTATTCATCAGTTAGATTTAGCATTTACTGACGATACAAAATATGCGTTAACTCAACCTGAAAACCCTTACCCTTTATTTGCCAAAGTAGCGCAGCAATACCCTACTCAACAATGCGCCACCATACTAGCGCAAGTGAGCATGCGCATTACGCACCGCGCCTCTGGCGATGTGGTGTGGTTTGCAAAATCATCAATAGACAGCGCAAGCTTCCACCGTGAGCCTTTATTGTTTAGCTTTGCCCAAGAGCAAAAAATTACTAATGAGTTAGAAGTGGCAACATTTGTACATCAACAAAATACCGAGCAAGCCCGTATAGCGCGCGCAGGTAAGGAAGTAACTGTACCGCCCTTTAAAACCATTACTAAATTAAGCAGCTTAACTAAACTACAAGGCCCATGTACGCGTACAGAGGTGAGTGCCTTAACGCCTATGATGCAATATTACTTAAGCAGTATTTTAATTGACAAAATAAAAGTGCAATAACGTAAAAAACTACATTTTTTTACAGATTCAAGGATTCACTTACCAATATAATACGCTTAATAACAAATAATAATTAGGTCCCCAGGGATGAAAAACGCTTTCTTACAGCATACTTTTATTAATAGCGTATTGCTTTGCGCCAGTTTTTTGAGCTTTCAAAGCCAGGCAAGCAATCGATACTATGCTGATAACACGCTAGAGCCCACCCAAGGCTTTGCGTGGGATTGGAGCGCTGGGGCTGGTTATTATGTAGAAGACTCTTACCTAATTGGCCTTGATTCCTACGACGATGGCATTGAACTCGATTTAAGCCTGGCTATTTCCTACGAAAACTTTTATCTCGACTTTGATCATAACCAATTAAGCGGCGGCTTAGTTGTGGGTTACAGCCTTATAGATAAATTTGATTGGGGCTTGGATATATTAGGCACCAATACTCAGGCTGGCTTTGATGACAAAGGTTTAGGTTTTTACAACCACGGTGTAATAGAAGAGCTTGCGGGTATAAAATCGCGTAATTACGATTTTGATGCTGGGCTAAGATTAACGCGCCGCTTTGAAAACTCGCAAATTTCGTTTGAGTTTTTACATGATATTACAGGTACACATAATGGCTGGGTGTTTAACACCTTTTTTAGCCATATTTTGCCATGGCGTAATTGGGAGTTTAGATCTGGGGTGGGTATTAGCGCTTATTCGGGCAGTTTTACTAACTATTACTTTGGTATAGATGCAGACGAAGCCACCGCTAATCGCCCTATTTACACCCCTAATGGCAGTACCAGTATTATGTTTGAATTTCATGCTGAGTACCCTATTTCTCAAGATTGGGTGTTTTTGTCTGGCTGGTTAACAACGTGGTTTTCAAAAGAAATAGACGACAGCCCCATTATTTCTCAAGGGTATCAACATAAAGCCAAGGTAGGCCTACGTTATGTATTTTAGATGGATCTGTTTATTATTGATCTTCCCTGCTATTTCATCTGCTAAAACCACAGATAAAACAGCCCCATTAATTGCGCTGCCCGACACCTGTGTTGCACTGCGCGAAGGCCGCAATTGCTACGCTGATGTAACGCTTAGCTGGCAGCAACCAACTATTGGTAATTACTGCCTAAGAGACGCAACATCAAAATATATAATGCAATGCTGGTTAAAGCAGCAACAAGGCGTATTTGAATATACCTTCGACTCCCAGCAAAGTATTTCTTTTGAATTGTTTGATAGTAATACAGCCCAAGTTATTGCCACAACAGAGGTTAAACTGCAGTGGGTTTATCAAAATAGACAAAAAAAACGCCGCTGGCGCTTGTTCTAATTAGAGGGTGTGGCCTTTCGTGATTGATTTTACAGCAATGTGTTTGGTAATTAAGTAAGTCAGCGTTTATAAAGTGTGGTCGTTCACCTAAATAGGCACTAACGCAGCATAAATCCCAAACCTATGCAGCCCTTAGGGTTATTTAAGGGCGAGTTTCAATCTACACACGGCAACCCTCTAACACTAAGGAAGCTTTATGGATAATTACGGCACTATTTTATTAGTTGAAGATGACACCTCTTTAGCCCAATGGGTTGCAGAGTACTTAACCGAGCAAGGCTATACCACCCATGTTTGCCACCGCGGCGATGAAGTAATAAGCCAGGTAAAAAACTTAAACCCTAACATAGTGCTGCTCGACATTATGTTGCCAGGCCAAGACGGTATAAGTGTGTGCAGAGAGCTACGTAGCTTTTACACCGCGCCCATTATTATGCTAACCGCCCGCGATGATGAAATGGATGAAGTAATTGGTTTAGAAGTAGGTGCGAGTGATTACATCATGAAACCAGTGCGCCCTCGCGCATTACTGGCCCGTATAAAAGCAGCACTGCGTCTTACCAGCGAACCGACTAAAGTAACCACTAACGAGAGTGTGATTACTGTAGGCGCACTTAGTATTGATACTCAATCACGCAGTGTAACGCTTAATAATCAAGATATGGCTATTTCTAGTGCTGAGTACCTCCTACTGCACTATTTAGCCAGCAATGCAGGCCAAGTAGTCTCGCGTGATGCTGTGTTTAAGGCAACCAAAGGCCGTGAATACGATGGGCTTGATAGAAGTGTTGATGTACTAATATCTGCGCTGCGCAAAAAGTTTCATGATGATCCGCAAAACCCAGAAAAAATTAAAACAATTTGGGGGCGTGGTTATTTACTTGTTGCCACTGCGTGGGAATAGTAACCGTGGCGGTTTAAATGAAAAAATTTTACATTTCACTACTCGGTAGTGCGCTGCTTTCTATTGTTGTATTGGGCTGGCTAATCGATGCATTTAGCCAACAAACTCAAACACCGCATGATGAATTTAGCCTACAAAGCCAAATGATCAACGGCTTTAGTAAACATTTGAGTAGTGTAGCGACCTCAGAGCGCGCAGCTTATGTAAGGCAATTGGCAAACGACTTTAATGTAAAGCTTGATTACAAAAACAATGAATCCCTAGCCCTGCCGCCGTCTTTAATACTACAAATGCATACCCAAAGCGGTCTTATTTTAGAAGACCAGCAAGGTTTTTATATGCTCTACAGTAGCGAAGTATTGTCGCCTTATCATCTTTCCATGCGCCTAGATAAAGGCTTTGAAACAGATCAGCGCAACGATATTATTTTAACTTTGTTGTTTTATGCTGGGCTCTGCATTTTTATGGGCTTTATTATTGCCCCACTTGCTAAACGCTTAACAGTATTAAACGATGCAGCTAAAAAGTTTGCCGCAGGTGATGTACAAGCGAGAATAAAGGTCTCTCACTTTACCTACATAAGAGATGTTGAGCTTACATTTAACCGCATGGCTAGCCAGATAGAAAAGCTCGTGGCGGAAAACAAATTAATGGCATCGAGCTTATCGCACGATATTAGAACCCCTATCGCATGTTTACGCTTTGGCTTAGATGCAGCGCTCGACAGCGCAGATATGCCTAAAGTTAAGCAATACCTTGTGCGTATGGAAAACGATCTTGATCATATGGAATCGATGCTTAAAAGCTATTTAGCCTTTGCAACCCTTGAGCAAAATGCCAACCAGCTCACCTACTCGCAAACTAATTTATCGCACTATCTAGAAGATTTACTTACACAGCTTTCGCCTAAAATTGAAACCAGCCAACTTAAAATACAACTAAACAGTAGTGACGATATGGTTTTTGCTGACTTACATTGGCTTGCTCGGGCTATTAGTAATTTAATTGGCAATGCCTGCGACTTTGCAAAAGACACTATTTACGTCAGTGCAAAGCGCGATGAGCATTATTTATATATTACGGTTGAAGATGATGGCCCAGGCATCGCACCAGAGAACTTTAATAACGTTTTTAGCCCGTTTTTTAGAGAAGAAAGCCACCGTAACCGTGCTGATAAAAGTTATGGCTTAGGGTTAGCCATTGTTGCAAAAGTGGCAGATTGGCATCACGGCAGTGTAAGCGTTAGTAAAAGTGCGCGGCTTCAAGGGGCGTGTTTTACCCTTAAAATTGGCCAGCATCACGATTCGTAAAATATTATTTACACAACTGTAATTAGGGCCTGTTGGCCTTTTAGGGTTATAATTTGTTCTATCTAGGGGCTGTTTAATCGCGGCGCGAGGTTTGTAACCTAGTGGGCTACGTAAAAACCGAGTAACAAAGAGTAAATAGCCCCTAGGCAGAACCCTTAGGGCAGCGCCTGTTTGGCATTTATACGTCGTTATCGCCTATTTATGGGGAACAACCACACTACATAGGCTCTGCCTTGCCTAAACACCAAACAGACTGCTGCAAATTTAACCTCGAAAGGTAAACAGGCCCTAAAATTTATTACACAAAATCAACTCCTTATTCTAAACCTGTTGATAACATTAATTAAATGCATCGCATGATAGACACACCAGACGATAATTATTGTCACAATTGGGCAAATAAGTACTTTTTATTTATTTGCAATTCCAGTAGATTGTCAGCGCCGTCAAAAAATAGAGAAGTACAACAATATGAGCGCAGTTAGAGGTGAGTTTAGCTCTCGCTTTGGATTTATAATGGCCGCCGCAGGCTCTGCAGTAGGTTTAGGTAATATTTGGGGGTTTCCTACCCAAACAGCAAGTAATGGTGGTGCCGCTTTTTTAGTCGCTTATTTGGTACTCGCGTTCTTTTTAGCATACCCCGCACTTATGGCTGAGCTTATAATTGGCCGCCACGGACAAGCTAATGCGGTGTCTTCTTTAACAAAGATAACATCACACGCGTGGCAAAAGCGCTTTGCTTTTATCGTGGGTTTTGGCGGGATTTTATGTGCGGGCTTTATTTTAAGTTTTTATGCCATTGTGGCAGGCTGGATGCTCAGCGCGACAATCGAACCTATCACTACATTAGCTGGTGCAAACCAAGCTTCAACGTGGTTAAGTGAGCAGTCACTTTCACGAAACATCATTTTTACAGTGATATTTATCATACTCACCGTGGCTATTATTAGCCGTGGCGTAGAAAACGGCATAGAAAAATGGTCTAAGCGTCTGATGCCTGCGCTTTTAGGTATTTTATTTGCCTTAATTGCCTACGTTATGACCCAAGAAGGTGCTATGCAAGGGCTTAAAGCCTATTTAGTGCCTGATTTTTCATCTATATTTGATGCAAATTTACTCGTAAGTGCACTCGGCCAAGCGTTTTTCTCTTTGTCATTAGGCACCAGCGTGATGATTATTTATGGCTCTTACATAAGTAAAAAAGAAAACCTAGTCACGCTAGGCGCATATGTAACCTTAATAGATGTGTTTATCGCGTTTGTAGCGGGCCTTTTAATTATACCTGCCATGTATGTCGCACAAGCTCAAGGCGTAGAAATTTTTTCATCTACAGGCAAACTTCTCTCTGAAGACACACTGGTGTTTCAAGTGTTACCAGCATTGTTTGATGGTATGGGCTCTGTGGGTTTATTTATAGGCTTTGCATTTTTTGCCCTAATGAGTATAGCCGCACTTACCTCCTCTATTTCAATGTTAGAGGCGCCGGTATCGTATACTGTGGAGCGCTTTGCAATGAGCCGCCTGCAGGCAACATGGCTAATAGGCGCGCTAATAAGCGCAGTGAGCATTACCATAGTATGTAACTTAGGAAGCTTATTTGGTTTAGTGATCACCCTAACAACTAAAGTTGCTCAGCCTTTACTTGGCTTGATGTGTTGTATTTTTGTTGGCTGGATTTGGTACCGTGGCTCACTACTAAAAGCAATACAGCAAGGTAACCCTGAGGTTCATAACACACTATTTTGGAAAGTATGGCCTGTATACACTAAGTTTGTGTGCCCTATAGCTATTGGTGCTGTGTTTTTACATTCGGTGTTAAGTTAAAACGTTATTTTTAACTAACCCGAGTTCAGGTTAAGTTCTAAATTAAGTAAAGCCCACGCGTTAAGTGGGCTTTTTAATAGCTTAAATTTACTCGTAATAAATTAGCTTAGTGTATTTAACACCATATCTTGATGAGGAATGCCATCTTCTAGGTATTGCTCCCCTACTTCTGTAAAGCCAAAGGAGCGATAAAATGCTAATAAATAGGTTTGTGCGCCTATATAAATATGACGCTGTGGCCACTGCTTTTTACAACATGCTATGGCCGCATTTACAAGCTCAGTAGCCCGCCCTTTACCTCGCTCACTTTTGCAAACCAGTACACGGCCTATTGCACTGTACTGCTCGTTTTTTTCATAGCAGCGGGCATAAGCTAATAAACTATTATCTGCAATTGCATATAAATGCTGAGTACTAGGGTTAAAGTCTACTTCATCAAGCTCAGGGTAAGGGCATGTTTGCTCTACTACAAATACATCAACACGACCGCGCATTATCGTAAATAAAGTACGCGTATCAAGCGCATCAAAATGCGCACATTTAAACGACATATAAAATCCTAAAATAAAAAACCCAGCCTAAGCTGGGTTTAGTTAAATTACGCATCACTTAGGCAAACAAACGCTCTAATTGGTCGCACAACTGCGATAAATTCACATGGTCGTGCTCTATGGTTAAATCAACATAACCATCGCCTCTAAATGCTCTATCCAGCTCAATTAAAACATGCGTTTTGTGTGCTTCTGGTACAAACGATAATTCAATTTCTTGAATACCAAATAAGCTGCGGCTATTAGGCTTGTACTCTAACTCTTGATAACACCCCGATACCGACTGAAAAGTAGGCGCACGTAAATGGCCTTTTTCAACATCAGCTTTTAATAAACTAAACCCTAATTTATCCATTGCTTGCATACAGGTTTTAACAGCTTCGTTAGGGTAAATATGCAAGTGGTCTTTATCTGTTGGGTCTAGTGCTAAATCAATATCAAGGCCTGTTTCAATCCATACATGTGATTGGTTGTAACCGGCATTAATTTCAGTAATTGGCGTTTCTGGATGAAGGCGCGCTTCAAATGGAATACTTTTAACTTCACCTGGCTCAACAGTGCCTATATCGGTTATACGCCACTGATCAATTACGTGATTAGTAAAGTACTCACCTGCTTCGCCATCAACTTTAACGCGAGTCATTAAAAACAAATCAAGGCCAGCAATTTCTTGAGCCACATCGCCTGCAGTTATAACGATATTAGCGTTAAAAAGTTGCCCTGGCTGAAGGTGCTCAGTTTCTAAAATTGTATCTACTTTTGCAGCGCCAATACCTACCGACGCTAAAATCTTTTTAAACATATCTATCTCCTTAAGCTGAGCGGCTCAGTTTGTTGCTCAAGCTTAAACTCCTTCGTTAAAGCATCTTAACCATATTTAAAAGCCAATGTCAGTGAAAAAATGTTATTTACATGCTATTTACGATTAAATACGTGTTTAATGTGCATTTTTTATACGTAGCTGAGCAAGTAATTGATTAAACGCGCTCATTTTTAGGGCTATTTTTATTTTCAATGGTATAAAATTTTCGCTACACTGCAATCCCAAATGAAGTGATATTAAGAATTATGGAACTAATCTATTTTGCCGCCGCGTTTGTTTGTGGTTTTGGTGTTTATCAATTAAAACTTCCTCCCCTTATTGGCTTTTTACTTGCCGGTTTTGCATTAAATTTATCTGGCTATAAAAGCACCGAACTACTCGATACCATTGCGGCACTGGGTGTAACACTTCTTTTATTTAGTATTGGCTTAAAACTTAAAGTAAACAGCTTAATCAAGCCCCAAGTATGGGCGCCCGCTACCCTACACATTATTTTTAGCAGTGCATTATTTAGTGGCTTTATGTTACTGCTAGGTATTTTTGCTGTGCCTATGTTTGTTGATTTAAGCTGGCAAAGTGCTTTATTAGTTGGGTTTGCGCTAAGCTTTTCAAGCACTGTATTTGCGGTAAAAGTACTTGAAGAGCGCGGTGAAATGGCAAGCCTACACGGAAAAATAGCCATTGGCATTTTAGTTATGCAGGATATTTTTGCGGTTATATTTTTAGCCATTAGCACTGGCAAAGTACCTAATATGTGGGCTCTTGCTTTAATTATTGCACTCCCTTTAGTGCGCCCACTTATGTATGCAGTGCTTAACCGCTCTAAACATGGTGAGCTATTGCCGTTATTTGGCTTTTTCTTTGCGTTGGTAGCCGGTTATAACGCTTTTGATTTTGCAGGTTTAAAGGGCGATTTAGGCGCGCTCATTATGGGGATGATGTTTGCGCCACATAAAAAGGCGGGAGAGCTTTCAAAGTCGCTGCTTAATTTAAAAGATATTTTGCTGGTCGGTTTTTTCTTAAGCATTGGTTTAAACGCAGAGCTTACAGCGAATTCATTAATTGTAGCGCTAATCCTTATATTTGTGCTGCCAGTTAAAACCTTACTTTATTATGTGTTTACGAATACCTTTAAGCTCAGAGCACGCACCTCGTTACTCACTGCATTTAGCCTTGCTAATTTTAGTGAGTTTGGCCTTATTGTGTGTGCTGTGGCAGCCTCTACAGGCATGATCACCTCAGAGTGGCTGGCGGTAATGGCTATTGCGGTGTCTATTACCTTTGTTATTGCATCGCCTCTTAATAAACGCTCAAACGAGTTATACGTAAAAATTGAGCGCTGGTTATTAAAATTCGAAAGCAAAACCCGCTTAGCTGAAGAGCTACCCGTTAATTTAAACGACACTAAAATCGTTATATTTGGTATGGGACGCATAGGTACCGGTGCATACGAAACAATAAATGCGACTCACCCTAATGTAGTGGCGGGCATTGATATTAAACCAGAGGTGGTAGAAAAACATATTAAACGCAATAGAAAGGTACTCCTTGCCGATGCCACCGACCCTGACTTTTGGCAGCGCGTTAACCACTCTCATGTTGAAATGGTGATGTTAGCTATGCCAAAGCATATGCAAAATATTTTTGCACTAGAGCAATTACAAGCCTCAGGCTATAACGGCCAAGTAACAGCTATCGCCAATTACCCTGATCAACAAAAAGAGCTTGAACAAATGGGCGTAAACTCGACCTATAACTTTTATTTAGAAGCAGGAAGTGGTTTTGCCGAGCACGTAAAGCAAGAGCTATTCGAAAAATAGTACTTTTAAACTAAATAATAAAAACAACCAAATGAAAACGCCTTATTTTTAATAAGGCTTTTTTATTAGTTTTAGTTTAAAAACTCATTTTATTTACATTCCTTTACATTACTTCTCTCTATCTGTAAAAAAAACAGATAAACTACCGGTGTTGTTTAAATAAACGCCTTCGCACCTATGTCGCATAATTAGACTCCAGCTAATTAATGCAAGGTAAGCATTTATTTATCAACACAAATTTATTCAATCAGAGGGCCTACTCCCTCGTTCAATAGGCTGTTTCTTGCCCGTCACAGCCTATTTTATTTCTGTTTACTTGCCCGCTTACCCAGCCACTATTTAATGCGTTTATTATTAATAAGCAGTAGTATTACTATTATACGTTTTATCAATTACTGACTTATTATGGATACAGCCGAACTCAAGCTCGCCATTAATACAATTATGCCCTTTGGAAAATACGCAGGCAGACCCTTATTGCTTTTGCCAGAGCCCTACCTAGTATGGTTTAAACAGCAAGGGTTTCCAGAAAGTAAACTCGGGGCGCAGCTTGCAATGATGTACGAGGTTAAATTAAATGGGCTTGAGCAAATGCTGATGCCCCTACTTAAAAAAAATGAAAAATAATTGAGAACTTTTTCCACGTAGCCGGGTCTACTATTTTGCTACTTGTTGATTTTGGTTTTTAACCACAAAAAGCGCCTTAGGCGCTTTTTTTATGTCTGGCGTTTTTAGGTGAATTGCTTTTATACCAATCCGCATAATAAAGTGATCTATTTTGAGGATGGTAAAACGTGTGGATAGCTAGGCAAAAAATTCGCTATTTAGTTGTTCTCGGCAATTGCTCCTGCATTGCTCTACCTTCTGCATTCATGCACTCGTAAATGGGAGCTTTTTAACGTAGCTAGCGACACATTTGGCCCTACAAAATGATTAAGTATTATTGCGGATAGGTATTAGGTAAGGTAACTATAAACTTAGCGCCGCCAAGCGATGAGTCAGTGATTGAATAGTGCCCTTTATGCCACGATACAATTTTTGCCACTATTGCTAAGCCTAAACCAAAGCCCCCTGTGCTTTTATCACGGCTTTTATCTAAACGAGTAAAAGGTTTAAATACGCTTTCTCTGTCGCTTTTTAAAATACCTTCTCCGTCATCTTCCACAATAAAGTAAATTGCATCACCCTGCGCTTTGAGTGTGACATCAACACGACTAACAGCGTACTTTAACGCATTGCCCACTAGGTTTTGCATTACACGCGCAATAAAGTGCGCATCACACTTGTAAACAAGAGCCTGTGGTAACACCGCATTAAACTCTATGCCGCTTGCAAAATTTAGCTTATTAATGACCGATTGTGTCAAAGCAGCCAAATCAACGTCGCTTCTCGCTAAGCTTGGTTGCTGCGAATCAAGCCGAGCATATTCAAGCATTTCACACACAAGCGCTTCAAGTTCGCTTATATCTGCCTGCATATTAGTTAGGTAATGTTGCCCTTTTTCCGATTGCAGTGTTTCTTCTAACATGGCTATACCAAATTTTAATCGTGCAAGGGGCGTTCTAAATTCATGAGATACAGAGGAGGTAAGTTCTTGTTGCGCACTAAGAAGATGCTCTATGCGCTGCTGCATTACTTTTAGAGTATCAGTAACGGGTAAAAAAAACGATTTAGAAGGACTGCTTAAGTTAAAGTCTTGCGAGCCATCTACCGCTTCGCACGCATGGCTTAATTTAGAAAAATCACGCCATAGTAAAAAGCTCCACAGCCCCACAGGTAACCCTACAATAGCCAGTAACATTAAATACGGGATAACAGAGCTTTCAGGTGCTTTTATAACGCCTACAGGACCAATTTGAAGTAGTTTGTTATCACCAAGCTCAACATACCACACTATGCGCTGCTTTTTATCATACAGGTACAGGTAATGATTTTTATCTAATGAGGCTTGCTGCTTAAGGGGTAAAATAAGATCTTTGCGGGCAATAACTTGGCTTTCAAAGCTGTGTTTTAGCTTATCTAGTCCATCATCGGTTTGCGATAATAACCAAAGTGCTTGGCCAAACTCATCATCTAACAGCACTTGCTGCTGCGTCTCTTCGTAAGGCCAAATTTGTTCTATAACACCACTAACAATAAATAAAGAAACAATGATATAAACATATAAACTTATAAATAGTTTGCCCATTATTCCTTATTTACCTTCATATATTATTTTTCCCAGGCGTCTGATACAAACAAGTAACCTTGCCCCCACACGGTTTTTATACGGTAAGGTTTATCGCTGTTATCACCTAGCTTTTTACGAATTCGTGACACGCGTACATCAACGGTACGGTCAAGCCCATCGTATTGACGACCAATCATATGTTGATGAACATGTTCACGGCTTAGTACTTCGCCTGCATTTGAGGCAAGTAGCCATAGTAGCTCAAACTCATGCGATGTAAGTACTATTTCGTTTTCGTTTAATTTAACAATTCGGCTGGTTTTATCAATGACTAAATCACCAAACTGAATCTCTTCTGCGGCCTTAACCACGGGTTGCCCGCGACGCAGTAATGCATTTACACGCGCCAGTAAAACACGCGGTTCTGCAGGTTTTACCACATAATCATCTGCGCCAAGCTCTAAGCCAATCACCTGGTCAAAGTCTTCACCTTTTGCAGTAAGCATTAAAATTGGCAACGAAAACTTATCACGTACTTGTCGACATACGCTAAAGCCATCTTTACCTGGCAACATAATATCTAAAATCATTAAATCAGCAGCGTTATTCTCAAGATAACTAAATACTTCATCACCACGGCTTAATACGTCTACTTCTAAGCCATTATGTTCAAGATAATCTTTTGTTAGTTGTTGTAAACCTAGGTCATCTTCAACAAGTAAAATTTTTGGCATGAGTTGCTCCTAAATTAAAAATAGCTCCATGGAGAGCGAAGCCTGCGCCTACTTTTTTTAGCATCAGCACTTTGCACTTCAACGTGTGTTTTAGCAATTAACACACCGGTATGAGGATTGATTAAGGAGTATATGGTCTCTACCTGAACACGCGCTTTATACTCAAACTCACCAATAGCCTGCTGTTGCCAGCATTTAATCAGTTTATTTTGTTGGTACAGGCATACATCGCTTGGCGATGGTTGCTGCCAATTAAACTTTAAATCGAGATCGCAAAACGCTTGCTGCTCAGACACAACACACACTTTGGGAGAAACCTTTAAAGACGCATTTTGCGCTACAACGGGAGGGCTAAACAGAAAAACTGTAAGCACAATCAACATTAAATACTTCATATTAAAAAGTATGATCGAATCCTATAAAAGCAGTCATTGAATAGTTACGTTCAAAAAGCGGACTGCCATCCATAGCTGAATAGTCGTAATATGCTACATGAAAACGAAGACTGTTAGCCTCACTCAATGGCCAACTGGCGTCGATTTTAGCATAAGGTTGCCAGCTACTACCAACGTCAATTTTACCTAATGAGGTTTCGTGTGCTTTTAAACCATAATAGTAGCTGTTTAATTCAGCTGATTTATAGTTAACCCCAAGCGTTGGCTTTAACTTTAAACGCCCTACTTCACTGTGGTACTGCCATTGTATAGCGCCTCGAGTACCGTTATAAACATTACTTATATCGTGTAATAACTGTATCGATAGCACATGATTTTGCTGCACATAATGATAGCTGCCCCCAGCATCTAGGGCTAAATGGCGATTATCAATATTATCGATATTTATTTTTTTAGGCTGGGGATTATTTTGCGCTAATGCAGAAGCACCTGCGGTTGCTGGTAAAACAAAGAGGTTATTAGGATGCCAATCAATAAAAAAGCGTGACTCTGCGTTCAGTTCTGAAACGATATTAAAATGATGCTTTTGATTTTCTTTAAGTGTGTAGCCAAGGCGACCATTATCGAAAAACCAACGCTCGCCATAAAAAGCAATGCGCGGGATCACAGGGAGCGGGACGTTTTTTCCGCCATGCAGAGGGTTGGTAATAACACCCGCGCCGGCACTTAGATTTACATGCCACTTCTTAACAGTAATATGTTGCTGCGCATACTCTTGTTCGTTGTAGGCCTGCGAAGCTGTGCTAGGCACGCAAACAAGACACACCACAAAGCAAAAAATGTAAATAAAAGTATTGAGCCGCATTAACCTAATCTAAATGAGTAAAATAAGTAAGTCACCCATACTAGCAAGGTAAGCACAAATGTGCGCCACCTGGTTACAATCATTCACAATTTTTATACATGCGTATCACATTTAAATATCAGGGGCTATTTCAATACGGTTGCGACCATGTGTTTTAGCTATATATAAAGCACGGTCGGCGCGCTCAATAAGTACCGAACCTTTCGTGAATGGACGTAAAATAGCGAGCCCAAAACTTGCAGAAATTGCACGTTTAGAGTTTACATCGTCTTTTTTACGGATAGTTAATGAGGCAATATCTAAACGAATTTTATCAGCAAACACCATAATCTCGTTAATGCTGTCAAAATACCCGGTAATACAAAACTCCTCACCACCATAGCGGTAAACATTCAGGCTATCGGAAATATTTTGCGAAACTTTTTTGGCTACTAATTTAAGTACTTCATCGCCTTTTTGATGACCAAAATCGTCGTTAAAACGCTTAAAGTGATCAATATCAAACATGATTAGTACCGCCAATACGCTCTCGTCAGCTTGCTCTGAATAGGTTTGACAAAACTGCTGAATATCATCATTAAACTTTCTTCTATTAAAAAAGCCTGTCAGGGGGTCTGTATCGGCTGCTTCTTGAGAAAGGTTAAGTGCTTCTTTTAAATCTTTAATTTCGTTATAGGCTACCGCAAGCTTAGTTTGAAATTCTCGCGCATAGTCTTGCATAGCCACCGACTCGTCGGTTAAGCGTTCAACACAACCGAGTATTTCGTTAAACGAATTTACATTAGCTAAACTTGCCAACTCATTTTGAGAATCTACCAACGACGTGGTAAAGCTTTTAGAATGATCGAGGGTAACGCTTATATCATGCTGTACTTGCTCCATAGTGCCATGGAAGCGATCAGCCATTTCTTGAAAAAACACTAAGTCATCTTCGCTTAAATGCTTATCAAAAATTTCTTTTGCTTTATTTTGAGTACATGTTTGTTGCTCAGCAATGACGTGATCAAGCTCAGCATTTAATGCTGGCTTACTGCCTTGCACATAGCAATACCAAATAGCGTAATTGATAGGCGTTACCGGCATTCGGTATTTTACCATCAGAGGAATTGCTTTTTTTAAACATTGAGCAGAATGAGCGAGCGATACAGCATGATCCATAATTATTATAAACTCTCGTGCGTCATTATTTTTTATTATTAAGCTTTCATGTTAAGTAATAGTAAACTCATACGCAACTGTTAATCATACTATTTACTGAATTATATTAATCGTTAAAAGCTTAAATAACATTTGCGCCTAAAGTTTGTGCAATATTCCATAATGCACTGATTGCAGGGTCGTTAAGCTCTTTTTTTAGCACCGCCAAACCAATATCAAACCCTTCTGGCTGGTGATTTTCACTGGGCAGTACGTGTACCTTGTCTTGTAGCGGACTATTATCTAGCACTATTTTGGGAACCATGGCGACACCTAATCCTAGGCTCACCATAGACACCATAGCTTCGTGCCCTGCTACTTGTGCATAAATTTTTCCATGCACATTATTTTTCCGCCACCACTGCTCTAACCGCTGCCTAGAAAAACCTTGCTCAGGTACAATAAACTCCAGTTCTGACCAATCAATATGTGGGGCGTTTTTCGCTATTTTTTCGCTGATCGGGCATTGAATTTTAGGTCCAATAAGAACCAGTGGAGAGTGGCCTATATTAACAAAAGCAATTTGTGCAGGCAGTTTACTTGGCCTTGCAGCAATAGCCATTGATTCATGGGCATCCAGTACTCGGTTTATTGCCAACGCCGGATCGCCGGTATTTAGCGTTATTTCTATATGCTGATGCTGCGCGCGGAGTTGTTCTAATATTTGATGCAAAAAACTATACGAGGCGGTGACTGAGCAATAAATACTCACATTACCGTAAATATGCTGGGTTGGGTCTTTCACATTCGCTTTAAAGCGCTGCCAATTAGCCAGTGTAGAGGTGGCGTAATCAATAAACGACTCCCCTTCTTTAGTTAATTTTACACTTCGGTTATCGCGTATAAATAAAGCAACGCCGACCTCGTCTTCAAGCTGCTTAATATTACGACTTAAAGTAGGTGCACTTATATGGCACAGCTCGCTCGCCCTGGCAAAATGGAGCGTTTTAGCTAACGCTAAAAAGTAATTTAAATGCTTATGATCCATTACACGCCTCTACGTTTCATTTTTTGAAATACTTTAGTGCAAATATATCATTTTACGCAAGCAAAGTTTTTTTTTATGGTGTGTTTAAGCAAAGCAAATACGCTTTGCATCTAACAAACACGAATTATAGGACACTAACATGGCGAATTATTTTAATACCTTACCTTTACGCGAGCAGTTAGCTCAATTAGCGCAATGTGAATTTATGGACCCAAGTGAATTTACCGATGGTGTTGATGCACTTAAAGGTAAAAAGCTGGTTATTGTTGGCTGTGGCGCACAAGGTCTTAACCAAGGTTTAAACTTACGTGACTCAGGCCTAGATGTATCGTACACGTTACGTCAATCAGCAATTGATGAGCGTCGTCAGTCATACCTAAATGCATCTGAAAACGGTTTTACTGTAGGCACGTACGAAGAGCTAATTCCGAGCGCTGACGTAGTATTAAACCTAACACCTGATAAGCAACATACGGCCGTTGTAACTGCCATTATGCCTTTAATGAAACAAGGCTCTACACTTGCTTACTCGCACGGTTTTAATATTGTTGAAGAAGGCATGCAAATTCGTGAAGACATTACGGTAATCATGGTTGCTCCTAAGTGTCCTGGCTCTGAAGTTCGCGAAGAATACAAACGCGGCTTTGGTGTACCTACTCTTATTGCTGTTCACCCAGAAAATGACCCACAAGGTCACGGTTTAGCACAAGCTAAAGCCTACGCTGCGGGTACCGGTGGTCATCGTGCAGGTGTACTTAAGTCATCATTTATCGCTGAAGTTAAATCAGACTTAATGGGCGAGCAAACAATTCTGTGTGGCATGTTACAAACCGGTTCAATTTTATGTTTTGATAAAATGATTGAAAAAGGCATTGATGCGGGTTACGCATCAAAACTAATTCAATACGGCTGGGAAGTAATTACCGAAGCCCTTAAATACGGCGGCGTTACTAACATGCTTGACCGTTTATCAAACCCTGCAAAAGTAAAAGCGTTTGAACTAAGCGAAGAACTTAAAGTTATTATGCGCCCGCTTTATAACAAGCACCAAGATGACATTATCGACGGTACTTTCTCACGCGTAATGATGGAAGATTGGGCAAACGACGATGCAAACTTACTAAAATGGCGTGCAGAAACTGCCGAAACTAACTTTGAAAAAACCCCTGCTGGTGATGTAGAAATCTCTGAGCAAGAGTTTTTCGATAACGGTATTTTAATGGTTGCTATGGTTAAAGCGGGCGTTGAGCTTGCATTTGAAACCATGACTGCAGCGGGCATTATTGACGAGTCGGCTTATTATGAGTCTTTACACGAAACACCGTTAATTGCCAACACAATAGCACGTAAAAAGTTATTCGAAATGAACCGTACTATTTCTGATACTGCAGAATACGGCTGTTACTTATACAACCATGCGTGTTTACCATTATTGGCCGATTTTATGAAAAACATCGACACCGATGTTATTGGTAAAGGCTTAAATGAGCAAAGTAACCAAGTAGATAACCAAACACTGATTCAAATTAACACTGCACTACGTGAGCACCCTGTTGAAATTGTTGGCGCTAGACTACGCGGCTATATGTCAGCAATGAAGAAAATTGTATAACTAGTTTCGCTTGTTAGAAACCAAGCCCACATGCATACGCTGTGGGCTTTTTCGTGCTAGTAATAATAAAAAGCGAGTATACCCTTTTAGATATATTGCAATAATTAGCGCTTAATTAATAATGTGCTAACATGGCTATCTACCTAGTTGTAAATTTAAATAATATGACGATAAAAAACCTAACTATCACTCAAAAAATCACCATTTTAGGCAGTACCATTGCAATCTGTGTCGCTGCATTAATTGGTTTAACGTCTTTATATAGCTCTGAAGATATTATAGAACGACGTATGATTGAATCTGAGCTACCCAGCAAATTACACAGTATTAGTAATCAAATTGGTGGCGAAATAAACGAACTACTAGGTGCTGCACAGCAACTATCATCAAATGAATTTATCTTAGAGTGGGCGCGCTCAAATAACCAAGACGACACACTACTGCTTAAAGAATTAAACCGCGTAGCAAAGCAGTTTGATTTAGCAACGGCGTCGTGGGCTAACCGTGATACAGCACAATATTGGAACCAACACGGATTTTTACGCGTGCTTAAAAACGATGCGGCTGATGGGTGGTTTTTTGGCTTTACCAACTCAAATAACCCGTACTCAATCAGTATTTATCAAGAATCCCCGACTGATGTAAAAATGTTTGTAAATCATCAACAAACAAATGGGCTTGGGTTAGCGGGGCTTGCAAAAAGCATCACCGACATGCAAAAGCTATTACAACAATTTAAAATTGAGCAAACAGGCTTTGTATTTATTGCAGATAAAAGCGGCTTAATTCAGTTACATAAAGATGCAAATAAAGTGGCTAAAGTAAACATAGACACACTTTATGGCAGTAATGTTCATAGTACTTTGTATAACCCCTCTGGATTTGCAATTACAGAATTATCACTTAATAACGAAGCCACATTTTTAGCAGCCATGCCAATAGCCAATACCGACTTATACGTATTAGCCCAAGTACCTAAAAGTGAGGTATTTGCGACTGTAGGTACATTGGAGTGGCAAATATTTACCTTTACACTAGTGATAGCCCTAGTTGCTAGCATGCTAAGTTACTTGTTAGCACGTTCTTTAGCGTCACCGCTTTCGGATATGGCCGAGCTGTTCTCACGTTTAGGATCAGGCGATGCTAATTTAGCATACCGTTTGCCAGAGTCTAATCAGCCAGAGCTAAACAATTTAAGCCATGGCTTTAACCAGTTTATTCATAAAATTGAAACTGCCATCAAGCAAGTCGCCAACGAAAGTACAGAAATACGCCAAAGTTCTAATCATGTATTTGAACAAGCAAAAAACAACTCGCAGTCTATTGATAATCAAAAAGAGCAAACCATTTCGGTTGCTGCAGCCATTAACGAAATGGGCGCAACTGTACAAGAAATAGCACAAAGTGCGGCTAATGCAGCTAAGTTAACGCAAAGCAGTCAAGAAAACACCAGCCAAAGCCATCAGCAAGTACTGCAAAGCCAAGCTACAATTTCAGCGCTTGCCACTGATATTGACGGCATTACCGAGCAAGTAACACTGCTTTCTAAAAAAACAATTGATATAGCGAGTATTGTTGACTCTATTCGCGGCATTTCAGAGCAAACTAATTTACTGGCCTTAAACGCAGCCATCGAATCGGCACGGGCTGGTGAGCATGGTAGAGGCTTTGCAGTGGTGGCCGATGAAGTACGCGCGCTTGCTAATCGTACCTCGCAATCAACCACCGAAATTCAGTCAATGATTGAAGAGCTAACCACTATTTCTGAAGATGTAGTAAACGATATTGGTCAATCTAAGCAAAAAGCCCAACAAAGCGTAGGCGCAATGCAAAGCTCTGTTGAATTGCTTGATGCGATAAGCGAAACAGCAAATCAAATAAACGATATGGCTACCTTAATTGCCACCGCAACTGAGCAGCAAAGTAACGTGGTTGCTGATGTAGGACGTAATATTGAGCAAATAAGTGAAATTAGTGACCGTGCTATGAATGAGCAAATAAACACCGAGCAAGCAATTCGCGATTTAGCAAATAGCGCTCAAGCGCTTGATGCACTCGTAGCCACCTTTGAAAAACACCACTAAACACGTTTTGTAACACTTTAATAAACCACCTGCGCATATTGCATCTACACTTATAGATGTAATATGTTGGAGGTGGTTTATGAACATATCTTGTTTTAACGCATTATTACTAAGTAGCTGCTTATATTTAAGCGCATGTAACACCACGGTGCGTGAACCACCACCGCTTGCCCTTGCAAACCATCCAACATTTAACCGTATTAACGTTGAAACCGAGCAAGACATATTTAAGCTCGACAAAACAATCACTTCCCAACTTGATGCCCACTTAACCAGTAAGCGCAGCGCGCATTACTTAGCGAACAGTATTTTAAGTTTTTTATTAAAAAACGGCGATAACTCGTTAACCTATCAAAATGGCGCCACATTGAGTGCATCGCAAACCTACGCTAATTTAAATGCTAATTGCCTGTCGTTATCGATATTAGCGTATAGCTTAGCCGATTATTTAGGTATAAAAGCGCGCTTTCAAAAAGTCCATATTCCTGAATATTGGGCAATGAATAAAGGGGTTAATTTACTGACAGGGCATATTAATTTATCAATTGACAATGCGCTTATGCAAACAATACCAGCCACAATGGTTTATCAACGTGATAAGCAGTTAACCATAGACTTCGACCCGAATATAAGAAAACAACGCTTTAAAACCAGCCCAATAAGCAAAGAGTTTGTTACGGCTATGTTTTATAACAATAAAGGCGCCCAAGCTTTAGTAAATAAAAATTATAATTTAGCTTATAGCTACTTTAGTGCCGCCGTTGAAGCCGCCCCATTATACAGTGGTGGCTGGGGAAATTTAGGTATTGTATTTAGGCAGCTTAATTATTTAAAAGAAGCTGAACAGGCATATAACTATGCTTTATTGCTTGATAAAAATAACCATACTGCCATAGGTAATCTCGCTGTGCTGTACACCTTAAGTAACCGCGCTAAACAAGGTCAGCAAATGCTAAAACAGCTCAATAAAAAGCGCCAAGCTAACCCGTATTACCATATATCATTGGGTAATAGTGAACTGGTACTTAAAAATTACTCTCAAGCGATTAAGCATTTTAAAAGCGCTTATAAAATTGACGCTAAGTTACACGAAAGCCACTTTGGCCTTGCGCGAGCATATTATTTTACCGGCAATATAAAGCAGGCAACACATTATATGCGTTTAGCGGGTATAAACGCCGAGTTTAACTATGACAAAGCCCGCTATCGTAATAAATTAAAAGCATTAAAAAATGCCACAGCTTCACTTAGTCATTAGCTGTTGTACGTAGTGCTCTTTTTGGGCCCTACTTAATTTTTTAATTTGCCACTCTAACTTGCTGGCTTCGCTTTTTGAGCCCACCTTTTGTTGATGAATTAAAACTAAAGGGCCTTTGCCTTTTAAGTTTTTTGCGCCTTTACCCGCTTGATGCGTGGCTAAGCGCTTATCAACATTGGTTGTTATACCTGTATACCAGTGGCCTAAACGCGTTTGCACTATATACAAATACCACGTTGAGGGTACTTTGTGTGCTTTGCTTATATTTATACTTAAACTTTTTTGTGTGTTTGTGGTCAAAACTTTACCCTAACCCTCGTAACTAAAAACAATTTCTTAAAAGGGTTTTACCTTCAGTGACTAATCGGTATCATGCAGATTATAAAAAATAAGGATCACAACTAACAATGCAGTCGTTAAAAACTTTTTCTCTTTGGCTTATCGTTGCTCTCACATTCAGCTCTTTAGCAGGTTGTTCTAGCTGGGTATATAGAATCAATATCCCACAGGGTAACTTTTTAGAGCAATCAGATGTAGATAAGCTTCGTGTAAACATGACACGAGAGCAAGTTATTTATGTATTAGGTCGTCCAATAGCAGAAGATGCGTTTGATAATAGTACCTGGCGTTATGTGTACAGCTTTAACAAAGGCCGCGATAATGAGCAGCATAAAGAGTTGCTGGTTAAATTTGAAAATGATCAACTAGTTGCTGTTTCGGGTGATTATGATCAACCAGAAAACTTTGATACTCCGCTAGAGCAGTAAACGCTTTAGTTATTAAAAAAAGGTGAGCATGGCTCACCTTTTTTATTTACTACATTAATGACCTTTATAAAGGACGCCCACCGGTAACTTTATTTGCTCGACCTTCCTCTTTTGCTTTTTCAGCACGCTTTCTTCGAGCATCTTTAGGGTCTGCAATTAGTGGACGATAAATTTCTATTCTGTCGCCATCTTTTAATTCGTAATGCGCTTTTACTGTTCTATTCCATACACCTAAAGTAAGCGCAGTTGGGTCTATTTCAGGGCACTTTTCAATGATCCCCGATTGAATAACAGCTTGTTCGGCTGTGGTTCCTTGCGCTACTTCCACCGTTAATGTGGTTGCTTTAGTCGGTAATGCAAAAACTATCTCAACGCTAATCATTATCTTGCTCCGTATACATCTTTTGCACGTTGCGTGAATGCACTAACCATATTTTTAGCTACATCATTAAAAATTTTACCAAACGCCAATTCTATAAGCTTGCTAGAGAATTCAAATTCAAGCTTAAGCTCAACTTTACAGGCTTTTTTATCTAACGCTTGAAAATGCCAACGCCCTTTAAGAGTTTTAAATGGGCCATCAACCAGCCTTAATTGCACGGTTTGCTCGTCAATAAAGGTGTTTTCAGTGGTAAACCACTTTTTTATACCCGCCTTGGATATTTCTAAACTCGCGGTCATGTTATTATTGTGCTGCGAAACGATTTTAGAGTCTGAGCAATTAGGTAAAAACTGCGGATAAGCTTCTACATCATTAACTAGGTCAAACATCTCTTTAGTGCTGTACATAACCAGCGCACTTTTTTCTATTTGTGGCATACTCACTCCCAACTGTGTGGGCGAATTTTAGCAAGCTTTGCGCGTTTCCCCAAATTTTCATGGTCTTAAGTTCACCAGATTATTTTAAAGGCACATATAAAAAATCGATGTAAAACATCTCTTAATACGTATATTATAGGGCACTATGGCTAAGAACAAATCATCAAAATCGAACAGTAATACCATCGCGCTTAACAAAAAAGCGCGTCATGAGTATTTTTTACACGACAAGTTTGAAGCAGGTGTTGAACTACAGGGCTGGGAAGTAAAAAGTATCCGAGCTGGTAAGGTAAACATCTCAGAAACTTATATTCATCTTAAAAATGGCGAAGCTTTTTTATTAGGCAGTCAAATTCAGCCTTTAAATAGCGCCTCGACTCATGTTATTTGCGATCCAATGCGATACCGTAAACTGTTATTAAGCCGCAAAGAGCTTGATAGATTAGTCGGTGCCACTGAACGAGATGGCTACTCACTTGTTGCCACTGCCATGTATTGGAAAAAATGTTGGGTGAAACTTGAATTTCACTTAGCAAAAGGTAAAAAAATGCATGACAAACGTGAAGACGGCAAAAATAAAGATTGGTCGCGTGAGAAAGAACGCCTCATGAAACATAAAGTATAAACACAACGCCTAATTTATTTAGGCGTTTTTTTTAATTTCTCACCGGTTAAATTTAAAACAACCTGATCAAATTCCCCTCAGCTTTATTTAATTCATCCCTGTGCGTGATATAAATAAATTATTACACTTTATTTATTTTTTTAATTTCTTTAGATGCCTGTCCATTTTAGTGCGCAAATTTTATGGTACAAAGCGAGTAATTTAGCCTTGTCTATCCCTTTTCGTTGTTTCTATTATTGAATATTTTTCCCTCAATACTCTACAAAAACTCATACTAAAATCGCAAAGGGTGTAGATTGATAACACTTAAGTTACATGATATTAATGTCAGCGCTTGTTAAGCAACTAAATTTATAACATATCAACAAGGACTTAAGGATGAAGCAATCAATTGCATTTACACCTAGCATAATTGCAGGTGCTACAATCGCACTTTCAGCAGGGTTTACAACAACAGCTTATGCTGCTGAAGAAGCAAAAAAAGTAGAACGCATTGAAGTAACAGGTTCGCGCATAAAACGCACCGATATCGAAGGGCCTTCGCCAGTACAATCTATTGGCAGAGCAGATATCGAAAACATGGGTTACGATAACCTTCAACAACTCCTCGAAAGAATGCCTGTGGCAGGCAGCGGTACTTTCTCAACACGCGGCAACAACCAAGATTCAACTGCAAATGGATCTGCCGCGGTCAGCCTACGTGGTTTAGGTGCTGATGCTACATTGGTGCTAATCAACGGCCGCCGTGTTGCAATTAGTGCCTTTGCCGAAGGTATTACAAACTCATTTGTCGATATTAATAGTATTCCGGTATCGGCGATTGAACGCATTGATATTTTAAAAGATGGCGCATCAGCAATTTATGGCTCTGATGCAGTAGCGGGCGTAGTCAACGTTATTTTGAAAAAAGACATAGATGGCGTTGAACTAAACTTAGGCTACGGTGGTACCGATGGCCCTAATTACGAAGAAACAACAGCAAGTTTAGTATGGGGTACAACTAGCGAAAAAAGCAGCGCCTCAATTATTATTGATTACTTTAAAAACACCTCGCTTTCGTCGGATGAAATGGGCAGCTTAGGCACCGCTAATCAATCGCCTTATGGCGGCGAAGACTTTCGCTCTTCTCGTGGCTTTCCAGGCTACTTTTATGTTGATGGTGTAAAAACAATTGACCCAGATTGCCCTGCTGAAAACGCCACATCAAGCGGTAGTTGTTTATTTGATTACGGCCCATTTGGCTACATCGCCCCTGAGTCTGAGCGCGTAGGTGCTATTTCTCAATTTGAATACAATTTTGATAATGGTATTACCGGCTTTTTAGAAATGGCAGTGCAGCATAATACCTCAGTTGCAGCCGGTGCCCCTACTCCACTAGATGAAGATGCAGGTTTAACAGTACCCGCTAGCCACCCTAACAACCCGTTTGGTGAAGATATTCAAATTGGCCGTTACCGTACGGTTGATGCGGGCGCTCGCCAATGGGATATTGAATCAGACACGCTTCGCTTTGTAGCTGGCCTAAGAGGCGAAATTAACGAATGGAGCTGGGAAGCTGCGGTTCAAAAAGGCCGTAGTAAATCACTTCAAACAGGCGATCGCTCGCAAGGTTGGGTTCGCACCGACTTTTTACAACAAGAAATTGATGCCGGTAACTACAACCCATTTGGTGGCACGTATAACAGCCCAGAAGTCATTGACAGAATTACCACAAGCTTAGTTCGCCGCGGTGAGTCTCATATGACCTCATTCGACGCTAACATCTCTGGTGAAGCATTTAGCTTTGGTGATGACGTGGTTATGATGGCCGCGGGTATTGAATACCGTGAAGAAGATGTAACCGATACACCGGATGACCAATTTCAGCGCGGTTTAATTTTTGGTACTGAGTCTGTGTCTGCTGCAGCAGAGCGCGACCAATACGCAGCCTATGTGGAATTTTCAATCCCACTTGCTGAAAACCTAGAGCTACAACTCGCTGGCCGTTACGATGATTACAGCGATTTTGGTAATACAACAAACCCTAAAGTCGCTTTACGTTGGGCACCTACCGACGAAATAACCATTCGTGGTTCGTGGGCACAAGGGTTTAGAGCGCCATCGCTTGCACAAGTAGGTTTAGGTCCATCACAAGAAAGTCAGTTTTTTGTAGATACTTATCGGTGTGAAGCAACTGGCCTTGATTGTGACGCGCTAGATTACAACATTGAATTTGCTGGTAACCCTGACTTAGAAGCCGAAGAGTCAGAATCATGGAACGTTGGCTTTATTTGGGCACCTTCTGCTGAGTTTGGTTTAAGCGTAGATGTGTGGAGTATTACCCAAGATAATAAAATTGATGAACAAGAATTTGGCCCAATTTATAACTCTGAGTGTAATAACCAAGATAGCACGGTGTGTGTACGCTTAGCACCTAGTGGTGGTAATAGCTTAGGCACCATTCAAAAAATATACAGCACCTTTGAAAACGTCTCTTCGCAAGAAGTGTCAGGTGTTGATTTATCAGCAAATTACAACCATTCGCTGGATGATTTAGGCTTACTTAAATTTAACTTAGAATGGGCGTACCAAAACAAGTTTGAAAAAGACGGCCGCGATTATACGGGTGAATACAATTACCCAGAACACCGCTGGATTTTCTCTACTAACTGGGAAATTGGCCAATTTAATACCAACGTAAATATTAGCTACGTAGGCGAGTTTGAAGATACCCCAGATATAGACTTTGACGGTAACTTAGACTTTGATAGCAATACATCGCGTATGGTTGACTCGCAAGCACTGGTAGATTTACAAACATCTTACCGTGTAAGTGATGCAACTAAAGTGTCGCTTGGTGTAAATAACGTATTTGACGAAGAGCCACCATTTGCCATTGGTGATGGCGATGCCGACCTTTACGGGTATGCATCGGGTGTACACAACCCACGAGGTCGTTACTTCTACACTAAAGTAACCTTCTCGTTTTAATTTAATATAGCCCATTATTAAATGGGCTATGCTAAAAACAAAAAAACCGCCATATGGCGGTTTTTTTTATTAAAACGTAGGGGCTAAATTATAGCTCGCCTTCGTTTTCAGATAGGAACTTAGCAACACCTTCAGGGCTTGCGTCCATACCTTTTTTACCTTCTTCCCAACCAGCAGGACATACTTCGCCGTTTTCGCTGTGAAATGCTAGCGCGTCAACCATGCGGATCATTTCGTCGATGTTACGACCAAGTGGTAAGTCGTTCACTACTTGGTGACGTACGTTACCTTCCTCATCGATTAGGAAAGAGCCACGAAATGCAACGCCCGCTTCAGGGTGCTCAACATCGTATGCTTTACAAATTTCGTGCTTAACGTCTGCAACTAGTGCGTATTGAACTTTACCAATACCGCCGTCTGCTACAGCAGTGTTACGCCATGCGTTGTGTGAGAATTGTGAATCGATAGAAACACCAATTACTTCTACGCCACGCTTTTGGAATTCTTCGTAACGCTTATCAAATGCGATAAGTTCTGAAGGACATACAAACGTGAAATCTAGTGGGTAAAAGAAGATTACTGCTTTTTTACCTTTAATTGTTTCATGAAGGTTATAGCTATCTACAATTTCACCATTACCTAGTACAGCTGCAGCGGTAAAGTCTGGTGCCTGGCGGCCTACTAATACACCCATTTTATTCTCCAAATATTTTGAGTTTGTTGTCGATTGCATACGCAATGCTGATACTTATATGGGCGCTAAAAATAAAAAAACAATAGCGCCAACACATAATTACGTGGCATTTTAAATTTAATAAGGAAAAAAGAACAATCGTATTTAGCGATGTGCACAATCGAAAATACCGAACAGATATTAAAACTTTATTACGCCTATAAAAAAACCTGCATTTGCAGGTTTTAAAAATGGGTTAATCCATGATATCGGAAGGCATATCGCCTTTAATATTTTGCCAGATTTCACCGGTTTGATGGCCAAACTTACGCATCATTGAAATCGCGCCATCATGCTCACGGTTTTCAGCCAATACTGTTAGATCTTTATAAAATTGACGTGCTAACTGGCGAGTGCCTGCGTCTGAGAAATAATGACAACCAATTTTAAAGTAAAACCCTCTAAAACCGTTAAGTATAAGTACGTATATGCGGTTATTACCAGCGACAGCTAATTCGTGGTGTACTTTGTAATCGTAATCTGCAAAAGCTTGCGCAGTGTCTTCAAGTTCATCGCTTTTTGATAAAATCTCAATAACACGCTCAGGGTTAAGCTTTATCGCTGCACGGGTATAAATAGCACTAATATTAGTACGTGCAGATAATAATTGATCGGTCAGCTCTGGCATTTTGTCTTCATCTAAGCGCGCCAGCGTTTCGAGTATGTTTAAACCCGATGTTTCCCAAAAGTTATTCACTCTGGTTGGCTTGCCGTGCTGAATAGTTAGCCAGCCATCGCGTGCTAAACGTTGCAGTACTTCACGTAAGGTTGTTCTGGTTACACCAATTAACTCAGAAAGCTCACGCTCTGCAGGTAGAATTGAACCTGGAGGGAAATCGCCGTTCCAGATAGATTCAACTATATACTCTTCAGCAAATCCTGCTGGGCTTTTAGCTTTAAAAATTCTCATTCAATTCCCACTCGAATTAATCACAACTCATCGTTTTATACGAATAACTGACAGATTGTACCAGATGAAATATAACTAACAAGTAAACTCGTTGATATAAGTGCCAACCAACCGCTGAAAATTTCGCAATAGTAAATAATAAAATTCAACATGCTTAAATTAGGCCTAATTAGCTAAATAAATTAACCCTATTCATAGTAGGTACATTAATACCATTGCTGTTTTTGCTTAACCATTACATTACTACAATAATTCCCGTGTGCGGCAACAAGTACATTCAAAAGTCGCATACAGCAGAGCCTGTTAACTACAACGTTTAAACAAGCCTTTTTAGCGAACCAATCTTATATTACATGTTCACTTAGCAAATTAAGCTTAACCTTTCCCTAAATAGGATTGGCCATAACCGCTTATTAATTTCATCTTGAAAAAAGCCACTTCGGTAGCTTTTTTACCCTTTTTGTTGCTCGTTACTTTATCCTAGTACATAATTCAACGTCTTATTTCAATGCGGATTTTTTATGAACTGGCTAGCACAACTCCCTACTCAACGTACTCCATGGCTACTATTTACAGGCATTGTATTTTTCTTAGAAGTCACCGCACTGTTTTTTCAATACCAGATGGGCCTTGCTCCATGCATTATGTGTATTTACCAGCGAACTGCGGTATTAGGCTTATTAGGGGCAGGCATTATTGGCGCAACTAAACCACAAAGTAAATTAGTACGCGCTATCGCTTATTTAGTGTGGGGTGTATCAAGTGTGTGGGGTTACTTTATTGCACGTGAGCACATTGAAATGCAAACAACCACCGATCCCTTTGCATTTAGCTGTGAGTTTGAGCCAAACTTTCCTTCATTTATGCCATTGCATGAATGGATCCCAAGCTTTTTTCAAGCCACAGGGGATTGCGGTAATATCGATTGGCAATTTGCGGGATTAAGTATGCCAGCATGGATGGAAATACTATTTGCGTTATTTACTATCACGCTTTTTGTAATTGTTACCACTCGCTTACTTACTAAAAAGACTATTTAATATGTTTACGTTTTTTACCAGTCAGCTGCCTGAACTAAAGCACCTTAAAGTGAGGCAGCGACAAGCCGTTGTTGCTATTGCACTAAGTATGCTACCTGCTACCGATAGAGTGTTATTAAGAATAGTAAAGCTGATATTGCTCAGCCCATTGTTTTTATTATTTACTGTTTTTAAAGGGTGGGAACTCATTCCCTTTTTAATTTTAGGTGGCCTGTGTTACCCGCTTTTAACAACCCCGATTGAAATAAACTTTGCTAAAAAATATTTAGCCAAAGCACTTGAGCAGTATTCACAGGGCGCTTAGCGCCCTGCCTATTATAAAGACACTTTTCCTTCTAGTTTAGCTACAAGCTTTTTACCTATTCCTTTTACGTTAGCTAAATCGCTCAGCTGGGCAAATTCGCCATTTTCAACCCTGTAATCAACAATAGCCTGCGCTTTTTTCTTACCAATTCCAGGCAACTTGGCCAGCATTTCTGAGTCGGCACTATTAATATTAATAACTGGCGCTTGCGGCATTTCAACCATAGGCTTATCTTCAACAGGGTTAGCGTGGGTAAACGCGCTAAAGCTTAAAAAGCTAATAATAAGTAGCGTTAATAGATTTTTCATTTGTTATTCCTTATTTTTGTTTATACCAAAGCGTTATAGTTAAACGGCTAATTTGGCTTTAAACATGTGCTTAATTTTTATTTGAGGAAATAATGTTAAATAAGGAGCAACGCGCATCACTTATATTATTTCCAGTGCATAATCACCTAAATCCGAAAACCTAAAATGCAGCTGGTACAACAAGTGATTGCTTAACTAAAGTAAAGTTACGCTTTTTTGTCAAATTGATGACAAGCTAAAAATGTACCGAATGCTTGCAATTTTACACACAAACATTTACTGTATATAAAAACAGTGACCTACGGGTCAGTAACCACATTACCACGCAATCAAGCAGGAGAGATCATGGCTGTTGTTGTTAAATATGTTGTAGAACGAAACGGAGTTGAGCGAATGACGTTTACTACTAAAAAAGAAGCGGATGCCTATGACAAAATGCTCGATATAGCAGAATCGCTTGAAGTAATGCTGGAAAAAGTAGATGTGCCACTGAGCGAGCAACAGGTTGAGTCGCTTGCGCTTGAAATTGCAAAGAGTAAAGATGACTTTATGGCAGTGTTAAAAGGCGCAAAAGAGCCCACAACAAAAGGTACAGCTAAAGCTAAAAAAGCCGACAACGTAGCATCAATAAAAGATAACGATGAGCAACAAGCTAGCTAATTTGTGACTATTTTAAATAAAGGGCTGCTACTAAATAGCAGCCCTTTTTTATTAATTTTTGAACAGTTACAAATTTTTTCTGGCTTTTTAGACTGAAATTGATACATTAATCCGGTTAATAGCGAGTGTTTATGTGCCATGTCAGTATTTATTAAGTCTTTTTACCAAAAATTTTTCCCAGCCCGTCAGTTGCTTATTCGTCAAAATGGCGAAGTTAAGCATGTTGTTTTGGCGCCTTGGTTTCAGCTTTTTACAGTACTGCTTATTTTAGGCACTATTACTTGGGTCGGTATTTCTAGTTTTCGTGTTTATAGCCAAACAAATAAAATTACCGACATAGAACAAAGCCAAATTGACAAACAACAAGCGTGGCAAAAACAGGTCCAAGAACAAAAAGCACTGCACGCTAAGCAATTAGAACAACTTGCTGTACTAGAGCAAAAGCAAGCACTTTTGCAAGGTATGATTGAATCCCTCCCCGCATCTATTAGTAAAGAGACAATAAAACTAGAAGAACAACTTGAGTCGCCTGTTAATCAAGACAAAGGCGAGTTTCATGAGCCACTTGTAGATGAAGAGCCGAAAAACAAACACGCCAGCCTTCTAACGCCAATCACTTTTGCCGCACGTTACGAGCGCTTAAATAAATACTACGAGCACAATTTTGCGCTTATTGATGCGCAAATTAATAAACGCCATGATGCAATTTTAGCGATGTTAAAAGGCGCAGGCTTAGAATCAGCCCTTGAACAACATTTAGCACTGGGCGCACAAACCAGTGCGCAAGGTGGCCCGTTAGATGTATTTGACGAAACTAAAATACCAGGGCAGTTTTTAGCCATTGTTGATAAGCTATTATTACTTAACAACCTTGAAAACTTTTTAACAGAGCTGCCTAACTCACTGCCCTTGCCTGCGGCTAAATACTATATTTCGAGCAACTTTGGGTTACGTAAAGATCCGATGAACAACCGCCGCGCTTTTCACAAAGGTGTTGATTTAGCCGGCTGGCATAAAACCGAAATTTTTGCCCCTGCTGATGCACGTGTATTGCGCGCTGGTAAAAATGGCGGCTATGGTAACTTTATCGAGCTAGAGCACAAAAATGGCTTGATCACCCGTTTTGGCCACTTAAATAAAATTAAAGTGAAAAAAGGCCAAACAATTGCTAAAAATGAGGTAATTGGATTAATGGGCAGTACTGGCAGAAGTACCAGCACCCACTTACACTATGAAGTGTTACTCGATGGCAAACATGTCAATCCTCTAAAAATAACAAAGGCGCTTTCTCGTGTTCGGTAAAAAAAAGCAACCAAGTAGTCAAACTACGTTAAAAAGAGTAAATCATACCCCTTCTATTATTTCTGAAGATGTGCGCTTAACTGGCACACTTACAAGCCAGGGCGAAGTGCAGCTAGATGGCCGAATTGATGGCGATATAAAGGCAGAGCACTTGGTAATTGGCTCTACCGGCATTGTTGAAGGTGTGGTTGAAGCTAAAAGTGTCATTGTAAAAGGCAAAATTATTGGCTCACTAAACGCAAGTGAAGTGAATATTCAAAGCAGCGCTCACGTACATGGCGATGTTTTTCACGACACACTAAGTATTGATGCGGGAGCCATTATTGAAGGCAGCTTAAAACAGCGCTTTGAAAAAGAAGAACCGGAACTTATTAGCGAAGATTTAAAGCCGGCTAAAGAAGTAAAAACTTTGCTTGATGATGCTGATAGCGACTTGTCGTTTGTTAATAAGCAAGCCGCTGATAAAGCCAAATCTAATTAAGCGCTCATTACTTTTTCTCGGTTATGTACATCGTAATATCTGCAGTGAACACCAGTTCATTGCGGGTATTGTAAAGCTTAACTGGCACTACTAAATCTTCTTTATCTACCCATTGGCGAGGCAAGTCGATTTCTGCAATAGCAGTTACATCGGTATCAACCTTTGCTAAATAGTGTACCGTCATTCCTTTTGGGATCCAGCGATGCGTTTTATAAGGCACGGTGGCATCTACCATTACACCAGCACACAGCTCAGCTAAGTTACATTGTGCAATAGCATGAATAGTCCCAATATGGTTATGCACACTACGGCGGTTTTTTACGACAGCGCTACAGTGCCCTTCTCTTAAATCGAGTACGTAAGGTTTCATTGAGCCAAAATACGGGGCTTTTATGCATACCGCTTTGCTAAACAACCAATTGCCAAAAGGTAAGCGTTTAAATTTAAGCCAGGTTTTTAAAAGGGCTGATTTATTACTCATTGTTATTTCCCATTTTGTGTTTATAAATTCAAACTAACACATCAGACCAGTTAAAAAAAGCGCAATTCACCGCGCTGTTAATCCTAATGTCATGAAATATTTATCACAATAAAGCGTGGCTCACTCATAAGCCCTTTCTTTTTTATATGCGGGCACCTAAAATAGCCAGCAAAAGGAGACCTAATGCAAACACAGCCCGCTAAACCTAACTTAATTTTATTACTCATCTTAGCGTTACTCGTAATATTTTGCCCTATGGCAATTGATATTTATCTTCCCGCTTTTCCAACTATTGCCACGCAATTTAACGTAACGGAACAACAGGTTCAGCAAACAGTGGCTATTTTTATGCTTACTGTGGGTTTAGGGCAATTAATTGCAGGGCCGCTTGCTGATAAGTTTGGCCGAAAGCCGGTAGCGGTTGTAGGTGTTAGCTTGTATGCAGGCTCTGCCTTGCTTGCCTACATGGCGCCCTCTTTTGTTGTATTAATGTTTGCACGCGCTCTGCAAGGGTTAGGTGCATGTGCTACGTTTGTGGTTGCTTTTGCTATTGTACGTGATAAATACGGCAGCGAACGCAGCGGGCAAATGATTACCTATTTAAATGGAATTGTGTGTTTTATTCCTGCGCTTGCGCCTATTTTAGGTGCTTGGCTTACCGTGCAATTTGGCTGGCGCATGAACTTTATGTTTTTAACTTTGTTTGCGTTAGCGGGCCTGGTCATTACGCTCACCTTATTTAGAGAAACCCGCCCTGCTGATAGTCACTACCAAGGGCATATATTGGACTTACGCCGGTTTGTGCCAATATTAAAAACACCGATATTTTTATTTAATAGCTTACTGTGTATGGTCGCCATGTCGGCAATTCTTGTGTATGTCACCTTGGCACCTGGGTGGATAATTACGCACTTAGGGGGCAGTGTTGCCGACTTTACTTTTTGGTTTACGCTCAATGCCGTATTAAGTATTGTAGCCAGCTTTATTACGCCCATTTATATTAAACGTAATAGCCAAAAAGCCCTGCGTGTTGGGGTTACAGTATTGGTGGCCTCTGGCATATTAATGATTGCACTTAGCCATATAGAATCGGCCATTGCGCTTATGCTACCTATTTTAATTGCAGCACTTGGCTTTGCCCTGAGCTTAGGCTCTGCGGCTGGTATGGCGTTATCGCGCTTTCCAAAACAAGCCGGTACAGCCTCTGCTTTAATTGGTGCGATGCAAATGAGTGGCGCTAGTGTGCTTGTGTTTTTAACGCAATATTTAGGCCTTAGCACACCTTGGCTAATTGCTTTTCATTTATTGTTACTGGCACCACTTTGGCTAATTTTAATGAGTAAAAAAGCCCATACATTGCACCCGGTTAATACATGATCAACCCTGATTTTTTAGCATCATTTTTACTGGCGAGCTTTTTAATGGCGGTGGCCCCTGGGCCATCAAACGCATTTTTAATGGCGCAAACATTTGCCAATGGCAGAGCGGCAGGTATGCAAAGCGCATTTGGCTTTGCTTTAGGTGGAGTAATACACACATTTTTTGCTGTTATTGGTTTAAGCGCGGTATTAAAAGCCTCGCCCACCGCTTATAGTGCAGTACAGTACTTAGGCGCGGCGTATTTGTGCTATTTAGGGTTTGTGATGATTAAAAGCACTTTTTCGCAGCCAAATACCACGGATTACGCTAGTGATGATAAGCCCCATGTAAGCACCAGTAAAAAGCCAAATGTCATGTTTCAAGCCATGATGACCGAGGTATTAAACCCTAAAGTCGCGTTATTTTTTATTGCTTTTATACCGCAGTTTGTAGACCCAAGCTTATCATCGGCAACGTTTCAATTAGCATTTTTTGGTCTGCTCTACCCTATTTTTGCTTTCCCAATTGACTGTACGTATATTTATTTTGGCGACAAAATAGCGCAATTTTTCAAAAAATACCCACATAGCCAACTTTGGATAGACCGAGTGACCGGCATGGTATTTATTGCACTGGCCATTAATTTATTATACTAATTACACTAAATTGGTATTACTTAACCAAAGCCTTGGTTACTCAACAAAATAAGATGCAGCATGGAACAAAAAAAACAATCGCTACCCGCTAATAAAAATATTGCCTTAGTTGCGCATGATGGTAAAAAAGCCGCGCTTAAATTATGGTGCGAAAAACACAAAGAAGCCTTAAGCAGACACACCTTATACGGTACTGGCACCACAGGCCATTTAATCGAAAAAACCACCGGGCTAGAGGTTATTCAGCTATTAAGTGGTCCTATGGGGGGCGATCAACAGCTAGGAGCTAAAATTGCCGAGCACGAAATTCATGTATTGGTGTTTTTTTGGGATCCGTTGGCATCGCAACCACACGACCCTGATGTTAAAGCATTACTGCGTTTAGCTGCTGTTTGGAATATTCCTGTGGCCTGTAATGAAGTCAGCGCCGACATGTTATTAAGCTCGCCCTTAATGGACACTGAGCTTGAACGTACTTTGCCAGATTACGAAAAATACCTCGCAACCCGACAAATCAGTCTTTAAATCCTTTAAGCTACTTATAAAGCATGCTGGCCCATTTTGTTAGGCCAGCCGTTACACTTCCAAAGTGATCGCCATTTAGCATTTTAATATCACCTAAATGCTCACTTAACGCGGCTTTAATAAGTGGTGACTGCGCACTCCCCCCTGTTAAATAAATAACGTCTGGGGTGGTTCCTGCATCGGTAATTGCTTGTTTTGCTAACGTTACTATTTGGCTAATGCTACTTTCTACTGCAACCGCCAAATCGCTAACCGATAGGTTTTTACTAAGGTCATTATCTAAAAAGCGAAGATCGCAATCAAAAGCATCTGCCGATGAAAGCGCTATTTTAGCCGCCTCACCTTGCTGTACTAACTGATGGCCCTGTTTATTTTGCTGTAGATGAATTAAGCGTTTGAAAAGCGCAGGTGCACTTACATCGCGTAATTGGGCAGTGAGTTCTCGATAGTGGCTTTCACTATAAAACTGACTTTGTAAATTTACATCATTAATTTTACAGGCTTGCCAAAAAGGTTGGTTTGGTAAAGGTAGGCCCGATTTAAAGGTACTGCCTAAACCAAGCAATGGCATTAAACCATGAAAACTAAGCGCTATATCTAAGTCATTCCCGCCAACTCGCTTACCGCTGTGGGCTAAAAAGTCATTATCGCGTTCACTGTTACCTCTAAAGCTTGGCCCCATTTGTACAAACGAGCAATCGCTGGTACCACCGCCAATATCAATAACCAGCACTTTTTGGTCGTCCACTAAACTACTTTCGTAATCAATCCCTGCTGCAAGCGGTTCGTATAAAAACTCCACATCTTTAAAGCCCGCACGCTTAGCTGCGCGCTCTAAAATACCTACAGCTTGCTGATTTGACTGCTCACCGCCAACAGCCTGAAAGTTAACTGGACGACCAATAACCGTTTGCGTAAGGGGGGTTTTAAGTGAAAGCTCTGCGCGTTGCTTTATTTTTAAAATCATTGCGGTAGCAATATCTTCAAAAAAATTAATTTGCCCTTGCTTTAAGCCTGTGGCACCAAAAAACGATTTAGGTGATTTTACAAAGTAGCCTTCTTCAGGAAACTGCACATATTCACTAATGGCTTCACGGCCAATAAAAAGCGTTTCATCTGTAGGTTGTAAATCAAGATCTGACTTAATACGTGGGAGTGTATTTAATAAAGCTTGGCGCTGCGTTAAAAAGTCATGCTCGTGGGCAGTGCCTTTTACATGCTTTGCCACAAAGTCGACAACTAATGCGCTATGGTGCGTATAAAGAGTAGAAGGTAAATAATGTTTTCCTTGCTCAAGTGGCACTAACTGTACTTCCTCTTGCTCCATAACACCCATGGCACAATTAGAACTACCGTAATCAAAACCTACAAACATACTTCACCATACATTAGAAAAAGGGCGCGCAATTTAGCATACTTTGCCAATATTATAAACGCTAATGACCCTCCCTCACCCTTAAAAAGCTCGCAAATCGTGGTAAGCCATGCTTTGTTAACCCATGGTACCGATACGTTACCGTGCTACCTATAGCCGGAGGTGTTTGGCGCTGTTCGTTACTAAAGCCCGTGCCTATTTTAAATATTTGCCCATGAGGTGTTTTTACTTTTAATGCACCTAACATACCGGTGTATTTTCCTTTACCCGGTAAATGTGCAATAACAACCGCTTCAGCATCAAGGTAGGGCTTTAACTTTAATAATGTATTACTGCGCCCGCTTTTATGTTTAGCATTGGCTAAATGCAGCATCACCCCTTCAGCCCCTTGCTTAGTTAAATCTTCAAAGTACGCTGTTAATTGGGCTGTGCTAGTAAAGCGGTGTTGCTTAACTGCAGTTATATGCTGCTTATTGATTTGTTTTACCAAAGCTTGGTAGTTTTTATAACGCGTACTAAAAGGAAGGGTTGAGTCTGGCATATCAAATATTTGATAGCGTATAGCGTGCCAATCTGAATTACTGGGGCGTTTAGTTCTTACAATCCCACTGACCAAAGAAAATTGAGTGCGCGCTATCCACAGCTCCCCATCTAACCAAACATTTGGTAATGGCGCCGTAAACCAACTCGGGGCGTTAATCGCATTTCCTTTACGGGTAATAAATTTATCGCCCGTCCATATTGCTCTTACACCATCAAATTTTTCACTGACGAGGTATTCACTAATATTGCCATGTTTAGATTCATCATATACTTTTGCCAATAACACCTGAGGCTGCGCCGCAAAAACAAGCGATGAGCCAATTAAGCTGACAATTAAAAGTAAGTACTTTAGCTGAGCCATTACTGCATCCCTGCAAATAAAATAAGGCTTTAACTATAGTTGAGATTCGACCCACTGCCAAAACTCACCTAGGTCAGCCATTTTGTACGTCGCCTTACTAAAGTCATGGTCAATTGTATGATGATTTGCAATCGCAACGACTCTAACCTGTGCATTAGATGCAGCACAAACGCCCGTAAAGGTGTCTTCTACAGCAATTGCATGCTCTGGGGCTACATGTATGTGCTCAAGCGCTAAAAGGTAAGGATCGCCTGCTGGCTTTGGATTTGTTACATCGTCTTTTGTCACTACAGTATCAAATAACTCATAAAAACCTAGCCCTTTTAAAATAGGCATAGCTTCGCTGCGAGCACTGCCGGTAACTAACGCCATTTTTAGCCCAATGTTTTTAACAGCGTGTAAGGTTTGCTCAGTAAAAGGCATAACAGGCGGTAAATTAGTTTTTACGTATTCACCAAATAATCGATATTTTTCATCTGCTAAAAATTGTGCACTGACGGCTAAATTATGCTCATTTTTAATATCAATTGCTGCTTCTAGCGTTGGGCGCCCTGAAAAACGCTGACAAAACTCCACTTCGTTATAACTTACATTGTAGGGTGCAAGCAGCTGACTCCAGCACTCAAAGTGCATGCTTTCAGAGTCAACTAGCGTGCCATCCATATCAAACAATACTGCGTTTAAGCTCATCCTCATTCCTTAAATTTTGACGTTAAAAAAGGCGCCTAGGCGCCTTTATAATATTATGCTGTTAAGCCAGCAGGTGGCTCAGCAAATGCTTCTTCACCGGTTTCAACATCAACCAATTCGTAGCCTCGGGCTTTGCGCACAACCTTAAGTACTGGTTTTTCTAGCGCCGTTTTTAAACGATCGGCATCAGCTGCTAGCTCATCTAGCGTTGTACCAAAAGGTGCTGCGCCTGTTTCTGACCAATTAGTTACTTTGCCATTTAAGTTATATTCTACTTCGTGTATTTGGTATTGCGCTGCTTCATCTTTCGTTGCTTCACAAAAAATTACACGGTAGTTCCAAAATCCAGCCATTTTTCTATCTCATCAAAGTTAATTAACGCTACTTTACCAGCTTTATAAAAACATAAAAGCCTGCACAAGGCAGGCTTTTAAAAATTAATAAAATTTAAGGTTATCTTTAAAAGAAGTTAACTTTAAATTCAGCACCAATGTAGCGCTCTTCATTAACAATACCTGTATTGTTATTGAAGTCTACCGCACCAATTGCTTGTTGCTCATCAAATAAGTTACGAACAAATGCAGATACTTGGTACTCGTAGTCACCTTCAGCCCACTCGTAGCCTGCACGTAAACCTACTTCTGTTAATGCTTTACCTTCAAATTCTACTGAATCGTATAGGAACATGTTAATTTCGCTACGGTAAGAAATATCACCTAATGCGAAGAAATTACCATCTTCAAGTTCTTTCGTATAACGAAGGGTAAAGTTAGAGATCCACTCTGGCGCATGCGGTAAGCTGTTGCCATCTAGTACGGCTAAACCTGCATCGTTAATAGGGTCATTCACGATACATTGAGCACATACCGCTACAGCTAACTCATCATCTTTAATTTCAGTCTTGTTGTAGCTTAAGTTAAATGTTGCATTAAACTCATCGCTTAATACCCATTCTGTATCTAGCTCAAAACCGTAGCCTGTTGTTTTATCAGCGTTAACTAGGCGGTTAAAGTTAGCACCACCACCTACAGCAGTAAGCTGCTGGTCGTCCATTGTGTAGTAAAATACCGTTGCATTTACACGGCCTTGGCCGTCAAGAACGTCTGATTTAATACCGGTTTCGAATGAAGTAACGGTTTCTGACTCAGCCGTTGTTACGTCATCACCAAATAAAATACGACCTTGTAAGCTAGGCGCACGGAACGTGTTTGCTACACGGCTGTACCAGTTTACATCGTCATTAACTTTGTAGTTTGCAGATAAATCCCAGCTTACGTGGCTGTCACTTACACTACGCTCTACGTATAAAGCACCACCGCCAATTGGGCTAATTGTACGGTCTGCAACAAAATCTTTTTCGTCATCAGAGTAACGAAGACCCGCTGTTACTTTTAACTTATCTGAGAAGATGTAATCTACTGAGCCGAAAATAGCCCATGCTGTTGTGTCTTGTTGTTGCTGAACATAACCGTTTAAAGCGCCAGCAGGTGAAGAGAACGTATCGTAACTAAAGTTTTCGATTGTAAGCTCTTCATCAAAGTAAAAAAGACCAACTTGGTAGTTTAAGTCACCGCTGAAGTTACTAGCAAGGCGAAGCTCTTGCGTTAACTGATCTTGCTCTGGAATACCATCCGCACTTTCTGAAGAAAACGGAATAAAACCTGGACCCATGTAATCAGGGATATAAGAAGCACCGTAACCGCCGTCAATATCTGCACGTGAGTATATTTCTGCACTTTCCCAACCTGAAATAGAGGTTAGCGTGTATTCATCGCTAATATCCCACTCAAGCTTTAAGCTTGCGCCTTCAGATTCAACTTGCTGGGTATTGCGTACAGCGGCATCTTGATAAACAACATCATGCTCGTAGTTGTCTACTAAATCGTTTGAGCCTGATTCAATAACGTTTGCACGAAACGCAATTGGTGAGCCGTCTAGGTCACGCGTGTGGTAGTTTAGAAGAGCAGTAAAGTCATCGCCTTCGTATAAAAACTGAATACGCGCTGCTTTTTCTGTGTAGCCGCCCTGCTCGTCTTTCGCTTCAAAGCCAGGCGCTTGGTTGTCGATGTAGTCATCTTTATCTTGCCATAGCAAAGAAACACGTGCAGATAAACGGTCAGTTAATGCACCACCTACAGCGCCTTCTGTATCTACAGCGCCACGGCTACCGTAAGAAACAGCACCGTAACCTTCAAATTCTTGGCTTGGTTTAACAGTATCAAATTTAACTAGGCCAGCCGGCGTATTACGGCCAAACAAAGTACCTTGTGGACCACGTAGTACTTCTACACGCTCAACATCAAATACTGGAAAGCCTTTTAAAATGGCATTTTCTTGAACCACTTCATCAACAACTAATGAAACAGGTTGTGAAGCATTAAGATCGAAATCGGTATTACCCAAACCACGAACATAAAAACGAGGGAAAGAACGTCCAAACGATGATTCGATTGAAAGACTTGGGATTTTCGCACTCATAAAGCGAATATCCATACCAGCAGAACTATAAGCATCAAGGTTATCACCTTGTAATGCAGATACAGCAACAGGCACTTCTTGTGCATTTTCTACACGTTTACGAGCAGTAACTTGAATAACTTCTAATTGGTTATTTTTTTTTGCAGTTTCTTCTTCAGCAGCAAGAGTAGAAACAGAGGTACCAGCTGCAGATAATAAAGCAGCATTAATTATGGTCGCTATTGCAGTTTTTTTGATTGCTTTCATGTCGGGTATAAACCTTTTGTATGCACTCTTGTTCAACGGTTTTTTGTGTTGCGCAATGTATTCATTGCGGGCTCGTACAATTTTTCGCGTCTAGCTTTATGGCGCGCGGACCTCATCACCGAGAGTACAAAAACGGAGTAATGAGGCTGAACGAACGATGAAGATTATACCATCGTATTACAAATTTACTGCATAAATATGTACAAAAAAGTAAACTTTTTTGCAACATTTAACCTCATTTTATAGCTTTTTTACCCGCTTTTAGATGCAAAAGACTAATAATGCGGACATATGTCCTTTCTTTTAAAACCCACATTAAAGTAGCAAACTGCGTGTTTTTACAAATAAACCCAAACTAGAAACGCGCAGTTAAAACCCGTTAATGCTTGCTAAATTTTAAAGGCTAAATTCATTGAGCACGCTTTAACGCAATTTCTCCATCAATGTGAATATCGCGCTGTGGAAACGCAATCACCACATCGTGTTTTTCAAAAACAGCATAGATACTAAAACGGATATCACTACGTACTTTTCTGAGCATGGTTTCTGACTCTGCACAAACCCAAAAAATTGCATTAAACACCAGTGAGCTATCAGCAAAGTCGTCAAATAAAACAGAGGCTTTTGGATTTGTTAGTATCGCATGATGATCATCAAGTACTTGTTGAATTAACGTTTTAACTAACAATACATCGCTGCCATAAGCAACACCTACGCTAACCGAGGAGCGGGCATTACCGTCTATTAAGGTCCAGTTAGTCACTGTGTTTTCTAATAGTTGCGAATTAGGGATTAACATATGCACACCATCGTTACGGCGAATGCGGGTAGAGCGCGTATTAATAGTTTCTACTACGCCCTTTGCATTACCTACTTCTAAAAAGTCCCCAATACGAATTGGCCGCTCCCACATTAAAATCCAGCCACTAATAAAGTTATTAATAATGTTTTGCGCACCAAATCCAACCCCAATGGCTATGGCCCCTGATACAAATGCAAAGGCCGTAAGCGGAATACTTAAAACCTCTAACGAGGTGAAAATTAATATTGCGATACTCAAAATAAAATAAATGCGCGTAAATAGGTGCACCGCGTCTTGGCTGATTTTTTTTGCCAACAGTGTTTTTTTAATAAGTTTGCCAATGCGCGTTACTACAAACCACATAGCAAATAAAATTAAAGGAACTTGTATAACCTTAGCCACAGTGATGTGTACGTCGTTATAGGTAAAAATAACCAAGCTGAGATAATGTTGAATGTGTTCGAGCGTCATGTATTTTCCAAAGTATTATTTATTGTTTGTTATTTGTTCAGTAAAAATAAGTGTGGTTCAGTCTTCGCTAAGCTTAGCACGGCATAATAGTGTTAAAACGCTAAGTTAATAGGTTTAACGTTTTTGTTTAAACAATTTATTAACTCTTTATTGCACCGAGTGCTATATAAATAGTGTACAAGCACTGGAGATTACATATGTCACAACTTACTCTAAATCAAAGACTCGCTACTTTGCAGCCGCAGGTAGATTTAAATTTGTTTGAAAGCAGCCTAGATTACCGCAATAAAATTTTGTGCCTTCTTGCTGAGCAAGAACAAACACTTGCTACTATTAATAAAGAATTTGGCCAGCAATCTAATAGCTTTGGTTCTGAAAAACGCTTTGTTCTTGGCTATAACTAGCCTTTAAAAAACACACACAATACAATATTTAAGTAGCCTTACGTTTATTTTTAAGGCTACTTTTACCTCCAAATCGCATTTTTAGTAGCTAATTTGCGTTTAAATCCCGCTTAATACCGATAAACTTTATTGTATAAACGCCAAAATTTGATAAGTTAACTGGGTTTTCGACTCGAAAAGCCTATTTCGGCTCATCTTTTTATGGAGTTATTATGCGTAAAACACTGATCGCCACTACTATTGCTAGTGCCCTAATCCTATCTGCTTGTTCATCTAACGAAACTCAGAACACAGCTAAAGAGAGCGCAGCACAAGTGCAAGATATGAACGCAAACAATGTATTATTCAAACCAAGCCCATTACAATACATGGCACCAGAGTTTGATAAGTTTGGTACAAAAGACTACGAAGCAGGCTTTGATGCAGGTATTGCTCAGCACACTGCGCAAGTTCAAGCTATTGCAAACAACCCAGAACCAGCAACATTTGAAAACACACTTGTTGAGATGGAAAAATCTGGTGAGTTGTTAAACCGCGTATCTGCTGCTTTTTACAACCTATCGGGTTTAATTTCAGATGACGAATACCAACGTATAAGCAAAAAAATGGCGCCGGTATTATCTGCTCACTCTGATGACATTTACCTAAATGGTCCGTTATTTAAGCGTGTACAAACTATTTACGACAATAAAGATGCGCTTAACGCTGAAGATCAACGCTTAGTTGATTTCTACTACAAGCAATTTGTAAAAGCCGGTGCTAAGTTAAGCGATGCTGAAAAAGCAAAAATGCGTGAAATAAACGCTCAGCTTGCAGAGCTATCTACTGCGTTCTCTCAAAACATTTTAAAATCGTTTAAAGAAGACGTTATTGTTGTTACAGACAAATCTAAACTTGCTGGCCTATCTGAAGGTGAAATTGCAGGCCTTGCAGCCGCAGCTAAAAAAGCAGGCAAAGACGGCTACATGATCACCCTGGTTAATACCACTCAGCAGCCTATCTTATCAAGCCTTGAAAACCGTGAGCTACGCGAGCAAATTTTTAAAGCCTCTACAAACCGTGCTGCTAAAACTAACGGCCCTATCATTATTGAAGAAACTAACCTGCGAGCACAAAAAGCAGAGCTGTTAGGTTTTAAAGATTGGGCATCGTATGTAATGACTTCGCGTATGGCACAAACAACCGATAACGTGTACGGTATTTTAGATGACCTTGCACCAAAAGCTGTTGAAAAAGCCAAAGCAGAAGCGGCCGCTATCCAAAAAGTAATTAACGATTCTGGCGAAAGCTTTGAGCTTAAGCCATGGGACTGGGCGTTTTACGCAGAAAAAGTACGTGCTGAAAAGTACGACCTAGATCCTGCGCTAGTTAAGCCTTACTTTGAAATGAACTCTGTGATCCATGATGGTTTATTCTTCGCAATGAACAAGCTTTACGGTATCACCTTTAAAGAGCGTAAAGACTTACCTGTTTACCACGAAGATGTAACAGCGTACGAAGTATTTAACGCAGATGGCAGCGCTATTGGTTTATTTTACATGGACCCATATGCACGCGAAGGTAAGCGTGGCGGTGCATGGATGAGTGCATATGTAAGCCAAAGCGGCTTAAAAGGCACTAAACCGGTTATTTACAACGCACAAAACATTCCAAAACCAGCTGAAGGTGAGCCAACGCTAATGACCTTCGACGAAGTATCGACTATGTTCCATGAATTTGGTCATGCTGCGCACGGTTTATTCTCAAATGTTAAATACCCAAGCCTAGCGGGTACGGCTACAGCACGTGACTTTGTTGAATTTCCTTCACAGGCACACGAAGACTGGATGATTGAACCTACGGTACTTGCTAACTACGCTAAGCATTACAAAACGGGTGAGCCAATTCCACAAACATTACTTGATAAAGTATTAGCATCGCAAAAATTCAACCAAGGCTTTGGTACTACTGAATACTTAGCAGCTGCTTTACTTGATATGGAATGGCACTCATTTGGTTCTGATAAAAAAATCAGTGATGTTCAAAAGTTTGAAAGCGATGCGCTAAAAGCACACGGTATTGATTACTACCCAGTGCCACCGCGTTATAAATCAAACTACTTTAGCCATACTTTTGCCGGTGGTTACTCAGCAGGTTACTACGCCTACCTATGGACTGAAGTATTTGCAGCCGATGCGTTTGCACATATGGAAAATAACGGTGGCCTAACCCGTGAAAACGGTGACAAGTTCCGTGAAGAAATCCTATCAAAAGGTAACAGCCGCGACTTAATGCAAAGCTACATTGAGTTTAGAGGCCAAAAACCAACGACAGACGCACTTCTTAAGCGCCGTGGTTTAGTTGATTAATAACCTCGTTTATTAATTTTAACCTTATAAAAGCCCGCTTGCGGGCTTTTATTGTTTATAACAGATAAACTAACCACACTATAAATTATAAAAAACGACAATTATGGGCTATTTATTTGCAGTTACCCTACTTTGGGCTTTTTCATTTAGTTTAATTGGTGTGTACCTAGCAGGCCAAGTTGATGCGTGGTTTAGCGTATTAATACGAGTTGCATTAGCCACATTGGTTTTTTTACCCTTTTTAAAACCTAAACTTACCTCAAAGCCACTCGCACTTAAGCTAATGCTGATAGGCGCTGTGCAACTGGGGGTTATGTACAGCTTTTACTATCACTCCTTTTTATTTTTAAGCGTACCCGAAGTGTTGCTCTTTACCGTTATGACGCCGCTTTATATAACGCTTTTAAACGATGCACTTAATAAGCATTTTAACCCTCGCTTTTTTGCGGTTGCGCTTATTGCCGTACTGGGCGCGGTAGCTATTCGCTGGGAAAGCCTCAATAGTCATTTCATCATCGGTTTATTACTGGTTCAGGGTGCCAATATTAGTTTTGCCACCGGACAAGTAACTTATAAACGTTTAATGGCCACTAATCAGTTGGATGACAAAACCGTATTTGGTTGGTTTTTTATTGGCGCATTAGTGGTGGCGAGTGCTTGCTACGCTTTATTTGGCAATACAAGCAAATTACCGAGTACACCTACCCAGTGGGGTATTTTAATATATTTAGGTATTGTAGCCTCGGGCCTTGGTTACTTTTTATGGAACAAAGGGGCAACAAAAGTAAATGTGGGAGCATTAGCCGTTATGAACAACATGCTTATTCCTGCCGGTATTATTGTTAACGTGCTTATATGGAATAAAAATGCCGACATTATGCGCTTAAGTATGGGGGGGGCAATTATGTTAGCGGCACTGGTAATTAATCAAATAGGGACAAATAAACAGAACGTCACATCCTTGTAGCTAATTTGTCATTGAATGCGATTAGGGTTGAATAAAATAACGTTAAGGAACAAACATGAAACATCTCACCCTAATAACAAGCTCAGTAATACTTGCACTACTGAGCGGCTGCGACGACGATGTCGAAGTTGTAGAAAAAGACGTAGTCGTTACCAATACCAGCGTTGAGGTTGTTGAAGTACCGACGCCTGTAATTGTTGAAGTTGCAAAAAGCGAGGCGCCTGATATTCAATTAGGTACTCGTGCCGACTACCTTATTAACGATATGGCACAGAGCGATTTAAAAACAAAATTAGAATCGTGTACAGATGGGCCATTTTACCGTACAGATTTTTCTATTGGGCATCGTGGTGCGCCAATGCAATACCCTGAGCATACAAAGGAGTCTTATATAGCTGCGGCGCGTATGGGCGCAGGTATTGTCGAGTGCGATGTAACCTTTACCAGCGACAAAGAGCTCGTGTGTCGCCACTCTCAGTGCGATTTGCACACCACCACTAATATATTAGCCATTGATGAACTTGCTGCTAAGTGCAGTGTGCCTTTTACTCCAGCTAACGCGGCCAGTGGCACGCCTGCCACCGCTAAATGCTGCACAAGCGATATCAGCCTGAGCGAATTTTTAACGCTTGAAGGTAAAATGGATGGCGCCAACACCCAAGCCACTACTGTTGGTGAATATATGCAGGGCACGCCCAGCTGGCGCACCGATTTATACGCCACAGGTGGAACATTAGTAACTCATAAACAAAGTATTGAGTTATTTAAAAGCTTGGGTGTGAAAATGACTCCAGAGCTAAAATCGCCGCAAGTTAGCATGCCTTTTGAGGGAATGACACAACAGCAATACGCGCAAAAAATGCTTGATGAATACACGCAATTGGACGTACCAAGCAGTGATGTGTACCCGCAATCATTTAATCTTGATGATGTAAAATATTGGATAAATAACAACCCCGACTTTGCAAATAAAAGCGTATATTTAGATGGCCGTGACAGCGAAGCGGGCTTTGATCCAAGTAACCCTGCAACGTGGCAACCAAGTATGGAAGAGCTAGTAGCCGATGGCGTTAAAATATTAGCGCCCCCTATTTGGATGATGCTCACCATAGACAACGAAAGTAATATTGTCCCCTCACAATACGCCATTGACGCAAAAGCTGCAGGGCTTGAACTGATAGCATGGAGCCTTGAGCGCTCGGGGCCTCTTAACGAGGGCGGTGGCTACTACTATCAATCAATCGCCGATGTTATTGATAACGATGGCGACATGATGACGGTGGTTGATGTACTCGCGCAGGATGTCGGGGTTATGGGTATATTTTCGGATTGGCCTGCGACCGTAAGCTACTACGCAAGTTGTAATAAAATGCCTGCAAGCATTTAAAAAACCAGTATCAGTGGTCGTTTATTTTTTTGCGCTCAGTTACCATAACCTTATTAATTATTTAACTGAGCGCTTTTATGATAATCCAACACCATAATACCGACCTAGCCACCCCAACAGGCTTAATGCGTACTACCGTTTACCGCCCACAAGCAGCTGGCCAATACCCAAGTATTATTTTTTACTCGGAGATTTTTCAGCAAACCGCGCCTATTGCGCGCAGCGCTGCTATTTTAGCAAGCCACGGTTTTGTTGTGTTAGTGCCTGAGGTATTTCATGAGCTAAACCCGATTGGTACTGTACTTGCGTATGATGACGCGGGTAAAGGTAAAGGCAATGCCGATAAATGGCAAAAGCCACTTGAGCACCACGACAGCGACACACAAGCACTCATCGACTTTGTACAAAGCCAAGATTACTGCACTGGCACAGTAGGCGCCATGGGAGTGTGCATTGGTGGGCATTTAGCTTACAGAGCCGCATTAAACCCACACATAAAAGCCGCATTTTGTTTATACGCCACCGATATTCATAGTGATACCTTAACTGCTAATGCAGGTAACAATTCGTTTGAACGCATGGCTGATATTCAAGGTGAAATACACTTTATTTGGGGTAAGCAAGACCCACATGTACCGCAACAAGGCCGAATTAAAATTTACCAGCAATGTGTAGCCACGGGTATTAACTATCACTGGCAAGAAGTAAACGCACAGCATGCGTTTATGCGTGATGAGGGCGAGCGTTACGATGCCGCGCTTGCAATTACTATGTACCAACAAGCGGTTGCATTATTTAATCGTACTTTGTAATTAAGTGCGGTTTTACGTGCTTTTTAGCATGCCCAGTGCAGTATGCTGTTTAACAAAATATGCTTTTAAATAATCAATAAACAACCTGAGCTTTTTGGAGCCTGCCGCCCCAGGTGGAAACACGCCATAAAGCTCAATATCTTTTGTTTTATAATCATCGAGTATTATTTCTAACAGCCCTGCTTGCACTTTAGGCCACGCATCATACAACGGAATGCGCCCAAGCCCGTGCCCGGCCTCTACAAACGCGGTACGCGCCGCGGCATTATTGGTGCTAATACCGCCTTGAAGTATTACATCGTATTTTTTGCCCTCTTTGCTAAGGGTTAATGTTTTACTGCTAAGCTGGTACACCACCCATTTATGCAAGGCTAATTCAGCTGGCGTTTTAGGTTTGCCAAAGTGTTCAAAATACTCAGCTGAGCCACAAATACAGGTACTCATGGTTGTTAGTTTAGTGGCTTGTAAGTTTGAGTCACTTAAAGCGACCCCACGAATAGCAATATCAAAGCCGTTTTTTATAATATCAACCACATCATCGGTTAGTTGCAGGTCTATTTCAATTTTGGGGTATTGGCGTTTAAACGTATTAATTGCCGGCACAATTAGTTGCATGCCTACATTAACAGGGCAGCTAATTTTTAATACTCCTTGTGGCTCACTTTTAATGTTTTCTATTTGCTGATTAGCTGCGTTTGCTTGTTCTGTGATCACTCTACAGCGCTCATAATACGCAATGCCCGCCTCAGTTAGCGCCATAGTGCGGGTTGAGCGATTTAGTAGCGTAACTTCTAATTGCGTTTCTAATTTTTTAAGGTGATAACTTACCACCGCACGCGTTAACCCCAACTGCTTTGCAGCCGCGGTTAAACTGCCCTGCTCGACAATTTGCGCAAATACCACCATGCTTTTAAGTTGCTCAAACGACACTTTCATCACAAACCCACCAATGATTATTCAACTCAATAATTGTATCAATAATTAAACCAATAAAGTTAAATTTATCATCGTTGTTTAAATCCTTTTAAGTGCATATAGTTATTACAGCACCTTGGTTAACACCAAGCTTTAATTTACTCACTAATCGAAGGAATATTGTTATGGCTAAAAAAATACTTATGGTACTTACCTCACATTCAGAGCTTGGCAACACAGGCGAAAAAACAGGTTTTTGGGTAGAAGAATTTGCAGCACCTTACTACGCATTTGTTGATGCTGGTGCAGAGGTAACACTTGCTTCTCCTGCGGGTGGCCAACCGCCGATTGACCCTACTAGCACGCTTTCTGACTTTGAAACCGATGCAACAAAGCGCTATGACAACGACAGCGCAGCACAAACACTTATGGCAAACACCAAAGTATTAAGTGAAGTAAACGCCAGCGACTTTGACGCGGTATTTTACCCTGGCGGCCACGGCCCACTATGGGATTTAGTAGATAACAGCGATTCAATCTCACTTATTGAAAAGTTTGTAAAAGAGCAAAAGCCTGTAGCGGCTGTTTGCCACGCAAGTGCAGCCTTTTTAAATGTTAAAGATGCACAAGGCAATGCACTGGTAGCCGGTAAAAAAGTAACAGGCTTTACTAACTCAGAAGAAGCCGCCGTGCAATTAACAGACGTAGTGCCATTTTTAGTTGAAGATGAACTCATTAAAAAAGGCGGCGATTATCAAAAAACCGACGACTGGGGCGTATTAGCGCTCGAAGATGGTTTAGTGATTACAGGCCAAAACCCAGCAAGTTCAGAGCTTGCTGCGAAAAAACTATTAACTAAACTAGGTTAAAATAACCCCTGTGCGCGGCGTATAACGCCGCGCTTATTAAATCGCTTTTAATAGCGAAAACATACTCCTATACTGGTACAAAACAATCCTACTAAAGCGTTTATATGCCAACTACCCCATCATCATCTTCACTGATAACCAGTACGCGATTTGCAATATTTAGCGTAGTTTTTATATGCCTAATACTACAAGTGATCAATAGTTTACCTGGCATTACGCTTAATGGTTTAGGTATTTACCCTCGCAGCGTTCAAGGGTTAACCGGTATTTTATGCGCCCCATTTTTACATGGCAGCTGGTGGCACTTTGCTAGCAACATGTTGCCTTTTGCTGTACTAAGCTGGCTAATTTGCCAATACAGTGTAAAACGCTTTTATACCGTGTTTATATTTACTGCGTTAATTGGCGGGCTATTAGTGTGGGCCTTTGGTCGAAGTAGTTTTCATGTTGGATTAAGCGGCGTTATTTATGGTTTATGGGGATTTATACTGTGCTATGGCGTGGTTAGGCGCTCGTTTAAGTCTATTGTTATTGCCCTAGTAGTGGCAGTGCTTTACAGCGGATTTATTTGGGGCGTGCTACCACAACGCTTTCATGTCTCGTTCGAAAGTCACCTTTTTGGTGCGTTAAGTGGGTTCTTTTTAGGGTATAAACTTGCCAAAGCAGATAAATTAAAAGCACGATAATTTTTTCATTGCCTTTAATTAATTTTTTACGCCCCCAGCTTGTTATCTATGAGTATATAAATTAATTACATTTTTAAATTGAGGTTATTTATGAGTAATGAACACGAATACACGCCGCCTAAAGTTTGGACGTGGGACAGCGAAAGTGGTGGTAAATTTGCTAATATTAACCGCCCTATTGCCGGCGCTACTCATGACAAAACCTTAGACATTGGCAAGCATGCCTTTCAACTTTATTCATTAGCCACGCCTAATGGCCAAAAAGCGACCATTATGTTTGAAGAGTTATTAGAGCTTGGCCTAACCGATGCCGACTACGATGCCTATTTAATTAACATTGGCGAAGGCGACCAATTTGGCTCAGACTTTGTTGATATTAATCCAAACTCTAAAATTCCTGCGCTAATGGATCACTCTACCACGCCACCAACACGCATTTTTGAGTCGGGTTCAATTTTACAATACTTGGCAGAAAAATTTGATGTGCTAATCCCAAAAGATTTTAAAGCCAAGACCGAGTGCCGTAATTGGCTATTTTGGCAAATGGGTTCAGCGCCTTATTTAGGTGGCGGATTTGGTCATTTTTACAGCTACGCACCAACAAAAATGCAATACCCAATAGACCGTTTTACTATGGAAACTAAACGCCAGCTCGATGTATTAAATCGCCACTTAAGTGAAAACGAATACATGGCGGGTAGTGAATACTCTATAGCCGACATTGCCATTTGGCCTTGGTATGGCTCGTTGGTGCTTGGAAAATTATACGACGCCGCTGAGTTTTTAGATGTTGCCTCTTACACTCATGTTATGCGCTGGGCAGAGCAAATAGCAAAGCGCCCCGCTGTTAAACGTGGTCAACGTGTTAATCGCACCTGGGGCCCTGAAGAAGAGCAACTTAGCGAACGACATAACGCCAGCGACTTTTAATCTAACAGCCCATAACAAGACATTGTGTTATGGGCATTTTTTTATTTAAATCTGCATTTTCCCTGTCATTAAACTATATTTATTATTGTGTTTTTATAAAATGTAACCTGCTTTACCCGCATTACTTTTCATAAGGCTTTAATGAGTGCAATATAAAAATTTAAATAGTGATGAACGCAGAGAAGCCGTAAAACTTTTATATTCTAATGCTTTATCTGGCATTGGTGTCTCGGCGTTAGTTAGCTTTGTACTTGTATTTGCATTTGACCTAACGGATGAGAGAACAAATCAAGAAAAAATAATTTGGCTTTTTTTCATGCTGGTTGTTTTAGCAGCAAGGCTAATGGATGTTATTTACTTTAACTACACCAAAGAAGTTAACCAGCCTTTTAATGCAAATAGCTTTTTAAAACGCTTTTCGGTGGGGTGTATAGCGACCGCGATTTCGTGGTCATGTTACGCACTGTGGTTTCATAAAAGCTCATCCACCGTTGAAATTACCACCACAATAGCTATTTTGTCGGCATTTGCTGGTGGCTCAGCCAATTTGCTCTCGGGTAGTCGCTTTACCTCGGTGTGTTACAGCATTATTTTATTAATGCCTTACTCTATAGTACTAACCTTATCTGATGACTATTACCACTATGTATTAGGCTTTTTGGGCATTACTTTTTCGGCAATTATGGTCGCCTCTTCTTATAAGTCGGCCACATTTACCCAAACAGCCATAAAATTACGAAATCAAAACCGCGAACTACTTAACGAAATGGAAAGCAAAGTAGAAACACGCACAGAAGAAATTTACCGTTTATCAAACACTGACCCGCTAACAAGCTTGTTAAACCGCACCGCTTTTTTAAAAGTGGCAAATAAACAACTGGCAGATCACCCCGAGGAAAAACTCGCTTTACTGTTTGTAGACCTAGATGGCTTTAAGCAAATTAATGACTCTATGGGTCATAAAGTTGGCGACCAAGTACTTAAAGAAATAGCCGAGCGACTCACTAACGTTTGCACCCGCCACTTATACAAATGCCGCTGGGGCGGAGATGAATTTTTAATTTTAACAACCTATGAGGATGAACAAGACTTATTTGATTTTGCCAAAAAGGTTATTAAAAGCATTCGTGCCGAGCATGAACGATATAAATACCAAAGCTGGGTATCTGCCACTATTGGCATAGCGTTATTTCCTGAGCATGAGGGCGATTTAAGCGCGTTAATTCGTTCAGCAGATTTAGCCATGTACCATCAAAAACGTATTGCCAAAGGCTGCGTAAATATTTACAACAATGACTTAAAGCGCCAACAAGAACGCGAACAATTGCTCAGTAAGCGCTTGGCAAGTGCAATAAAAGACAACGGCTTGCGGTTAGTGTTTCAGCCTATTGTGGATAGCCAAACAGCGAAGGTAACCTCGTTTGAGTCACTTTTACGCTGGCAGTTAAATGACGAAGCGATATTTCCTGATGAATTTATTGCCATTGCCGAGCAATACAACCTCATAACCGAACTTGGCTTATGGGTTATTGAGCAAGCGTGTGTGCAAGCTTGCACGTTTAAAAACGTACAACCCCCTATTGCTGTGAGCGTTAATGTATCTGTAATACAACTTCAAGACCCTGATTTTGTCACTAAGGTTGTAAATATCGTTGATCAATACGGCGTAAAGCCAGAAAACCTGCACCTTGAAATCACTGAATCTGTGTTTGCTGAGGATAAGCTCACCTTTTTAGCAGCAGTAAAAGAGCTGCAAAAACAAGGATTTTGTATTTCTATTGACGATTTTGGTACTGGGTACTCTTCCTTGTCGAGCATGTTAGATATTGGTGTAGACATAGTAAAAATAGATAAAAGTTTCATTCAAAACATGGATAAGCGAGGCTTAAGTATAATTCATGCTATTGTGCAAATGGCCTCAACACTAGATTTTATAGTAGTCGCTGAAGGTGTAGAAACTCTAGAGCAAGCCAACATGCTAAAAGAAATTGGTGTGTCTCACCTACAAGGTTATTACTTTTCTAAACCTATGGAACAACACTTTGTAGATTCGTACCTCAAAGAGCAAAACAAATTGTGTAGCTAGCAGTATGAAAAAACTCACTAAAGAGCAAGTCTATAAACGCCTTAACAACGATGAAGACGCACGCGCTTGTAAAGACATAAACGAAGATGACTGCAAAGAAGTGGCCGGTAACTTTATTCTTTTATTAACAAGCCAGCTTTTTAGTAAGTTTGCCGATGCCCTCCTCAACCCTAAAGTCACTCTGCCTTGGTTAATGCAAAGCTTAAACGTGCCAAGCGCGTTTATAGCGTGGCTCGTGCCTATAAGAGAATCTGGCTCTTTATTACCACAATTAGCGATAGCCAATATTATCCGTAAACTCTCTGTAAGAAAGTGGGTATGGGTTTGCGGTGCATTTGCCCAATCGGTATGTATTGGCGCTATGGTTGGTGTTTCATTTGTGTTAGAAGGCGCTCAGGCTGGCTATGCAATTTTAGCTCTGCTGGTGCTCTTTAGCCTCGCCCGCGGGTTTAATTCTATTGCCGCTAAAGATGTATTAGGTAAAGTTATTCCTAAAAAAAAGCGGGGCAATATTAGTGGCCTAGCGGCAAGTATTGCTGGCTTTGCAACACTCACTTTTGGTTTAATGATGTGGTTTTTTTCGGGGCAAAAAGAGCAAAATACGGTATTAATTGCGCTGTGTTTAGGCGCTGTTTTGTGGGTTGTTGCTGCACTTTTTTATAGCCGCATAAACGAATACAAAGGCGCGACACAAGGCGGTAAAAATGGCTTTTTAAATGCGCTAAGTAAATTAAAGCTGCTTTATCAAGATAAACAATTTGCACATTTTGTAATTACCCGCGCCTTTTTACTTTGCTCAGCCCTAAGCGCGCCTTTTTATATTATTTTAGCAAGCTCTCAGCAGTTTGAATTTTCATTATTGGCAGTATTTTTAGCCGTGTCTGGCTTAGCAAGTTTAATTTCTGGGCCAATATGGGGAAGACTCAGCGATTTTTCTAGCCAAAAGGTGCTTGTGATCAGTGCGTTACTTGTCACCATAAACGGGGTGAGCGTGTTTGTAATAGCCACATGGTATAGCCAGCTGTTTGAATATGCTTGGGTAATACCTGGTTTTTATTTTTTGCTTTGCATTGCTCATCAAGGCGTACGGCTCGGGCGTAAAACCTATTTAGTAGATATGGCACAAGGCAATAAACGAACTGATTACGTGTCGGTTAGTAATACTGTAATTGGCATTTTGCTTTTAATGTTAGGCAGTATAGGGCTTTTAGAAGCATTTTTATCAACCGCACAGCTTATTTTGTTGTATAGCCTGCTCGGTTTGTTAGGTGCTATTAGCGCGATTTTTTTGCCTCAAGCAGAGTAATACCAATGCGCAATAATACGTAATCAATTAAGCGAATTGGTATAATAAAAAAGCCCAACAAAATAATTGCCGGGCTTTGGACTTAAGACCTAAGGATAAACAGTCAGCTTTACCTCAAGTTATAACACCTAAGCTGTTACATTCAGCAATGAATCGCCTTCACTTAAACCAAATTTTTCTTGTACTGAAGACAAGATAGACTCTTTATCTTCATCAGATAGCTGGCTTGAATACTCAGTTAATAACTCATCTAAGTAGCTAACCACTTCGTCAGTATCAACAGATTCTAGAGAGTTTTGCGGCGGCGGTGGCGGGCGCTGCCCTTCAGGGCGTCCTGCATCGCCAATACTTTTAGCGTCAAAATCAAGTTCGCTCATTAAATCAGCCAACTCTTTTGTCGGCGAGATCCCCTGCTCTTCAAATGCAGCTTGAATACTTTGCGCATCTTCCGTGCTGAGGTTTTGTGCATCAAATTCTGCAAGTGTTTCTTTAACAAACTCAGTTTGCTCTGAAGTTAAAGCGCTTACTTGGCTAGATTGTTGAGTCATAAAACTCGCTGAGCTACCAATACTGTTGATCATATTTTTCTCCCTTAACGTGCGCGGCGTGGTGGCTTGTGTTCACTTAATTCTTGTTCGCTAATTTCGCCATTCCCATCGGCATCTATTTCGTCAAAAATAGTTTGCGCATCGCCTTGCGGTGGCGCACTTTCGCTAAATTCTGCAAGGCTAATCACACCGTCACCATCTGCATCTATGCTTGAAAAGTCAGGTTTAGGTGGTGGGTTATCACCGCCTCTGGCTGCAACATTGGCTGAAAAAGCCATTGATAATAATGCAGCAACGGCAAAAGTAGAAAAATGCTTCATCGTGGTCACCTTGGGTTAAATATTAATAAAGGGTATGAATATAAAGTACGCTTAAAAAACGCAAACATTGTGCAAACAATAAGGAAATAAAAATAAATCCGATTTTTATCATGTTATTTTTACCTTATTCGGTATTTCGGTTATTGTGATAACTAATTACTTAAAACCACTTTCAACACCTGTTTTGAGAGCTAACATACTAAGGACTTATTAACATACATGTTTAATCTTCCAATTTTTCTAGTTGTATCGCAGTGAAAATACCTAAACGCCTCCAGCCACTCGTTGATGATGGCCTAATTGATGAAGTGAAAAGCCGCTTAATGAGCGGTAAAGAAGCGGATGTATTTGTGGTGCGCAGCGGTGGCGAAATTCGCTGTGCTAAAGTCTACAAAGATGCCGTTAAACGCAGCTTTAAAAAGGCAGCTCAGTATCAAGAAGGCCGAAAAGTAAGAGGCGGACGCCAAGCCCGCGCCATGGGTAAACGCTCTAGTTATGGGCGACAACTAGAAGAAGAAATTTGGCAAAATGCAGAAGTAGACGCGCTTTCACGTTTATCACGCGCTGGCGTCAGAGTTCCTGATACTTATTACTGTATTGATGGTGTGTTGTTAATGGAGCTTGTATGCGATGAAGACGGAGATGTTGCTCCACAGTTAGGGCATGTGACCCTTACACAGCAAGACGCTATTGAGCAGTACAGTATGATGGTTCATTATATTAAATTAATGCTGTGCGCTGGTATTATCCACGGTGACTTATCAGAATTTAACGTACTTGTTGATAGTAAAGGGCCTGTAATTATTGACCTTCCGCAAGCTGTAAACGCCGCTGCCAATAACAGTGCGCAAGCAATGTTTACGCGCGATGTAAACAACATACGTCGTTATTATGCGCAGTTTGCACCTAGCCTATTAAACACTCATTACGCTAAAGAAATGTGGGCACTGTTTGAAGAGGCTAGCTTAACGCCAAACACTGTGCTCAGCGGAGAATTTGAAGACAGTAACGAATCTGCAGACGTAGATGCGGTACTCGATGAAATACAAGCGGCCGAATACGAAGAGTTCGACCGTTTAGAGCGTATTAAAAACGCTGACGATGAGTAAAACTGCGCTCACGTTTAGCTATTGAGGGTGAACAAACCGATAGCCCACACCGTAAACCGACTGAATAACGCTGTCGGTTTGCGTTACTTCATCCAGCTTTTTACGTAACTTTTTTATGTGGCTGTCTATAGTACGGTGGCTAACTATACGTTGGTCTGCGTACATGGTGTCCATTAAGCTATCGCGTGAATAGATTCTGTTAGGGTTTGAATACAAAGGCTTAAATAGCTGAAATTCAAAATTAGTTAGTTCTATACTGCTATTTTTATAGTTTACACTGTAAGTACTTTCATCCAGTGTCATGGCATTATTTATCGGCTCTTTTGTGGTATTAACACGCCTTAAAATTGCTTTTACTCGCGCCACCAGCTCAGCATAACTAAACGGTTTACAAATATAGTCATCGGCGCCCAGTTCAAGTCCGAGTAACCGGTCAATCTCCTCCACCTTTGCCGAAACCATAATAATGGGCACATTAGAGAACTTTCTTATCGCTTTGCACAGCTCTATACCGCTTTGCCCTGGCAACATAATATCTAATAAAATAACATTCGGCTTATTACTTTCAAGCCAGCTAAGTACTTCATCACCATGATGAATAAGGTGCGTTTGATAATGATGACTTGTTAAAAAGTCGCTCATTAAATTGGCAAGTTTTATTTCATCTTCAACAATGAGTATTTGCTCACTCATATTTATCCTCTACTGAACTAATAAGGGTAATTTAATAACAATGCCAAGCCCGCCAATACTGGCTTTTTCGGCTGATATTTCGCCATTATGACCTTTAACTATATGCTGACAAATAGACAAGCCTAAACCAGAGCCTCCCTCTTGGCGATTGCGAGAGCTGTCTACACGGTATAAATATTCAAACAAGTGCGATAAATGCGTTTGCTCAACGCCTATCCCGTTGTCCTCTATTATAAGCTCTAAATAGGCTTGGCCTTTAATATTTACGTTATTGGCACTTAAAGAAATAGTTGAGCACTGGGCGTAATGCACCGCATTCATTAATATATTATCTAGCAATTGCAGTATACGTGTTTTATCTGCGTTTACTGTGGTGTTGTTAGCACTATTAAGAAGGTAAAAATTAATAGCGTGCTGCTCAAAAATAACGTGATACTTTTGCTCTATGGAGTTAAGTAAAAAGCCTACGTCGGTAGGTTGCATGGTGTAATGCATGCCGCCTAGTTCTGCGCTGTTTAACATGTGTAGGTCGTCAATCAAGCGTTTTAAATGCAGCGCTTCATCGTTAGCAGAACTAATATTTTTATTATTTGGTTCACGTATCCCAAGCAGCATAGCTTCGAGCTCACCGAGTAAAATGCTCATTGGCGTTCTTAGTTCATGAGAAATATTAGCTAACCAGCGTTTACGTACTTGCTCATCTTTAGCGAGCGTAAAGGCCAAGGTATTAAAATCTTCACTAAGCTGGCCCAGCTCGTCTTTTCTATCTAATAAAAGTTTGGTGCTGTACTGCCCTTTGGTTAGTTTATGCATACCACTGGCAATTTGCTTTACAGGGCCAACTAAATGCCTTGCCAGTAAAAAAGACAACAGTAAGGTAAGTAGCCCTGCGGTTAACGCAATAAGCCATAAATAGTTAGTTTGTTGCTTTAAAAAATCCAGCTCGTACCCATCTGCTAGGCTTTTTCTTTTTGAAACAGCAAGGTAAGCAATTGTTTTACCTTCAAGCTCTATGGGCGTTTTAATGTACTTTAAATCCTCAAATAATTTACCAAAAATACGCTGCTGGTTTTCATCCAGTAGTGCATAGTGCGCGGCATGCTCGGGCGGTGGGCGACGATCTCGTTGCGCCATATGCTGTGGGGGTCTGGGTCTGCGTTCACCGCGAATTTCTGGGCGCTGTGGCATATCGCGTAAACTAGGTAAAAACTGGCTTGATTGCAATTGCGATTCAACCAACCTTAAAAAGCGCTGATCGTTACCTATAATTTTATCCCACGAGGGAGTTTGCGCGTATTTATTAGCCAGCTGTACCGCTAATGGCTCTAATGCTTTTACTTCTTTGGCGTTTACAAAATCAATAATACCTTGGCCAATACTGTACTGAATAAGCACAACAAGCCCCGCGATAATGCTAAAGGTGAAGCTAAATAATATTAAAAAAAGTTTGTTATGAATTTTCATTTATTTTTTATAAACCTGACTCTAAAAGCATTTGAGCTGTTATTTATTGCGTATTTTTTTACTGCTAAAACGTATTATTAAAAGCTCTAAGCACTTTCAAGAATAGCCTGTAATACCAATTGTATTAATTGCGTGTTCTATTATAGCGACTTATAAATAGCGCCTTTAATAACAACGTATAACGTTAACAAGTAAAAGTGCAAACAATGTGCATTATATAAAAAATTACGCTCAAAAAAGGCGACCTAAGTCGCCTTTGTTATTAATCGTTTTTTAAATGCTTATCAAAAAAATCGAGGAACGCTTGTAACGTTTTAATTCTATGCGGCTGATAGGACAAGTAATGATCGCCATCTTCTAGCTCAATGTAAGTAACATCTTTATCTTCGTCATCTAGTTCATCTTCCATTTCTCTACTATGGTAAATAGGGACAACACTGTCGTCGCTACCATGCACAAGTAAAACAGGTTTGTTGATTGATTTAGCAAAATTGACCGGCGAATTGGCCTCTAACTTATCGCTATTTGTTCCAAACTGTTTTCGTACTATGTCTTTGTTTGTAAAGTGTCGGGCTTTACTCACAATATGCTCAAGGTCAGTTACCCCTGCAAAACTTGCCGCACATTTAAATGTTTCAGGGTGTTTAATAACAGCCATTAAGGCGGCATACCCACCGTAGCTTGCGCCACCAATACAAATTTTATCAGCCTGAGCAATCCCTTGGTCTATTAACCAGTTAGCTCCATCTTGTAAGTCATCTTGCATGGCTAAACCAAAACCTTGGATCGACTGCATTAAAAAGTCATAACCATAACCACTTGAGCCACGAAAGTTAGGCTGTAACACGGCATAACCATTATATGCCAGTAGCGCAGTCCAATAGTCAAAGCCTGCATAGTTGCGCGCCATAGGCCCACCATGTGGAAATATAATAGTGGGTAACTTATCGCCTTTCTCATAGCCAACAGGCAGCGTTAAGTAGCCTTCTATAATAAGCCCGTCACGTGCTTTATAGCTAATGTGCTCTTTACCGGCGTATACGCTTTCGTTAATATGTGGGTAAACGTCTGCAAAAAATGTTAAGTCACCTCGCTTTCTGTCACCTAACATGTAGGCGCCTGATGTTTTATCTGAGCTGACATAAAGTACATATTTTTGCTGATCGTCGCTGGTGCTAACAATATCCATTTCAAATGAATCTTTAGGTAGTGATGCTCGTAAAGAGCGATGTAGCTTGTCTAAATCTTCATCCCAATACGCAATACCATCTTCTAAATGCGAATGCGTAAAGCCTGCCACTTCGCCAGTTTTACGGGAGTAAAAAATATCGCCATCGACATCATACTTGTCGTCGCTAAAAATGAGCTCACGTTTGTTAGTTGTTAGATTAAGCTTAAATAATGCATCACGCCCTTCATGTAGCGCAGTGATGTATAAAAAGTTAGGGTCTTTATCAAAGCCAAGTATCGAAATGCTTTGCTCACTAAATACTTCGTAGCTAAATAGTGTTTGCCACGACTCATTTTGCTCGTTGTACAGCTCGTAAGTGAATTGTGTTTCATCCATTTTTTTAGCAATACGAACCTTGCCTTGTCTATCAGCAAACCAACTGGTTACATCTGCACGAGCACGTTGTATTTGTTTTTTGCGTAAGGTAGTTAGGTCAAGTTCATACACCTCAGGGGTATTGGCAATTTTAAAGTCGCCCTGCACGAGTATTTTATTTTCTTGCTCCGGTAAAAAGCTAATAATTCGGTCAGAAAACTGAGGCTGCTTTTCATCACGCGTGTTGTTTGCTCTAAACGCCAGTTTTATTCCTTTATCATCACTTAGATTATACGAATACATTAATGTAGACGCATACTTAACCCCACCAAATTGATATTTAATGTATCGTGCGCCCAATAACAACACATCATTATTTGCCCAACTAAACCAGTCAAAAAATACAGTGTGGTTATCCGATTTAATAATCGGCTTGCCCTTGCCTGTTGTAAGGCTTTGCACCATTAAAACTAAATCGCCATCAAGGTTTCTAACATACGCAATGTTATTTCCATCTGGTGAGAGCTTAACTTGGCTTATGCTTTTTAAGCCTGCAAACGCTTCTATGGGTAGCTTTTTATCAGGGGCTGATAGGCAACTAAAACTAAGTAGGGCAAATACTAAAGTGAGGTAAAGTTTAGACATTCAATATCCATTTGTTTTATAAGTAACGCTTAATGAGTTAACAGTAAGTGTATAAAGTTAATCTGCTATTTTACAATTGTGGCCGCTTTAGTACAAATTTATCTTTAGTAGAGCTAAAGTAGTCTCCACCCATTTTACCTACGCTGTTTAATCGTGTGGGATCTATATAGCCATTTACTAACACGTTATCGTCAATATAAATTCCCACCACGTTGAGTAGCATAACTTTGCCGCCACCTGGTTCGTTGCTTATCTGAATAACGTCTCTTAAGGTGCACTCGTATCTTACTTTAGCCGCTGCGGCGCCTGGGGATGTTACGTGTGTACTGGCAATTGTTTCAATATTTGCCGCCTCAAATTCACTCACATTATGTGGATAATTAGCGCAGCTTTGATTCATTTTCTCTACTAGCTCTTCACTAACAATATTAACCACGCAGTTGTTAGTGGCTTGAAGGTTTAAAAGCGTGTCTTTATTGGCTTTGTCGCGTGGGTTTACTTGGGTCACGCTCAGCACTGGCGGGTTACAGCTGGCCACTGTAAAAAAAGAGTACGGGGCAATATTAGCAACCCCCTCCTTACTAAGTGTGCTTACCCAAGCAATAGGCCGTGGGCTAATACCCCCCACTAAATACGAGTAAACATTGTGCTGCGTGTTTTGCGTTAAATCTAAAAACATAATTTTCCTTTATACGTCGTACTGCAAATCGTAAAAGCGCTGTATTGCGTACAGTATTTCATAACTGCAGCCACTTTTTTAAATATGCGCAAAAAAATAAACATAGTGTGGTTTAAACGCGATTTACGACTTAGCGACCATCAACCACTTAAAAATACATTTAGTGATGATTTACCCACGTTACTGCTATACAACTTTGAGCCACTAATGCTTGAGGATGCACATTATAATGCGCGCCATTGGCGTTTTGTTTATCAATCAATAGGCGAAATAAATCAGCAGCTAACTCGCTATAAAGCAACGCTGTATATTTTTAACCAAAACATGCTGACACTGTTAAACACGCTTAATCAAACATACCAAATAGCAAACATATTTAGCCATCAAGAAATTGGTTTAAACAATACCTTTGAGCGCGATAAAGCCGTGGCTACATGGTGTAAAGCTAACAAAGTTAACTGGCTTGAGTCACAAACGGGCGGCGTTATTCGTGGCAAAAAAAACCGTAAAGATTGGAACGCACGCTGGCAACAAACAATGCAGGCTCCTATTGCTATTCCTAATTGGAAAAACATAAAAACCATTACACTTAATAACTACCAAACACCTAAATTGCCCGACAGCTACACGCAAAATGGTGACAACTTTCAAGTAGGTGGGCCTTTAACTGCGCACACAATATTGCAAAGCTTTTTTGCTGAGCGCGGTAAGGGATATCAAAAAGGCATATCTAGCCCTAGCTTAAGCCGTATTCATTGCTCTAGGCTTTCACCTTATTTAGCGTGGGGTAATATTAGCCTTAAACAGGTGTACCAAATGGCTATTGATGCATACCATGCAAAACACTCAAGCAAAAAAGGCTGGAAGCGCCCGCTTGCTGCATTTGTATCGCGTTTGCATTGGCACTGCCATTTTATGCAAAAATTTGAAAGTGAGAGTACGATGGAATTTAAAGCGCTCAATGCTGGGTATCATCAGTTCCCATATAGAAACGATGACAACGTACAACACGATATTGAGCGCTGGGCACAAGGCCAAACGGGTATACCCATTATTGATGCCTGTATGCGCTGTTTAAAAACCACGGGCTATATTAATTTTAGAATGCGCGCTATGTTGGTTAGCTTCGTTACGCATCATTTAAATATAAGCTGGCAGCAGGCAAGCTTACCTTTGGCAAATTACTTTTTAGACTTTGAACCTGGCATTCATTACCCACAAATACAAATGCAGGCCTCAGTTACGGGTATTAACACCATTAGGCATTACAACCCGATTAAACAGTCTGAAGATCAAGACCCAACCGGCGCCTTTATTAAAAAATGGTGCCCCGAACTTGAAAAGCTACCGATAGAATATTTACACGAGCCTTGGCAACAAACACCAATGGAAGCGCTGTTTAACGACTTTAAACTGGGTGAAGACTACCCCGAGCCAATGCTTGATTTAACTCAAGCCTCTAAACAAGCGCGCGAACGTTTATGGCAATATCGCGAGCGCGCCGATGTTAAACGTGCAATTCCTAACATATTAAAAAAGCATGTAGGGCTTACTCGCACACACAAAAAAAAACCGCAAAAAGTAATTAATATGGCACATAAAAAAAGTCACTTACCACAAAAAATGTGCCCTGTTTGCAACAAGCCTTTTACGTGGCGTAAAAAGTGGCAGCGCGATTGGGATAACGTTATTTACTGCTCAGAGCGTTGTAAACGTAATAAAAAGTAAAGGTATTAATCCTTTATGCTATGCGTGAGCTGGCGTCTATTTTGCAATGGTATGGATAACTCGGCTTTTAAGGCTGTATTTAGGTGTTTTATGTAAATAGCACTTACTTAGCCTGAAAAGCTTACATGCAACGCAAGGAGAAGATGATGACGATTAAAAAAACGGCAAACTCAACCTGGTCAGGCGATATTAAAACAGGTAAAGGCAGTATTTCTACACAAAGCGGCGCACTTGATAAACAACCATTTGGTTTTAATACTCGCTTTGAAGACGAGCCTGGTTCTAACCCAGAAGAATTAGTGGGAGCTGCGCACAGTGCCTGCTTTAGTATGGCGCTTTCGCTTGCACTTGGCGATGCCGGTTTTAAAGCCGATAAAATTGATACTAAAGCCACCGTAAGCCTTGATGAGGTTGATGACGGCTTTGCAGTCACCCATATAGCGCTTGAAGTAAACGCACGTATTAAAGATATTGCTAACGAGCAATTTCAGGCATTGTGTGAGCAAACTAAAAAAAGCTGCCCTATTTCAAAGCTACTTAATACCGAAATCTCCCTAAACGCAACGCTCGACTCAACCGCATAAAACGTAATTTTTAAACCTTACGGTTTTACGCGTTAAGCCAAGTAACCTGTTACTTGGCTTAACACTCATCCCTAACCCTTTTTGAGTTATTTGAGTTTAATAACTCATTTAGCAGTGCTATACCCATCCCTAAAGCAGGCCAAACTACCCATAAATTATTTGGCGATGTAATTAAGTTTATCGCGGTCAAAAATACCAAAGCCACAAAGTAACGTTTTAAATTATCAAAAAATGCTGGTGTATTCATGTTTGCTCTCCTCTTAAAATGTAAGGTTATTATTGCCTTAATTTTAAAGCCTGAAAGGTGCCATTTGTCATCAGTTAATATGACATTAGTCATCAATTTATAGCAGCCCCTTCAAGCGCATCTCTACAAATACTTATACAAACATACAGTTACTTACAATTATTTAAATGTATTTTAAAGAGTATTTAATATAATACCTTTTCTAGATACACCTATTTAATTTTAAGAAAGGATACTTATGCGCTACTTAATGCCACTCTCTTTGCTTGCACTTAGCTGTACAGCATCAGTAAACGCCGAACAATCAGCATCAAAGCAATGGTTTAATACAATTAACTACGCAAAAATTGATTCACGCTATTACAGCGATAATGTGTACGGATTATCTACGCATTATTACTTTGAAGAGCAACAAAGCTCGGGAGTGTGGGATGATTATGGCTACCTAGATACAGATAGTAATATAGGCTTAAATTACTTTAATTCAGATGGTTTTAGTAGAAAAGGGTTTTTTGGAGAAGGCTTTTACGGTAATGCTTTTGCAACCATAGAGCTGCCTAATATTGGCGATACTGATACCTATTCACTTGGCATAGGTTACTTATTTGCTGATTCGTTAAAAGTATCTGCACGTATGGTAGATTACGAATATGGTGACACAGTTTATTTGTTTAAAGCGCAATATAATCACCAAATTAATGACACCGACTACATTGGTTTTACTGTTGAGACGGATGATGAAATAGAGTCGTGGGACTTATCATCACGTTACTTTGCTCACCTTTACGATGAACGCTACTTTACTATAAATGCTGACTATCTCGATGCTGGCGATGATTCAATTTTTAATGTGTTGGCAAATTATTACTTTAATAAGCATGTTGCAGTAGGCGTTGGTTTATATGACTCAGATTTAGTTGTTGAAGGTAAATACTTTATTAACGATAACTACTATTTTACAGCTAATTACACCGATAACGATGACTACGATATATACAATCTCAGTTTTGTAGCTCAGTTTTAGTAAATACAAAAAAACCGCCTTGCTGGAGTCACTTCAGCTAAATAAGGCGGCTTTTATATTAAAACAGCTATAACTTACATATTACCTAGCTCTATCATCATTGCGGTATACATACGTAAATTAAGCGCTAATTGCTCAAGCGTAATAAATTCATGCTCTGAGTGGCCGGTATAACGTTTGCCTGGCATTGAAGGGCCAAACGATACGGCATTATCAAATAGCTTTGCGTTAGTGCCGCCACCTATTGATACAAAGTCAGCTTTTTCGTCACCTGTAAAATGTTTAAAAATATCAAGCAGCTTTTGTGCGTGCGGTGCGTTATCTAACAGCATAGGTGTACCAATAATGGTCTCGACTTTAGTAAGCGTTACGTTATTTGCTGTTTCCCATTCCTTAATCGCGCTGTTTACTTGCGCTTTAAGTAGGTTTTCATTTTTACCAACTGGGCGGCGCGCGTTAATGGCTAACGTTAGTGCGTTACCATCGCGTTCAATTACGGTTGGGGCTACGCTCATTGGGCCCATGAATTCATGCTCGTAGGCAATATTACCAAATTGCTTACCATGAATATCTAAGCCAATTAATTGATTTACAAATTTTATAAGCTGGCCATCGCTATTATTTTCAAGTGCTACGTTTTTAAATAGCTCGCTCAGGTGTGCAATAGCATTAACGCCCGACTCTGGCTCTGATGAGTGCGCAGACACCCCTTTTACAGTTATTTTTAAGCCTTCAGCTAGCTCTTCAAAGTTAAACTCAACGTCACTAAGTGTTTTAGCTTTAGCTTTTAATGAGTTAATAACGACAGCGCTTGCGTTATGCAGCACTAAGCTTGCATCTTCTGGTATTTGGCTTTTAAACGCGCCGCCCGCTAAATCACTCACATACATACCGGTTTGTTTTGAGGTAGCATTAAAAGTAGGAGCAATTAAGCTCCAGCCTTTCTCGGCAACTACAACTGGGTATGATGCATCAATGGTTACGGCGTATTTTGGCTGCTCGTAGGTTTTCATAAATTCTGTAAGCGGGCCCCAGTCAGATTCCTCAGCTAGGTAAATCATCAGCTCTATGCGGTTATCAAGCTCTATGCCTTTATCTTTAATCGCTTTCATGGCGTATAGTGCGGTGGCTATTGCGCCTTTGTCGTCTTCTGTGCCGCGCCCGACTAATTTGCCAGGCTCTGAGGTATCAATAATAAATGGGCTTTGCTTCCACTTACTGGCATTGGCAGGTTGTACGTCTCCGTGGGTTACAACGGTAACCTTTTCGCTTTGATCTCCCATGCCTATAAGCACGGTGTAGCCTAGGTCTTGGTAATCAAACCCAAGCTCTGCAGCTTTCATTTTTAATACAGATTTAAAATTAATAAAGTCAGGATTTTGTGGCGCGGGTACCGACTCTTTATTTACCGTAGGAAAAGCCACGAAATTAGTTAACGTATGAATTTGTGATTGTTGATAAGTATTAACAGCGTAATCGGCAACACTATCAATATTTGTATGTAATTGTGCATGTGCGCTAAAAGCAAATAAAGCACTGCAAAGCAAAGCTAACTTTTTCAAAACGTATCCTTTTGTATGAATCATTACTACCAATGCGCAATAATAAATCGCTTAAATAATTAAATTGGTATTAAAGCTAAATTATACCGCCAAGCAATAGTATTAAATAGCGCTTTGCGGCAGGGTTACAACAATCGCGCTTTAAATTTAGATAGCGGCTTACATTGCATTGGTTGTATAATGCGCGACCTTAATTAATCAGAGTATTAGTACTAATGAACCGCCGCAAAAAAATTGTCACCAAATTTCAGAAAAAAGATAAACGTGCTAATGCTAAATTGCATAAAAGTAATAAACCGGCGTATGTATCAAAAGCAGAGCGTGAAAAACTAGCTTTAGAGGCGCAGCAAACAACCAACGCAGAGCAAGTTACGCCAACATCAGATTAAACTAAAGCGCCAAGCAACCTATTCTCAACGCTTTATATGGGTTTAAAATGCGTAACTGGCACTTATATTAAATGAGCGCCCTTGCCCAGCTAATTGAGTAAACCCCGTGCTGCTACCTTGCTTAAGCGCTGCAATACTTACCCCGCCTAGGGGTAATTGATAAAACGTATCAAATAAGTTTACCACCTCAATACCCAGCGTAAGTGCATCAAAAGAAGCTTTAGAGCTTATATTAACTAAGCTGTAACTAACGGTTTGGTTTTCTAAGCGGTTAACATCAACGCGTGATTTTGTATCCACCCATTGCCACAACAATGCATTTTCGAATATCCCTATTTGCTGGCTTAATGAGAGCGCTGTATGTAACGGCTTAATTTGATAAAGCGGTTGGTTAGTGTCGCGGCGCTTACCACGAGTGCTCGTTATGTTTGCTTTTAATTGCCATTCGCCAAACTGTGTTGATTGATAAAGTGCCTTACTTATATCAACCTTTGCACCATAAAGTGTGGCGTCAACATTAGTAAAGCTTAAAATGTTACGTGTTGTATTTGCTAACCCATAACTATTAAAACTACGTACAATATTTGCATCAATGTAGTCGTTTACATCGGTGTACCACACATTAGCACTTACCCGCCACGCATCATTTTTTGCTGTTTTTGAATACGTTGCACTGATGGTATGGGCGGTTTCGGCTTTGAGGTTTGGGTTACCAATATAACCATTAGCGTCGCCGTACCAGCCAATCATAGTGCTTGCCATATTACTTACACCCCAACTGTAACGTTCATATAAATTAGGGGCTCGGTTTTTGCGGGCCAGGCCTAATTGCAGCTCGTCATAAAGTGTAATTTGATAATTAGCTAATACATTTACATCAACTAAGGTGTCGGTTTTATCTCTATCAGCATTGTTAAAGTTATTGGCAGCTAGCGCATTATTGGCAGTTGTCATTGCGCTCATACTGCCCGTATTCATCATGCCATCGTTATAGGCTTGTACTTCATCAACCTGTGTATTAACACGCTCAACCCTTATACCCGTATTTAACCAGAGCTTGTTATTGATTTGGCTTGCATATTCTGCAAATAAGGCAATACGCTCACGCTTACCGTTATTAATATTTATATAATCATTTGGCCCCATCATGGTTGAGCCTTCAATCGCCGGCCACCAATCATCAATGCGGTAATTATAATATTCTTGTCCAAGTAGTAATGAGCTATTTTGATCAAGTGTAAGGCGCCATTTAAGCTGTGTGCTTATGTCTTTTGCATCTGTTTTCATGGGCATCATGCCGGTTTTTTCTTTACTAAAAAAACCCATTTCGTGTTTAACGCTGTGCCAATTAACTTGCCCTTCTAGCTCGCTGTTTTCAAAACTGCGCTTATATTGGGCAATAGCGCCATAACTGGTGTTATCAGTCATATCCATGTACTGGTTAGCAAAACCCTGATACGGTATTTTTTGATGCGTAAGCTTTATCACAACTTGCTGTTTATCGTCACGTATCGCGCCAGTTAGGCTGTGGTTTTGAGCCCGATATAATGTATCAAGTACCACATTACCCTTTCCATCTTTGTAGCTGTTGGCATCACTAAACGACCCTTGGTAATTAAGGCTCACAGTATCGCTTGCTAAACGTGCTCCCAAACCTAGCTTTTGCCCGTTATCAACACTGCTGTACTTAGCCGAGACATAGGCTGAGTTCCATGCAAGCTCAGTATTTTCGCTGTATTGTGGTGAAATTGAGTTAACGCTTATTACACCTGCAATGTTATCGCCACCAGCGCTTACAGGTGAAACACCAGCAACTACTTTGTAAGCCATTACTTGATTAGCTGATACGTAAGAAAGAGGCGGGTTCATCTGATTAGCGCACGCTGCAGTAACCTCTGCGCCATCAACCAGTACTTTTACTCTATCGCCCATTAAACCATTTAAAATAGGTAAGTTAGACACCCCGCCCGCAGCCGAAAAATCAACACCTAAATTGCTAAGCATTGCCTCTGACGAACCAAGCGATAAGTGCTTATTGTGTACCTGTCCATGCACTTCAATAATTTCTAAAGTGTTATCATCTGCAAATACTGCAGGAGAAAAAAGGCCAGTTAATAAAAGTGCTAAAGGAGAGAATAAATAAGTGTGTTGGATATGTTGAATATGAGCCATTTATAATTTATGCCACTGTTATATATGGCATAAATTATATAATGTAGTTACAAGTTTAGAGCGCGACAAAATGTCGCACTTTGAGAACTTACTGCCACTTAACTCGCGTTAAGCTTAGACACTGTTGCAGAAACAGCATCTGCGCCGCGTTCTATTTCTTGAATTACTTCTGAGACTTTCGCTATTAGCTCTCGGCCTTGCTCTGAGGAATCAGAGACGGAGGTGATTTGCTTTGAAATATCGTTAGTCAGCTCTTGGTTGTTTTTAACTACGGTTGCAATTTCGTTGGTTGAACTGCTGGTGCTTGCTGCAAGCTGCCTAACTTCATCGGCTACCACGGCAAAGCCTCGCCCGTACTCGCCCGCTCGGGCGGCTTCAATGGCTGCATTTAATGCCAATAAATTAGTTTGATCGGCAATACTGCTTATGGTCGACACAATAGAGCCGATAACTGCTGACTGCTCATTCAGGTTTTTAATTAAATCAACCGATTTAAGTACTTGGCTTACAATTGCATCTGAGTTTGCAATTGCATCATGTAATATATCTGAGCCCGTTTTTGCCGTTTGCGCACTCGACACCGCCGATTCATACGCAATTTGTGCGGCCTCACTAACGGCTTCGTTGTCTTTTATGCGATCGGTAATATTAGAGGCAAACTTCACTATTTTTATCACTTTGCCTTTATTATCTAAAATGGGGTTATAAGTTGCCTCTAGCCATATTTGCGAGCCATCAGAGGTTATGCGTTTAAACTTACCCGACTTAAACTGTCCATCGCTTAGCTCTTCCCAAAACCGAGGGTTATTTTGATAAAAAGAGTCAGTACAAAACATTTTGTGATGCTTGCCAACTATTTCTGCAAGTGAATAACCCACCGTAGATAAAAAGTTTTGATTTGCTTTAATTATGGTGCCATCGGGGTGAAATTCTATTGTAGCCAGCGCCTTATCAAGCGCTTCGGTGAGCGCTTCTTGAGATTTTCGCTGTACATAATTTTTTGTAATATCCGACGCTATTTTAATAACCTTAGTAACCACCCCGTTTACTTCAACAGGAAAATAAGTAGCCTCTAGCCATAGCTTTTCGCCATTAGCGTTAAATCGCATAAAGGTACCGCTTGTTGAGTTTGCCCCTTGCAGCGCTTGCCAAAATTGGCTGTACTCACTCGACTTAGCGTAGTCTGAATCGCAAAACATCCGGTGGTGCTTGCCTATTACCTCTTCTCTTTTGTAGCCTACGGTATCTAAAAAAAGCTCATTAGCGTCTAAAATTTTTCCCTCGGGTGTAAATTCAATATACGCTACATGGTTATAAATAGCGGATAGTACTGATTTACTTTCATTGAGTTGACGTTCCAATTCTTCAACTTTGGCGTTATCTTTTCGTAGACCAAACATGTGTTAAACCTTTAGGGAATAATAATAGGATGACAATAACAAACAAATATAAAAATAATATGTAAGCTAGCAATAAATGTAATAACTTTGTAAATATAGGTGTTTTTTAGTTTTTCTGCGAGCAATTTAACACTAGCTAGTGAGCTGCTTTTTAAAAACTTTTTATAAATTAACCCAATAAGTCACACTTTATAGCAATTAACAAAAGTAAAACAAGCCAAAAATACTATTTTTTATACATGACGCAGTACACTTTTTAACTTAAAATAGCCATCTCACTGACACACTCCACACCTAATATATGTTTACTCTCCACGCAATTAATGTGTGGCTATTCACTATTTTTATAATCAAAGTTAAAGGATCTTCTATGAGTGCAGATGTTGCGTCGGCATCTAATCAGTTAAATAAAGCTGCTATTTTATTAGTGTTAGCTCTAGGTACGTTTATTTTAGGATTATCAGAATTTTCAATGATGCCTATGCTGCCGCTGATCAGTGAAACGTTTGGCTCAACCCCTTCGCAAAGTGGCTATGCAATTAGCGCCTATGCTATTGGTGTTGTGGTAGGCGCGCCGGTATTAATGCTTACAACGGCCAATATGCGAAAACGCAAAGCTTTGCTGATTTTTTTAAGCCTAATGTGTATTTCTAATGGTTTGAGTGCATTAGCAACCTCATTAGAGCAGCTCGTTATTTTTCGCTTTTTAAGTGGCTTACCTCACGGCGCTTACTTTGGTGCCGCTATTTTGCTTGCCTCCGATATTGCCCCTTCAGGTAAACGCGCAAGCTTTATGTCAAAAGTATTTATGGGCTTAACCATTGCGACCATCGTTGGCGTGCCTATTGTTACCTTGGTGGGGCAAAACCTAAGCTGGCGTTATTGCTTAGGTGGCGCTGCGGTTTTAGCGTTTATTGCGTTTATATTTGTATACAAAGTAGTGCCAAATATTGATAACGCTAAGCCATCTAACTTACTTAACGAGTTTGGCGTACTTAAAAATAAACTGGTGTGGTCTATTTTAGGTATTGTTATTATTGGCTTTGGCGGCGTGTTTTGTATTTATACATACATTGCCGATACAATTTTAGATGTAACTAAAACAGCCCCTTACACTATTTCTATCGCTATGGTGATGTTTGGTATTGGTTGTACGTTAGGTAATTACATATTAGGTAAAGCGGCCGATAAATCTGCCATTAAAACCACAGGCCTTGCACTGGTGTGCACCATTGTATTTGCAATTGCCTACGTTAGCGCAAGTTACAATATTTGGATGCTGTATGCGGTTATATTTTTTATTGGTTGCAGTGTAGGTTTGGCAACGCTTATTCAATCTTTATTAATGGATGTAGCCCCAGAGGGCCATGCAATGATTGGTGCATTAGTACAATGCGCATTTAACACCGCAAATGCTATCGGCCCTTGGGTTGGCGGGGCTGTTATTGCACAAGGTGCAGCGCCTAACCAAACAGGTTATGTCGCAGCAGCGTTGTTTTTAGGCGGCTTAGTAATGTGGTTTTTAAGCTACTTGCAACTTAATAAACAACAACCCGCAGCACAAACGTGTTAAGCATATAAAAAGAGCGGCTAATACAATTAGCCGCTCTTTTACTTTAACAAGGGTATTTAATCACCCACCTTACTGGGCCTCTAACGACGCCATATCAATAACAAAACGATAGCGTACGTCTGATTTTTCCATTCGCTCATACGCGGTGTTTATTTGGTCAATATTAATCATTTCGCACTCTGGCAATACGTTATTTTTGCCGCAGAAATCTAGCATCTGCTGGGTTTCTTCTATCCCACCAATTAGTGATCCTGCGATGCGCCGACGACCCATTAAAAGAGGCACTGTGTTTAGCTCCTCTACAGGGCCAACCTGCCCAACAATAACTAGCGTCCCATCTATGTCTAATAAGGGTGTGTAAATAGACAAATCGTGCTTAACAGGTACGGTGTCAATAATAATATCAAAAGCCGACTGCGACGCTTTCATTGCATCTTCGTCAGTCGACACTAAATAATGCTGCGCGCCAAGTTTTACTGCGTCATCTTTTTTAGACTCACTTCGCCCAACCACTGTTACACTCGCGCCCATCGCTACGGCATTTTTAACAGCCATGTGACCTAAGCCACCAAGCCCTACAACAGCAACACGGCTGCCTTTTGTAACGCCCCACTTATGTAATGGAGAGTAAGTAGTGATACCTGCACATAATAAAGGGGCAACGCGCGAAAGCTCTAGGTTTTCAGGGACTGATAGTACAAATTCTTCACGAACAACAATATGTTTAGAATAGCCACCTTGGGTCATCTCGCCGGTTTCTCTATCTTTACCTGCGTATGTGCCTACCATGCCTTCTTGGCAAAATTGCTCTTCGCCGTTATCACACTGTTTGCAGCTTTGGCATGAATCAACCATGCAGCCTACCGCTACTGTGTCACCTTTTTCATAGTTTTTAACAGCGCTACCAATGGCTTTTACTTTACCTACAATTTCGTGCCCAGGGACTAACGGGTAACGGCTGCCACCCCAGTCATTGCGCACTGCATGTAAATCAGAGTGGCATACGCCACAATATAAAATTTCAATTTCTACATCGTTATCGCGTAAATCGCGGCGCTCAAAAGTATATTCACCTAGTTGCGCACCTTCGCTTTTTGCTGCATATCCTACTGTTTTCATAACAACTCCATAGTCTGTAAAAATTTAAGTCGTCTACCTTTTTGCTTATTTGAGTGCTTTATTTTAAAACCAATCCCATAAGGGCTGCCTCTAAAAATAAAACCGGTATGCACTTTGATGTGGTTTACCCTAACGCCGGCGCAGTGAATGCACCCTGACCAAAAAAGCCCAACAAGGTTGGGCTTTTTTAGCTTAAATGTTGGTTACTTATCCAGTAACGTATTTATCTCATCAATGAGTGAATGTATACGTTCAGCATTTTTTCCTAAATCGCTTCGCCCCACGCGTGACTTACTGCGTATATCGACAAAGCGCTGGCTGCCTTCATCATTGATACGCACAACTACATCGTCTTTAAAACCAAACCATGTGGTGGTATCCGTTGCTTCTACAATGCCCGTAGCCGCATTAACATTAACAAGCTCAAACCCTAAATTTTTAACCGCTTGCTCGGTAGCAGCCAATAAGTCTGTTTTTGATTGTGCATAATTTAGTGTTTTTAGCTCAGGGTAAGCTTTGCGTTGCTGCATGGCTGTTTCTTCTCCTGCGTATTCAGCTGGGTTTTTAGCATCCGCTCGCAGCGGTACAATTGCCACAAATTTTGGCGGGTTAATTAAATCGGTCGAAATATCATGGATCGCGGGTACGCTTTTAGCCTTGCTCATCATGCTCAGTGGCATTGCAATCGCGATGGCTGCAAACACCAATGCCATTAAAGTGCTGCCCATGCTAAGCGTTTTACGCATAAAAATAACCTGTATAATAAGCAGCACTAATGCAGCGCCACCCACATACACACCAAATCTAAACCCTGCAAACGCAGTACTTAGTTCAACAACCCCATACTTATATAAAGGCCCTGGCAGTAAAACGAGTAAAAAAGCGATTAAACTTACTAAGCTCACTAAAATTTTCATTATTATGATTCCTTTATCATGTGTGATCTTTAATTTTAAGTATTTGAAACCAGTACATTATACTGCCAAGCACTGGGTTTAGATTACAATTAACAGCTCACGCCACTGTATAGTGATAATTAAGTGCTTTAAATAATAAGCTTTGTTCAAAAACCTTAAAATAAGCTAATTAAAACAACTAAATAACGCATTTTTATTATCAAGCAGCGGCGCTTTAACCTTAAACTAACGTACCTAGGCTGGCGTGTCAGTATCATTACACAAAAAAGTCTAAGGTCGCGCTGTTAAAGTTACTTAAATTAGGAAAAATATCAACCAGCTCAGAAACAGGCACGCCAAACCACTGCGCTAATGTTGCAAAGTATTGCTCGTTAGCCACTTGCGGAATTAACCGCCCGCCACCGGTATCGTATTCGCCCTCTAATTGCTGAGTAAGTAACTGGCCATAAATAGAACGGCCTTTTACCGCGCCGCCCATTACTATTTGATTACCCGCCCAGCCATGGTCGGTGCCATCGCCGTTAGAGGTGAGCGTGCGGCCAAAGTCCGACATAGTAAACGTGGTGACTTTATCATTCATGTTTAGCTCTTTCATGGCACTGTTAAACTCGCTGAGCCCTTGAGCTAGCGTATTTAATAATGCAGGGTGCGCAGTAAGCTGATCATCGTGGGTGTCAAATCCCCCCATAGAGACAAAAAATACTTGGCGCTGTGTACTTAACGACGACTGCACACTAATAGCTTTGGCCACCGCGGCTAATTGCTCACTCAAGCTAGTATCGCTAAAGGTGGTAGTAAGCGCTGGGGCTTGTTCAAGCGCACTGTTCATCGTTTGCGTGTTGGTAATTGCGCTATTCAAGCCATTCGCATATTCACGCCCTAGTACATGGCTTGCATTGCCTAGCAAGCGGTTCATTATGTTAGTAACGTGCTCAGTGCGGGGCTGATAACCACCAAAGGCGTTAATTGTGCTTATGCCACTTTTGTTAAGCGCAAAGGCACTGGTATTTGTGCCTGTTTGCCATAAATTAGTGCCATCAAGAGAGATATTTGCCGCAAACTGATCCTCTACAGCTAATCGCTCTAGCATACGTGCGCCCCACCCACTGTTTAAAGAGGCTTTTTCTCGGCCGTACATCCATGACGCTTGCTGATCGTTATGCGAAAATAAATGCTTAGGTAAAGGCACCGCGTTATTTTTGTAATCTGTTAATGTGGTGGGGGTAAGTAAAGTGCCTACGCCAGCAACAAAGGCTAAATCATCCGACTCAAACACGCTCTGTAAAGGCGCAAGTGAGGGATGAATACCCACGCCACCTGCAAACTGCTGAGAAACACTTAACGCTAGCGGATTGTTTACTGCGAGGTTTTGCCGGCTTTGCTCGTATAAACTACGCTGCTCTCCCTCAAGGGGTAGCAACATATTAAGTGAGTCGTTTCCGCCGTATAAAAATACACATACTAGGGCTTTATAATCACCGAGTTCTATTGCATTAGTTGCCCCCGTTAACGCTTGTAGCTGCAAACTGGTTAAAGCGGCTGCCGATACCCCGCCTTTTAAACATAATGACAAAAAGTCTCTTCTATTTAGGCTCATTATGCGCTCCTAATACTGCACGTTAAATTCAGGTGAAATAGCAATCATGTATAACAAGTACGAAACCCTCACGCGGTACTGGTCCTCATCAAAATAGGCATCTAAATCAAGTAAAGCTTGTGTAGTGTCAGCGCTCATATTGCCGGCAAAATACAGGGTATTATATTGCTCTAACAATGCGCTAATGCCATTTTGCGCCAAGTAATCCATATCGCTTTGAACATAAACATAAATTCCTGCAGGGTTTAACTCGGTATGCGCTTCGGCTGTACTCCAAACCAAACTTGCAAATAAGGCATTCATTGTGCCTATTAAAGTCGCATCGTTGGCTATTTGTAATTCAGGCGCTACCAAACCTTGGGTGCGTAACGCCGCACTTTGGTAATCGGGTCTAAAAAAGTTAAATACAGAGCCCGACTGCATGGGGCCTTGCCCGTAGCTATCGACTAAGTTCCACGTTTTATAATAACCTTGCTGCGACTTCGCATTAAGGTTTCGCCAAAACTGCACGGTTTTTAAAAGTGGTTCTTTAATTTTACCTTGATAGCTAAGTACACTGCCAAAATGGCGTGCTTCGTCATCTAAATAAATAGCTTTAACAACTGCGGCTAAATCGCCTCGTACACCGCTTTCATTATCGTTAAATACACGTGCAACGCGCTCTACATATTGCGCAGTAGGGTTTGAGGTAATTAACCGCTGAATAAGCTGCTTAGAAATAAACGGCGCTACGTTATCGTGATTAAATAAATTATCGAGGGCTATTTTTAGCGACTCCTCTGGCCCATAACCAGACGGTATAACCTCATTATTTAATAGTACTTTTTCTTTGCTCGAATGGTATTCGCTGTAAGCTTGCATAGGGTTTATATAATCACGGCTTTTGCGTTTAAAGGTTTCGCTGCCGGCAAATGTCCAGCCTGTAAATACACGCGCAAACCCCTGTATTTGAGCCTGTCCGTAAGTTGCTATGCTATTACCGTCTGCATCTAGTTTAGCGGTGCCATCAAGGTTTAACTCATCTAGGCCAATGGTAAATAATTGCATAACCTCACGGGCGTAATTTTCATCTGGGCGAATATTAAGTGCTTCATCAGCTTTTTCGTTCCCTAAATGGCTTAGGTACGTGCCCATAATTGGCGAAAGCGTTACCTCTTCGAGTAACTCTCTAAAATTGCCAAACGCATGTTTAAGTAACAAATCGTAGTAAGTGATCATGCCCTCTGGTTGTGCACGCAAATCGCTATTTTCATCCGATACAACCAATATTTCACTCAGTGCAAATGCAACGCGTTGGCGTAGTTGATCGTCACTTTGTAGCACCGCTTTCCACCATGCATCTATTCGGCTTATATATTTAAAGTCTTCGTCATCTTCAAGTTTTACCAAGTAGTTTCGATGGTAGCTAACTGGCAGTGCTATTTGGTTATCGAGCCATTGTTGCTCACTTAAACCTTGAGCACTGTTTATTTCAGCAAGCGTTGGCCCCATGCTAGCTTGGTGTAATAACCTAGCGGCGCTGTGTATGTCCATGCTGTTTTTGGCTACACATGTAACGGTTTGCGTGTTTGTTGCCCCTTCATTATCGGTGGCTGTTACGCTAAATGAATACGTTATAGGCTCATAACTTTGCGCAGCGGGTATAGTAAGGCGGGTACTTAACGCATCTAATGGTTCATTCAATAACGTGGTGCCCGCAGTTTGTTGCCAAACCACACTGCTTATTGTGCCGTCTTCATCGCTTGCTGTTGCAATTAGCTCAATGGTTTGGCCTTTAGTTAATTCGCTGGGTATGTCGGCAATCGATAAGGTAGGAATTTTATTTGAATTGACGGTGGACGTGTCATCGCCGCCTGAGCCACCACAGGCGCTTAGCAATAAAGCACAACTTGCTAATAAAACTGATTTGTAATGCATGTTAAATCGTCATCGTAAATTAAAGAAGGTACGCGTGTATGTACCGAGTTTGATACGATTATTGAAACACAAAATTTACAATTTAACCTTTTATTTTTTGTAACCGAGCGCTATTTAGCTGTTTTGTCGTTAATATTAACCTCAATAATGGGCTTTTTTTTATTAAAAACGTTCACCTTATTAGCGGCTTTAGCCACACGTTGCCAAGGCGTTTGTAGGTTCTCGTAAATTGGCCGCCAATACGCATCCATTACACTGTTGTGCCCGCGGTCGTTATTGCCAACCCCCACGGTAATTTTACCTACTTGATGCGCTTTTATCAGCGTGCCACAGGCTCTATCCCAAATGGCTAACGCTGAGCCTAGGTTACGGTCAAAATGTTTTGGGTTATCGCTGTGATGAATTTGGTGCTGAGCTGGGCTAATTAACCAATTTTCTATTTTTTTACCAAAGCTCCACCACACATGTGAGTGGCGTAAATTAGCGCCTAAAGCATTAAAGGCAAATACAAATACATTAGCCCCCAAAATATCTAACATTGATAAATTTCGGCCAAAGCAATACACACAAACGCCCACTACAAAACCTTGGGCTAACGCCATTCGACAGGCATATAAATAGCTTTCAAACGGGTGACTGCGATAAATGGTCATTGGGGTGAGTACTAACGCACTATGATGTACCTTATGAAAATGCCACAAAAACGGCACTTTATGCAGTGCTAAATGTAATAAAAACCGTGTTAAATCATCAAATATAAACAATAAAACGGTAAAAATAACTAACACCACAGTACTTGGCAGCTGCCATACTGCGCGCTCACCAAAAAGCCATTGCAGGGCATCACTTACGCCAATAGCAACAGGCACCATAGTTAACACTATAGGCACCCACAGCGCAGCTTTAAGTAAGCGGTTTATAATTAATAATTGGTAGTCGAGCTTGGCACTTTTACTCAGCCAAATACGCTTACTAAATAAATAGCGCCCCAGCCCACGCCACGTGCGCTTTTTTTGCTGCGCACGGCCCGAGAAATACAGCAACATAGCAATCACTAACGCCGCAATGCTATAGCCAATAAAAATACGTTTATTGGCATCAAACAAATAATTTGGCGTTTGAAGAAGCGTTTGCCATATAGTCTCGAGCATAACTTACCTCTTAAAATTGATATTTGTAACCCACGGCTACGCTACGCGGTTTACCCGGGCGCGCGCCATATGGGCGACGACTAACAATGTTATCTTGGTCAAACAGATTATCTACCTTAGCGTAAATATGCCCATATTGATCAAGCTCGTAGCGCGCAGCAATATCTACAACGGTTGTAGCGGGTACCTCGACACCTGCCAACGGTAATGAAAAATCATTCCCTGTGGTGTTACCAAGCTCGCCAGCGGTATAAGCTACGCCAGCGGCCTCTGGCATTTCTGAGGTGTATTTTATTAATACATCAACCGACCAATCGTTATGTGCAAGACCTAAGCTCAGCGCAGCTTGATGGTTAGGCAAGTACGGTAAATGATCGCCCGGGCGAATATGCCCCCACTGCGTAAATTCGCTAAATAGCTCTTCTTTAAACTCACTTTGCGTGTAGGTATAAGTTAAGCGTACCGGCACATCAATGTGCTTATTTAATACATAAGTGTGTGCAAATTGAGACTCAACGCCCCATACATCCACTTCCCCACCACTAAACTCGCGGTCAATTTCGTTTTCGATTCCACAGTTTGACTGGCCACAGCTTTCTACTAAGTTTGAATAATCATTAAAAAAGCTCACTACTTCCACTTGGCTGTTACCGTTGTTGTAACGGCCACCAAATTCATAGTTTACGCTTTTTTCAAACTCTTCATCTCCTTCACGTACAGGGCTAGATGGGCTTGAGGGCACAAACCCTTGGTGTACACCAAAAAGTAACCCTGCATTGGCCGATAATTGGTAAAAGCCACTTAAACCAGGTAACCAAATACGGCTCGATTTATCTTGCCAATCGTTTGCTTGTCCAGGGGCGTCATTTTGATACGACATATCCATTAACTCGCCGCGCACGCCCAAACCAAGAGTTAGCTTATCGAAGGTTACTTTGTCTTCAATATATAACGACCACGCATCGGTAGATTCGGTATTTTGTGTGGTAAATACACTCGCGGTGTCTGTACGGGTATTAACCGCGTTAACCATGGCGTAGGTGTCTTCAAAATGATCGCGCTCTATTTCATCTTGATGAAAACGCACCCCGAATGAGAGTGAGTGCTCTAGCCCAAACGCAGCTACTTGCCAATCACCATCAAACTGTATGCCTTGCGAGAAAAAGGCTCTGTCGTTCGTTCCCATGGTTAAAAACACATTGCTTTCACCACTTTGAACCGAATCGGCTTGGCCACTAATAACGCTGTATTCACGCTCAAAGCGTGTTGGGTCTGCCAAAATATCCGACAAACTACCACTGCTGTTAGTAACCGCGTTGAGTTTAAGCCATGCACGTTCAAAATCGTTGCGATAGGCGCGGGTTGTAAGGGCAAAATTGTCGCTGCTAAGCTGGTGGGTAAACATCACTTGCGTATGCTTAGTGTCCATATTTGCAGGGCCGCTGGCGGCATAACGGCGATACGGTGTTTGCTGGTAATCTTCTTCGGTTAACCCAAGGTAGGTTTCGTTAGAAAGCTCATCTGAATAGGCCAGCTTTAACTCAAAGCGTTGCTTAAACTGCTCGCTATTAAGTGTGTAATCTAATTTAACTAATAAATCGTCTTTTTCAAAGCCAGTATCTTGCCCACCATCAAGCTCTTTAAAACCGTCACTTTCTAGGTGAACGCCTTCAACTAAAAAGCCAAACTGTCCTTCGCGATTACCATAATACGCGTGCGCTTTTTTATAGCCATCAGAGCCTGCTGAAATATCAAGCATACCGCTGGCATCATCAGGTACTTGGCGCGACACTAAATTAAGCGTACCCGCCACCGTTTGCGGGCCATAATGTATGGCTGCTGGGCCTTTAAACACTTCAACTGCGGTCATGCGTGTAGTAAGCGGAAAATAATAAGCCGCCGGTGCCGAATACGGCGCAGGGCCAATTAAAACACCATCTTCTAAAATGGTTATTTTTTTACTACGCTCAGGGGTTACGCCCCTAAAACCAATGTTAGGCCTTAGCCCAAAGCCGTCTTCTTCGCGTATGTTTACCCCAGGCACCTGCGATAAAATACGATGAATATCATCAAACTCAAATTGTTCCAGTTGCGCTTCGCCAATTAAAGTTGCCGAGCCTGCTTCGGTGCGCAATTTATCGTTATGGCTAATAATTTGAATATGTTCTAATTCGTTTTTTTGCTCTGCCACTGCTTGGCAACTTACGGCCATAAGCAATGCAATTGTAAGTTTATTGTATTTCATTGTCGCCCTTAGTCGTTATCGCCTGCAGAGGTGGTAGGTAGCTCAAGTGCTAGCTCATTAATAAAGTCATTTTTTAGCTCATCGGTCAGCACTTTCACTTGCCCATGTACATCACGTACCTGTTGCTCGTTATCAATTAGCAAATCGGCCAGCGAGCTATCTATGCTATTTAAAGTGGCTTTAAGGGCTGCTATTCCTTCAACTAAACGTGTTTTAGTAGCCTGTGCTTGCTCTGCATCTAAAAAGTCATCAAAGCCAGTGCCTGCTTGCTCAGCGTCTAAATTACCCATAATTAACGCTTCAAACGCCACTAAGTTGTTACGAATATTATCTAAAGAGCTTTTCGCATCTAGGCTTTCTACATCTTCAGGGCACGCCGATGCGCCACACGAATTTGAAAAGATACCAATCGGCTCTGCTAATTTTTTATCTTTTACTATTGTGTCGATATAAAACAGTGCATCGCTAATATGATTAAGTGCTTCGTGAGTTGTGCTAAACCGAGAGCCACTTTGGCCGGTATTTTTTAATTCGTTAGCAAAACCACTATCCCCTTGCCAAGCTTGTAATAACTGCGCTGACGAACTTAAAACATCTTCACTTGCCACCACAGCAAACTCACAACGAGCCTGACGACGCGCTAAATCTGTACGGTTATTCCAATCTGCAAGGGCATCATTTGCCACACTACAGTGATGCGCTAATTGCTCGTTAAACAACACATGCCCAATTGCAAATAAGCCGCGGCGTGTTGCTGTTCTTTCGCTAATGGCATACGGGCGATTTTGATCTTGGTTAATAACACCGTCTTGGTTATACACCACGTCTTGGTCTATCCCACAGCGGCTAAAGGTAGGCCATGAATATATTTGGTTACGTAACTGGCCTGCGTTATCAAGAAGCGGCCCCATTTGCATCATTTCGGCTTGTTGCCAACCCGCCATGGTATCTAGCCAGGCTTGTTGCGCTTGAGCACGCAGCGCAATGGCCTCTTCAGAGCTTTCTTGTACGCTTTGTATTTCAGCTTGGCAGTAATTTGCAACGGCCTGTGTTTGTGTTTGTGCTTGTTGATTAAATAAAACAAACGTCGGTGTTATTACATTATCGACTAAGTTAGCAACAAGTTGTGCTTCATCAAACTCTGTAACCGCAGGCGTCGTAGTTTGCCCGCTATCACTACTTTGAAAATCACTGCCTGTGCTACTTGAGCTACTTTCACCACACCCACTAAGGGTTAGTACAGTAGCTGCAACCACAACCCCTTTTTTTGCATAATTGATCATTATTTCAACCCTAAAAACTTTGAAAATTAAACGGCAAAAGGCCAGCCCGTGGGCTGACCTTCCTTGGTGCTAAAACGGGTGGTTATTACCAGTTTTCAACGTTTTGAGCATCAAAGCCGTAAACTTCCTGCATCAAATCACGTGCCTCTACTAACTGCGCTTTGTATGCATCTGTTAGCAGGGGCGCTTCACCGAGTAATGTATGTAGCTCGGCAAATTTACCTGCGTTATCGTCGCTGTAAAAAGGTGAAAATGGGTTAAATTGAAAGTTCAGTGCAAAGCCTTTCATTTCACTAAAGTGTTTAGCTAAATTAGCAAAATCGTCAGCACTTGCCTCTGTACCTTGTACTGTATCAATGTCGGCTAATGTGTCGTTGATGTAATGTACAACGGTGGCTGCAATTGCGTTTTCCCAATTGGCTACAGCAATATCACGTTGTGCTAATAACTGCGTTTTTTGATCATCAGTTAATGCACTTGGTGCAGCATCGTTAATAATTTTACGACCCGCAATAAACGCCGTCATTGCTGCGCTGCTAAAGTCAGTTGCTACTACCGCGCCTTTATCACGTTTAGCTGCATTGGTAGAGTTACCCCAGTTGTATTCACTCGCTAAGTCAATTTTGCCATCGCCATCAATATCAGCGCTTGCGCTACCATCAGAAATAGCCTCGTCGCTAAATTCTAAATAATGACGTGCTGCCCCAAAGTAACCAAAACCTTCATCGTATTGATGCTCTAAAGTACTGTAAGTGCCATCGGCTGCTGCATCGGTGTTATCTTCATCAAGCCCTTCGTCTAGGTAATCGTCAGTGCCTTGCGAGAACATTAACGCACCTAGCGTGTGCTTTTGAATAAGCTGGTTTAAATCAAGGCCACTTGTTGTGATGTATGCCGCAGTAATGTCATTACCGTTTACATCCTCAGACTGCGTACCGCTTGCAATTGCATCTACATTCGCGGCAAGTAAATCAAAGTAATGAAAAATGAGCCCTTCTGGCGTTTTTGCTTGAGTGCCGAAGTCGCTCCAGCCTTCAAATGTGCCTTCTGTTAGCCAGTCTTCTTCCATTTTAGACGCATCGTTACCGGCAATTTTACCTGTTAAGGTTTTGCCTGAACTCGAAATTTCTGCAAACGACTGTTGCAACGTAGTTGCGCCATCAATAAACAAAAAGCTGTTATCTTTTACGGCTTCGTAATCGCTCCAATAAGCCATTAACTGCGCTTTAACGGCATCGCCTGTTAAGCCTTCGCTTTCAATGTAATCAACACTTAATAAGCTTATGTAGGCTTTAATTTGCGCCGAAAGTGCATGGCGAGCCACTTGGCCTGTGTAACTTACCGCAGAATTACTAGCATTAACTGTTGAGGCAAATTCGTAAACGTTTACGCCATCTTGCGCTTCAATATCAGTTACAGATACGCTCAGTGTTTGTGTAAAACTTAAATCGCCAGCATCGGTTGCAGTAACTGTTACATCAACTGTTTCTACTTGCTCAGCATTAAGCGCTAACGTGCTTTTAAGCGTTAGCTCATTGCTGTCATTAATTTCAAAATACTGTTCATCATCAGAAAGTGTAAATACCATGCCTGTTGCATCGTCATCGGTTGCACTTAAAGTACCGACTACTGCGCCTACTACATCTTCTGTTACAGCCGCTGTTGATAAGCTAATAGCGGTAGGTGCCGAATTAGTCACTGTTGGAGTGGTTGGTGTTTCGGTGCTATCGCTGGAGCTTGAGCCGCCACACGCAGTTAAACCCATAGTTGCAGTAATTACTGCACTAGCAAGGAGAGATTTACGCAAATTCATGTTGAATCCTAATATTGTATGTGAATCATTCTTATTTGTAATAGCGACTATTCTAATTACAAATACCTAACAATCAACCTAAATGTTGCTTTTTTGTTTTATTTTTAAAATAGTTTTAGTTTTTAGAACAAAGAAAGATCGGCAAAAATACTATTTTACATAGCTAAACAGCGCGTAAATTGCTTAGCAAAACATTCGCTGTACAAAGTAAATCTACTTATTAAAGTAATTTACTATCAAAAGCTTATAACAATGCTTGGTTTGTACTAGATAAGTATTTTTAGAAAGGCACACTGCGCCTTAAAGCAAAGTGCGAACATTACGTAAAAATAAAATCACATTAACTTTTTAGATATAAAAGCTATTTGTAATAATTATTATTTATTTTAAAAACGCACCACTTATAGCGTTTAAGTGTGGTTTTTTGCTTCACTTACTGTTTTAGAGGCTTATATCAGCGTATTGATTAAAGGTATACTAGGGCGTGTTAACCTTGGCGGATAGAAATTTGTTCAATCTAGGGGCGATTAAATCGCGGCGTGTGGTTTGTAACTTAGTAGGCTCGATAACGGCTTCTGCATTATTTTAATGACTTACATCCATGTAAGAATAAGTAAAAACCAATAAACAAGAGTTTATCACTCTAGAAAGAACCCAACGGGCAGCCCATGTTTGGCTTTTATGCTGCGTTATCGCCTATTCATGGTGAATAACCAAGTTTCATAGGCTCTGCCTTGCCTAAAACCCAAACATACGGCTGCAAATTCAACCATCAAAAATCAACACACCCAAGAAATTATGAGAGGTGGTAATGCATTAAATAGTGTCATTTTACTACTCACTTTTAGCTAAGCCATACAATAACAGAGCCTTTTTATGAAAACAGAAATTCGCTACCGCTTTGAAACCTCGCAAGTTGCTAACCGCTTTGTGCATGTACTAAAAGATTGGCCCGTAAACCAAGTTAAAACTCGTCTATTTAATGGCGGCGACAGTGTAAAAGTCACTTACGAGTATGATGAAAGCGGGTTTGATTACACCTCTGCCGAGCTAGATGATTTAGCAGAGCATCACGGTGGTAAAGAAGTTTAAGCACTTAACAACAAAAAGCTATTACAGCCCAATTAGCCATTAACTTTGCTTTAATGGCTAGCGCGTTTTATCACTTTACGTTTTATTCGTGATATTTACGGATCATCGCCACTTTACCGTTTTCAACTTCTATTACTTCCATCATTACTGATGTGTACTCTATTGGCTGCTTACTTTGCGGATGAATGCCCTTAGCGTGGTTTTTATAACGAATCGCAAAGCCGCTATCGTTAAATACAAAGGTATTAAGCAGCTCGCTTTCGTATAAGGTGTGCGCGCCTAAATAAAAACGCATGCCCTTACGCATTAGTTTTTTACCCTCTGCAGTGCGAGAGTCATCTACTTGATACGGTATGTGCTGGCTGCCTACATCGTCTGTTAATAAATTAAGGTAGGCTTCAAGCTCTTTTTCACTTGCGTTAGGCGCTTGCGTGGCGGTCATTGTGTTGTAGTAATGCTGTGCAAATTTGTTTAAGTCCAGTACCTTTTCAGCATTAACCGAAAAGGTACTCACTAATAGCAAAGCTAATGTAAATAGTCGTTTCATCACTTCTTCCTTGTAGTTAAAAGTATTGATTTATTTATAGGTACACTATATTCACATGTTCAAAAATAAAACAAATATTTTTAAGTTAATAAACCTACATTTTGCTTTTTACTCTATTGGTTGCCACGCTGTTGGCTGGATCGTCGGGCCAAAAATGCTTGGGGTAACGTCCTTTCATTTCTTTTTGTACATCGCGATAACTACTAGCCCAAAAGTGCGCAAGATCTTGTGTAAGCTGTAATGAACGCTTACCTGGCGAGAGTAATTCCATAAGCAGTGGCAGCTTGCCATTTGCAAGCATTGGCGTACTTGTTAAACCATACACTTCTTGCATGCGCACGCTAAGTTTTGCGGGGCCATCTAGCTGGTAATTAATTTTTATATTTGAGCCACTCGGTACCGTTAACCTAAGCGGTAACAGTGTTTTTAGGGCTGTTTGCTGTGTCCAGTCAAAACAATTTTGCAGTGCTTCAAAGTAGTTAAACTTTTTAAGCTGCTCCAGCGTTTTTATATCCTGTAAATATACGCCTAACCAATCATCAGCTGTTTTGATAAGTTGCTGCTCGCTTATTGCCGGGAACGTATCTGGCATAAACTGACTGGCTAAACTCATGCGTATTAATAATTGCTGCGCATCGGGTTGTTCATTAAATAATGCAAAGCCGTGCTTGGTAAATAAATTAAGCCACGCTTTGGCGCGCTCGGTTTTATCAAGCTTTTGCTTACTTGGTTGGCTTGTAAGGGTAATAGCGCCGAGCTTTACTTCGTCTTGATGGATAAAGCGCGCGGTTTTTTCATCAAACTCACAGCGGGTAAGCGTAGTAAACAAATGCGGTAAGTAATCTTGTAGCTCAAATGGGCTAAGTGCGGTGGCTGCAAAAATACGCGTGCCTTTATGGCCGCCCATGCTTGCAATAGCAAGGTAGTCATCGTTATGCCAGTAATCGGTGTTTAAATCAGCGCCCGCACCATTGGCAAGTAAGTAGCCATTGCCGCGTTTTTTTGCAATGCGATCGGGGTAAGCTAATGCCACCAGCAAACCTAAATGCTCGGTGTTTAGCTCACTGTTACTGTCGGTTACTTTTAAACGGCTTTGCCAGTATTTTAACTGCTGCTTAAATACTGGGTGTGGCCTTTGCTGTTGGCTATGTAGCGCCAAGCTTAGCTCGTTGGCGCTGTTTATTCGGCTCTCAAGCAGTGCCACTAAATAAAGTGCTAAGCGATAAATACCAGGGAGTTCTGCCTCAAGCGCTTGCGCTTTTAAAAGCATATGCGCTAAGCGAATATCCGCCCCAAAACCCAGCATTTTACTACCCAATTTAGTGAGCTTACCTTTGGAGTCGATAGCTTCAAGCATGGTTAATAAGTTTGCCGCTTGCGTGCATTGCTGCGCTGTTGGCGTATCAAGCAAGGTGAGTTCGCTAATATTTGCGCCCCACTGTTTTGCCTCCAGCATAAGTTGGCTTATGTCTGAGGTGAGTATTTCTGGGCTATCGTGGCTATTACGTCGCTCAAATGTTTGCTTTGAGCCAAGCCTGTAAACAACCCCTGGCTCTATTCGCCCTGCACGCCCCGCTCGCTGTACAGCAGAGGAGCGCGATATACTTTGTGTTGTAAGCTCAGTTACGCCTGTTTTTAAGTTATAGCTCGCTGCGCGGCGTTTGCCGCTATCAATAACAATGCGAATGCCTTCAATGGTTAAACTGGTTTCGGCTACATTGGTGGTAAGCACAACTTTGCGCATACCTTTAGGCGCAGGGGCAATCGCCGCTTGCTGATTGGCTTTATCTTGCTCGCCAAACAATGTGGCAACTAAGCAGTTACTTGGTAAATCATTAAGGGCCTGCTGCACACGTACTATTTCAAATTGCCCAGGTAAAAATACTAATGCACTACCGCTTTGCTCGTTTAGTGCTTGTTTTATTAAAGAGGGAATAGCATCAAGCCAGCGGCTTTCATCTTTTATTGGTATGTATACTTCGTTAATGGGGTAACTACGCCCGCTTGATTGTATAACCGGGCAATCAAAAAACTGCGTATAGCGCTCGGTATCAAGGGTGGCCGACATAAGTAGTATGGTTAAATCGTCGCGCAGCGCACTTTGGGTCTCTAAAGCAAAGGCCAGTGAAGTATCGGCCGCAATTGAGCGTTCATGAAATTCATCAAATATCAGTAAGTCTATATCGCTTAATTCGGGGTCGTTTTGTAGCATGCGGGTAAGCATACCCTCAGTGACTATTTCAAGGCGCGTATTACTACTTACTTTGCTTTCACCACGTACTCGCAAACCAACACTCTGCCCCACTTTTTCGTTTTGGCACTGTGCTAAGTAATTGGCAATATTACGTGCAGCTAAGCGGCGCGGCTCAAGCATTACAATACGTTTAAAATGGCCGTCGCGCATAAGCTGTAGCGGCAACCAGGTTGATTTACCCGCACCAGGCGGTGCTTGTAATAACGTTATGGGGTTACTTTGTAATGTAGTTAGAAGTTGTTGATATATGTTTTGAACCGGCAGCACTGCTATTTACCCAAAATTGCTTTGTGTGCATTGTAACAAAAACCAAAAATAAACGCGCCGCAAAAGCAGATGAGTTTACGCGTATCCATAATCAGAAATAATTACAGACCGCTCTGTACATTTTTTAAGAACATACGCGCTGCAATAAAAGTAACGCCTCGCTTAAATATATAAATTAATGATTATAAACACAAAATAAAAATTTGACTGGTTGGTACACGCTTTGCTCCTTTTATACTGAACGTTAATTGAATCTAAGTAAGGAGAAACTTATGAACAGCGATCGTATGAAAGGTAATTGGAACGAACTTAAAGGTAAGGCGCAACAAAAATGGGGCGATCTTACTGACGACGATTTAGACAAAATTGAAGGTAGCCGTACAGAGCTAGTGGGTAAAATCCAGCAGCAGTACGGTAAATCTAAAGAAGAAGCAGAGCGCGAAGTAGACGAGTTTGAAAAAACTCACTAATCGCTAACTTCTAAAAAAACCGCCATTTGGCGGTTTTTTTGTTTAACGGCTTAAATAAAAGTACGTTATTTACGCTTTTAATTGGTTACCTATAGGCAGTTGCCTAATGCGTTTCCCACAGGCAGCAAAAATAGCGTTACATAGCGCTGGGGCGTAAACCGGCGTTGCGGGCTCGCCTACACCAGCTGGTGGCGCATCGCTTTGTATTATTTCTACTTCTACCTCTAGTGGTGAATCGCTCATACGCGGTACGCGGTAATCGTGAAAATTACTTTGCTGCACGCGGCCTTTATCAAAGATAATACCGTCGCTAATTGCAGTGGTAATACCGTAAATAGAGCCACCTTGCGTTTGATTTTTAACGGTATCGGTGTTTACTACCGTACCTGCATCAATAGCCACCCACGATTTAATCACGTTTAAATCACCAGCGTCGGATACCTCTACCTCAACCACAGTAGCCACATAGGTTAGAAAGCTGCGGTGCGCTGCAATACCTAACCCGCGACCTTTTGGCAGCTTTCGGCCCCATTTGCTTATATCGGCTACTTTTTCAATAACATGGCGTAATTTACCAATATCTAATGGGTAAACATCTTTATCGCCGCCATAGTTATCGTACGAGGCATTTTGCTCGGTTACATCTAAAATGCGATCAGGGCCTATGGTTTCAAGTAAATAGTCTTTTTGGTCGCGCCCTGCTTTGTGCGCCGCTTCAGCAATAAATGACTGAATAGCAAAAGCATGAAAAATATTTGATACCGAACGCATCCAACCTACTCTTGTTTTAGCGGGTGCTTCGCCGTTTTCTAACTTTAAGTTAGGTGAGTTTATGGGGTTATCGGTAAAGCCCAAGCGCAGCTCAAAACCTGCAGGCGACGTTGCCCCTTCTTGAAAGGTCGACATAATTGGCGAAAACGCCGTACGGTGTAAGTAAGCCTCAATATTACCTTTATCATCTAGTGAAGCTTCAATATGTTGAGCCGATACCGCATGATAAAAACTGTGCTGAATATCATCCTCTCGCGTCCACTGTACGCGTATAGGTTGTCCTACTTTCATTGAAATGTAGGCAGCTTCTGCTGAAAAATCAGGTTTTGATTTACGCCCAAAACCGCCACCTAACATGGTGACATGCACGTTAATTTGGCTCTCTTGCATACCAAGTAACGCAGCTACGGTTTTCATATCAGCTTGCGGGTTTTGCGTTGCAGCCCATATATCAACGCGGTCTTTATGATACATCGCCGTAGCACAAGGTGGTTCCATTGGTGCTTGAGCTAGGTGCGGCGCGTAGTAATCGGCTACTAACTTATTGCTCGATTTAGCCAGTACATTGGTGGTATCGCCTATTTCGCGTACATGCGTTTGCGGCTCATTAACGGTTTGTAATAGCGACTTTTTAAAGCTCTCTGAATTATAATCGCCGTTTTTACCATCATCCCACACCACCTTTAGTACTTTACGCGCCTGCCATGCAGCCCAGGTATTTTTAGCAACAATAGCAATGCCGCCTTTTGGCTGAAATTGCGGCGCACCTTTTGGTACAGGCATTTCAATAACATCAACTACGCCATTAATTGCTTTAGCGGCGCTGGCATCAAACGATTTAACCACGCCACCTACTACCGGTGGGCGCTCAATCATAGCCACCAGCGCTTTTGGCTCGCGAACATCAGCAGCAAATGTGGCTTTACCGGTTACTAAATCGGTTAAATCTATATGCGCCATACCGGTATTTATATAGCGCCATTCTTTACGTGTTTTAAGTGTTAACTTGTCAGGCTCTGGCGGTATAATGCCAAGTGCGAGGTCGATTAAGTCTTTATAGGCAAGCGTTTTACCTGAGCTGTGAGTAACCACGTGCTGATTAGCTGTACAGGTTTGCGGCTCAACGTTCCAATACTTAGCGGCTGCGTGCTGCATCATGTAGCGTACACTTGCGCCCATTTCGCGCAGGCGCTGCATGTTGTAGCGAATACTGCGCGAGCCATCGGTATTTTGATCCCCGTATTTAGGGTCGCCCTTACCTTGAATAACAACCACTTTATCCCATGCAGCTTCCATTTCGTCTGCCACAATTTGGGCAATGGCGGTACGAATTTGTTGGCCCATTTCAGAGCGGTGGCAGGTTATTTCAACCATGCCATCGGGGCGCAGCGCTATAAATAAGTTGGCACGTTTTGCTTGCTCAGAGGGTTGTTCTAACACGCCAGCAAACGCTTTTGGTGCACTGCCTACAAAATAAGTGCCTAATACTAATGCGCCTATTGCGCTGGTTTTTAAAAATTGGCGGCGGTTTAGGTCAAAGTACGTATTGTCGTTTTTCATACTTGTTCCCCTTGTTCATTTGGGTCAAAATATTCAACGCCCGCAATGGTTTTAGCCGCCGACTTAATCGCTTTATGAATACGCGGATACGTGCCACAACGACAAATATTGCCCGACATATTACTCACTATTTCATCATCAGTGGGATTAGGGTTAGCGGCTAATAAGCTTGCCGCTTGCATTATTTGCCCGCACTGACAAAACCCACATTGCGGCACTTTATGCTCAACCCAGGCTTTTTGCACGGGGTGGTCGCCTTGCTCGCTTAACCCTTCAATAGAGGTAATAGCACGCCCTGCCACAGCCGATACCGGTAATATGCACGAGCGCTGCGCTACGCCATCAATGTGTATGGTGCACGCACCACATTGCGCCATACCACAGCCAAACTTAGGCCCGGTTAAATTTAATTCATCTCGAAGATACCAAAGCACCGGCGTTGACGGATCGCCTGTAAACTCATGTTTATTACCATTAACGGTAAGCGTGATCATATTTAACTCCTTGGCAAAGCGCTTTAAAGGAATGCCTTGTTGCGCGAGAACGGTTTGAATAATTGCTACTTTTTTAGCCTACCACTTAGGATTGGTTTATTGAAATTTTTATCGGCGAACCGCCAACTTATAGCTGTTATTAAGTGGCAGCTTTATTGGATAGAGATAAGAAGAGTTTACTGATTCTACTTAGTACTTATAACTGACTCATTTAATAACTGCTCATCATTTTTATATACTTCAAGCCAGCGAGGTGGCGATGTATCGCAGCCAATAATAGTAACGTGTAATATGTAACTATAACGTCCGTTTTTAAACGTATAGTGGTGATTGCCGCCGCTACCCTCAAAGGTAATATCACCGTTAAATAAAACCATATCAGGCTTGTCCTTTGGCCTTTTATCACTACTCCACACTGCATAACGGTAATTTCTATCACCTAAATCATCAACGCGAATATGGTAGCTAGCCGTTTTCCAATCCAGCACTGGCTCTTCAAACGTATTAATACTTGAATGAAGTGATTGCTTGTCTTGTTCAATTAAGCGTTTAGCAAATGCCTGCTCTTTAGCTGTGTGGCTATTTATACCGATAATTGTACCGTTAGTATCTACCCACATCACGCCGTTATTTAGCATAATGCCACGCCAACCAACTTTATCCCAATCGGTATTAATATTTGAGCTGCCAATAACGGCAACAAGTTCATCGTCAAACACTTCATCAAAGCGGTTAATAAATTCAGCTTCGTTTTTAATGTCAGGCAATGGATATTGCCTTTTTAGAGGGTAGCGAATATGCGCAGCAATCACAGTTTTATCCTGCGTTTTAAAAGCAGCAATAACAGGTAAAACACTCTCGTGATACTTCTGCTCAAGCGCAAATGTGTTCGATGTGAAAAATAGGAATAGGCAAAGCAATATGTAATTTAGATACTTCATGAATAGTCCTTTATTTATTCTGATACTTAACAATCTTAAATGACTTGAAATCAGCTCTAGCATATATAATTTCAACACCTCTATCCTGAATACAAAGTGACTTCTCTAGCTCACTTCTAGTTAACTTTGATTGGCATCCAATAATTATTTTAGATATTTTCATGTCATCATTGAATGGCTGAAAATAAAGAGCATTTTCTTTTTCAAAGTTATTAAGGACCCGAATTGTTCTATATTCTTTTTCATATTCCCAATGTTTGAATTTAGAAAGTAATAACTTTAATGGGAAACTTCGATCATCTATTAAATTACTTTTAAATCTTTCAGAATAATATTTTACTTCTTGAGCATCCTCTTTATTAGATAGCTCAAGTTCCACACATATGCCCTTGTGGTTATTAGCATAATGAGCCCACTGAACAGGGTTTGACCAAATTTTACTAAAGCACAATATTCCAAATTTTCTTGAAACATCTAGTTTCATCCTATTTAAGCTTGCACGTATATAAGGTGTACTAGTTTCGATACCTAATAACTCAAAAGGGTCATTCAAATTGTCAAAAGTTGAAGCCTTAATTCTCCTATTTGATAAATTTTTTAAGCCAAACACCTCATCCATGTAATGATAAAGCTTCATTTAATCTATAATCCTATTATTTTTAGAAAAGAATATTTTCCTGAGTAAAAATCAAGTTACTCAGCTTTTTATTACTACTTATACTAAATAAACACTGAATACATATGAACCAATTTTTACATCTTTTCTTTAATATAAAAAAACGAGCCTAATTTGGCTCGTTTTTCTTCTACTGATAGCTGACAGCTAAAAACTGACCGCTGCTCTTTTACTCTGGCTCATACCCCAAATTAGGCGATAGCCAACGTTCAGCTTCTGCGAGCGTCATATTAGTTCGCTTGGCGTAATCTTCTACCTGATCCTTTTGAATAGATGCTACGGCGTAGTATTTTGCCTCTGGGTGTGAGAAATACCAGCCCGAAACCGCTGCCCCTGGCCACATGGCGTATGAGCTGGTGAGCTGCATGCCAATGCGTTTTTCGGTATCGAGTAACTGCCAAATTTTCTTTTTCTCGGTGTGCTCTGGGCACGCTGGATAACCCGGCGCAGGGCGAATACCTTGGTAGTTTTCGCGGATTAGCTCATCGTTACTTAAGTTTTCATCGGCTGCATAACCCCAATACTCTTTACGCACTTGTTCGTGCAAGTATTCTGCAAAGGCTTCTGCGAGCCTGTCGGCAACCGCTTTTACCATTATTTTATTGTAGTCGTCTTGCTTGGCATCGAACGCGTCGGCTAAATCGTCTTCTTCTAAACCGCCCGTTACTGCAAACGCGCCAAAGTAATCAGGTGTGCCTTTTGGCGCAATGTAGTCAGCCAAACAATAGTTAGCAAAGTCGGTTTTTTCGGTTTGCTGGCGTAAATGGCATGAGGTAGTTAACAGCTCTTTGCGGGTTTCGTCGGTGTAAATTTCTATGTCATCACCCACGCGGTTTGCAGGGAATAAACCAATTACACCTAAAGGTTGCAAAGCACCTGACTTTTCAAGGTCGTCGAGCATGTCGTTAGCGTCTTTAAATAAGCTGCGTGCTTGCTCGCCCACTACTTCGTCGTCCATTATGCGCGGGTATTTACCAGCGATTGACCACGTCATAAAGTACGGGGTCCAATCTATATATTTACGCAACGTGGCGATTGATACATTTTTAAACTCAGTCACGCCCAGCTTTTTAGGCACGGGTGGCGTGTAGTTATCCCAATCAAGCTTGGCGGCGTTATCGCGGGCGCGCTGTATGGTAACGGGTTTTGAACGTGGTTTTTTACGCGCTTGTTGCTCGCGTACTTTTTCGTACTCGGCTTTAGTTTTTTCTAAAAAGGCCGGTTTTAGCTCTTTAGATAATAAGCTCGATACCACGCCCACTGCACGGCTGGCGTTATTTACATACACTACGCCTTTGTCGTACTGCGGTTCAATTTTAACGGCAGTATGCGCTTTAGAGGTAGTTGCGCCGCCAATCATAAGTGGTAATTCAAAGCCTCGGCGGGTCATTTCTTTGGCTACGTGTACCATTTCATCAAGCGATGGGGTAATTAAGCCTGAAAGGCCGATTATGTCGGCTTTTTCGTCAATCGCGGTTTGCAGTATTTTTTCGGCAGGTACCATTACGCCTAAGTCGATTACTTCATAGTTATTACATTGCAGTACTACGCCTACAATGTTTTTACCTATGTCGTGCACATCGCCCTTTACGGTGGCCATAACTACTTTACCGTTAGTGGCACCTTCTTCTTTTTCGGCTTCTATGAATGGGTCTAGGTAGGCCACTGCGCGCTTCATTACGCGGGCAGATTTAACAACCTGCGGTAAAAACATTTTACCTGCACCAAATAAATCCCCTACCACGTTCATGCCATCCATTAATGGCCCTTCAATTACGTGAATAGGTTTATCGGCGGCAGCGCGGCACTCTTCGGTGTCTTCATCTATAAAAGTAGTAATGCCTTTCACAAGAGCGTGCTCTAGGCGTTTTTCAACAGGCCATGTACGCCACTCTAAATCTTCTACGCGTTCGGCTTGTGCCATACCCGAAAACTTAGGGGCTATTTCTACAAGGCGCTCACCTGCACCGGGGTCAGTGTTAAGAATTACATCTTCTACGGCTTTGCGAAGTTCCTCGGGGATGTCGTCGTAAACCGCAAGTTGCCCTGCGTTTACAATACCCATATCCATACCCGCTTTTATCGCATGGTATAAAAACACCGAGTGAATCGCTTCACGTACGGGGTTATTACCCCTAAACGAAAACGAGACATTAGACACCCCGCCCGACACTTTACAGTGCGGTAAGTTTTGTTTAATGCGGCGTGTGCCTTCAATAAATTCTACGGCGTAATTGTCGTGCTCTTCTATACCGGTGGCTACGGCAAATATATTAGGGTCGAATATTATATCTTCCGGCGGAAAACCTATCTCTTCGACTAATATTTTGTAGCTTCGTTCACATATTTCGTATTTGCGGTCTGCGGTGTCGGCTTGGCCGTCGGTATCAAACGCCATTACAACAGCGGCGGCGCCAAAACGTTTAATAATTTTAGCTTGCCGTTTAAACGGCTCCTCCCCTTCTTTAAGCGATATTGAGTTAACAATAGCCTTGCCTTGAATACATTTAAGCCCTGCTTCTATTACTTCCCATTTAGAGGAGTCGACCATAATGGGCACTTTAGAAATATCGGGCTCTGAGGCAATTAAGTTTAAAAACTTAACCATGGCCGCTTTTGAGTCCAACATGGCTTCGTCCATGTTTATATCAATAACTTGGGCGCCGTTTTCTACTTGCTCGCGAGCCACATTCAGGGCGGTTTCGTAATCTTCTTCCATGATTAAGCGTTTAAACATGGCAGAGCCGGTTACGTTGGTACGCTCGCCAACATTGGTAAATACTGCAATTTGCTGGGTCATGTTGGCTCCTAGTTTAAGTTACAGGCTTCAAGGCCTGATAAACGCATACGAACATCAAGCTCTGGCAACGCGCGAGGTTTAACGCCTTCAAGCCCTTTGGCAAACGCACGAATATGCGCAGGCGTTGTGCCACAGCAGCCACCAACAATATTTATAAAGCCCGATTTGCCCCAGTCTATAATCTCTTTCGCCATGTCCTCTGCTTCTAGGTCGTACTCACCAAATTCGTTAGGTAAACCTGCATTTGGGTGTACTGAGGTAAATGTTTCGCATACGCGCGAAAGCTCTTCTACGTATTGGCGAAGTAAATCTGGCCCTAGGGCGCAGTTAAGGCCTATAGAAAGCGGCTTAATATGGCGAATAGAGTTATAAAATGCTTCGGTGGTTTGCCCCGAAAGCGTACGCCCAGAGGCATCGGTAATTGTGCCCGAGATCATTACAGGTAATGTGCGCCCTGCTTGCTCAAACGCTTCTTCTACTGCGAATGAGGCAGCTTTTGCATTTAGCGTGTCGAAAATGGTTTCGATAAGTATTAAATCAGCGCCGCCTTCCATTAATGCAAGGGTAGACTCAACATACGCAGTAACCAGCTTATCAAAGGTAATATTACGATAACCAGGGTCGTTTACATCTGGCGAAATTGAGCAGGTTTTAGAGGTTGGCCCTAACACACCGGCTACGTAGCGTGGTTTTTCTGGGTTTTTAGCGGTGAACTCGTCACATATTGCGCGTGCGAGTTTTGCCGACTCTAAGTTTACCTCACGGCTTATGCTTGCCATGTCGTAATCTTCCATCGAAATGGTGGTTGAGTTAAAGGTATTGGTTTCAATAATGTCTGCACCGGCGGCTAAAAAGCTGCGGTGTATATCGGCAATTAGCTCAGGTTTTGTAAGGCTTAATAAATCGTTATTGCCTTTAATTAGTACGTGCCAGTCTTTAAAGCGCTCGCCTCGGTAGTCTTCTTCTTCAAGCTTGTGAGTTTGGATCATGGTGCCCATGGCGCCATCTAAAATTAAAATACGCTCTTTTAATGCAGCGCTTAATTCGCTGTGTTTATTATTGTTTTGCACGTTATTCGGCATAGTTGTTAGTCCTCACATCTTGGCTAACTAAATTAATATCATAAGGGGTCGTTTGGTACACGTAGTAATTTAACCAGTTCGAAAACAGCAAAAAGGCATGGCTTTGCCACGTTTTTGACGGCTTTTTGCTTGCATCGTTATCTGGAAAATAGTTTTCGGGTTTTGGCGCATCAGGGCTTTTTTGTAAATCGCGCTCGTACTCTGCTTTTAATGTGTCGGCATCGTATTCTGGGTGGCCGGTTATAAACACTTGGCTGCCCGACTTATTTTTCATTAAGTAAGCGCCTACTTTTTCAGAGCCTGCCAATACCACTATATCGTCGCAGGCATTTATTTTATTTATATCTATGTGGCCATAACGTGAGTGCGGCACTAAAAAGGTGTCGTCGAAGCCACGAGTAAGTGCCCCATGATCAAAGTAACACTGGTGAGTAAACACACCACAAAGTTTATCTTCTTTTAAATCGCGTTTTAAATTGTAACGATAATAAAGCGCCGCATGTGCCGCCCAGCACGAAAACAGCGTAGAGGTAACGTGCTGCTCTGCCCAATCAATAATCACTTTTAGCTCATCCCAGTACGCAACATCGTCGTATTCGAGGTGTGCGAGTGGTGCACCGGTAACAATTAACGCATCGTAGTTATTGTCTTTCACTTCTGAAAAATAACGGTAAAAGGTATCTAGGTGCTCTTCTGAGTTGCTACTGCTACGGTGTGTATCTAGGCGTAATAGCTCTACATTTACTTGCAAAGGAGAATTGGCAAGCAAACGAATAAACTGCACTTCGGTTTCTACTTTATTAGGCATTAAATTTAAAATAGCCAAACGCATAGGACGAATTTCTTGCGTTTTTGCGCGACTTTTTGGCATTACAAACACGTTTTCTTCACGTAAACGGGCAATAGCCGGTAGCTCGTCTTTCACTGTAATTGGCATATTTTTTACTCCTACTCATAAAAACCGAGAATTTATACGCTCTCATTATGAACAGTATGCTAAAAATATCAACCTCTAGATGTATAGATGTCTAAATGAAATTTATTCATGATTTTATACTTTATCAACCTGCAGCCATTAGCGCTTTAAAACCCGCCATTCGTTGACTGTTTCACCCGTGAGCCACTACAATACAACATTGAAATTTTTATTATTATTTGAAGGCTTTCCTCCATGGTTTTACCTGATAAGTTTATATTCTCGATGAGTCGAGTATCTAAAGTTGTGCCACCTAAGCGCACAATTTTAAAAGATATTTCGTTGCACTTTTTCCCTGGCGCTAAAATTGGGGTGCTAGGTTTAAATGGTGCTGGTAAATCTACATTACTTCGCATTATGGCCGGTGTTGATCAAGACTTTGAAGGTGAAGCCCGCCCTCAACCTGGTACTAAAATTGGTTACTTACCGCAAGAGCCAGTGCTGGACGAAAGCAAAACAGTACGCGAAATAGTTGAAGAAGCTGTTGGCGAAGTAAAACATGCCCTTAACCGCCTTGACGAAGTGTACAACGAGTACGCAATGGAAGACGCTGACTTTGACGCCCTAGCAAAAGAGCAAGGTGAGCTTGAAGCAATCATTCAAGCGCATGATGGTCACAACATCGATAACGTTTTAGAGCGCGCTGCTGATGCACTTCGTTTACCTGAGTGGGATGCTAAAATTGAGCACCTTTCAGGTGGTGAGCGCCGCCGTGTTGCTATTTGTCGTTTATTACTCGAAAAACCAGATATGCTTATTCTCGATGAGCCTACTAACCACTTAGATGCTGAGTCGGTTGCTTGGCTTGAGCGCTTCTTACATGATTACGAAGGCACTGTTGTGGCGGTAACGCATGACCGTTACTTCCTTGATAATGTAGCTGGCTGGATACTAGAGCTTGACCGTGGTGAAGGTATTCCGTGGGAAGGTAACTACTCTTCTTGGCTTGAGCAAAAAGATGCGCGCTTACAACAAGAGCAAAAATCTGAAAAAGCACGTCAAAAATCAATTGCTCAAGAGCTTGAGTGGGTACGTTCAAACCCTAAAGGTCGTCAAGCTAAGTCTAAAGCGCGTATGGCGCAGTTTAGCGAGCTACAGCAATCTGATTACCAAAAGCGTAACGAAACTAACGAGCTATTTATTCCACCTGGTCCGCGTTTAGGTGACCAAGTGCTTGAAGTTAATAACTTACGTAAGAGTTTTGGCGATCGCGTATTAATCGACGATTTAAGCTTTAGTATGCCAAAAGGCGCGATAGTGGGCATTATCGGTGCCAATGGCGCGGGTAAATCAACCCTATTTAAAATGCTAAGCGGCGAAGAGCAACCTGATAGCGGCAGCATTAGCGTAGGTGAAACTGTAGAGCTTGCAACGGTTGATCAGTTCCGTGGCAATATGGACGAAAGCAAAACTGTATTCCAAGAAATATCTGACGGGCAAGACGTGCTAAAAATTGGTAACTTTGAGTTCCCAAGCCGTGCATACGTTAGCCGCTTTAACTTTAAAGGTAACGATCAGCAAAAGTTTGTAAAAGATTTATCAGGTGGTGAGCGTAACCGTTTACACCTTGCTAAGCTTTTAAAAGCGGGTGGTAACGTAGTACTACTGGATGAGCCAACCAATGACCTTGATGTTGAAACACTTCGCGCCCTTGAGAACGCTATTTTAGAGTTCCCAGGCTGTGTAATGTGTATATCGCATGACCGTTGGTTCCTCGACCGTATTGCAACACACATTTTAGATTACCGCGACGAAGGCCAAATTAACTTCTTCGATGGTAACTACACTGAATACGAAGAGTGGCTTAAAAAGACCTTAGGCGCAGAAGCTGCACAACCTAAGCGTATTAAGTACAAAAAAATTGGTTAATTGTTAACTGATATAACAAACCCTGCATTTATGCGGGGTTTTTTTATGCCATTTTTTATCGCTATGGGCTATTTCCCGCTATGCTTGATTTAAATATTACAATAAAGGCAACTCGTTTTATGGAAAATCGACGTCAGTTCTCGCGTATTCTTTTTTCAACCGCGGCCCAATTAGAATTTGCAGGAGAGAGCTACCCATGCAAATTACTCGATGTATCTTTACATGGCGCACTTATTACTAAATGCGCGGCGTTTAGTGGCACAAAAAATAGCGAAGCCACCTTGCGCTTTACCTTGCCACAAAGCGATATAGAAATAAAAATGGAGGTGTTTATTTGCCACATAGAAGATCAACACATCGGCCTTAATTGCCACCATATAGATATAAACAGCATTACCTATTTAAAACGGCTAGTTGAACTTAATTTAGCCGATGAACAATTACTTCATCGTGAGCTTGCCTCATTGATTGAATAACGGCAATAGACTCCCTTAGTTAAGTTTATTACCATAGCGCAAACTTTATTATTGATACGGTTATGCGCCTAAACCCTCACTTACCTTTGGTCTATCACAGTAATTATTCGTTTAGCTTTGACCCTAAGCACCGATTTGTAATGAGTAAATTTGCTCATTTATATGAGCAGGTTAAAGGTTTAGGCATTGCAGGTAATAATTTAGTAGAGCCTATTTTGGGCTCCCCTGAACCACTTGAACTGGTACACTGCGAAAACTACATTCACGATTTATGGCATAACCGTCTAGACGAAAAAGCCATGCGCCGCATTGGCTTACCTTGGTCGCAACCGCTAATGGACCGCACATTCACCGCCCCACAAGGCACGTTACAAACTGCACGCTTAGCATTAAAGCATGGCTTAGCCTGTCATTTAGCAGGTGGTACGCACCATGCACACACTGATTTTGGCTCAGGTTTTTGTATGGTGAACGACTTAGCCTTTACCGCGCAAACATTAATACAAAGCGGTGAAGTGACCAACGTGCTCATTTTTGATTTAGACGTACACCAAGGCGATGGCACAGCTGCAATGCTTGCGCATCAACCGTATGCGTATACATGCTCTATACACTGCGAAAAAAACTTCCCGTTTAGAAAATCCCCCAGCGATTTAGACATAGGCCTTGCTAACAATATGCAAGACGCAGAATACTTAGGCGTTGTGGATGATACGCTGCAGTTTTTACTAAAAGAACTCAACCCCGATTTAGTCCTATACGATGCGGGTGTAGATATTTGGCAAGACGATGGCTTAGGCAAACTAGATATAAGCTGGGACGGCATTAAACAGCGTGACCATTTAGTGTTTAAGCGCTGCCTTGAACATAACACCGCTATTGCCAGTGTTATTGGTGGCGGCTACGACAGAGACCATACGCGTTTAGCGCAGCGCCATGCAATAGTGATTGAGCAGGCTGCTGGTTTTTAATGAAATGAAATAACTTAATTCACGTTCTTATTAATATTAAAAATAATAAGAACGAACCATGAGAAAACTAATTACCGCCATTACATTAATTTTATTAAGTTTTATAAGCTCTGCACAGCTACTCGCTAATGACTCATTACCACTATTGCCTGCAATAACGTTAAACATGGCTGATGGTTCGTCCGTTCACACACAAGATTTATTAGGCCAGCCTTACGTTTTACATTTTTGGGCTACGTGGTGCCCATATTGTAAAAAGCTGCAACCAGCACTTGAGAAAATAAAACATAAAGGCTTAAAGGTCATTGCGGTAAGCTTTGAAGAAAACGACGATGCCACCCCCGCTAAAGTAATAAGTGATAGAGGCTACACATTTAAAACAGCTATTAAAGCCGATGCCATAGCAAAACAGTTAGGAATAAGAGGCACACCCACTACCCTATTTATTAATAAAGCTGGGCGTATAATTTATTTAACGAACACTTCAAACCCTGAAGACGAAAACCTACACGTATATGCTAGGACTTTATTACACGAAGTGAGCAACTAAGCGCATAAATACATCTTAATTAGTAAATAGGCTTACTTAGCCTAACAATAAATCACCAGCTTAGCGCACTATATACTACACTTTAAGCTCATAAATTAATTGAGATTATTATGCGTTTACTTCTTACTTTGTTGATCATTACTATAAGCGGATACGCTTTTGCTGAGGAAGAGGCAGCAGAATTGCCCCCGCTCAACCCCAAATACAAGGCTGAGCATGCAATAGCACTGGTGAATAAAGGTTCAGGAATTTATGCGTTTAACTTACCTGACTATAAATTACCGCACGATGTACAAGTGGTGTATAGGATTAAAAACCCTGATGTGGCTTTTTTAGATGTTGTGCGCAACGCAGAGCTTATAACGCTAAAGCCCAAACCATTTAATATTCAACGCTTAATGCGCGGTGAAGAAATAACCATTACCGCAGACGTGTACGAAGGTAATTACAAAAAAGCAGGCAGCCTAATTTACACAAACAGAACAATAGAAATGAGTAAACAGTTATATGCTAGCCAGTTAAAAGATTTAGCTAAACCTAGCCCCTGGCAAGAATACGACATGATAGACCTAGGTAGCACAGAGCGAATTTACATACATAAAATTAGCCAAGCACCTAGTTTCAGCCACTTAATTTTTGTAGATTTGGTAAATGCCTGTATGCAAAAGTTTAGAACCTCAACCCTCCTTCCTAGCCAGAATGAGTTAACGTATAAATTTATAAACTGCGGCACCCTAAAACCTTTGTTTTACGAAGCAGAAAGTTTAAATAAATAGCTTAATAAGCATACTCAGCAATTATGTTTATACCTTCTTGCATGACTTCCACTGACTGGCCAGCAAAGCCTAGACGCAAGTAACTAAAGTGTTTAGGTTTTAAGCTTCTATAAGAGTCGCAGAAATAAAACTCTGATTCTGTTTGCAAATAAATACTGCGCTTGTGTAGATGCTTTTTAATATTAGCCGTATCTATGTTTAAGTTAACCCACATTGCCATCCCACCATCGGGCTTTTTATACTCAATAGGTAAACCTTTCACCTGCAGTGCTCTTAATGAGTTATCCATAGCTTCATACCTATGCTTGTATAGCTTAGTCATTCGCTTTAAATGACGTTCAAACGCGCCCTCTTTCATAAAGTGCGCTAAAGCTAATTGCATAACCACATCATTTTTATGATTCATTAACTGCTTCCACGCATTAAGCTGTGCGATAACATCAGGGGCAGCGCAAATGTAACCGATTCTGGCTGCGGAAAACATAATTTTAGAGAATGTAGAAAGGTAAATAACTATACCCGCAGGGTCATCCGCCGCCATTGGTTGTAACGGGTGACATTGGTAATGAAACTCATGGTCATAGTCATCCTCTATAATCATTACGCCATGTTGGTAACATAACTGATAAATTTGCATACGCCGTGTAGGCGATAAAGTAACAGTTGTCGGGTACTGATGCAGCGGCGTTAAGTACAGCATTTTAATTGAGAAACGGCTAAGTTGCGCTTTCAAATCATCAATACATAAACCGTATTCATCTTGTTTTATATCTACTAATTGTGCGCCACATGCCGCAAAAGCTTTACGGGCTGGTGGATACCCTAACGTTTCTACAGCAACAAAATCGTTAGTGCTAATAAATGCTTTAGAGATTAAAAATAGTGCTTCTTGTGAGCCATTACACACGAGTAAGTCGCTTGTTTTTAAGTTACGCGCTTTATATAAGTAATTGCTTATTTGCACTTTTAACTCACTCACACCGCTTATATCACCATAATGAAATTTACTGGTATCTACATGGTTAAAAACATGACTTAAGGAGCGTTTAAATTCTTTATATGGGAAGCTATTAAGATCGGGAAGCCCACCTGCAAAATTATACTTATAATTATTTAAATTCATTGCAGGAGCTGGAACTGCTAACTCTTTGGCAAATTTATAGGCTTTAGGTGTTAAGACTGGCACTTGCTTAGTATTAGCGCTGCCTTGGATAGGTAAGGTTTGCGTTACTTTATAACCGCTACGCTCATGAGACTCTAACCATCCCTCAGCCACTAATAGTTGTAAAGCATTCATTATTGTATGGCGATTTAATTGATAAGCTTTCGCCATCTCTCTAGCTGAACTTAACTTAGCGCCAACCGCAATATCACCTTCAATAATTGCAGTACGAATTGCATGCGCTAGCTGCAAATACTTTGCCTTATATTGTTTATTAAATTTTATATTAAGTGGCTGCATGTATTTTCTATCTGGTATAGGTAAAAGTTATATTCTGGTTGTTTTTACTAAACCAAATAAGCGTACATTTATTGCTCTTTAATAGCAAAAAATGGAGCTAATAATGTTCACTCAGCATATACATAAAACAAACAAGGTTGTTTTAGAACCACTAAACCATAGACACTTAAATGGATTATACAAAGCAGGTAAGCACCCTAAAGTATGGCAATGGGTACTAGTTAACTACACAAAAACCCCTGAAATGCTAAAAGAGTGGTTTTTAACACAGGCGCAATTTAATAAAGACGAACAGATTGTTTTTGCGATTATTGACACAAATACACAGCAAGTAGTAGGTACAACACGATTATTTAAATTAGATAAACACAACCTGAGTGCTGAAATAGGCCACACCTTTATTAGTAATGACTGGCAGCGAACTTACATAAATACACATGCTAAATTTTTACTGCTCAAATACGCATTTGATGATCTTAATTTAGTGAGAATTACATTTAATACTCATGAATATAATCAAAAATCACGTAATGCTATTGCACGTTTAGGTGCACGTTTTGAAGGACTCGCTTATAAAGATAGAAAGCTCAGCAATGGTAGCTATAGAAACACAGCAAAATTTAGCATAGTTGATGAGCAATGGCCGAACATAAAATTGCAACTAGAGGAGAAGCTCTAATGTACCCACCTTCGCATTTTCAAGAGCATGATATTAAACGTTTGCAGGCATTGGTTGAGCAATTTCCGCTAGCGAGTATTTTAACGCCCAGCTCGCAAAGTGATTTAAATAATATATGCCATGTACCTGTACTATATGATCCCATTCGTGATGTATTCATTGCACACGTATCTAAACATAACCCGCTAACACAATGTGATAAACGCTCTGTAAAATTACACTTTAATGGTGCTAGCTGCTATCTATCTCCCTCGTATAGTAATAATAAAACACTGCCAAGCTGGCTTTACTCATCAGTACAAGTCACTTCAAAGGTAGTGATTATTAAAAGCGACAGCGAGAAAGAAAAGATAATGAGTCAATTAACAACCCATTTTGAGCAAACCTTTAAGCCCATGTGGAATATTAATGATATGCCTACACGCAGTCGCCAAGCAATGTATCAACAATTAAGCTTTATAGAGTTTACTCCCACTCACTGGAGTGGAAACTTTAAGCTAAGCCAAAATAAATCAGCAGAAATTAGAGCCCAAATAAAAGAAAACCTAAAGCAAGCTCATAAACACTCTATTGCCGCTTTATTTCAAACATGAAAAAAGGCCCTTTCGAGCCTTTGGATTAACTTTGGAAATATAAAGCTTTAAAAAATTATATCAGTGTAAGCAGTTGTGGCGCTGCGCTGTGGTAGTCAACGGCCATAGCAATACTGAGTGCTGTAATATTTATAATAGAAAAAGCAAACACTTGGCGTGCCCAGCTCGTTAAATTAACATTACGGCGATAGCCACGCAGGGCCATAAGTAACCACCAAAAACTGGTAATACACGCCACTGCCATAAAGGCGGCGCCAGTGTAGCCACTTATTGGTAATAGCATGACGACTAAAGCGTACACAGCAATATAAAGTACAATATGGCGCTTCGCTTTATCAATACCTTGCGCTACGGGTAATACGGGAATACCTGCGGCTTGGTAATCTTTAAAACGAAAAATAGCAATGGCATATGAATGTGGCATTTGCCACAGACTAAACATAACTAATAATATTAATGCACCTATATCGAACTGCCCGGTTACAGCGCAGTAACCTACAACAGGAGGCACTGCGCCAGAAAGGCTACCTACAAACGTGCCATAAACTGAGTTGCGCTTCATGTAAAGGCTATAAACCCCAACATAAATGATATAGCCAAACGCTGCAAAAAATACCGCGGCTTGTGTGGTGTAAGCAATGAGTAAACCAAAACCTACAACCCCCAATAAAACCCCGTGACTTAGTGCAGCAAAGGCCGACATTTCGCCTGTTACTGTAACCCGCGTACGAGTACGTGCCATGGCTACATCTATGTCCCTATCAATTACATTGTTGATAGCACAGCCCGATGCAACCACAAGTGACAAGCCAATAAGCGTAACAACCATTAGCCATGGGTCTATATCCCCGCGCGAGGCAAGTAAAAAACCGCCTGCAACGCTGATAAGGTTGCCCATAATAATGCCTGGCTTAGTCACTGATAAATAACGACGAAACATCTTCAACTCCTAGTACATCATCATTGCGTTAGATTCGTAAATTATCCAAACCGATAACCCAACAACCATGACGATAATTAGGGCACTGAATAAAAATGAGAAAGTACTTGCACGGCCATCTTCTGTCGTAAAATTAAGGTGTAGAAAGTATTTTAAGTGCACCCAAATTTGTACAATAGCTAAAGTAACAATGCTCCAAAGCGTAGTTACTTTTGAAAAGTCGCCTTCCATTACCATGTAAAACGGTATCGCAGTTAAAATTATTGATAGCACAAAGCCTATTAAGTACGTTTTAACGCTGCCATGAGACTCATCATGGTGCTCGTTTTGCATTTGCTTTAACGCGTGCGCTTCGCTGTGGCTCATTACATTGCTCCCATTAAATAAACAACGGTAAATACACAAATCCAAACAATGTCTAAGAAGTGCCAAAATAGGCTTAGGCAGCTTAAGCGTGTCACTGTTTGTTTACCTAAGCCGCGTTTAGCCACTTCTATCATCATAATACTCATCCAAATTAGACCCGCAGTTACGTGCAAACCATGTAAGCCTACTAACGAGAAGAATGAGGTTAAAAAGGCACTTTGTTGTGGACCATTACCATGCACAATTAGGTGATGAAATTCGTAAATTTCCATGCCTATAAACACAGCACCTAAACAAAAGGTAATAAACAACCAGGTGAGTGTTAGTGCCTTTTTTTGCCCTTGTGCGGCAATCATGGCAAAGCCAAAAGTAATACTACTAATGAGTAGCGCCGCTGTTTCTACAGCAACAAAGTCGAGTTCAAAAATGTCTTTACCTGATACACCACCGGCTGTGTTCATAAACAGCACGGCGTAAGTGGCAAAAAACGAGGCAAATAATAGGCAATCGGTCATTAGGTATAACCAAAAGCCAAAAATTGTATCGCCAGAGGTATCGTGATGCTCATGTGCATGATCATCGTGCGAAACTGAGTCTAAATGGGCAGTTTCTACATTCGCAGATAGTGTACTCACGCGCTTAGCTCCTTATTTCCACTAGAATTATACGCAGCTTCAATACGTGCGATTTCATCAGGTTGTATATAGTAATCAACATCGCTGGTGTAACAACGCTTGATAAATAAGGCAATTGCGCCAACAAAACCAACGGCAGCTAACCACCAGATATGCCAGATCATGGCAAAGCTAAATACAGTTAAGCTTGCTGCAATTAACACCCCAGATGCTGTGTTTTTAGGCATATGAATTGGGCTGTAGCTTGCTTTTGTTTGATACGCTTGGCCTTTTTCTTTCGCTTCGGTCCATGCATCAATGTCATCAACGTGAGGAATAGTTGCAAAGTTATACACTTGTGGAGGTGAGCTAGTTGCCCACTCTAGTGTATGGCCGTTCCACGGGTCGCCGGTTGTATCGTCAAGTGCTTCGCGGTCTCTAAAGCTGACAAATAGCTGCACGACTTGGAAAATAATACCAAACATAATAATGACAGCACCGCCTGCTGCAATGTATAACCACATGTTCCAATCTGGGTTATTAGTGTGGTTTAAGCGACGTGTCATACCTAAGAAACCAAGTACATACAACGGCATAAACGCCACGAAGAAACCAACTATCCAACACCAAAAAGACGCTTTACCCCATTTTTCGCTAAGCTTAAAGCCCATTGCTTTAGGGAACCAAAATACAAAACCTGCAAGGTAGCCAAATACAGCGCCACCAATGATTGTGTTATGGAAATGCGCAATTAAGAATAAACTGTTATGCAACACGTAATCGGCACCCGGAATAGCCAGTAGTACGCCGGTCATACCGCCTACTGTAAAGGTAACCATAAAGCCTAATGTCCAAAGTACAGGAACGCTGATACGTAAACGGCCGCGGTAAATGGTAAACAACCAGTTGAATAGCTTAACGCCAGTTGGGACGGCAATAACCATGGTCATTACCCCAAAGAACGCATTAACGTTGGCGCTCGACCCCATGGTGAAAAAGTGGTGTAGCCAAACAATAAAACCTAAAATAGAGATTGCACCGCTGGCATACACCATCGATTTGTAACCAAATAAACGTTTACCGGCAAAGGTTGAGATAATTTCAGAAAAAATACCAAAAGCAGGCAGTACTAAAATATAAACCTCAGGGTGACCCCACGCCCAAAACAGGTTGATGTACATCATGGCGTTGCCGCCCGCTGCATTGGTAAAAAAGTGAAAATCAAGGTAACGGTCAAGCGTTAGCATGCCCAGCACAGCAGTTAAAATAGGGAAAGATGCTGCAATTAAGATATTTGCCCATGTACATGCCCATGTGAAAATTGGCATTTTCATTAGGGTCATACCTGGGGCACGCATTTTAAACACAGTCGCTAAAAAGTTTACTGCAGTTAAAAGTGTACCGAGCCCGGAAATTTGCAAGGCCCATATATAATAATCGACCCCCACCCCAGGGCTAAAGGTCAGCTCCGAAAGCGGCGGATACGCCACCCAACCTGTTTTTGCAAACTCACCAAATACAAGCGACAAGTTAATTAAAATGGCACCGCTGGCAGTAAACCAAAAACTTAGGTTATTTAAAAATGGGAAAGCGACATCGCGTGCGCCAATTTGCAGTGGCAATACAATGTTCATTAGGCCAATCATAAATGGCATAGCCATAAATATGATCATGATAACGCCGTGCGCTGTAAATATTTGGTCGTAATGCTCAGGAGGCAAATAACCAGGTGCACCGCTAGTAGCAAGTGCTAACTGCGCACGCATCATAATGGCATCAGAAAAACCACGAAACAGCATTATTAATGCTAAAAAGATGTACATTACGCCTAAGCGTTTATGATCAACAGAGGTGATCCAGTCGTGCCAAAGCACGCCCCACTTTTTATATTTAGTAATAAGCCCGGCAATAATAAGCCCGGCAATCGCTATCACCGTCATGGTAACCATTATAATTGGCTCATGAAACGGAATTGCGTCGAGTGAAAGTTTACCTAAAAACGACATTATTATTCCTCGCCCTGGCTGTGAGATGAAGGCATTGCGTGTTCATTCATTTCATGGTTCTTTTTGCTCATTTGCCCATGTTCGCTCATTGCTTGATGTTTTTTGTTCATATCGCCATGTGCCTGCATATACTTCATAACAATGGTATGAAATAGGCCGTCGTCGACCTTGCCATAATAGGCAACAGGATTGTTTTCACTGGCTTTTGCAAGTTCAACATAATTAGCATGAGTGAGGTTATTAGCATTGGCTTTAACGCTTGTTACCCACGTGTCAAAATCAGCTTGTGTTGGGGTGGCAATGGCATTGAACTTCATACCGGTAAAACCTGCGCCACTGTAATTAGCAGAAAAGCCTTTAAATGTGCCCGGCTCATTTGCGATTAAATGAAGCTTGGTTTCCATGCCTGCCATAGAATAAATTTGACTACCTAGCTGAGGAATAAAAAAAGAGTTCATTGTGCTTTCTGAAGTGATTTTGTATTCCACCGGCACATTTGCCGGAAATACCAATTCATTTACCGTTGCAATACCTTGCTCTGGGTAAATAAATAGCCACTTCCAGTTTAATGAAACCACCTCTACAGTAAGGTGTTCGCCTTTACCTTCAATAGGTTTATAGGGGTCTAAGTCTTGGGTAGACTGCCAGGTAATAACACCTAAAATAATAACGATAACAATAGGAACAGCCCAAACAACGGCTTCAATCTTATTTGAATGAGCCCATTTTGGTGCATAAATTTCATGATCTTGTGTGTCTCGGTATTTCCATGCGAAATACAAAGTCATCACAATAACGGGGATTACTACGAGCAGCATAAGGACAGTAGCAATGATGATTAAGTTTTTCTCATCAATACCTATTTGGCCTTTTGGATCGAGTATCCCGCCTTTACAGGCTGACAACGCCAGCACCGTACTAGCTAAAGCAATATTACAAAGGTTACGAATTAACAAGGGAGTATCCTACAAACCTAGAGTTTTAATTTGCTGCTTTGAATAAAAATTAAGCAACGATTTTTCAATAAAAACCCAAGTTAACTAGAACTAAATTATAAAAATAAAGGGGACTGAACCCGCTGCAAGTGGATGCAAAAAATACCTAGCAACAAACCCAGCTTCTAAACGCATTTATTTAACGTAATAAAAGTTAACTTGGGTGAGTGTTGGTTGGCTGACGTGTTTAAAACACGCGGCTACATTGCTAATGCAAACTTTAATTATTTACAGCAAGAAAAAATAATTAAAACCAGCAACAAGTGAAGCCTTACAGACAACCTGTAAAGCTAGGTGGAGCACGACAACCATGTGCAGCGGACACAGGTTGGTGTACTTTTGCCTCGCGAAAAGCGAAAGCGGCTTTACGAAGGATTATTCCAGCACGACGCGCCGGAAAAATATGGAACAATAACCAGCAAAGGCCAATGAGTAACTGACTAGATATGATCGGATGAGCTAAAAATTGCGTAATGTGCAGCAAAACAGGCTCAACAATAGAGCCATTGCTAAACAACGCTTCAAGCTGAAAGGCATCCTCTAATGCACCACTTAGCAGCATTACCATATTAAACACTAATAATGTTATAGCGACACACACGCCCTTGCCCGCTTTATTCAAGCGTTCACACGTTTGCGGTTTGCTAGAAGCAAAAGCCGTATTTGTATGATGCAAAGAAAGTGTGTTCAAAGACATTAACCTACTAAATGACTAATAACAAAATTAGAGTAATAAAGCGCGCAATGGAAAAATTAAAAAAACATTGCTGCTGTAAGCCCTAAAACGAGGTGCTAAATACAATCAAACCCGGCTAGCACACATTTACCTAGTGAGAATTGATCCGTATCAAATAAACTTTCAAAACTTACTGAAAGTTCGATGCTGAGTATAACAAAGACAGTTTTCGGTTCAACAAAAAATATAAAGTTTTGCGTTAAGCTTTCGCAGCTATTTTGTTAATAAAAAATAACATCATAAAAATAAAGACTTAGTTTATAAATATTTTATATTTAGGAAACTTGAGGAGTAGAGATAAGGGGGATTAATGAAGTTAAAAATAAAGCCGCACAAACAAAAACAGCCCAAATTCAGTCACCACCGAACTTGAGCCGCCTTTCACACTGACAACATCTTCACACACATATAAAGATTCTTGGTTTACACTGCGTGGTAATTGTAGGGAATAAAAACAACTCAAAACCGGTCACCACCGACCTTGAGTTGCCTTTCACACTGACAACATCTTCACACACAATATAAAGATTTTTGGTTTACACTGCGTTGCAATTGTAGGGGATAAAAACAACTCAAAACCAGTCACCACCGACCTTGAGTTGCCTTTCACACTGACAACATCTTCACACACAATATAAAGATTCTTGGTTTACACTGCGTGGCAATTGTAGGGGAATAAAAACAACTCAAGCTAAGTCACCACCGAACTTGAGTTGCCTTTCACACTGACAACATCTTCACACACAATATAAAGATTCTTTTAAGCGAGGCTAACTTTTATGCCTCAAGCTTATGACTGGAGCCTTGCTCTGTGTCTATGGTTAAACTTTAGAGTGTTAGCTCCAATTTGACAAACGAGAAAAATAAACCTAATAGGTGAAAAAAACTAAACTATAGACCTTGGTCTAATACATTAAGGTTGTGTTTAATTAAAAGAAGATATGAGCACTAAATATACAGGTACAAAAAAAGCGCCATAAGGCGCTTTTTATCATTAAGCTACGGCTTAAATAATTTGGTTTTCTTTCCAGGCTTGCTCTTTAGCCATACGCTTTTTACGCTTATCACATGGATCGTCACAATCACAGGCTTTATCAATACCTACCGAGCCTAATCCACCGCAACTACTTGCCATAGATTTTCTTTGCACGATCATACCAACAGCCATAGCTATCACGATTAAAATTAATAAACCAAATGTAAGAAGAAAAAGTGACATTGCTTAGCCCCTATTGATCAGCAATAAATTATGCTCAAACATTGTTGAGCGACCGCTAAATTATACACCCAAAACCCACATAGATGCGAGAGAAGTCTATTTCAAAAAATCGGTTGTAATATGCGTTTAGCACGAATAAAGCTTTAGCTAAACGCCATTATATTACAAATAAGGTTTAAAAGCAGTGCTCGCGTAAGTCACAATGCCTTTGTCTGATTTAGCCATTAAGTACACAGGTAAATCGTGCTTTTCAGCGTATGCTTTAGCATCGTCCATTCCCATAACCGTTAATGCGGTTGCTAAGCCATCTGCGGTCATTGCACTAGGATGTAATACAGTAACCGACACTAAGTCATGTTTGATTGGCATGCCTGTTACTGGGTCAATTAAATGAGTGTAAGTTTCGCCATCCATTTTATAAAAAATACGGTAGTCACCTGATGTTGCAATGCCATTCGTACCGGGCGCTAATACACGGTGAACTTTTCGCTCGCCTGGTGGCGCATCTGGCTGCTCTATCGCGATTTTCCAATCTTGGTTATTTGGCTTTTCACCGCCAATGCGCAGCTCCCCACCTATTTCTACCATGTAGTTACTAATATTTTGGCTTTCAAGTAATTGCGCTACTTTATCAATGCCGTACCCTTTCGCTGTGGCCGAAAACGACAGCTCTAAACCATCAACTGTTTTAGCAAGGCCCTGCTCAGTAAGATTAAGTTTATCTACACCAATTTTTTCAATCATTGCAGCAAGTGCTTCATCACTTGGGCGCTTAGTTGGTTTTTTATCAGGTCCAAAGCCCCATAAATCTATTAACGGGCCCATCGTTACATCAAGCGTTTTGGTCGACTTACCTAAGCGAATCGATTCACTCACCACAGCCCTAAAGTCTTCACTAATTGGCATAACCTGGTTGGCGGGTAATTTATTAAATGTGTTAATTTCAGAATCGGGGATATACGTAGACATAGACTGATTAACCGCTTTCAATTGCGTATCTATTTGCTGCTGTAATTTAGTGGCATCAACGCTTTTATCGTCGGCAAAGTATTTAATATGATAGGTGGTGCCCATCGTTTTGCCTTCTAAAAATACCTCATGAGGAGTTTTTTCAGCCCCACAGCCAGAGACAAATAGCATTATAGTTAATAAAAAAATACTGATAGCGCCTTGAGAACTGCTTACTCTGTTCATTAAATTAGCCCATGTAAAATAAAATAAAAAAAGCCCCGTAGCACAAAGTGCGACGAGGCCCGTATTTTAACCAAAACTAAGCTGTTTTGATATGGGTGTTAGCCACCGAAGTCATCTAGTAAGATGTTTTCGTCTTCTACACCTAGGTCTTTAAGCATGCCGATAACAGCCGCGTTCATCATTGGAGGACCACACATGTAGAACTCACAATCTTCTGGCGCTTCATGATCTTTCAAGTAGTTTTCATAAAGTACGTTATGGATAAAGCCTGTGTAACCTTCCCAGTTATCTTCTGGTTGTGGATCAGACAATGCGGTATGCCATACAAAGTTATCGTTTTCAGCTGCTAAGCCGTCGAAATCTTCAACATAGAACATTTCACGCTCAGAACGCGCACCATACCAGAAACTAATCTTACGCTTAGAGTTTAAACGCTTAAGTTGGTCAAAGATATGTGAACGCATTGGTGCCATACCTGCACCACCACCTACGAATACCATTTCAGCGTCGGTGTCTTTAGCGAAGAACTCACCAAATGGACCTGAAATAGTTACCTTGTCGCCTGCTTTAAGTGACCAAATGTACGATGACATTTTACCACATGGTAGGCTTAGGTTTCTTGGCGGCGGCGTAGCAATACGCACGTTAAGCATGATAATGCCTTCTTCTTCTGGGTAGTTAGCCATTGAGTACGCACGAATTGTTTCGTCGTCTACTTTTGACTCCAGGTCGAAGAAACCAAAGTGATTCCAGTCGCCACGATACTCTTCAGGAATATCGAAATCTGCGTATTTAACATGGTGAGCAGGCGCTTCGATTTGGATGTAACCACCCGCACGGAAAGGCACTGATTCGCCATCTGGAATTTGTAGCTTAAGCTCTTTAATGAACGTTGCTTTGTTATCGTTAGAGATAACTTCACAATCCCATTTTTTAACACCGAAAATTGACTCTTCAAGTTCAATTTCCATGTCGTTTTTAACATTTACCTGACACGCTAAACGACAGCCTTCACGGGCTTCACCTTTAGAAATGTGATCAAGTTCTGTTGGTAAGATATCGCCACCACCTTCTTTAATGTGTACACGGCACTGACCACAAGAGCCACCGCCACCACATGCAGATGATACGAAAATACCTGATTCAGATAGCGCGCCTAAAAGCTTGCTACCTGCTGATGTTTTAATGGCTTTGTCTGGATCGCCATTAATACCGATGATGATGTCACCGCTTGCAACTAACTTAGATTTAGCACCAATGATAACTAAAACTAGTAGTACAACGATAGCGATGAAAACACCAACGCCTAAGAAAATCTCATAACTCATGATTTATCCTCGCTACCTTTACAGTGAAATACCAGAGAATGACATAAAGCCAAGACCCATTAAACCAACAGTGATGAAGGTAATACCTAAACCACGTAGGCCATCTGGCACGTCTGAATATTTCATTTTCTCACGGATACCTGCAAGTAATGTAATTGCAAGCGCCCAACCAACACCAGCGCCAACACCATAAACAACAGACTCGCCGAAGTTATAGTTACGCTCAACCATGAATGATACCGCACCAAAAATTGCACAGTTAACTGTGATTAGTGGTAAGAAGATACCTAATGCGTTGTAAAGTGCAGGGAAAAACTTATCTAATGCCATTTCCAAAATTTGCACAAGTGCTGCAATAACACCAATGAACGTTAAGAAACGTAAAAAGCTAAGGTCTGCTTCAGGGTAACCAAGCCACTCTAATGCACCCGGTGCAAGTACGGCATGGTAAACCAAGTTATTTACTGGTACAGAAATACCCAGTACCACAATAACGGCTACACCTAGGCCAATTGATGTAGTTACTTTTTTAGATACTGCTAAGAAAGTACACATACCTAGGAAGAAAGCTAAAGCTAAGTTTTCAATAAAAACCGCTTTTACAAATAAACTAATATAATGTTCCACTGCTTGCCCCTTACGCTTTAGCTTCTACTTGGTCTTTCTTATAAGTACGAAGTACCCATATGAATAAACCAATGATGAAGAATGCACTCGGTGGTAAAATCAATAGACCCATAGGTTGATACCAACCACCATCTTGTACTAATGGGATAATATCAACACCGAATAGTGTTCCCTTACCAAATAGCTCACGAATGAAACCAACAGTAAGTAATACCACTGAGTAGCCTAAGCCATTACCAATACCATCTAAAAATGACATAAGTGGCGGCGACTTCATTGCGTACGCTTCAGCACGACCCATTACAATACAGTTAGTGATGATTAGGCCAACGAATACAGAAAGCTCTTTCGCCGTAGCGTAAGAGAATGCTTGTAATACTTGGTCTACAACAATTACTAGTGAAGCAATGATCGTCATCTGTACGATAATACGTACTGATGAAGGTATGTGGTTACGAATGCTTGAAATGAACAAGCTAGAAAACGCCGTTACTAATGTCAAAGCAATTGACATGATTAAGGCATTTTTTAAGCTAGACGTTACCGCCAGAGCAGAACAAATACCAAGTACTTGTAATGCGATTGGGTTGTTAGCTAAAACCGGACCAAATAGGACCGACTTCATTTCTTTAGTATCAGCCATTATTTCAACGCTCCTTCACGTACCTTCGCAAGGAAAGGACCAAAGCCGTTTTCACCAGTCCAAAAGTCAACTGTGTGATCAACACCATTAGAAGTTAGTGTAGCACCTGATAAACCATCAATTTGATGTTCGTTGCTAGCACCGCTTTTCATAATGTTAATAGGTAACTCTTTACCTTGCCATTTAGCTGTCCATTGTGGGTTTTGAATTTCGCCACCCAGGCCTGGTGTTTCGCTATGCTTGTAAAAGTTGATGTTTTTAACTGTTTCGCCATCGCTTTCAAGCGCTAAGAAACCATACATTACACCCCAAAGGCCGTAACCTTGGATAGGTAAAATGATTGCATCTGTAGAGCCATCTTCTTTTTTAGAGATGTAAACAGGTGAGTTTTTAGTCATACGCTGAATACCAGCGATGTCCTTAATCCCTTCTGCTTTAAGTGCAAAACTTCTTTGTTGGTCGAATTTCGATTTTTCGAAATCAAATGAGTTTGGATCAGCATCTTCAACAAATTCGCCAGTGTCCATATCAACAACACGTGCTTCGATTTTGCCATCGAATGTGTCAGATACAGAGTTTGCGATTTCAATATCAGCTGCTGCTAAGATATTACGTTGAATATCTTGAGTTTTATTAGCTTGCTGTAAAGGACGAAGCTGTACAGAAGCAAACGATACAATAATTGCACACACTAAACATAGTGCTACAACAACCGTTAACGTTTTGCCGATTGATTCGTTATTACTAGACATTACGTGCCAACCTCCGCTTGATATTAGCTTGCACTACAAAGTGATCGAACAGTGGAGCAAATAAGTTAGCAAATAAGATTGCTAGCATCATGCCTTCTGGGAAAGCAGGGTTTACTACACGGATCATAACTACCATAAAGCCAATAAGCGCGCCGTATGCGAACTTACCTTTATCGGTAAATGCAGCTGATACAGGGTCAGTAGCCATAAAGAACATACCAAACGCAAAACCACCCAGTACTAAATGCCAATGCCAAGGCATTGCAAATACAGGATTGCTCTCAGAGCCAACCGCATTTAATAAGAATGCAGTTGCCACCATACCTAGGAATACACCTAGTACAATGCGCCAAGAAGCGATGCGAACGTAAATTAAGAATAAGCCACCAATAAGCACAGCAAGAGTAGATGTCTCACCTACAGAACCTTGAATGAAACCGTAAAACGCATTCCACCATAGCTCCATGTTGCTGTAATCAAGAGTGCCTACAAACGCTTGACCTAGCATAGTTGCACCAGAGAACGAGTCTACTGCAGTCCATACTGTGTCACCTGAAATTTGTGCCGGGTATGCGAAGAATAAAAACGCACGGCCCGCTAATGCAGGGTTTAAGAAGTTACGGCCTGTACCACCAAAGATTTCTTTAGCAATAACAACACCAAACGTAATACCTAACGCCACTTGCCATAAAGGAATAGTCGCAGGCAAAATAAGTGCAAATAATACAGAGGTTACGAAGAAACCTTCGTTAACTTCATGCTTACGCACAGAAGCAAATAGTACTTCCCAAAAACCACCTACTGCAAAAGTAACGGCGTATATTGGTAAGAAGAAACATGCCCCGTAGAACATTTTAGCGCCCCAGCCCGACTCAGCGGTTAATTCACCACCAAATAACTGGAACAAGCCAACCTGCCATGAGTTTGCTAGTTCAAAACCTTGTGCTAAAGCACCTGCGGCCTGATGACCGATGTTGAACATACCAAAAAACATAGCTGGGAACGTCGCCATCCACACTAAAATCATCATGCGTTTTAGGTCGATATTATCGCGAACGTGAGTTGCGCCTTTATTTACATAACCTGGCGTGTAAAAAATAGTCGCGGCTGCTTCATACAGGGCGTACCATTTTTCGTGTTTACCACCTGGTTCAAAATGCGGCTCAATGTCTTCTAAAAATTTCTTTAAACCCATCTCTTAGCCTTCCTTCTCGATCGTTGTTAAGCAATCGCGTAGGATAGAACCATACTCGTATTTGCCCGGACAAACGAAGGTACATAACGCTAAATCTTCTTCATCAAGTTCAAGCGCGCCTAATGAAATTGCACTGTCTAAGTCACGTGAAATTAAGTCACGTAATAATAGGGTTGGCAAAATATCTAGCGGCATTACGCGCTCGTAGCTACCAATTGGTACCATGGCACGTTTTGAACCACCTGTAGACGTTGTCATTTTAAATAAACGACTCGGTGCAAGGTGAGAAAGGAATGTACGCGTTACAGAGAATTTATCACTACCTGGTGCAATCCAACCAAACAGCTCTTTTTCGCGACCTTCAAGTAAAACAGATACTTGAACGTGGTAGCGGCCTAAGAATGCATGAGGACCTGAAGAAATAGCGCCAGATAAAACAGAACCAGAAATAACACGGTTATCACCGTCTTCTAATTCGCCTGCCACTAAATCATCTAATGAAGCACCTAGTTGTGTTTTCACTAAACGAGGGTTTTTAACGCGAGGACCTGCAAGCGAAATAACACGGTCTGTGTTGATTTCACCAGTAAGGAATAAGTGACCATACGCGATAACGTCTTGGTAACCAATATGCCAAACTTGTTTATTAACAGATACTGCATCAAGGTGATGAATATGAGTACCAACTAAGCCTGCTGGATGCACGCCACCGAACTCATGTACTTCTACTTGAGCGATAGACGAGCTAGGAACTTGACTGCCAGCTTGCTTACATACAAATACTTTGCCATCGGTCAAACGCGAAACAACAGCAAGACCCGCTTCAAATGCAGCTGCATTTTCGGCAATAATTACTGCAGGATCTGCAGCAAGAGGGTTTGTGTCGATAGCGGTTACAAATATAGAGCTAGGATTTGCATCCAACGCAGCTATTTTGCTAAATGGGCGAGCACGAAGTGCTGTCCATTGACCTGACTGTACAAGTACTTCTTTGGCTTTTTCACGCGATAAGCTTGCAAGCTCATCTGCATTGAAAGAGTCAAAGGTGATTTGCTCACTGCCGTTTACTTCAATAACAACAGATTGCAGCACACGTTTAGCACCACGATTAATTTCTTTTACTGTACCAGAAGCTGGTGCAGTAAATAGGACGCCAGGGTTCTTTTTGTCTTCAAAAAGTACCTGGCCTTTTTTGACTTGGTCATCCACACGAACATGCATGGTTGGACGCATACCGATAAACTCTTCACCTAGCACAGCTACACGTTTGATGGCAGAACCATCATGAATAACTTGCTGAGGCGCGCCCTCTATGGGTAAATCCAGACCTTTTTTTATGTTGATCATACGCACTTGCATTAATTAACGGAAAGAAACTGAAAAATCGTATCAACCACGTCGCCACTTGAGTTATCCAAGATATATCAAGGTACAAAAGAACAACTTGCTAGGAATATCAAACAAGCAACGCAGTAAAACTCCTCACATATTGCTTCGATTTTAACATCATTATGTACGACTATGCGAGTGTATTTATGAAAATTATACGACAGAAACGCTTATTTAGTTTTGTTAAGTGTTTTAAATAAAAATCAAGGTAGACCAAAGTGGTAGCCTAAGCACCTAACTGCCACAAAATATCTAAAACACTAAAAGCAAAAAAGCCGCAATAAGCGACTTTTTATAATTACAAAGTATGATTAGTCAATCATGTTTGCAATTGGCTTCACTGCATCTACATCTTGCTCATAGTCAACAGCGTCAATGCCAAAACCAAATAAACGTAAAAATTCGTTATGGTAGCCTACATAATCGGTTAGCTCATCAATTGAGCTCGTGTCTACTTTATCCCAAACAGCTTGCACACGTGCTTGTACATCGTCTTCTAGCTCTTTGTAGTTTTGGAATAAGTGGCCGCCTTCGTCAAAGCGTGGGTTTTCACCGTATAGGTTTTCGCTAAATAAAGCATGAATTTGCTCAATAGTGCCTTCATAAGTGCCATCGGCTTTCATTACTTTAAATAAAGCAGAGATATATAGCGGCATAATTGGAATAGCAGAACTTGCCTGAGTAACAACAGCATTTAAAGACGACACATAGGCTTGACCATTTAAATCTTTTGTCGATTCTTTAATTGCAGCAGTTGCTCGGTCTAAATCTTCTTTTGCTTTACCTATTGTTGCGTGCCCGTAGATTGGCCACGTTAACTCTTTACCTATATAAGTATAAGCCGTGGTTTTAAAGTTATCGGCTAGTACGTCTGCTTCTTTTAATGCATCAATCCACATTTCCCAATCTTCACCGCCCATCACTTTAATGGTGTTGTCGATGTCATCTTGGCTTGCGGCTTCTACTGTTACTTCGTCAATTTCGCGCTTTGACGTATTTAAATTTTTTGTAGTTACAGCACTGCCAATAGGTTTAAGTGTAGATGAATACACCTCACCTGTATTTGGATCGGTACGACGAGGCGATGCTAAGCTGTAAATAATACAGTCTACTTTGCCTAAATCTGCTTTGATTGTCTCGATTGCTTTTTGCTTAATTTCGTTAGAAAACGCATCGCCATTAATATTTTTTGACCAAAGCCCAGCTTCATCTGCAGCGTCTTGAAATGCTGCTGTATTGTACCAACCAGCAGAACCTGTTTTACGCTCTGTACCTTCTTTTTCAAAGAAAATACCCAGTGTTTTAGCCCCACCGCCAAATGCCGCCGTAATACGAGACGCTAAGCCGTAACCAGTAGATGCACCAATTACGAGTACATTTTTAGGCGCATCTTTTAATTCGCCTTGTTGTTTTACATAGTTAATTTGCTCTTGAACATGCTCTGCACATCCTACAGGGTGTGCGTTAGTACAAATAAATCCACGAATTTTAGGCTTAATGACCATTGATCATCCTATATCTTTTACAATAAAAATTAGCGCTAGTTTAAAGGCTAATACTAAAAACACTGATCTGATCAGTTAAACCTGATCAAATACCCCTATTATATTGGCTAACGTACATTGTGGTTAATTTAGCTTTGAGCCGCCCATACAATTTGGGGAGTCAGGTGCTTCGCCACCCTGCTCTGAAAATTCATCTGGCGTGTACGTATGAATTGCTAAGGCATGAATGTGATTTGCTAGCTCATCTTTTAGTACTTCGTTAATTTGGCGGTGGCGCTGTAGTAATCGTTTACCCGCAAACTCTTCACTTACCACAATTACTTTAAAATGCGACTCAGTACCGGCGCTGTGCATATGGCTTTCGTTAATTACGTTTAAATGCTTACAGGCAATCGCGCTACTAAGCTTGTCTTGAATTTGTTGTTGCATTGACATTAAAACACCATATTTAGTCACTGATTTGTGCAGCTACTATAACAAGTTAATTTAACTAACTAAATTGCTTTTGTTTAATGTGCTCAATAAAGCGGTACGTTAAGCTGATCCGTGGGTGAGCAAGCGTAGTTTGTTTGGGGATTGCGTGCTGGTAGTCGCGCTGACTATGCCCACTCATCACTAAGCAACTACCGCTTTGTAATTTTAAGTCGGTGACTTTATTGGTGGCTTTTTGTTTTAATTTGAGTACGCGCTCAGCACCAAGTGATATACATACAATGGTAGGTTCAGGGCCTAGTTCTATTTCATCATCACTGTGCCAGCCCATGGTGTCGTTACCATCACGGTAATAATTGACTAATAACGAATTAAGCGGCTTATTTAAATGTCGCTCTAAACGTTTTCGCATTGCTAAAAGCACCTCATCCCACGGCTCTACTATTTGTTTACTGTGTGAGTAACCATATTCAATATTTAAGTCGCTCATAAAACATTGCAAACGTGGAATGGGCCCTGTTCTGCCATACACAGTGACATTAGGCTGCTGCCAATTAAGATTTTTTTGTAAATAATAAAATAAATCGAGGCTTTTTTGCGCACTAAGCGCCTTACTTTGATAAGAAAAGCCGTTTGGTAACTGTTGGGGGTTGGCGTTTTGCCGTTGCATGTTAGAATTTACCTACATTAGATTACTGATCAACAAACCATTATGACGACGCAAGCCCAGCTAGGCGATAAAACATTTACTCTTGAACGTTTCCCTTTGGATCAAAAAAACCGCAGTTTACAAGCGTGGGATTCGGCCGACGAGTACCTTATCAATTATGTTAACGAACATCACCCTGATTGTCGCTCATTACTAATTTTAAACGACGCATTTGGTGCTCTTGCCTGTTATTTTAGTGAATTAACGGTTTGTTCAGTTAACGATTCTTATATTAGCCACCAAGCTGCAGCCTATAATTTAAAAGAAAATAAACTATCAACAGCCCAATTTACACAGTTAGATAGCTTATCTGCGCTGCCTGAAGAGGTTGATTTAGTACTTATAAAAATACCGCGTAACGTCGGGTTTTTACAGTTTCAATTAAGCGAGTTGAGTGAAGTACTTGCCCCTGGCACACCGGTTATTGCCGCGGGTAAAACAAAGGAAATTCATAACTCAACTATAAAAGCGTTTGAGCAATTTATTGGCGAAACCAAAACAAGCTTGGCCGTTAAAAAGTCGCGTTTAATATTAAGTACAGCTAAAGGCGGTTATAAAGAAGCTAACTTCCCAGTAAGTTGGCAGCTTGAAGGCACTGATTTTAATATAACGAACCATGCCAATGTGTTTTCGCGCGATTCGCTAGATATAGGTGCACGGTTCTTTTTTAATTACTTGCCGCAAACCTCAAAAGCAAAAAGTATTATCGACTTAGGTTGTGGTAATGGCGTAGTGGGCTTAATGACGTTATCACGCTGTCCAAATGCGTCGGTAACCTTTGTTGATGAGTCGTACATGGCGGTCGAATCTGCACGTTTAAATGTAGAACTTAACCAAGCAAATAAATTTGATGATTGCCAATTTATAGAAAACGATTGTTTAACCGGCTTTGCAAGAGACAGTGTGGATATGGTGTTGTGTAACCCTCCATTTCACCAAGCCCAAGCTGTTACCGACCACATTGCGTGGCAAATGTTTAAACAAGCAAAAGATACATTAAAAGAAGGTGGCGAGCTGCGTATTATAGGTAATCGTCATTTAGATTATCACGATAAATTAAATCGTATGTTTGGTAACTGTAAGCTATTAGGTTCAAACAAAAAGTTTGTAGTGCTCAGCGCAACTAAAAATAGTGGGATGCTATAAAATGAAATTAACTAAATTTATTTTAGCCTGTTGCTCCATGCTGGTGTTTAGCGCATGCAGTAACCAGCCAAACCAAGTGATATTAAACCCGGTTTATAAAAGTGGCCAAATTAGCGTTATTTCAGCCAGTTTAAGTACCAGCGTTATTGATTTACGTGGTGATAGCGCAACCCTTAAGCTTGTTGAGTCGGACAAAACCAAAACCTTTGCCAGCCAAGATATTGTAACCTCTGTTAAAAGCGTATTAGATAGCGCGCTAAACCGTAACGGAGCAAGTATTTCTAACCTAGCAACAACCCGCTTTGAGCTAGACATTCATGCCCTACAAGCAAAGGTGACTGAAAAGCTCATGAGCCATACCAGCGAAGCGCACATTGAGCTAGGCGTACGGGTCATTCGCTCTACTAGCAATTTTAGTAAAGTGTATCGTGGCAGTGCTAATTTAGAAGGGCCGCTGAGCCACGATCGTGCAAAAATTGAAGGTCAACTCAATAAGTTGACGGAACAAATTATAACCCGCATTGTATCGGACCCAGAATTAATTGAATTTTTAGAAGGTTAACAATGAAACGATTTTTAATCTGCTTAAGCCTACTATTTAGTGTAAGCACCTTTGCCGCGCAAGAAGGCCGTTTTGTTCAAAAAGACAATATTTTTCCGCGTGTAGAAATAGTCACGTCATTGGGTAGCATTGTGGTTGAGCTAGACCGCTCAAAAGCCCCTATTACGGTAAATAACTTTTTAACCTACGTAATGGATAAAAGTTACCAAGGCAGTATATTCCACCGTGTAGAACGTGATGTTGAAAACGACCGTGACTTTGTAATACAAGGTGGTGGCTACGATAAAGACCTTGATGGCTTACACGAAAACGACCCTATATTTAACGAAAGTGGCAATGGTTTAAAAAATGATATGTACAGCATCGCTATGGCGTATCAAGACCGTGAACCGCATTCAGGAACTCGCCAGTTCTTTTTTAATATGGATGATAACGATCATTTAAACCCAGGTAGAGATTGGGGCTTTGCCGTGTTTGGCAATGTAATGGACGGTTACGACACGCTAGATAAAATTATGGCTGTAGAAACCGGCTTTAATGAAAAAATTGGCTACGACTTTGTACCAAAAACGCCCGTTGTTATTTTAAATATTAAAGTACTTGAGCAAACCCCATTATAAATCACTGAGGTGCAACTAAGTTGCACCCAACGCCAATGAAGGCCCTATGAGCAAAACCCTCTCAGTAAGCGAATATTTCTCGTATTTTAAAGATAAACGTTTAATCAATATTTTTATATTTGGTATGAGCAGTGGTTTTCCATGGGTACTGATTGGCTCTGTGATGTCGGCTTGGCTAAAAGACGAAGGCCTAAGCCGCAGTATGATTGGCTTATTTGGTATTGTATTTGGCGCATACAGCATTAATTTTATGTGGTCGCCGCTTATTGATAGAACCAAACTGCCATTATTGTACAAATGGTTTGGGCAACGTCGCAGCTGGATTTTATTTTGCCAAAGCTTTATGTTTATTGGCACCCTGCTTTTAGCGGGGCTTGATTTAAAAGCAAACTTAGCGATTGCCGCCGGCTTATGTTTACTCATCGCAGTCGCCTCTGCCACACAAGACATAGCAATTGATGCTTTTAGAATAGACACGTTAAGCGAAAACGAATCTCATAAAGCCACTGCAGCTGCCGCTATGGCCACATCAGGTTGGTGGACAGGTTATGCATTACTAGGGGCTATTCCTTTTTACATGGCCGATATCCCCTCTTTAGATTGGCCACAAGTGTATTACTTTTTAGCCGCTGTTATGTTGATACTAATGAGCGGCGTGTTATTTGCCAAAGAGCCTAAATCAAACCGAGAAGCTGTTCACGCAGAGCTCGAGCGCGTATACCTTGAAAAACTAGCCAGTATTAAACAAACGCCCTTTACTAAGGTGATAGCTTGGCTTGGCGTTACAGTGGTTGATCCCTTTAAAACCTTTTTTGCTAAAAATGGGGTTAAAACAGCCCTTGCCTTATTAGCATTTATTTTCTTATTTAAAATAGGCGAAGCTTTTTTAGGGCGTATGTCGATTGTTTTTTATAAAGAAATAGGCTTTAGCAACAGCGATATAGCTACTTTTTCAAAAGTAGGTACTGCAGTACTCACCATTGCTTTTACCTTTGTGGGCAGCTTGTTCAATCAAAAGTACGGCATTGTAAAAGGGCTATTTATAAGTGGTGTAGCTATGGCGGGGTCTAATTTAGCATTTTCGGCTATTGCGCTGGTTGGCCCTAATTTAGGCTTATACGCTTTTGCTATTGTCATTGATGGCTTTACTCAGGCTTGGTCGTTAGTGGCTATGGTGGCATTTATATCGATGTTATGTGACCGAGCATTTAGTGCAACACATTATGCATTACTGGCTTCGCTTGGGAATTTAGGGCGTACATTGCTTTCAAGTTACAGTGGTGTGGTTATTGATGATTGGCTAATGGGAAATTGGGCATTATTTTTTGTGTTAACGGCATTAATGGTAATACCTTCGCTGGTGTTTTTATATTTGATTAGGCATAAGCTCTATCAGTTAGAGCAAAATTACCATAAAAATATGTAATGCATCCCTGCATTAACGTGATTTGCTTAGGCCGTTCAAGTGCCCCTTATAACACCCTAAGCAAAACAATATTAATCCGCTTTAATTAAGCCTAGCGCTTCATGCGGATCAACTTCAAGTGCATTACAGTAACGTACAAACTCAATAACATCTAAGCGGCGTTCTTGATTTTCAATCTTACCGATAAATGAGTGAGGTGTTCCTAGCACTTGTGCCAGGCTACGCATTGTATGACCCTTTTCATGGCGTTTTGTTTTAAGCCATTTAGTTAGCTTTTCGTTTTCTTCAGAAGAAACAGTCTTGCCCATCATTTTACATCTCCTACTAGATGATATGACATACCCGTCAAAGCAGTAGTCACACAATGATTGGAGGCATATAAGCAGATACCCACTACATTATTCAATAGCAAGCTATTGCTTAAATAAGCAAAGGTATTGCTACTTATTCAACCTACCAATCTATTCAGTGCTAACCCGCAAAAATAGGATATAGGTTTATTTTTATTAAGAGTGAAATTTTGCCCGTCTCACTCTTGGATACATTATATACTATTAACAGTTCGGTTAAATAATTAATTACATAGTTTGCATAAATTTACCCAACCACTAACCTTTACTTATGCTGAATATTTAAGTTAACGTACCAAAAATATTAAGTTTTTTCCTAAAAAATTAATTGTAAGATAAAAGCACTTTGTTACAAATTAACGTGCGAATAACCTTGCTGTATTGATGTTTAAACAACAGTAAGGGTAAAAAAGTTCCCATAAATAACGTTTTTCCCTAACTAAGGGACTAAAGAGGAAGTATGTTTAGAGTCTTATTTTTGTTGCCTATTTTACTATGCTTTTTATGGTTTTTGTTTTTACGTCACTACGGAGTACCCATTAAACAAGGTAAAAAAGGCTTTTTATACATACTTGCCTTTTCTGCTTTTGTATTAGGCTTTTTTGTATTAATAATGCAGTTTACCCATTACAGCCCAATTGAATTTTAGGCATTAAAAAAGCCGCTAACGCGGCTTTAATAGCTAAGCGTAAATTGCTTAAACGCTAAAACTTGCACCACACCCACAGGTAGTCGTTGCATTAGGATTAGATACAAAAAAGCGTGCACCTTCTAACCCTTCAGTGTAATCCACTTCGCCATCAACTAAGTACTGAATACTCATTGGGTCAATAACCAGGGTTACACCATTTTTAACTATTTCTAAATCGCCAGGATTTGCTTTTTCATCAAAAGTAAAACCATATTGAAAACCAGAACAACCACCACCTGTTACGTAAACACGCAGTTTTAAATCTGGATTTTCTTCTTCGTCGATTAACTGTTTAACACGAACAGCAGCTGCATCGCTGAACTTTATTGGTAATTCTTCAGACATTTTAAAACCCTCAATATCGCAATGGCGTGATTATCTAATACCCGAGTGTTTTAATCAAGTATAGTCAAACATCTCTTGCGCTATCTTAGGCTTTTAACTATTGCTTTAGCCGATACGATAGCAAAATGTGTTTTCAGTGATTGCTGTAATATTTGTTAATATAAGTGTTTAAAATTGCAAAATCACAAGGACTTACCTGCACACTTTTGTTAAACTGCTCGCTGAAAAAATGTGGCGGAGAATACAGCATGTGGCTTGAGCAACTCAGGCGTCGATTAGCAAAACCAAAAACCTCTGTGCAATTATGCTTATTAGGCGTAAGTGCTGGTTTAATTGCTGCATTTTTTATTATTTTATTTCGCTTAACGATTCTGTTTTTTCAAAGCTTATTTTTAGATACTCCCGATAATTTTACTACTATCCCCACTCTTGAACGAGTTTTAATGCCGTTGATTGCTGCGCTACTGATTGCTACATTTGCTGCATTTACTGGCTTTAAGCACTACCGATTAGGCATTCCTTTTGTTATTCATCGCATTAAACGCCACTACGGGCAAATGCCGCTTTACAATACTGTAAATCAATTTGTTGGTGGTGCACTGGCACTTATTAGTGGTTTTTCGGTTGGCCGCGAAGGGCCATCTGTTCATATGGGCGCCACTGGCGCAAGTATATTAGCCGATAAACTTCATTTACCGCATAACGCCATGCGTACATTAAGTGGCTGTGGTGTCGCCGCTGGTATTGCGGCCTCGTTTAATACCCCACTGGCTGCGGTTATTTTTGTAATGGAAGTGGTGCTACGTGAGTACAAAGTGCATATTTTTGTACCAATTATGCTTGCCGCACTAACTGGTGCATTAGCGACTCAATTTGTGTTTGGTGAAGGCTCAGAGCTTGCACTTATTAGCATTACGCCATTGAGTGGTTGGCATTACCCATATTTAATTTTATGTGGCATGGCCTTAGGGGCAATTGCCTATAGCTTTAATCAAAATTTAATGCTGATCATAAAAACATTTAAACCTTTAAGCATGTTTCCTCGTTTACTCATTGCAGGTTGTATTGCGAGTATTATTGCCTATACAGTGCCCCAAGCAATGGGTTCGGGTATGAGTGCGATTACTATTGCGGTTGAATCGCCTGAAAACGCGCAACTACTTACCACTATTTTAATAGCTAAACTGCTAGCGACCTTATTTGCCATTGGCCTAGGAATACCGGGTGGCTTAATAGGCCCCGTTATTGGGCTAGGTGTATTAACAGGTACTTTAATGGCCTTTTTTGCCCAATTTATAAGCCCAGGTGCTGACATTGCAGGCACATACGGCGTATTAGGAATGGCAGGATTACTCGCAGCTACATTACATGCGCCGTTAGCAGCATTAACAACTGTGATGGAGCTTACGTCCTCGCCAGAGATTATTGTACCGGCCATGTTAGTGATAACAACCGCCTATGTAACGGCGCTGCAAGTATTTGGCAATCGGTCTATATTTTTGCAACAGCTCGATTTTCAGGGGCTACCCTATCATGTATCGCCCGCAACGGAGGCGCTACAAAAAGTGGGCATAATGGATGATATGGATGAGGACTTTAAACTGCTTTATTCAGACGATAAAAAGCAAATTAAAAACACCTTAGACGCCATGGACAGCCAAACCCCTTTAATAGTTTACGATGAAGAAAACGGCTATCGCCTAGCAGAGTACGACCTTACCCTGATGTCGGGCGAAAACATAAATATAAACTACATTAGTTTACAAGGCATTAGCAGCCAGTCGACCTTAGCTGATGCCTTTGATATTTTAAAAGATAAACGCAGCGGTGCCCTGTATGTATACAACTTGCTAGATGATCAGCAAATAATGGGGCTATTACGCTGGGATCAAATAAATAATATTTTAACTATTCGTAACAGCCTACTTTAGGATTCTTATGAGCGCTTTACTAATTTATAAAACACTGCACATTTTTTTTATGATTGCTTGGTTTGCCGGTATTTTTTATTTACCTCGGTTATTTGTATACCACGCAATGAGCGAAGAAAAAACCTGTAACTCAATGCTTAAAGTGATGGAACGCCGGCTACTCTTTTTTGTTACCCCGTTTGCTATTTTAACGGCCGTTTTTGGTGTACTCACTATTGTAGAATATGGCCGTGAGTGGTTTAGATACAGCATGTGGCTGCACTACAAACTAGTACTGGTCATTATTTTATATCTATATCACGGCTACTGCTTTAAATTACTGAGCGACTTTAAACACGACAGAAATACCAAAACGGACCGCTTTTATCGTATTTTTAATGAGCTCCCAGTTATTGCGCTGCTAATTATTGTTACGCTTGCGGTAATAAAACCTAATTTATAAGCTGTGTAGCGCATGTTAAACTGCGCTGCAATTTACAATACTTGCTATAACACGCGCGATTGCGTGCCCCATTTTAATGGATTATCGCGCCCCTTTGATTGATTAGGAATAACCCCATGTTAAGTTTCCAAGGTGAACATATACTGTCGGTAAATCAACTCGACAGAGACTGCATTGAGCGTATTTTTGCAGTAGCGAAAAAAATGGAGCCTTATGCTAAAAAACAAAAGCAAACAACAGTGCTAGAAGGCGCTATTTTAGCTAATTTGTTTTTTGAACCAAGCACGCGTACGCGTGTAAGCTTTGGTACTGCCTTTAATTTATTAGGCGGTGGCGTGCGCGAAACAACCGGCATGCAAAGCTCAGCACTTGCTAAAGGCGAATCGCTTTACGACACTGCACGCGTTATTTCAGCGTACGCTGATGCTGTCGCTATGCGCCACCCTGATGCAGGCTCGGTAAGCGAATTTGCAGACGGTTGTACCGTACCGGTAATTAACGGTGGTGATGGCCCAAACGAGCACCCTACTCAAGCACTACTTGACTTGCTTACTATTGAGCGCGAACTCAACCGATTTGACCAAAACATTGATGGCATGCATATCGCCTTAGTTGGCGATTTAAAATATGGCCGCACAGTACATTCATTATCTAAATTATTGTGCCATTACAAAAACGTAAAATTTTCGATGGTGGCGCCCGATGGCCTGCAAATGCCAACGAGTATTTTAGATGCGGTAGAAAATGCAGGCCATAAAATACAATTAGTCAACAAAATGGAAGGGAACTTAGCAGCCGATATTGTGTACCAAACACGTATTCAAGAAGAGCGTTTCCCTTCACAAGAAGAAGCTAATAAATACCGTGGCGGCTTTAGAATTAGCCAATCAATTTATAACGCGCACTGTAAGCCAAATTCCGTGCTTATGCACCCGCTCCCACGCGATAGCCGTTTAGAAGCTAATGAGCTTGATAACGACTTAAACAGTAACGACAATTTAGCTATATTCCGCCAAGTACAAAATGGCGTATTAATTCGTATGGCACTGTTTGCTTTAACCCTCGGCGTAGAAAACAAAGTCGAGCAATATGAAGTAGACGTACCTTGGTTTAGCCGCAAACGCGACAGCTAAACACTTTTACCAAGCGACAATTTATAGGATTTTTCATGACAATTAGCCAAGATTTATTTAATCGTGCACAAACTTCAATTCCTGGTGGTGTAAATTCACCTGTACGTGCATTTAACGGAGTAGGTGGCACGCCACTATTTATCACCAAAGCCGAGGGTGCCTTTACCTTTGATGCCGATGGTAACCGTTATATTGATTACGTAGGTTCGTGGGGCCCGATGATCATGGGCCATAACCACCCAGCTATAAAGCAAGCTGTTCACGAAGCGGTAGAAAACGGTTTAAGTTATGGGGCGCCCACTGAAGCCGAAATTTTAATGGCCGAAAAAGTAAAAGCGCTTGTTCCCTCAATCGAAAAAGTACGCATGGTAAGCTCTGGTACTGAAGCAACAATGAGCGCCATTCGCTTAGCCCGTGGCTATACAGGGCGCGATAAAATCCTTAAGTTTGAAGGTTGTTACCACGGCCATGCTGACTCATTACTAGTAAAAGCAGGCTCTGGCGCATTAACAATGGGCGTGCCAAATTCACCTGGTATCCCTGAGGATTTTGCAAAGCACACGCTTACCGTATCGTTTAATAACCTTGATGAAGTAAAAGCTGTATTTGAAAAATACGCAGACGACATTGCCTGTATTATCGTTGAGCCAGTAGCGGGTAACATGAACTGTATTCCTCCTGTAGAGGGCTTTTTAGAAGGCTTGCGTGCAGTATGTGATGAGTACAAATCGGTGCTTATTTTTGACGAAGTAATGACCGGATTTCGTGTTGCATTAGGTGGCGCTCAGGCGTATTACAACATCAAACCTGACTTAACATGTTTAGGTAAAGTCATTGGCGGCGGCATGCCTGTTGGTGCCTTTGGCGGCAAAACCGAAATTATGGATTACATTGCGCCAGTAGGTCCGGTTTACCAAGCTGGTACTCTTTCTGGTAACCCTATTGCAATGGCTGCGGGTTTAAAATCGCTTGAGCTATTAAGTGAACCAGGTTTGCACGATAAGTTAGAAGCTATTTCTAAAGCAATTTGTGAAGGCTTTGAAGCAGGCGCTAAAAAAGCAGGCATTCCTTTAACCACTAACTACGCTGGCGGTATGTATGGCTTTTTCTTCACTGAAGCAGAAAAAGTAACCACTTATAAACAAGCTACAGAATGTGATTTAGGACGTTTTAAACGCTTTTTCCACTTAATGCTGGAAGAAGGCGTTTACCTAGCACCTTCTGCATTTGAAGCAGGCTTTGTGTGTGCAGCGCATACAGAGCAAGAAGTACAAGCGACTATTGAAGCAGCAGAGCGGTCATTTGCTAAACTTTAGGATAATATAAATATTAAACGTTTGTATTACCTATAATATTAAGACTAAAGATTGAAAAAGCCCGAAAGGGCTTTTTTTATTTGTAAAGTAATATAAATGAATGATAATTAAACGTAACAAGGTCTATATATATTCGTCCCCCTTTACAAAAAATAAGAGAGTCTTATGTCAGGATTACGCCAATTTGCCTCCCCTGCAATTCAGCTTATGGCAAATTTAAAATATAAAACAAAAATAAGCCTGATGTTTGGAATACTATTACTACCTCTTGCCTTAAGCCTATTTTTTTTAGTGTCGTTATTAAGTGAAAGTATTGCCGTTTCAAAAATGCAGCAACAAGGCTTAAAAGGCTACAGAGCAATACTTTCAAACCAGATGCAAGGCGATACCAGTAAAAATATTAAAGTAGCGCGCGCCCTAGGCTTTGACATAAATAACGACCAAGCTGATGAAGTACTTGCGCTTGTATCTATTCAATCTAACTTAGCGCTTGATAACCAACTTGCAAGTGCCTATGTAAATCGCTCCTTAGTAACACCAATTCCTGCACTAATAATGCAAATAAATGCGACAGCACAAAGTGCAAATACGGTATTGGCAAGTAATCGCTTTACACCAGATACGTTTATCGCGCTTTCTAATTTAAGTAAATCTTTACCTTTATACGAGCTGCAGCTTAATAAAATATTGAGTGTGGCAACGAATGCAGATAAATCGGTTAATAAAGCACTAACGCCCTCACTCACTAATTTACACACCGCAGTTGAAGCATTTAAAACAGCTATTGATAAAAAACTACTTGAGCCTGACGACATACTACTAACGCAAACCGAGTTCACTCAACTAACAAACCAAGTGCACAACAGTATTAGCAAACTTGTTGATAAAAGTATTCCTACCCTTGAAACCCTTATTGAAAATAAACTTCAAACACAACAATGGATCAGAAACATAGTATTAGCAGCATCTGTAATAAGTTTACTCTTTGCGTTTTACTTGATGATAGGTTTTTACTTTGCTGTGGTCGATACCATTAATCGCTTTGCCGAAGCTGCGCAAAGAGCAGCAAATGGCGACTTAAATGCGGTTATCAACTCAAGTACTAATGATGAAATGGATATTATTGCAGCGCGATATAACGCACTTCTTAATGCCTTTTCAAAACTTTTAGAGAATGTAAAAGCAAGTACTGTGGAGCTATGCGGCGCCACTAAATCGCTTTCACAGGCAAGCAGCCAAACGAGTAACGATGTTGAAAAACAGCAAATACGGGTAAACGCTATTCATGATGCACTGAGTAATATGGAGCAAAGTGCGCTAAGTGTTGAAGACTCTGCTAATCAAGCGATGTTAACAGCACAAGATGCCGCGCAGCATGTAAAGCAAGGCTCTAACAACACCATGGAACTTGCCAAATACATGCAAGACCTTCAAGTTGAATTTACCGAAAGCCAACAAGCCTTAGATAGACTCGCTCAAGATAGCCAAGAAATTAGTAAAGTAAGTAAAGGCATTAGCGAAATAGCCGATCAAACTAATTTATTAGCCCTAAACGCAGCAATAGAAGCCGCACGAGCCGGTGAACATGGCCGTGGTTTTGCAGTGGTAGCTGATGAAGTAAGAACCCTTGCCCAGCGTACACAAACTCAAACACAAGAAATTCACCAAATTATTAGCTCACTTCAGCAGGCCTCTGACGATACACAACAAAAAATGCGCTCAAGTGTCCAGAAGATGGAACAATCGGTAAACGCCGCCACCGAAACAAACGATATTTTACAAAGTGCAGAGCAAAGCATGGGCGATATAAAACACCAAGGCGAGGAAATAGCACTTCGGGTTAAAGAGCAATCTAACGCAACCACCCAAGCATTAAGTGATGCACAAGAAGTCAGTAACTTAGCAGATCAAACTCTTCTCTCTGCACAATCTACACTGCAAGACGCACAGCAACTTAGTCAGCTCTCTGATGACTTAACTAAATCAATGCAGTTTTTTAAATCTTGATAGGAAGCTAAATATAATAAAACCGCTGAGTTAGCGGTTTTATTATTAAGGTTTTATTTTATTAGCGTATACACTGCGGCCTAGGTTCAAACTCACTGGCTCTTAGTGGTAGCTGAATGACTTTTCCGCATCCGGGCGGTGCTTGTAAACCCGTTCTTTCATTGACGAAAGCCCATCTTATTGATGGCGGGCGTGTATCTGCTATTGCTTCAGGGTTGAGCGGTTTTAAGTAACGAATATAAGCTTCTAAGGCGCCCACACTCCCTGTTAAACCGGTGCTTCTATTATCGTCTCTACCAAGCCATGCAACGGTCACTGTGTTTTGATCAAACCCTGCAAACCAGCTATCACGTAAATCATTACTAGTGCCTGTTTTACCGGCAAGCTGAATTGATGGAAAGTGTAAATTTAAACGCTTAGCGGTGCCGTCTTTTGTCACTCGCTTCATGGCATATTTAGTCATATATACAGCGTCTTTTGCAAAGCGCGGCTCAGACTTAACTTTATGCTTATACAATACGTTACCTACCGAGTCTGTTAGCGCAGATACAGAAGTAAGCTCTCTATACTCGCCATCTGCTGCGATAGTGGTATAAAGCTGAGCAACCTCAAAGCTCGACATTTCTACAGCACCAAGTAGCAGCGAGGGGTATTCATCTATATTACCTTTTGCTCCTAACCCTTTGAGCGTATTTGCTACTTTATCAACACCTACATCTAGGCCTAAATTTACCGCAGGAATATTAATACTGTTACTAAAGGCTTTATAAAGTGGTAATGCACCTCGGTATTGGTGATCAAAGTTCTCAGGTTGCCACACTTTACCTTGCTCATTTGTTACCTGCACAGGGGAGTCATCAAGTAATGTGGCTAAGTTATAATGTGGTAACTGCAGGGCTGTTAAGTACACCGCGGGTTTAACTAAAGAGCCAATATTTCGTTTAGTATCGAGCACTCGGTTAAAACCTGAGTAGCGAACATCGCGCCCCGACACTAAAGCCGACACACCGCCTTTTTCTACATTAACTGAGATCATGGCTGCTTCGAGTTTATCCGTGTTAGGACGTTTTTCTAAATACGGTAAACTTTTTTGAATGGACTCTTCCATCGCCGTTTGTTTTTGCAAATCAAAGTAAGTAAATACACGCACACCGGCATCTAGTGTTTTTTGATCAGGTAATAACTGCTTAAGCTCACGGTTTACAAGTTCTAAAAAGCCAGGGTATGACTTTTGTAAACTTGCTTTCATAGGCGCTATATCAATTGGGCGTTTAAGTGATGCACGGTATTCTTTTGTAGTTAGTAGCTTGTTTTCAACCATTAAGCGCAGTACTAGGTCGCGACGCTCCATAGTGCGTTCTTTATAGCGACGAGGATTGTAATACGAAGGCCCTTTGACCATCGCCACCAGCAGCGCTATTTGGTCATATTCCAGCTCATCAACAGGCTTTGAAAAATAAAACTCAGAGGCCAAGCCCATGCCATGCACGCCTTGGTTATAAGACTGACCTAGGTAAACTTCATTTAAATAAGCTTCTAAAATCTGATCTTTTGAATAACGGTAATCTAGAATAAGCGCAATAAATGCCTCATTTATTTTTCGCACTAAAGAACGCTCACGCGTTAGGTATATATTTTTTGCAAGCTGCTGCGTTAAGGTGCTGCCACCTTGCACGGTACGCCCTGCTTTAATGTTTGAATAAAGCGCGCGCAAAATAGAAAATACCGACACACCATGATGCTGATAAAAATCCCGATCTTCTACCACTAATAACGTGTCTTTCAACATAGGCGGAAACTTATCAAGCGGTACAAACTCTCTATCTTGCTTTGAATCATTTCCAATTCGAGCTATTTGCACAGGCTCTAGGCGAGCGCTGTTTAGGCGCCTGCCAAATTTATCTTTAATGGTTGCTACCTTTTGCCCCGCAAAACGCAGCTCAATAATGTGCGATTCTTCAAGGCCATCATAAAACTCAAAGTCGCGTCGGTAAATTTTTATGCTATCGGCTGTTTTTACAAACTGCCCCGTGCGGCTTAGCCTATTAACTGATGAATAATTTAGGCGCTCAAGCTCCCACACAACCTCTTGGCTAGATAAAAACTGCCCTGGGTAAAACTCCATTGAGCGTGCGTATACTTGGGCAGGTAACTGCCATTTATTACCTTCAAATATACGTGTTGTTTTTGAATCTAAATAAATAAGATACATGGCCATAGCAATAAAAACAGCTAAGCTCAATTTCCAAAAAACAGACCATGTTTTTCGCATAAATGTGCGTTTAACAACAGTGTTTGACGTTTTTTTAGTCGTTTTTGATTTAGCTTTACGTGGCGAGCTGGTTGCTTTAGGTGCACGCTTAGGAGTGGTTTTACTACTGGGTGTTTTTTTGTTGTCAGCCATTTAAGTGTAATTTATTCCAAGGTTTATTCACGAGTGTGAGCTTAGCATATTGGGTATAGCCTAACACCTGAAAAGTTAACCTTCCCTGAAACGAAAAAAAGCCCTACCAAGGTAGGGCTTTGTGAACACAATGATTAATCTATTTAATATTAGTTACTGCGAACAGATACAAACTCAGGGTAAGCATCAACACCACAATCGTGTTGGTCCATACCGCTTAGCTCTTCTTCTTCGGTTACGCGAATACCCATAGTTTGCTTTAAAATAGCCCACACAATAAATGAAGCTACAAAAACAAAGGCTAAAATAGTCACTAAACCAATCAGCTGTGTTACAAAGTTTGCATCGCCGTTAGATACAGGCACTAACATAATACCTAGCGCGCCACATACACCGTGAACAGAGATAGCACCTACTGGGTCATCAATCTTCGCTTTATCTAGAGCTACAATGCTAAATACAACCAGTGAGCCACCTAAAATACCTAGTAAACACGCCATTAATGGAGATGGTGAAAGTGGGTCTGCTGTAATAACAACTAAACCTGCTAATGCGCCGTTTAGTACCATAGTTAAATCAGCTTTACCCCACAACACTTTACATACAAACAGTGCAGCAATTGCACCCATTGCCGCTGCGGCATTGGTGTTAAGTAAAATTTGACCTACAGCGGTTGCATTTTCTTTGTCTGAAAGAAGTAATTGCGAACCACCGTTAAAACCAAACCAACCCATCCATAAAATAAACGTACCTAATGTAGCAAGTGGTAGGTTAGAGCCTGGAATTGGGTAAATTTCACCGTTTTTACCGTATTTACCTTTACGAGCACCTAACAGAATTACACCTGCTAAAGCAGCTGCAGCACCGGCACCATGAACAATTGCAGAGCCTGCAAAGTCAACAAAGCCCATTTCTGATAAGAAACCGCCGCCCCATGTCCAGTAACCTTCCATTGGGTAAATAAAACCTGTTAAAACAACTGCAAATGCTAAGAAAGCAAATAACTTCATACGTTCAGCAACAGCACCCGATACAATCGACATAGCCGTTGCAACAAATACTACTTGGAAGAAAAAGTCAGATTCTAAAGAATGGTCAGCATCGGCCGCTTGCGTGCCAATTAATGCGCCAATTGAAGGGATGATGCCGCCTTCAGCGTTGTCTACATACATAATGTTGTAGCCAACTAATAAAAACATGGTACATGCGATAGAGTACAGCGCCACGTTTTTAGTTAAAATTTCAGTGGTGTTTTTAGAGCGAACTAAACCCGCTTCTAACATGGCAAAACCTGCTGCCATCCACATTACTAGTATACCCGACACCAGAAAATAAAAGGTGTCGAGTGAAAATTTGAGTTCTACAATTGTGTTTTCCATTAATCAGCCCCCTTAAATTGCTTCTTCATCAAGTTCGCCCGTACGAATACGCACAATTTGATCTAAGTCGTACACGAAAATTTTACCGTCACCAATTTTGCCTGTTGATGCAATTTTGGTAATTGCTTCAACTACGCGTTGGCAATTTTCAGTACGAGTAGCAATTTCAAGTTTGATCTTAGGAATAAAATCTACCTGATACTCTGCTCCACGATACAGCTCTGTATGGCCTCGTTGACGTCCAAAACCTTTAACATCAACTACGGTCATCCCTTCAATACCTAAATCAGCGAGCGCTTCACGCACATCATCTAATTTAAATGGTTTTATGATTGCACTAATCATTTTCATAGTGGCCCCCTCGGACGCTTTATTGTTATCCTGTTGGCTTACATAATCCAACCTTTGTGCCACTATTAAAAAACATTTAATATCAATAAGATAATCATGAATAGCAAATTAAAAACAAAAAAAACGCACCATCAAGGTGCGCTTTTTTAACAACTTAGCTACATTGGTGCATCACCAAAAGTGATGCCCTACTAGCTTGTAATTAGTGTTATTTTTTATATTTACACAACACAGTTTCGGCCATTGTTTTTGGCTTCGTAAAGGGCCGCATCTGCGATGCGCATGGCCTGAGTTAAATCAGTGTTTTGAAAATCAGCAACACCAATACTAATGGTGATAGAAAACGGTTTTTCATCGATTAAAAATTCATGTTTAGCGAGTTTTTTTCTAAAGCCTTCTAAGTACTCTCGCCCACGCGCCGTATCTATATCATCTAATATAATGGCAAACTCTTCGCCGCCCACCCGCGCAACGGTAAACTTAGAAAACGTAGTTTTAATTAACGTGGCTACCTGCTTTAGTGCCTGATCGCCCGCTTCGTGGCCTAAGGTGTCATTAATATTTTTAAAAAAATCTATATCGAGTAATGCAAGCGTATTTTGCTGTTGTTTTTTTAATAGTTGCTCTGCATATTGGTAAAAATAACGGCGGTTATACATACCCGTTAAATAGTCTCTGTAGGCACTTTCTTTAATATCCGCAATCAGTGACAACTGCTCCATTGTTTGCAAAACACGACAATGAAACTCTTCATTCATAAATGGCTTTGTTAAAAAGTCGTTGGCACCGTATTTAATAAACCGAGCCGATAACCCATGTTTACCTGCACCCGAAAGCCCGATAATGGCCAAATCATCGCGCCCTTTAAAATTACGCACCGCTTTAACCAGTTCAAAGCCATCCATTAATGGCATCGCATAATCGGTCATGAGCAATTTTATATTAGGGTTACTTTTTATTATTTCGAGTGCTTGCTGACCATCTTGCGCATCGGTTACATCAAATAATTGCTTTTCTAGCATTTGCTTCATTAAGGAGCGGCTTAACACCGAATCATCAGCAACCAAGGCCTTACAGCCTTGATTTCTCAGAAGCTGAGCCACTAACTTGATAGCGTAATGGTATGAATCGCGATTGTCTTTAATTACGTAATCAATAACACCAAGCTCTAGCATTTGTTGGCGCTTATATTCATCAATTTTTGAGGTAAGTACCACAGTAGGAATGGCGTGTGAAAGTGTAAATTTAGCCACCTCGCCATTAGGTGCATCAGGCAAAGTTAAATCAACTAAAGCCAGCGAGTATTTATGTTTCTCAATATAGTCTTGGCATTCATTTAATGACCAGGCAAAATCAACAGCGACATCTAAATATTGAGCCGTTAAGTGGCGTAGCACCTGCTGCACTACTTTACTGTCTTCAACCACTAATACTCTTTGCATAAACTTCTCTTTAATCTTGTTATTTTACGTACTTAAACTTGCACTGAAGCGCCAAGCTATGAAAAACATCCAGTAAAGTTCTGTTTATGTAGCCAGTAAGTAGGCTAGGTCCATTAATGTAAGCGCAAAGCTTGTATTTAATTCAAATACAAAGTCGACCAAATATACTTGATTTTTTAGCTAAGCTAAACACGCTAGGATAAATTAACCCTAAATAAACAAACACGCCGTGTATAAGTTTAGACTTAACCAGTATTATCGACCATTAATCTCAATACTTTTGTTATTTGTGTGTTTTTTATTTTAAATAGCATCTAAACAAAAATAAGGAACGACAATGAAGCTTGTCCAATTAACTCGTTACACCTTAGCGCTTGCCATCGTATTACTTAGCAGTACTGCAACAGCAGAAAACCAACGAAAAATAGATATTGATAGCCACGTAGTCACTAAGCATAAAGCAAAAATTAATGGTGAACGCTTTAGCTACACCGTTAAAACAGGCACTCAGCCGGTGTGGAATGATAATGGCGATGCCATTGCCACTTTACAATTTACCTATTACACACGAGATAAAGTCGATGACACCGCAGCTCGCCCATTACTGATATCGTTTAATGGCGGCCCAGGCTCTGCATCTGTATGGATGCACTTAGCCTATACTGGCCCACGCGTATTAAAAATTGATGACGAAGGCTACCCCATTCAGCCTTATGGCGTAAAAGATAACCCCTACTCTGTGTTAGATGTAGCAGATATTGTTTATGTAAATCCGGTAAATACAGGTTATTCACGCGTAGTAGAAAACGCCAAAGGTGAAATGCTTTCGAAAGAGCACCAAAAAGAGCACTTTTTTGGTGTGAATGCCGACATAAAATACTTAGCTGAATGGCTAAATACCTTTGTTAATCGAAACGAGCGCTGGCGCTCACCTAAGTTTTTAATTGGAGAAAGCTACGGCACTACTCGTGTATCAGGCCTTGCCCATAAACTACAAAACAGTCAATGGATGTACATCAATGGGGTGGTATTAGTATCGCCGACCGATATTGGTATAAAACGCGACGGCCCTATAAAAGCGGCTAATCGCTTACCTTATTTTGCTGCAACTGCGTGGTATCACAAAGCACTGAATAAAAACTTGCAAGAAAAAGATCTCAATGAACTTTTACCCGAAGTAGAACAGTTCACTATTAATGAGCTTATTCCTGCCCTCGCTAAAGGTGGCTTTATCGATGCCGATAAAAAACGCCAAATAATAAAGAAGATGGCCGAATATGCTGGTCTTTCAGAGCAGTTTGTAGCGCAAAACAACTTAGATATTCCCACTCGATTTTTTTGGAAAGAACTTTTACGTGAGCGCGGACAAACTGTCGGGCGTCTAGATTCGCGCTATTTAGGTATTGATAAACGCGATGCTGGCGAATCACCTGATTACTGGGCTGAGCTTACCTCTTGGCTGCACTCATTTACGCCTGCAATTAACTATTACCTGCGTGAAGAGCTCAACTATAAAACGGATGTTAAATACAACTTATTTGGCAATGTTCACCCATGGGATCGTAGTAAAAATAATACCGGCGAAAACTTACGTTTAGCGATGGCACAAAACCCGTATTTAAACGTCATGATTCAAGCGGGTTACTACGATGGCGCAACAAATTACTTTGATGCTAAATACACGTTATGGCAGCTTGACCCAAGTGGAAAAATGAAAGATAGGTTAAGCTTTAAAGGGTACCGCAGCGGCCATATGATGTACCTACGATATGAAGATCTTAAGCTTTCTAATAACGACTTACGCGACTTCATTTTAAGCTCCCTACCCGCTAAAGGGCAGGCCGCTAAATATTAATTAAAAGGGCCATTACATGAGGCATTAAGAAGATGCCTCATGTTTATTACAGTACACTTTTAACTGTGTAACCACTTCATTAAACCCTGTTTGTAGTGCAAATAATAACGCTTCATCGACCTTATTTTGCGCGGCTAAGCTTTCTATTTGCTGGCAAATATCACTTAACTTTAACGCTGCAACCGATTTAGCAGATGACTTTAAACCATGCGCCTGAAAAGATAAATCGGTGTAATTTAAACTATGTGTATACGCTTCAATTAATTTAACTTGCTCATAAGCGGTCTGTAAAAACGCCTGAAAGACTAAACAATGTACATGCGTATCTTTTCCTAACATCGAAAGCAATAAAGGCATATCTAATTGACTGTACATAGAGCTTGCTTGCGCTGTGATTTGCAGCGGCTGTGTATGCGAAGGAACAATGCCTTGCGAGTGTTTCATCAACAGTGCTTTTAGGCTTTCAAGCTCTATCGGTTTAGTTAAAAAACCGTTCATCCCAGCGCTGTAACAATCTTGAATGTTTTTTTCCATTATGTTGGCCGTAACAGCAATAATTATGAGCTCATTGAACTGTGTATTTTTTCGGATTTTTTTAGCCAATTCAAGGCCATTTAGCAACGGCATTTGAATATCGGTAAGTAGCATATCGAAGGACTTATCTTGGAGCATTTGCCAGGCCTGTTCACCATTATTTGCAAACGTTGAATTAACACCAAGCATGGTCAGTTGCTGCTTTAAAACCTGCTGATTAGTCAGTTGATCTTCTGCCACCAGCACATTTAATACTGGGAGTTTACCTGTGGCGGAGTCTGCGGGCTCACTGCTGGGGTGATTTATCGGTTCATCAGCTTGTATAGTGGTTAAAGCGCTTTCTTTAAAACTATTAAAGCTAATGGTAAAGCACGCGCCTTTATTTATTTGGCTATTTACTTGTAGCTGCCCTTGCATACGCTCTACAAGCTCTTTAGTAATAACTAAACCTATGCCCGTACCATGTGTTTTACTGGTCTCTGCCCCTAGTCTATCAAAGGGTTTAAAAAGCCTTAAAATATCATCTTCTGAAAAACCGCACCCTGTATCTTCAATATCAATATTACAGCGGCTTGAATCAGCAATCTCGCAACGTATATCTATTTTACCTCGTACTTTGTTATATTTTATTGCGTTGGAAAGTAAATTAAGCAGTACCTGTTTAAAACGGCGCTTATCTACATATAAGTAAATACCTTCTAGGGAGTCAATATTGTGAGTATCTATAGTAACAAGCTCAACTCTGGCAAGTTCGCTCACCATTTCAATACTATGCTGTAGCATGTCTTTCACGGAGGCATATTCAAAATTAAACTGCATATTCCCCGACTCAATAGAAGTTAAATCTAGCACGTCGTTTATTAGTAAAAGTAAATGCTCCCCAGCTTGGTAAATACTTTGCGCATTGTCTTTGTGTACCTCGGTTGCTTTACTGTCATATTGATAAAGCTGCGCTAACCCTAAAATCGCATTTAACGGCGTTCTAAGCTCATGGCTCATACTCGCCATAAAGTCAGACTTAGCCTTACTGGCCGACTCGGCTTGAATTCTCAGCGCGTTTACTTTTTGATGATTAGTAGCAACCTCACCGGCCATTTTATTAAATGCATTTATGACGCTGCCAATCTCATTTTTTTGCTGAACGCTAACGTGGCAATCAAAGTTCCCTTTAGCCAGTTTAGAAAAGGCGACTTCGAGCGCCCGTAAAGGGCTGGTAATTCTATAATCGACCAACCAAGCTAAGCCAATAAAAAACACCACAAGTATAAAAAACTGAATATAAATTAACGTGTAATGTAGCTTGGCTGCTTCGTTTATTTCGTCCTCAAAATTAACGACTAACGTTATTTCAGCCAAAGGTTTATCTAAAAAAGTAATATGCTCATTTAACGTAACATTGCCCTGCTGCGCTAACAGCTGCCACTCATCTAATGGATATAACTGATTCCCAGTAGAAGGCTCTACTACTCTAATTGCTTTCCAATTAGGGTTTGTATTAAGTTGCGCATCTATTTGCTCATACAGCTGTGCGTATTGACGAGTTAATAAAGGGGTTTTTATTGATGTCGATAGTTGCTGTAAAGAGCGCTGCGCTGCGCTAGAAAGGCCATTGTTTACCCACCTAGCTTGCTCTGGCAAAGCGTAAAAAATAAATAAGCATATTAATAAAAAGCCAAATGCCATTACCGCAATAAAGCTTTGAACCCTTAGGCTGCGCCACCAGTTAATTTTCAACATAAAACGAGCGTAAACCCCATTGCGTTAATTGGTTGTAATCGTCAATGCTTGCTTTACTTGGGTTAATTATAGGAATACCCGCTAATAAGTGTTTTTGTTTAGGGTCGCTCCCTATTTCTATAATTGCTTGTTGAACTTGCGTTTGTACCTGATTATTTACTCTAGGGTGAACCACAATGGGGTGGCGGCTAACCTTACGCGTTTTGTAAATAACCTTCAGCTTTTGCTGCAAATTTTGAGGCTGTTGCTTTAATGTGCCCATTACCCCGCCGCCGGCAGGCGTTGCGTTAAGTGCCACATTTAAATAAACAGATGAGTGCGTTTGTACATACACAGGCTTTATTGTTAAGCCATACAATAGGGCAAGCTCCGCCCGCATTAATAAAGAAGCGCCTAATGCATTAGGCGCAGGAAAAGCAATTTCGGCGCCTTCAAGCTGCTCAATGGATTCAATATTACTGTTTTTATTGACCACTAATACGCCTTGCAAATGGCGCGCAGCATCTTTCACTATAGGTAAATAGCCTTGCTTGTCGTAAGCAATCACACTATGCCATGGGTTCATATAAGCAAAATCGTAATCGCCATCTGCAAACCCTTGCTCAAAAACCGGGATTGATTCCACGGTAACAAGCTGTAGTTGCACGCCTGTTTTTTCGGTTACTTTATTAAGAAAGGGCTGCCATATTGCAGTGAGTTTTTGAGGCTCATATTGCGGAACTACACCAAAAGTAAAGGTTTGAGCATAGACACCCATACTATTGAATAAAAAAAGCAAAACAACACTACACTTCATATTAGTCTTACCGTCGTAGGTTTATGACTATAAGCATAGTTAACGAGTGACTAACGCACCATTTTTATTACGTAGAAATTAATAGGTTATTTAATTTAGGAGGTTTAAGAAAGTTTCAACAAAAAGATTAAAGCAGGTGCCCATACACACACCTGCTTAAATATATTACTGCCAGTACGGCTCTATATCAAAAGACGCTAAACGGCTTTGCTCCATTGCACTGACTAAGTAATCTGACTTTTGATCTAGCCACTGTTGAATTTTAGCCAATTGCTCGTCTTCTTGCCCGCCGCAAAGCTGCTTTAAATATTCCAGCGTGCTGAGCTCGTACATACCATGAGAAATATCCAGCCACGGTAGCCTAAACTCTAAGCGCTCTTCTTTGTCAAACAATGACCCTAAGCAATTACCGCTTAATAAGCTGTTTTCTAATTGGGTGCGTAAGCTTAAATAATCTTGTGCTGTAAGCGTTTGCTCTTTAGGAAGTAGCTTATCTAAATTTTGCCAATCTTTATTAAATAAACGTTTTGCAATTTTAGCTACTGGCTGCTCTGCCGCCTGTAGTTGAGTTTGCCCCCAAAACTTACGCCATTGTTTATCTACCAACCAGGTAGTCAACGACAGCAATAAACGATTGTATCGCGCGCTTTGAAACAAAGCATTAATATCATCAATGCTTGGCTGTAGCTCTTTTAAATCGTTAATAACTTGCGCTAATGCAGGCGCTGCATTTATTTTTTTATAAAATGCATGGCGTTTAGATGTATAAGTTTTTAGCTGAATTGCATTTTCAACCCAGGCTAATTCACTTAACAGCCACTTTAACTCTGTTCTTAATTGCTCAGTACTGTCTTTACTTACAATATCGTCAAACAACCAAAAATTATGCCTAATTAAGCTAATGCCATCAGTCACACGTTTGAGCGTTTTTAAACTTGGTTTGTCAAAGTAACACTGCTCATGCTTTTGCACAAAACGAATACCAAAGTTCATGGCCTCTATTAGTGCTTGCTCTTGAGTTGCTTGTTTTTTTAATTTTACAAACCCAATAGACTTACTTGGTTTAAGCGGTGTTTCATCGGCTAGTCGGTAGCCTCTAGCTGCTTTTGAATAAAGCCCTAAACGAATACAGTTTTGGCTAACAAGTTTATCTGCCAAAGCAAATAGCTCGTCTCTGTTGCCCTCAACAAGCTCTATTTCTAGTTCGCTAATAATATCAACCTTACCTGATGCAGCTATTTCGCCTTTATCTAGCACGACTTCAATTTTTGCGCCATTGGGGGTTTCTATTAACCAAGTACGACGAATAAAGTTAGTGCTAAAAATAGGATATAAATTATCGCTAATAGCATTTACTTGCATACCATGAGGCCAAATAGCATTATTAAATGCTAATAAATCAGGACGGCTTGATTCAATTGGTAAGTTGTATTCAGGACGTTGGTGTAGCCCACCCACAACTTCGCCAGCAAGCTTTATTGTTTGTTCGCATTTACTGTCGGCACAGCGGGTTCTAAAACCTATATCAAGGGCTCTTAGCTCTCTACTTGGGGTATCGTAATAGGCATTTTGCAAACTACGTGAAGGTTTATTAATAACCGTTTTAGCAAATTGTGTGATTAGCGAGGGGATCAGTGGAACAACGGCATCTGATACCAAAAACTTCAGTTCTATCTCAGTATCCATTAGGGTTGAGGATTACCTTTAAAATAAATAAGTGCTCAAAATAAACAAAGCCACCTCATTTTGCAAATTTTTTAACCTTTTTGGCTGAGCAATGCCCGCACTGGGTTACAATATCAACCTTGCTATTAACGCGTTTAATCCATACTATCTCACTACTTATGTGAAAATCTCAATCACAACCACAACGGACACGGATAGACTAACAAGGTAGATAAATGCTAAAACACTGTTTACTAGGGCTACTTTTAACAGCCACCTCGTTTATAAGCCAAGCACAAGAAGCTCAAACAGCCAATTCATCAGATGCAAATTCAGCTTATATAATCGATAATCTATATACCTTTATGCGCTCTGGCGCAGGTAAAAACTACCGCTTACTTGGCTCTGTAGATGCGGGTACTAAATTAACCGTGCTATCAAAAGAAGAAAACGGCTTTATAAAAATAAAAGACGATAAAGACCGTGAAGGTTGGGTTGAGTCTAAATTTATATCGCAAACACCAGGGCTTCATCAGCAGTATCAAACACTCAGTAGCGAAATGAGCACAGTGCAAAACAAACTACGCCAAGCACAAATTGAGCTACCTCAGTTACAAGAACATAATCAAAGCTTAACTAATCAAAACAAATTGCTTAATCAACAAATTACTGAGCTGCAAACAACACTTGAGCAAGAACGTGCTCAAAAACAAGCTGCCACTGCAAAAGAAAAACGCCAACTACTTACTTATGGTGGCGCTATTGCTTTTATAGGTTTGTTTTTAGGTATTATACTTACCGTTGTACTTTCGCGCCGTAAGCGCTACGAAGGGTGGGCTTAATTAACCTAAACCTTGGTTAACTAAGTTTAATAGCCGCTGGCTATTCATTAAAAAAGCACCCTTAGGTGCTTTTTTAATGTGTGTGTAATGTATTGCAATAAGCATTTGGTTTTTAAACATCCAAACGTAAACCAGGATCCTGCTTAATTTTTTCTATTACCATGTAAGTATGGTGAGTACCTACTCCCGGAATATCGACCAAGTCTCCTAGCACCTGTCGATACTCATCCATATCCGAGACCCTAATTTTTAGCAGGTAGTCGTACCCTCCCGCTACCATATCGCACTCTACAACTTGCTCAATTTTAAGTATATGCTCTTTAAATACTTTAAAAACGGCCGTGTTAGATGTCACCAGCGATACTTGCACATGCGCTACTAAGCTCTGATTCAGCTTTTGTTCGCTAAGCTTTGCAAAGTACCCTTCTATATAGCCTTCTTGCTCTAAACGTTTTACACGGTCAAGGCATGGACTAGGACTTAAATTAACCTGCTTTGCTAGGTTAACATTAGAAATTCTGCCGTTCTTTTGAAGAACGTCTAATATTGCTAAATCGATACGATCAAGCAGGCGTAATCTATTTGGACTTGTCATACAGAATTTTATACGGATAAGTTGAAAATATGCCCTGTAAATTATCGTAAATCGTGAAATTTAACCAGCATATTCTGCTGAAATTTAATTAGAATGCACGCATTACATCACTGGTAATTTATTGGTAGCAAAGTTGCTTTAGCTCAACAGCCCAAGCACATAAATTTTGTTCTACTATTTACATATTAACATTCCTAAGGGTTGCTTATGTTATTCAATGGCGATTTGACAACAACCTGTCCTACAAGACAGAAAATTCGTGATTTTTACCGCATTGATGAAAATGCTGTTATTGATCATATTTTACCACTTGCAGAAGTGGGTGTTAAAGCACGAAGCCGTGCATGGGAAAGAGCTCGCCAGATTGTTTTAAACATTCGAAAAGATCAAGACGGTCAAAGCGGTGTAGACGCACTTTTAAATGAATTCTCACTCTCTAGTGAGGAAGGTGTAGTGTTAATGTGTTTGGCCGAAGCCCTACTTCGCGTACCAGACAAAGCCACGCAAGATACGTTAATTCGTGACAAGCTTGCTAAAGGTGATTGGAGTTCTCATTTAGGAAGCAGCGATTCTTTATTCGTTAATGCTTCTTCGTGGGGATTATTAGTAACCGGTAAAATGGTTAACTACACAGATAAAACCAAAGAACAGCAATTTGGCATGCTTAAAAAGACCATAGGTCGTTTAGGCGAGCCTGTGATTCGCAAGTCTGTAAACTTTGCCATGAAAATTATGGGTAAGCAGTTCGTTATGGGTCGCACCATTGACGAAGCCATTGAACGCGCTGCTGAAAAAGAGCAAAAAGGCTACGTTTACTCATACGACATGCTAGGCGAAGGCGCGCGCACAATGAAAGATGCCAAGCGTTACTTCGACAGCTACATGAACGCAATCCATGCAATTGGTAAAGCGGCAAATGGCCGTGGCCCAGTTAAAAGCCCAGGTATTTCAGTTAAACTTTCTGCTATTCATCCACGTTATGAATTCACGCATAAAGACCGCGTAATGGCCGAAATTGTACCTAAACTAAAAGAACTCGCGCTTGCTGCTAAAAAATACGACATTGGCTTTACGGTTGATGCAGAAGAAGCTGACCGCTTAGATATTTCGTTAGATGTTATAGAAGCGGTATTTAGCGATGAAGATTTAGGTAACTGGCAAGGTTTTGGTTTAGCCGTACAAGCATACCAAAAGCGCGCTATTTTTGTTATTGAATGGGTAACTGAACTTGCTACCCGCGTAGGCCGTAAAATGATGGTTCGCCTTGTAAAAGGTGCCTACTGGGACACAGAAATTAAAACCACGCAACAAGATGGTTTAGAGCACTACCCAGTATTTACGCGTAAAGCAACTACCGATGTATCTTACAAAGCCTGTGCTATTAGAATGCTAGAAGCACGCGATGTACTGTACCCGCAATTTGCAACACACAACGCTTACACTGCAGCCACTATTCTAGAAGTTGCTAAAGGCGATAACACCGGATTTGAATTCCAGCGTTTACACGGTATGGGAGAATCTTTATTTGACCAAATCGTAAATGAAGAAAAAATTCAATGCCGTGTTTATGCACCCGTTGGCCAGCACGAAGACCTACTTGCCTACTTAGTACGTCGTTTACTAGAAAATGGCGCTAACTCATCATTTGTAAACGCCATTGTAGATACCACTAAACCAGTTGAGTCGCTATTACCTGATCCAGTAGAAACACTGCAAGGTTTACGTAATAAGTACAATACGCAAATTAAAATGCCAATCGACTTATACGGCAACGAACGTGCTAACTCTAAAGGCATGGACTTAACCGATATTAATGTAATTACGCCATTCAAAGAAAACCTTGAAAACTGGTTTAACGATCACTTAATTGATCAAAGCCAAGTACCTGAAGGCGCATTAGCAGTTAAAAACCCAGCTAATCACAACGAAATCATCGGCCACGTTAAACTCCAATCTGGCGATGAGATGAAAGACATTTTGGCCAATGCAGAAGCGGCGTTTGAGTCATGGTCGCAAACATCTGTAAAAGAGCGTGCTAATTTATTACGCCGCGTGGCAGATATTCTAGAGCGTCACCACGATGAGCTCGTAGCTATATGTATTAAAGAAGCCGGTAAAATTGCGCAAGATGGTATTGACGAAGTACGTGAAGCCGTTGATTTTTGTCGCTACTACGCGGCACGTGCAGAAGAACTTGCAAGCGATGAGCGCTTTGAAGCACGCGGTGTAATTTTATGTATTAGCCCGTGGAACTTCCCGCTTGCTATTTTCTTAGGTCAGGTGGCCGCTGCGATAGTGACTGGTAATACTGTTATTGCAAAACCTGCAGAGCAAACAAGCTTAATCGCACTTCGCGCTATTGAGTTAATGCTTTCGGTTGGCTTACCAGAGCATGTAGTACAGCCGGTGATTGCCCGTGGTTCTGAGGTAGGTAAAACAATTGTACCTGATGAGCGTATTCAGGCTGTTATGTTTACCGGTTCTACAGAAACAGGCACACTGATTTCACAAACACTGGCTGCGCGTAACGATATTCAAGTACCGTTAATTGCAGAAACCGGTGGCCAAAACTGTATGATTGTGGATTCAACAGCGCTGCCAGAGCAAGTTGTTGATGATGTAATAAGCTCAGGTTTCCAAAGTGCAGGCCAGCGTTGTTCAGCACTGCGTGTATTATTTATACAAGAAGATGTAGCCGATGGCATTATTGAAATGCTTAAAGGCGCACTCGCCGAGCTGCATATTGGCGACCCGTCATTACTTTCTACCGATGTGGGCCCAGTAATTGATGAAAAAGCCCTTAAAACGCTAAATGATCATGTTGAATACTTAAAAGGTAATGCAACACTTCATTACGAGTGTAAGATCCCTGATAACACTGAAAATGGCGCCTACTTTTTTGCCCCTCGTTTATACGAAATCGAAGATTTATCAGTACTTAAACGTGAAGTATTTGGTCCATGTGTGCACATTGTTCGCTTTAAAGCGAATGATATCGACAACGTGATTGACCAAATTAACAACACAGGTTACGGCTTAACAATGGGTGTTCACTCACGTATTGAAGAGCGTTGTGAGTACCTAGCTAAAATGTCGCGTGCGGGTAACGTATATGTAAACCGCAACATGATTGGTGCCATTGTAGGTGTGCAACCATTTGGTGGTCGTGGTTTATCTGGTACAGGCCCTAAAGCCGGTGGCCCTAACTACCTGCAGCGTTTAGTAAAAGAGAAAGCATCACCTGATAACGTGCAAATGACTAACCTAACGCCAGATGAGCTTGATTTACACCATTACAGCGGTGCAAACGAGCAAGTTGAAAAGTTAATGGCTAACTCAATGCGCGATGAGAAAATTTGGCGTGCAACACCGCTAAATGACCGTGTATCGGCTGTTCGTCAGCTGCTTGCTAAAGTAGCAACGGTCGAAATTATTGATGACCTAGCGGACGATTTGGCATTAACGCTTTCAGAAGCCCGTGCACAACTTAACCGTTTAGAAAAACACATGCGTAAGTTTACTACTTTGCCTGGGCCTACTGGTGAATCAAACACCTTGCACCTTGAAGCACGTGGTTGTGTAGTATGTTATGCAGATAAAAGCACGTCATTTAACTTTTGGGCGCTTTCAATCATCACAGCACTTGCTGCAGGTAATACAGTAATTACGGTAGCATCAGAGCTATTTTACGATGAAGCGGTAGCCTTTAAAGATAAGTTTATTGCCACAGGCGTTGCTGAGGGCGTGTTCCAGGTTGCAAAACCTAATCAGCTACAAGCTATTTTGGCTCACCCTCACTTAGCGGGTGCGGTGGTTGCTGCACGTTCGTCTCGTTTAGGTTACTTCAGCCAACAACTTGCACAGCGTAAAGGCGCTATTTTACCAGTAATTACTTCAGAGTATTACGATACGTTAATTAAGCGCTTAATTACTGAAAAAACGATCAGTATAGATACTACCGCATCTGGTGGTAATACTTCACTGATGACCCTAGTAGAAGATGACGAATAGCCCATCCAATACTAATTAACTAAAAATGTAAAAAAAGGCACTTAAAAAGTGCCTTTTTTTTTATATTGAAACGTATAATGATGCTAATTTAAACAAAGACCCATTACAGAAGCAAAAAAATTGAAAGTTATCTCTATTTCGCAATTACAGCCTGGCATGTTTGTTCAAAGTGTTACAAAACAAACTGGGCGCATTAAAATTAAAAACCAAGGCTGGGTTAAAACTCAGACGAGTATCGATAAGCTCAAAAAAGCGGGCATTTTAGAAATAGAGATAGATCCAGATAAAACATTAACTACACCCGAGCCCGACACCCAAGCCCCAGCGCCTAAGGCTGAGATTAAAAAACGCGACCCTTGGCTTAAAGTTCATAGTAGCGAACAAGAAATGGGCAAAGCTAAAAAGCTCTACGACGAAGCTAAAACACTTCAACAAAAGGCCTTTGGCGATATAAAAGCGGGTAGAGATATAGACATAGCGCCTTTTAAAGAGCTTGCCAGTGGCTTTATGGACTCTATTTTTAGAAACCAAGATGCCCTAGCCTGCTTGACCCAAATGCGTCAAAAAGATGCTTACTTATTAGAGCACTCTATCAACGTTTCTATTTTAATGGGTATTTTTGCAAAGCACTTAGGCATAGAGCGCGACATTATTGTAGAGCTCACTACAGGTGCTTTGTTGCATGACATAGGAAAAATTAAAATTCCTGACGAAGTGCTCAATAAACCGGGCCGCTTTAGTGATGACGAATTTAAAATTATGCAAAACCATGCTCTGTATTCTAAGCAAATTTTGGAAGAAGCAGGGTTAACGGGAATTGCTGTAGACATTGCCGGCCTACACCATGAACGCTTAGACGGAAAAGGCTATCCGTTTGCCAAAAAAGGTGATGAGATAAGCCAATACGTACGTATGGCGTCAATTGTAGATGTATATGATGCACTTACGGCAGAGCGGGTATATAAAGCCGGTATGGAGCCTATAAAAGCGTTTAAAATTTTAAAAGATGGTTGCCCTGATAGCTTTGATGGTGAGCTACTTACTAAATTTATCCAATGTATTGGCATTCACCCAGTAGGCACCTTAGTGCGCTTATCTAGCCAAAAAGTAGGATTGGTTACACAGAGTAACCCTGAAACACCTTTAAAGCCGGTGGTTAAAACATTTTATAGTGCTAAGCACGGTCGCTACACGGAAATGCAAGATATAAACTTGGCAAATAAAAAAACAGCCGACAAGCTCGAATCAACTGTTAAGCCGACCGACTACAACATTGATTTAGAGCGCTTTTACAAAAACGCTATTTTACCTTGAGTTAAAAAGTAAAGCCGCAGTTTTGCGGCTTTACTTTATTAGCTGCGCTTTATTGCGGCCAATCCTGCAAAGCTTTAATACTGAATTCATAACCATCAAAATCAAGTACACTTTGCTCTGGGGTAATTTCGCGCACTGTTAGTGCCCCTATGCTCTCCCCTTCGTGTAGCTCTCTCCCATTAAGCTTTATCCAGCGTTTATCTGCACTTGAAGAGTATATATGTGCTTGGTATTTAATGCTTGGTAGCATGGCTTGTAAGCCATCTGGTAATAGCTCAACCGGTTTAACTCGAGATGAACTGCGAGAGGCCTGCGTTACTTCATAATCTTGTTCTTGCTGCGAGTCTTTTATCGCTTGTGCAAAGGCATCTTTTAATTTACTCGGTACAGCATCAAGCTCCGGACTACTTTGCGGCGCTTGCGTGTGTGGCGTATTTTCACCATTCAGTGGTTTTCCAAGCACTTTGTACTTGCTCATATCTAAACCTGCTGAGCTTGTATTTTGTGCTTGCGGCTGCATAAATTGCGTGTTTTGGCCGTGTGCATTATAAGCAAGTGGATTATAGCTTTGCGTATTAGGTAGCTGTGCATTGTAAGTTTGCTGATTAAACGCATTTTGATTATACCCGTTAGCATTTATAGGGGTTTGCACATTGTAACCTGGTTGCTGCTGCGCCGGATTATCATTAATAGGGATATACTGCCCTTGTGGGGTAAGCAACATTTTTTGTACCCCGGTAGGTGTTTGTACATACACCAACTGCCCTTCAATCGTTGCTTTATTACTATTTTTTTCAGCCTCTGAAGACGGTGATGTTACAGGCTTTTCGGCTTTATTTTGCGCTGTAGTTGGCTCATCTGTTACTGCTTGTTTTTGTTTTTTGCTATCAGTGCTAACAACGTCAACCGGCTGGCTTGTTTTTAATAGTGCGCTGCTTTGAAACCACTTACCCGCTGTAAAGCCACCCGCTATGGCAATAAATGCTGCAATTGCGCCGCCAAGTAGCCACACCATTTTTTTATAGCGCGTAAGTGCTTGCTGCTGCTTTAACTGCGCTGACTGCAAATCATATTGCTCGGCGCTCATATCTGCTTGTTGAGATTGCTTTAATGCATCTAATAAATAAGACATAAATTACCTAACTATATAATAAACGACATGCCAACACCTACTGCAAACAGAGCAGCAAATGCTAAGTAATAATAAACACGGCCAGTGGATTTAGGCGCATTATTCTGCGCAGCCACAAAGTCCATAGGCAGTGATTCTTGGGCTGATTGTTTTATAATATCACTATCAACAATGAGCTGCTGCTTAGAAAAAGCCCCGACTAACGCGCGCTCACAGACTAAATTCATTAAGCGTGGAATACCGCCAGTTAACTGATGTACAGCTTGCATCGCATCGAGCGAAAACACGCCTTTATCACACCCGGCAATATGTAAACGATGCTTTATATACGCAACTGTTTGCCCTTGGGTGAGCGGTAATAAGTGATACCGTGCTGTAATTCGCTGCGCTAACTGCCTAAGCTCAGTACGTTTTAATAATGCCTGAAGCTCTGGTTGACCCACTAAGACTATTTGTAGCAGTTTTTTATGATCAGTTTCTATGTTAGTTAATAGTCGTAATTGCTCAAGCACATCGGGGGCAAGGAGCTGCGCTTCATCAATAATTAAAATTGTGTGCCCGCCCGCTTTGTTATTAGCCTCTAGGTGCTGCTTAATAATGTCGGTTAAACTTTTAAGGGTGGCATTTTGGGCATCGTAAGTAATGTTTAGCTCATCACAAATACTGGCCAAAAGCTCAAGCTCCGACAGCGCCGGATTATGGATCATTGCAACTTGAGTGTTCTCTGGCAGTTGCTCTAACATACTGCGGGTAATGGTGGTTTTGCCTGTTCCCACTTCGCCGGTTAGTAATACAAACCCGCCATCTTCGCCTAAACCATAGGTTAAATGGGCAAGTGCCTCTTTGTGGCGTTCGCTTAAAAATAAATAATGGGGGTTGGGCGAGATCGAAAATGGCTTTTCGCTCAAGCCAAAGTAGCTTAAATACACCGCAATGTTCCTTCGTCATTAAAACTCGGCCTATAATGGCAAAAAAAACGACAAAGTAACAACGTTGTATGCGCTTTATTATTGAAATAACGTAAATTTATGTAAAACAAAAAAGCGCCGCTAAATTTAGCGGCGCTTTTGTATTAAAGCTAAGTGCTTAGCTATTTTATTTTACTTAGTTTTCGTAACGCACCAAACGTAAATACACGTCACTGGTTTTAGCATGTAAGCTATTAAGCCCGCTATCAAACTGGTAAACCCATGCTGAGCTCATCGTGCTTACCCCTGAGGTATTACTCCAGTAGTTTTGCAATTTAGTGCCTAAAAACACCTCTTCGTTAATACTTGGCTCGGTGCAGCTGTGCTCTAAAATACTGGCAAGCTCTTTAATATTAGGAACCTGCCAATCGTCGTAATCGGCAGTGGTGTCGTTTTCTGCACCTCTGAGTGCTTCTTGCCAATTAAGTGACGGAGAAGAGCCTGTACATGTTTCAGTGTCGCTATCGTAAACTTGTCCGTAGCTACAACGTTGCCACATTAGGCCTGTTTCTGTATCTAACACTGTGCCATCGTCATTAAGGGTGAAGCGAGTGGTTGGTGTTGTTGTATCCGCCCCGTCGTAACACGTTTGCGCTGCGGCTAGTTGAAAGCTTGCGCTAAATACAGCCATTGAAAATAGTAAGCATGTTTTCATGATTTTCTCCTATCGGCTTCTGACTAAACGTACATACGCGTATTTTTCTTTCGGGTAGGCTAAGTCATTCCCGTTGCTCATATCGATAATGTACGCTTGCGATAAGCTGGTACCATCGGCTGCAGTTTGCGATGTCCAGTACGGTAAATTCACATCATCTATAGCACCTGCTTCTGGCATATTTGGAAAAAACGCTTCATCAATTAATACGTTTTCGCCCTGCTTGCCATAATCTATTAAGCTCAACAGCTCAGTGTAAGTTGGTAAGCGCCAATTGGTACCGCCGCAAAAATCTAAGTCGTTCACTTCATTTATATAGGTTTGCACACCACAGCTTGTATCATCTGGACAGGTGGTATTAGCGGTACTGGTATCGGTAAAGGTTGTCGTGCCTAAATCCCAAAAGTAATGATTTTGGCCATCACGTAAGGTGGTATTAGGTAATGTACCTGACTCTACACTTTTCACTTCCCATACAAGCCCCGTTACGTTGTCGCGTATACAAGTAAAGTCGTCACTATCATCCGCTACTTCATCAGCAAACTGATTTAGCTTAGTGTAGTCAAACGCAAGGTTACCTTGGCCTGCTTTATCGAGTTGGTTGGCAAAGCTGTCTCGGCCAAGCTCTGCATCTTGACCCGGAAAGTCACTACTTTGGCAATTGATGCGCTGGGTATTGTTATAACACTCGCCTAGGCCACTGTCGTTAATTAACCCTAATGCTTTTGGTGATACGTCAATAAATACGGTATCGGTGTCAGTGCGCCCTTTAGAATCAGTAACAGTGACTTCAAAGCTCAATGTGGTATCTAAATCAACGTCGGAGGCAAAAAATGTCGTGGTACATTGGCTAGTATTTGCCAGCGTTTCGGCATTGCTTGTTAATTGTTGCCAGCTACATGAAAACGTATCTGTTAGGGTGTCACTTTCACTTGCATCTAAGGTCACTTCCTCAAATTCTTCAACGTTTTGGTCATCTCCGGCATTGGCCACAACCAGCTCGTCTGTTTTATTTAATGTCATACTGTATTCAGTACTTGCCTCGCCGCCCTCGTCGTCGGTAACGCTTAATTGCCATATTAAATTAGTATTTGATTCAAGCAGCGGATGGCTAAAACTTACCGTAGAGTTGTCAAAGTCGGTTACATCTAAATCAGGGCCTGAAATTAATTGCCACTGATAGCTATTAATTTGGCCATTTTCATCAGGGTCGCTCGACTCTTCAGCACTTAACGTTACGGTGTCGTTATAGGTTGAAGGCAGTGTTTCTGGGGCTGTTTGACTAACAACAGCAAGCGGTAATTGATTACTTGAGGTAATAAATATGCTCACGTTGTCACTAACTAAGCTGCCGTTATCTGTTTGATAGCTTACAGATAGTACAAGTTCACTATCGGCTTTAACATCGGGCGCAGTAATTGTTTGCTCTGCACCTTCAAGCGGGAAGCCGTCCACAGATGGGCCGCTAACGCGCTGCCAAGTAAAGGTACCGTCATCTGGTGAGCCTTGTGCGGTGATTGTAAACTCTGTTTTTTCTACAACTTGTAGATCGATTCCGGCATTAACCGAGGTTTCAACAGCAGAGTCTTCACTACCGCCGCCTCCACCGCCACAGGCAGCCAATAAAAAACAAGATATAAGGGGAGTAAAAGCAAACGCTTTCATAAAACGCACCTATAATGTCAAATAATTACTATAGTGTAATCACTAGCAATAAAGGTGCCATTTAGAGTTATTCCAATTCGCTTAATTAAGTGCTCCATTTTGAGGCTGGAAAACGTGTCGCAAAATGATTAAGCATTATTGTGGATTGGTATTACATATACGTATCTTGATGAATACGCACAAACAGCTTAGTGCCTATTTTTGAGTAATCTACTTTGTATTCACGCCCATCAAGCGCCTGAATAAACAACAGCTGTTTTTCTTCACCAAAAATATCAGCGCTACTTACATTAACAATTTCAAGGTAACGCTCTTTGGCATCGCGCCGGTTTTTAGGTAGATCCTCTTTAAATGGCTCCAAACCATTTTGAGTTACCTTTATACGTGGGTGCTGCTCTGCATTTACAATGACTAGATCAAGCTTTTTATCTTTATGGATGATGGTATTGCGACCACTCTTTATAAAAGATCTTTCTTGGCTCATTATTTTTCCTACTATCGCATTTAGTGTCCAACTTGCGATGCTATAAACCGTTCAGGTGCGCGTTTCCATTTATTTAAATCGGCACTGAACGACCAAATGTCTGTCTCTAATACACTTGCGGGTAACAGTAAATTATATCCCGTTAACAACTCAAGGTGCTTGGCTCTGTTAGCAAACATAGCTATAAGTCCAGTATAGCTAAATCCTTTAGGTGAGGTGTATTGTGTCTCTTCTATTAACCATTCTGATGGGCAATTGCCATTTTTGCAATGTTTTTGAACAGCTTGCATAAATAAATTACGCTGCTCTATCAGTAGTTTTCCGGCAATGCGTGGGTGTATAGCGCTTAAAAATTCGTCCATATCATTAAGTTTTAAACCTACTGCGTTTAATTCAAGGTGTTCAAGGCCGTCAGCCACCTTAGGAATACCGCTGTGGTGTAAGTTACTAACATGTAACTGCCACTGGCCATACTTATGCTGATACACAAGTAAGGACTCACTAAGCACTAAACTGTAATAAGGTTCCTGTGTTTTTAAAAAACCAATAAAAATAGCAGCTATGCACATGCTTACTAAAAAAATTTCTATTAAGCTAATTTCACCCGGGCGCAGTAAATTAAACAGCATAATAAATACCAAACCTACGCTGCCTACAGTAAGTACTTCAATGCCATTGCGCGCCCCTTGCGCCCTGTATTTTATTATTGAACTTGGCTTACCCATATTGGTAAAAAGCCATATAAAATAAAAACATAACAATACCCCAAAGTATTATTTTTCTCATTGTTAAACAGGTTTTACACTGCGGTGGTTGCTTCATCGTTTTATCATAATTTTAGTGTTAAATGGGAACAAGTAATTAGTCTCATAAATTTTTACGCCTAACGCACAAATTTATGAGACACATAACCGCCTTTTCACGGTCTTATTTCGTACAATACTTACAATTTATTTTCAGGTATGAAAACGATGTATTCAAAACAGTCAGGTAAAGCTCTTTTTCCATTTTTAATTACGCTTCTTGTTATTTTAAGTGTGTACTTATATTTGCCATCTAGCCATGGCGAACAATCTAATTCAAGTGATACACCCACACAGGTAATGGCTCATACGGTATCGTCTCAGGAAAACACCGTTATGATTGAAGCCATAGGCAGTGCACGCGCAAACCAAGCAATTTATATAAAAAGCGCACAAAGCGATTATGTTACACACATATATTTTGAAGATGGCGACTTAGTAAGTAAAGGCCAACGCCTTGTGCAGCTGCAAAATCAGCAAGAACAATACGCTGTAAAAGAGCTAGGCATTAACTTAAAAGAAGAAAAACGTCAGTTAAGCCGCCTTACTGAGCTTTCTCGTACGCAATCTACCGCTAAATCATTATTAGAAGAGCAGCTTTCTCGCGTAGATGCCACGCAAGCCCAACTAGAAAGCGCTAAAACCAAACTTGATGAAATGCTAATTACCGCGCCGTTTTCTGGCTTATTAGGCAAACGAGAAGTGTCGGTTGGTGCTTATGTAAGTAGCGATACAATTATTACAACGCTTGATGATATTAGTATTATAAAAGTTGACTTTAAAGTACCTGAAAAATATTTATCTCAACTTAGGTTAGGTATGAAAGTTCATACCCAAAACGATGCTTACCCAGAGCGGACATTTACCGGCAAAGTGACCCATATTAGTTCGCGTATCGACTCGATTACTCGCAGTGTTGAAGTAACCGCAAGCTTTGCTAATAAATCCGGGCTATTACGCCCTGGGATGCTTTTAAACACCGCTTTGGAGCTTAGTAGCAATCAGGCGCTTATGGTGCCAGAAAAAGCCGTGTTCCCACTGCAAGATAAACATTTTGTATACCAAGTAAAAGAGGGTATTGCCAATAAGGTAGAAGTGCATGTTGCTGGCAGAAATAACGGCTGGGTAGCGATTGATGAAGGCGTTAGCGAAGGCGAGCAAGTGATTACCGAAGGCATTATTAAAATTCGCCCTGGTAGCAAAGTAAGTGTTGAGGGTTAATCGGTGAAAATTACAGATACGAGTGTTAAACGCCCTGTTTTTGCCATAGTAATTAACTTACTACTGCTAACATTTGGCTTGGTGGCTTTTTCGATGCTACCACTTAGAGAATACCCAGATATTGAAACCCCTATTGTCAGTATTAGTACTGACTACACTGGTGCTTCGGCAGAAATAGTCGAGACAAAAATAACGCAAATATTAGAAAACCGGATATCGGGTATTGAAGGCATTAAAAGTATTAATTCTTCAAGCAGAAATGGGCGCTCTAATATCGTTATTGAGTTTGATATAAGCCGTGATATTGACGCAGCCTCAAACGATGTACGAGAGCGAGTTGCCCGCGCACTAGATAACCTACCAGAGCAAGTACGCCCACCAGAGGTATCTAAGTCAAACAGCGACGAGAGCCCTATCGCTTGGTTTGTACTTAACAGCGAAACCATGAACTCGCTGCAATTGAGCGATTATGCACAGCGCTTTATTGTCGACCGATTAGCCGTTGTAGATGGCGTTTCAAATGTACGTATTGGTGGTGAGCGCCAATACGCCATGAAAATTTGGCTAAACCGCCAAGCCATGGCTGCTCGTGGGATCACTTCAAGTGATATCGAAAACACCCTACGCAGTGAAAACGTAGAGCTACCAGCAGGTGAAATTGAATCTATCGACCGCGACTTTACCGTACGTACAGCGCGTAGCTATAAAGACCAACGTGATTTTCAAAACTTAGTTATTAAACGCGGTGAAGACGGCTATCTTGTACGTTTAGGTGAAGTTGCCGATGTACATTTAGAAGCCGCCGACGATGAAAGCCTGTTCCGTGGTAACGGCCGTAACATGATTGGCCTTGGCATAGTAAAGCAAGCTAAAGCAAACACCTTAACAGTGGTAGACAACGCCCGCAGTGAACTTGAAAAAATAAAACGTAATTTGCCAGAGGGCACCACTATTCAAGACAGCTACGACTCGTCTATTTTTATTAAAGAGTCAATCAACGAAGTATATAGCACGCTTGCCATTTCTATGGGGTTAGTGGTGTTAATAATATTTATCTTTTTGGGTAATATTCGCGCTACGCTTATCCCCGCCGTTACGGTGCCTGTAGCACTTGTTGGCAGCTTTATGTTTTTACTTGCCATGGGTTATTCAATCAACTTATTAACCTTACTTGCGCTGGTATTAGCGATTGGTTTGGTCGTAGATGACGCCATTGTAATGCTTGAAAATATTCACCGTCGGATTGAGCTTGGCGAGCCACCTTTATTAGCGGCCTTTAGAGGTGCCCGCGAAGTAGGCTTTGCAATTATTGCGACAACGCTTGTGCTTATTTCGGTGTTTGTACCTTTAGTATTTATGGATGGGCGAATTGGCGCCTTATTTACTGAGTTTGCAATGGCTGTAAGTGCCGCGGTGTTTTTCTCTAGTATTACTGCCCTTACGCTCTCGCCTGCGCTGTGCTCTAAAGTTTTAAAAGCGTCAGAAAAAGAAAGTAAATTTAGCCAATGGATGGACCGTGTTTTTAGCAAAGTTGAAAACAGTTACCGCCAATCGCTTACCTCAAATATGACCAAAAAATGGGGCCTAATGATAAGCCTAGTACTTGCTGGTTTTGTTAGCTACTCGTTGTTTTTACAAGTGCCTTCTGAGCTTACGCCAAAAGAAGACCGCGGTACCTTTTTTATTATGATGAGCGGCCCTGAAGGCGCAAGTTATGAAAATAACGCAGCCAATATGGCTAAAATAGAAGAGCGCCTGCTTCCTTACTCAGAAGCTGGCGAATTAAGCCGTGTTTTAGTGCGCGTACCGGGCTGGGGCGGCAGTGGTGGTGTTGCTATCGTTGGCATGGCCGATTGGGATAAGCGCAAGCGTTCTACCTGGGAAGTTATGGACGAAATAAGCGCCAAAATGACCGAAGTAACTGACGTCCGTGCCTTTGCTATTATGCGCCGTGGTATTGGCGGTGGTGGCTCTTCTCGCCCGATTGAGTTTGTACTACAAGGTAACGATTACAAACAACTTGCTGATTGGCGCGACCGCATTATAGAGCGCGCAGAAAAAAATCCAGGCTTGGTAAGAATCGATCACGACTATAAAGAAACCTTTCCACAATTTTTAGTCAGCATAGATAAAAACAAAGCCGCCGATTTAGGTGTGTCAGTATCAGATGTAGGCACCACGCTAGAAACCATGTTAGGACAGCGCCGTGTTACCACCTTTATTGACCGTGGTGAAGAATACGATGTAATTTTAAAAGGCACTAAACAAGACTTTACAAACCCTAATGATATTTCAAATATTTACCTTAAATCACGCAGTGGTGAACTGGTCCCGCTAGATAGCCTTATAAGCTTAAAAGAAGAGGCCACAGCATCGCGCTTAAACCGTTATAACCGAATGCGCGCCATCACACTAAGCGCTAATCTTGCGGACGGCTATACACTGGAACAAGCACTTAACTTTTTAAACAAAGTAGCTGCAGAAGAAAACGACATTGACGGCGCTGTAGATTATAAAGGTGAATCACAATTATATTACGAAGGCGCATCGGCCATGACCTATGTATTTGTGCTTGCCCTAACTGTGACCTTTTTAGTTTTAGCTGCGCAATTTGAAAGCTTTATGCACCCGTTTGTCATTATGCTAACAGTACCACTTGGCCTAATGGGCGCTATGTTTGGCCTATGGGCAACGGGCTTAACGCTTAATATTTATAGCCAAATTGGTATTGTAATGCTGATAGGTTTAAGCGCTAAAAATGGTATTTTAATAGTCGAATTTACTAACCAACTGCGTGATAAAGGCGTAGAATTTAGCGAGGCTATTTTGCAAGCGGCCACTCAGCGCCTGCGCCCAATAATAATGACCTCTCTGACTACGGTAATGAGCGCAGTGCCTTTAGTATTGGCATCAGGCCCAGGCGCAGAGAGCCGCATGGTAATTGGTGTGGTGGTATTTACAGGGGTTATTGTATCAACATTGCTAACGCTTTATGTTGTGCCTGCGGCGTATTATGCCCTAGCCCGCAACACACAGTCGCCAGAGTTTTTAAAGCAAAAATTAAATAAGCAAGCCGACTCTCACCCGCTAAAAGACAGCGAAGAAATTTAACTGAGCTTACACTGCGCCGTAACTTGCTGTTACGGCGTATTCAATTTATGCTCGCCTTAATACTGTAACAGACATAATTAGGACAACTTATGAGCACATCAACACAACTAGCAACATTTGGTGGAGGCTGTTTTTGGTGTATAGACGCTGCATTCAGACGAGTAAAAGGTGTACTAAACGTAAGCTCAGGTTACACCGGCGGCCATACCGACAACCCCACGTATAAATCGGTCTGCTCTGGTACAACAGGCCATGCTGAGGTTGTGCAAGTGGAATTTGACAGCGCTGTAGTGAGTTTTGAAACACTGCTTAGCATGTTTTTTACGTTACACGATGCCACGCAATTAAATCGCCAAGGTAACGATATTGGCACACAGTATAGAAGTGTTGTTTATTACCACAACGATGCACAATTAAGTCAAACCAATGAGCTGATAGCTCAGCTACAAAACCATATTAGCGAGCCAATAGTGACAGAGGTTAGCCCTGCTACCACATATTACCCAGCGGAGCATTATCATCAAGATTACTACAACGAAAACCCACAGCAGGGTTACTGTAGTATTTTAATTGCGCCTAAGTTACACAAGTTTGAAACTGTATTTAAAGAATTTTTAACTGACTAGCTAATTTTCGTTGTTAAAACAATTCTAATACCAATCCGCATAATTAAGTGATCTATTTTGAGGATGGATAAACGTGTTGATAGCAAGGCAAAAAATTCGCTATTTAGTTGTTCTAAATGAGAATTTTTTAACGCAGATAGCGACACATTT
>Ga0160421_1000033_pt1 | contig 173778 bp, 169 predicted proteins | sample TAMARWmetagpilot_FD_108195 | JGI IMG/M metagenome (GOLD analysis project Ga0160421, IMG submission 108195) | Phycosphere-associated microbial communities from TAMU algal ponds, Corpus Christi, Texas, USA - TAMU ARW-7 10/27 metagenome pilot | ecosystem: Engineered > Artificial ecosystem >... | reverse complement strand
GGCGAGGTCTTCAATGCTTCCTGTCTGCTTTGCACACATGGCTGCTTCTCCTTGTTGCACGGTTGATTCCGGTTAAGAATAACCCAACGGTGAGGGGAGCAGCCGGCACATCCCATTAGCGGAAGAGCCGGTCCATCCCCATATATGCACCCTGAAACCGACAATTCCATGGCCTTGGCGATTTGGTTTTCACCATGCAGACGCCTATAGTGCGGGCTTGAACATGTGGTGATTCGTCGCCGCAATCCCCTGTATTCCTCCCGGCCGAGCCGCTTAGGACCGAAAGACCCCGCATGATGACAGATACGCCTGAGACAAACCCGACCGTTGAGGCCGAATATGGCGCCGAATCGATCAAGGTTCTCAAAGGCCTGGACGCCGTACGCAAGCGGCCTGGCATGTATATCGGCGATACCGATGACGGCTCGGGCCTGCATCACATGGTTTATGAGGTGGTCGACAATGCGATCGACGAAGCGCTGGGCGGTTATGCCGATCTGGTCACTGTAACGCTCAATCCCGATGGTTCGGTCTCCGTGACAGACAACGGCCGCGGGATTCCGACGGACATTCACACCGGCGAGGGCATTTCGGCGGCGGAAGTGATCATGACCCAGCTGCATGCTGGCGGCAAATTCGACCAGAACTCCTACAAGGTCTCCGGCGGTCTTCACGGGGTTGGCGTTTCGGTGGTGAACGCACTCTCCGTTTGGCTGAAGCTTAAGATCAAGCGCAAGGGCAAGCTGCACGAGATCTCGTTCACCCATGGCGTGGCGGACAAGCCGCTCGAAGTGATCGGCGATGCCGGCGAGGAGACCGGCACCGAACTCACCTTCATGCCGAGCAGCGAAACCTTCACAATGATCGATTTCGATTTCGGGACGCTTGAGCACCGACTCAGGGAACTGGCGTTCCTCAACTCGGGCGTTCGAATTCTGCTGACCGATGCGCGTCATTCCGACGTCAAGGAACTGGAGTTGTTCTACGAGGGCGGACTTGAGGCTTTCGTGCGCTATCTCGACCGGTCGAAGAAAGCCCTGGTCAACGATCCCGTGACGCTGCTGGGCGAGAAGGACGGAATCACCGTCGAACTGGCGATGTGGTGGAACGACAGCTACCACGAGAATGTCCTGTGCTTTACCAACAACATCCCGCAGCGCGATGGCGGAACGCACATGGCCGGCTTCCGCGCCGCGCTGACCCGGCAGGTGGTGGCCTATGCCGACACTTCCGGCATGACCAAGAAGGAAAAGGTGTCGCTCACCGGCGACGATTGCCGTGAAGGCCTTACCGCGGTTTTGTCAGTCAAGGTGCCCGATCCGAAATTCTCCTCGCAGACCAAGGACAAGCTGGTTTCCTCGGAAGTCCGTCCGGTGGTCGAGAACCTTGTCAATTCGACGCTCAGCACCTGGCTTGAGGAACATCCGGCCGAAGCCAAGATCCTCGTCGGCAAGGTGATCGAGGCTGCCGCAGCGCGCGAAGCGGCCCGCAAGGCGCGGGAACTGACCCGGCGCAAGGGCGCGCTCGACATCGCCTCGCTTCCCGGCAAGCTGGCCGATTGCTCGGAGCGCGATCCGGCGAAGTCCGAACTGTTCTTGGTGGAGGGCGATTCCGCAGGCGGCTCGGCGAAGCAGGGACGCTCGCGCGAGAACCAGGCGATCCTGCCGCTGCGCGGCAAGATCCTCAATGTCGAACGCGCACGCTTCGACAAGATGCTCTCGAGCCAGGAAATCGGGACGCTGATCACGGCGCTCGGCACCGGGATCGGCAAGGACGAATTCAATCCCGACAAGCTGCGCTACCACAAGATCATCATCATGACCGACGCCGATGTCGACGGCGCGCATATCCGGACATTGCTTCTGACCTTCTTTTTCAGGCAGATGCCGATGCTGATCGAACGCGGGCACCTCTATATCGCCCAGCCGCCGCTCTACAAGGTGTCGCGCGGCAAATCGAGCCAGTACCTCAAGGACGAAAAGGCCATGGAGGACTACTTGGTCGGCAGCGGCCTGGAGGAAGCCTCGCTGGAACTTTCGACAGGCGAGGTGCGCACCGGCACCGACCTGAGAAACACCATCGCCGACGCGTTGCGGATGCGCATGCTCCTGGAGGGACTGCATTCGCGTTACAACCACACTGTGGTCGAACAGGCGGCGATCGCCGGCGCACTCAATGCCGACCGGCTGAGGGATCAAGCGTCATCGGAAGCCATGGCCGCTGAAGTGGCGCGGCGACTTGACATGGTGTCTGAAGACACCGAGCGCGGATGGTCCGGCGCGATCACTGAAAACGGCGGTTTCCGGTTCGAACGCATGGTCCGGGGTGTGAAGGAATCGATCCATCTCGACGCCGCGCTTCTGGGGAGCCAGGACGCGCGCCTGATCGATCAGATGAATACCAAGCTGCGTGAGATCTATGCGGAACCGCCCGTGCTCAGGCGCAAGGAGGGCGGCCTGACCATCGCCGGACCTCGCGAACTGCTTGAGGCCGTGTTCTCGGTCGGACGCAAGGGGCTGGCGCTGCAGCGGTACAAGGGCCTTGGCGAAATGAACGCCGAGCAGTTGTGGGAGACCACGCTTGATCCGAACGCGCGTTCGCTGCTGCAGGTCAAGGTCAATGACGCGGTGGACGCCGACAGCCTGTTCTCGCGGCTGATGGGCGACGAGGTCGAGCCGCGGCGCGAATTCATCCAGGACAATGCGCTCTCGGTGGCCAATCTCGATATCTGAGAAGCAACCAGAGCTCTCCTGAGGGGGTCCCGTTCCCCTCCAAAACAAGAAATCCGCCGGCGCAGGCCGGCGTTTTTTTGTGTGCGGGAGATCGCGGGCGAGTTTCAGCCCCGGCCCTTCCAGGGCACCAGCCATTTTTCGGCCATGCGCATCAGGATGTCGATTCCGTATCCGATGATCCCGATCAGAATGATGCCGAGAATAACGATGTCGGTCAGCTGGAACTTCGAGGCGTTGACGATCATCATGCCGGCGCCGCGGTCGGCCGCAACCAGTTCGGCTGCGACGACGGTCCCCCAGCACACGCCCATGGCGACCCGGGCGCCGGTAAAGATCTCCGGCAGCGAGTTGGGCACGATCACATGCCTGAGTATCTGCGATTTCGAAGCACCCAGCGAATAGGCGGCATGCACCTTGGAGATACGCACGCCCGAGACGCCGGCACGGGCGGCAATCGTCATGATCCACAGCGCAGCCAGGAACAGCAGGATGACCTTGCCTTCCTCGCCGATGCCGAACCAGATGATGATCAGCGGGATGAGGGCCAGAGGCGGAACCGGCCGCATGAACTCGACGATCGGATCGAACCAGCCACGGAACCAGTTGGACAGCCCCATGGCATATCCGAGCGGAATGCCGATGATCGAACCGAGCAGGAAGCCCGCGATCACCCGGCCAAGCGAATAGCCAAGATGTTCCCAGAGCGAAAAGTTCTTGTATCCCTCGGTGGCAATCTCGCCGAGCCGATAGACCACGGCCTCCGGGGCGGGAAGCCAGATCGGCTCCATCTGCCAGCCGGTTTCCGGCCGGATGGAAAGGCTGCCCTTGGACGTCATGGTCACCTCGCCATCGGCGAAGGGAACCGTTTCGCCCGGCGCGATCGGCTGGCCGTTGATGGCAATGATCGAATAGCCATCCTCGTTGCCGCCAATGTCGTTCTCGTAGGGGCGGCTAAGGCTCGAGCGCCAGGCCCCGATCTTGATGGCATCGTCGACCGCAAAACCATCTGAGGTCTCGTTGACCTCCGGCAGGGGAACTTCCTCGCCGACCCGGTAGACCCGGATTGCAACATTCGCATCGTCGGTTTCTCCGGCTGCGTTTCGGGCCGTGTATTCGAAACTGGAATCCCCCACAAACGGACCGGGGACATGCAAAGGCGTGATGACAGAACCGGTGAAAGCGCCCCAGATCGCGAACAGGACCACGATGGAGACGATCGAAGCAAAGCGGTTGGGTGAAACGGCGCTCTCGTCGCCGAAGGTAACGGTCTTAAGACTGGCAAAGTCGTGCTTATGCTCCTGGGATCGGTCCCAGGCGCGGTAAGCAATATAAGCTACTGCGAAAAGAGCAATGTAGATGAAGAGGACGATCATGCCGGTTCCTCCTGCCGGCCCATGATTTCCTCTTCCATGTCCCAGATCATGCTCAGGATCTCTTCGCGGCGTTCGCCGAATTCGCGTTCCTTCTTGACCACCCGGAGATCCTGCCCGACGCCCATTTCAGCAAAGGGGAGCCGGTACTCCTTGTGAATACGGCCCGGCCGAGGCGCCATCACCAGCAGCCGCTCGCCAAGGAGCAGGGCTTCCTCGACGGAGTGGGTGATCAGGATGATGGTCTTGCCGGTTTCTTTCCAGAGCTTGAGTACAAGTCCCTGCATCTTCTCGCGCGTGAGCGCGTCAAGCGCGCCCAACGGCTCGTCCATGAGGATCACATCCGGATCGTTGGCCAGACACCGGGCCAGCGCCACACGCTGCTGCATGCCGCCGGACAATTCGTAGATCATCTTGTCGCCGAAATCCTGCAGGCCGACAATGCGCAGAAGCCTGTCGACGATCGGCTTGGTCTCGGATGCCGGCTTTCCGGCCATGTCGGGACCGAAGGCGATGTTGCGCCGCACGCTCATCCATTCGAACAGTGCTCCCTGCTGGAACACCATTCCGCGCTCTGCGCCAGGCCCGTTGACAGTCTTGCCATTGAGGGAAACCGTGCCGCCGGTAGGGGCGAGAAAGCCCGCCACAATGTTCAAAAGGGTGGTCTTGCCGCAGCCGGACGGGCCGAGAACCGAGAGCAACTCGCCCTTGGCAAGATCGAGGGATACGTCCTTGAGCGCCTGAACCGATCCGCCATTGGGCAGATCAAAGCGCATGGACAGTTGGTCGATAACCAGATCGCCCATCTTTGCTCCAATCACAGGGAATAGGAATGCCGGGCAGACGGCCCGGCGCGAGGCCGGACCGTCTCTTGGTCTTTCAGCCGAAGCGGCCTACATCTGTGCGGCAGCTTCGAGCGCGCTTGTGCTGACCGCACCGTCATAGCTGTCGCGCGACGCCGGGATATTGCCCTGCTCCTTGAAGAAGTCGCCCACGGCCTTGAGGAACTCGGGCGTTGCCTTGCCGAGCCACTTGTCGGAGAGCTGTGCCTCGACGGTGGGGAACTGAAACCCGTCCAGCGTTGCTGCAGCATCCTCTTCGGACATGCCGGCGTCCTTGGCGATGACGGGGAGCATTTCTTCCTTGTCGGTGAGCCACTTGGCATTCATGTCGGCGGTCACCTTGAGGAATTTGGCCAGGACATCGCCATTCTCGGCGGCGAACGAGGCCGGAACCGAGGTGACGTCATAGACGGAAATGCCGATCTCATCCTTCTCCGCGCCTGTCAGCAGCACGTTGCCATGCTCCATCATGCGCCGCAGCGAGCCACCCCAGCCGCAAACCATATCGAGGCTGCCCTGGGCAAAGGCGGCAGCCCCATCCGGCGGAGCCATGTCGACTATTTCCATGGTCGAGGTATCGACGTCGAAATGTTCCATCTGCTTGAGGAAGCCGTAATGGGCCGCGGTGCCGATCGGCACGCCGACCTTCTTGCCTTCAAGTTCCTTGGCGCTGTCCTTGTCGATCTCGAGCTCGGCCTTGACCACGCAGTTGTCGTTGTCGTTGTAGACCACGGCAATGTCCGCGACCTGCAGATCCTGACCAGCGGAGGTGGCGACGACGAAAGGCGGCACACCCTGGCTGACCGAAATATGCACGTCGCCGGATGCCATGGCCGCCGACATTGCGGTTCCCGCGTCAAAGGACTTCCAGTTGACCTTCATGCCGAGGGCTTCGTCGTAAAGCCCCTTGGCTTTGGCGTACTGAAACGGCATCGGCCATTCCAGGAAGTAGGCGACGGTGATTTCCTCGGCCTTGGAGGCCGAAGCCGCCGCAACCATGGCGATACCGGCCAGCAGTGAGGACATTCTCGTTGCGAGTTTCATGTGACACTCCCTTTCCAATGCCAGGATAGCCCGGCATGCGCTGTACAAATTGCCGTTAGCGCTTGCGCGCCCGGCCCTGTTCCCGTTTTTTCTTTGACGTTGTTGAACTTTGATTATGGCGTCAAGGATTTAAAGTCGAACAATCAATGGGCCAAACCCATAGCGCCAATTCCGGAGAGTCCACTGTACCAGTTCGCACATGCGGCATGAACGAACGCTGCAGTGCAATCATTCAGGCGGTGGATCCGCTGGCTCTATTGGTTGGAAATCACTGGCCCTATCGGATTGACCGGAACCAAAGCGATTGTCATATCAGGCGTTTTTTACAGCCATCCTCGCAAGGAAAGAGGCCATCCATGAACGTGCCGATCCAGCCAAACGACATCCAGGCCATTATCGATGCCGACCGGAGCCATGTCTGGCATCATCTCATCCAGCACAAGCCGTTTGAAACCATCGATCCGCGCATCATGGTCGAAGGCCGCGGCATGCGGGTCTGGGACGCGACCGGCAAAGAGCATCTCGATGCGGTTTCAGGTGGCGTGTGGACGGTCAATGTCGGATACGGGCGCGAAAGCATCGCCAATGCGGTCCGCGACCAGCTCGTGAAAATGAACTATTTCGCCAACAGTGCCGGCTCCATTCCCGGCGCCCTGTTTGCGCAGAAACTGATCGAGAAGATGCCCGGGATGAGCCGGGTCTACTATTCCAATTCCGGCTCCGAGGCCAACGAGAAGGCGTTCAAGATGATCCGCCAGATCTCGCATCGGCATCATGGCGGCCGGAAATACAAGATCCTGTATCGCGACCGGGACTATCACGGCACGACGCTGGCAGCACTTTCGGCAGGTGGCCAGCCGCAGCGCGTCGAGCAGTACGGTCCGCTGGCGCCGGGCTTCGTGATGGTTCCGCATTGCCTTGAATACCGGAACCAGTACCCGGACGCGGAGAGCTACGGCGAAGCTGCCGCCAATGCGATCGAGGAGGTGATTCTTCGCGAGGGTCCCGATACGGTGGGGGGGCTTTGCCTTGAGCCGATTACGGCCGGCGGCGGCGTGATCACACCGCCCGAAGGCTACTGGCCGCGGGTTCAGGAGATTTGCCGCAAGTACGATATCCTGCTGCATATCGACGAAGTGGTTTGCGGCGTCGGGCGTACCGGTGAATGGTTTGGCTATCAGCACTACGGGATCAAGCCGGACTTCGTCACCATGGCCAAGGGCGTCGCCTCGGGCTACGCCGCCATTTCCTGCACGGTGACGACGGAAGCGGTCTTCGAGCAATTCAAGGACGACCCGGGCGATCCGATGTCCTATTTTCGCGACATTTCGACTTTCGGTGGCTGCGCGGCCGGACCCGCGGCAGCGCTCGAAAACATGCGGATCGTGGAAGACGAGAACCTCATCGGGAACACCCAGGCCATGGGTGCGCGGATGATCGACAATCTGCACGCCCTGCAGGAGCGCCATGCGGTTATAGGCGACGTGCGCGGCAAGGGGCTTTTCGTCGGCGCGGAACTGGTGTCGGACCGCAAGAGCCGCGAACCGGCCGAGGAAAAGAAGGTTCAGGCGGTTGTGGCCGATTGCATGGCGCAGGGCGTGATTATCGGGGCGACCAACCGGTCGCTTCCCGGTTTCAACAACACCCTGTGCTTCAGCCCGGCGCTGATTGCCACTGCTGACGATATCGACAGGATCACCGACAGCGTCGACCAGGCCCTGAAGCGGGTGTTTGGCTGACAAAAGCTTCACCAAGACCGGTGACGCCTGGGGAGGTCGGCGCGCGGCATCAATCCGATGCGGCGGCCGCGGGCCTTCCTAAGCGGCAAGTACAGGGATATGCTGGCCAAAACCGGCTGGATGTCTTTATGTCGATCCCGATAGACACGTTTTTTCTCGACCCGAAATTCGAAGGCACGCTGCAGCAGAAAATCCAGCGGATGATCAGCGAAGGTGTGTTGTCCGGACGCTTCATTCCCGGAGCAAAGCTTCCGTCGAGCCGGAAGCTCGCCACGCATCTCGGCATCAGCCGGATCACCGTGACGCTCGCCTACAGCGAACTGGTTTCCGACGACTACCTGATCGCGAAGGGCCGTTCGGGATATTATGTCTCACCGACGGCGCCCCAGCGCACACGGTTTGAATCGTTTGCCGGGGAAGCATCGGATTCGGTGGACTGGAGCCGGGCCATCGCCCAGCGCTATTCAGGACAGGTGCTGGTGGAAAAGCCGGTGGACTGGCGGAGCTACCCCTATCCGTTCATCTACGGGCAGGCGGACGAGAAGATCTTTGATCACAGCAACTGGCGGCAATGCGCGCTGCAGGCCCTCGGCAAGCGCGAATTCGAGGCCGTGACTGCCGACAGTTACGAACGCGACGACGCGGAGCTGATCAAATACATCGCGCTCAACACGCTGCCCCGACGCGGTATCCAGGCCAAGCCGGAGCAGATCCTGATCACCATGGGGGGCCAGAACGCACTCTGGATGGCCGCCCAGGTGCTGCTCAACCAGCGGCGGACCGCGGTCATGGAGAATCCCGGCTATCCGGGACTGCGCGCAGCACTCAATCTGGCGCGCTGCAATGTCGTCAACGTGCCGGTGGATCATTCCGGCATGTGTCTCGATTCGCTGCCGGCGGAAACCGACGTCGTTTTCACCACGCCGAGCCATCATTGTCCCACCAGCGTGACGATGCCGCTCGAACGGCGGCAGGAACTGCTGGAGATGGCGGGACGACAAGATTTCCTGATCGTCGAGGACGACTACGAGTTCGAAATGTCGTTTCTCCATCCGCCGGCGCCGGCGCTCAAATCCCTCGATGAGGAGGGCCGGGTGATCTATGTCGGCTCGTTCTCCAAGTCGCTGTTTCCCGGCCTCAGGCTCGGCTACATCGTCGGGTCCGAAACCTTCATCAGAGAGGCCCGGGCGCTCAGGATGGTCGTCGTGCGGCACCCGCCGGGCCACCTTCAGCGCACGGTCGCGAATTTCCTATCACTCGGCCATTTTGACGCGCTGGTGGCTCGCATGGGGCAAACCTATCGGCGGCGGCGCGAGGTGATGCAGGAAGCCATCGATCGACGCGGCCTGCAGATCGCCGGCGCGGACGTGTCGGGAGGCTCAAGTTTCTGGATGCAGACGCCTGAGAGCACAGACGCCCGCGCCCTCACAATGGCGGTTCGGGAGCGCGGTGCGCTGATCGAGCCCGGCCATTTTTTCTTCGCCAACCCGCAGGACGGAAACCGCTACTACCGGATAGCCTATTCCTCCATCGACAGCGCCAAGATCCCGCCCGGGATCGATATCATCGCCGACGCCATCGAAAGGCTCTAGAGCCCCTGCAGAGGCTCTGGTCCGGTTCCCCCGGATCAGACAGCGCCCTGCTGCGGGCGCATGTCGTCACGGCTGATTCCTGCGACAACCACCGGCTTCTTCATCGCATCGCGGCGGAACGGTTCGCCCAGTTCCTGGTTGAGGATGACCTCGATGAAGGTGGTTTCGCCATCCTTCATCTGGCGCTCGACAGCCTTGCCCAGTTCCTCGGTGAGCGCCTGCTGGCTCGAGACAACAACGCCGGTAGCGCCGCAGGCCTCGGCGATCGCCGCATAGGAGGTGTCACGATCGAGCTCGGTGCCGACGAAATTGTTGTCGTACCAGAGCGTGGTGTTGCGCTTCTCGGCACCCCATTGATAATTGCGGAAGATCACCATGGTGATCGCCGGCCATTCCTCCCGGCCGCAGGCGGTCATCTCGTTCATGGAAATCCCGAAGGCGCCGTCACCGGCAAAGCCGACCACCGGGACATCCGGCTGACCGATCTTGGCACCAAGAATTGAGGGGAATCCGTAACCGCAGGGTCCGAACAGGCCGGGAGCGAGATACTTCCTGCCCTGTTCGAAGGTCGGATAGGCATTGCCGATGGCACAATTGTTGCCGATATCGGAGGAAATGATGGCGTCCTTCGGCAGCGCCGACTGAATGGCCCGCCACGCCTGGCGCGGCGACATCAGATCGGCGTCGCGAGCGCGGGACTCCGCGTTCCAGACTGTTCCGGGATCGTCCTCTTCGTGGTCGAGCGAGGACAGTTCCTGCGCCCAGCGCGATTTGGTCAGAGAGATCAGGTTCTTGCGATCCTCGCGGTCCGTGTCACCGGCGGTGTCCGCCAACTTCGCAAGGATGGCGCGGGCGACCTTTGTGGCGTCGCCCTCAATGCCCACAGTCACCTTCTTGGTCAGACCGATGCGATCGGCATTGATATCGACCTGAATGACTTCCGCTTCCTTCGGCCAATAGTCAATTCCGTAGCCCGGAAGGGTGGAAAACGGGTTGAGCCGTGTACCGAGCGCCAGCACGACATCGGCCTTGGCAATCAATTCCATTGCCGCCTTGGAGCCGTTGTAGCCGAGAGGGCCGACTGCCAGGCGGTGCGAACCTGGGAAACTGTCATTATGCTGGTAGTTCGAGCAGACCGGGGCATCGAGCCGCTCGGCCAGCTTGACGAGATCCGGTATCGCTCCGGAAAGCACCACGCCGGCGCCGGAGAGAATGACCGGAAAGCGCGCATTCGAGAGAAGGTCAGCGGCCTTCGCGATGGCTTCCTCGCCGCCGCCGGGACGCTCGAAGCGGACCACTTGCGGAAGTTCCACATCGATAACCTGAGTCCACATATCGCGCGGAATGTTCATCTGTGCAGGCGCAGAGCCACGCCACGCTTTCATGATCACCCTGTTGAGCACCTCGGGAATGCGGGAGGGATCACGGACCTCTTCCTGATAGCAGACACAATCGGCAAACAGCCGCATCTGCTCCATTTCCTGGAACCCGCCCTGGCCAATGGTCTTGTTCGCCGCCTGCGGGGTGATCAGCAGCATCGGGGTGTGATTCCAGTAGGCCGTCTTGACCGGAGTGACGAAGCCCGTAACGCCGGGGCCGTTCTGGGCAATCGCCATGGCCATCTTGCCGGTCGAGCGGATGAAACCGTCACACATCAGGCCCGCATTGGTCTCGTGGGCGCAATCCCAGAACGTGATCCCGGCACTGGGAAACAGATCGGAGACCGGCATCATGGCCGAACCGATGATGCCGAAAGCATGTTCGATACCATGCATCTGCAGGACTTTGACGAAGGCTTCCTCGGTGGTCATTCTGGGCATGAGACACTCCTCTTGATTGCGCGCTACCATCCACATCCGCAATGCAAGGCTCTAGGGCCAGTTTGGCCGCTTCGCAACGCCAGTTTTCAAGAGGCTGTTGCGAGCAGCAGCCGTTCCGCGCAATGCGCGATGATCGCGGCGATATGGCGGCAATCCTCGAGCGAAAATGTCAGCGGCAGGCGCATGTCGAACAGGCTTGAAAGAACATTGTCTGTGTCGGGCAGGTGCTGCGCGTCAACATAGCGCCAACTGTGATGGTTGGAGGTAAAGCCAACCGGCGCGTCGGCGCCAAACCACTTCAATTCAACCCCGAGCCTTCCGGAATTTGCGACGAATTCCCGAGCCTGATCCGGGGTCAGGCCCGGCAGCCTGAACTGGATCGAGCTGCCGACGAAATGCTCCTGTTGCGGCCGATGGCGAAGAGCGATCCCGCGAACTCCCGCCAGGCCGCCCTCGATGGCGCGATAGCGCTGGTTCCAGCGTTCAATGGAATCATCAAGCCGTTCGAGCTGGGGCAGAAGGACGGCGGCGCGCAGATTGTCCATACGGCCTGACATGTTCGGCGTGTCGAGGCGGATCCGGTCAAAAACCTCCCGCGCCGGGGCCGCGCCATGCCGCTCATAGAGCATGTAGGAGCCCGAAAGCACGATGGCGCGGGCCATGAATTCCGGATCGTTGGAGGTCAGCAATCCGCCCTCGCCCGAATTGAGATGCTTGTAGGTTTGGGTTGAGAAGCATCCCGCAAGGCCGAAATTCCCGCTTTTGACGCCGTTCCACGACGCGCCCATGGTGTGGGCGCAATCCTCGATCAGGATGAGGTCCAGTTTACGGATGATCTCACGCAGCCGTTCCATGTCGGCCAGATGGCCGCGCATGTTGGACAGGAGCAGAAAGCGCGCCTTGCTTGTCTGCGCCTTTCGTTCGAGATCATCGAAGTCGATGACCAGGTCGTCGGTAATTTCAACCAGCAGCGGCCTGCCGCCCGCCGAAACGATGGCGCCGGGCACAGGCGCAAGGGTGAATCCGTTGGTAAGGACGGTCTCGCCGGGTTTCAGTCCCGCCGCCCGGAGCGCGATTGACATCGCATAGCCACCGGAAGCACAGGACAGGCAATAGCGGGCACCCTGATAGGCTGCGTAGGCCTCCTCCAGTTGGGAGGCCAGAGGGATTTCGCCCGGAGCACTGTTGTAGCGGTGCAGGCGACCCGAGCGGAGCACCTCGGCGGCCGCTTCGATGACGTCCTCGCCAAGACCTTCCTGTTGGGTGAAACTGCCGCCAAATGGTTGCAATGCCTGCGCTCCGGAGTTCTGTCTGTGTGTTGATCTAACCGGGAATGGCGGCCGGCGGTAAGCCCAGATTCCGGTGATGAATAGCGACAATTGATGACTGAGCTTACCGAAACGCCAGCAATTCGGGCCGGCATTCCATTCGAACCCGGATGATTTGGGAGACTAGAGTGTCTCTGCACGGCTGGTTTTGTCTTGTGCCGCCGCAGTCGCTTCAACAGACAAGGGTCCAGGTCTGATCGCCCATGGAGATCGCAACGCCCTGATTTTTTGAGTGTTTCTTATCCATGTGCCGTGAAGCCCCGGGTTTGTTCGGCGTTTTTATTGCTATGCAGCAAAAGCATGCTACGCTGACAGCCTGTTTACCCGGGGCTGCCGGTCAGGCCGGTACAAGGAAGCTGAGAGTATGATGGCAGCCAGTTGGCCTGCCAAATACAGGGGCGATTTTGATGTTCTACCAGATGTATGAGCTTAACCACGCGGCGATGGCGCCCATGCGGGCCTATGCCGATGCAATGCGGCTGACTTTCCGAAATCCGGTCAACCCGATCTCGCATACGCCCTACGGGCGCGCCGTGGCAGCCGGTTTCGAACTGTTCGAACGAACGACGCGGCGCTACGGAAAGCCGGAATTCGGTCTGGATACGACCAAACTGAACTCCGGTCCCGTCTCCGTGCATGAGAAAGTCGTCTGGTCGCGGCCGTTCTGCAATCTCATCCATTTCGAACGCTCATTGCCGTCCAGTCACCGCCCGGACCCCAAGATCCTGATTGTGGCGCCGATGTCGGGCCATTATGCCACGCTGCTGCGCGGCACCGTGGAGGCGCTGCTGCCCAAGGCAGAGGTTTATATCACCGACTGGACCGATGCGCGGATGGTTCCGGTCACGGAAGGACGCTTCGACCTCGATGACTATATCGATTATGTGGTCTCCATGCTGCATGCGCTCGGGCCGGACACCCATGTCATGGCCGTCTGCCAGCCTTCGGTCCCTGTTCTTGCCGCCGTGGCGCTGATGGAAGAAAACGGCGACCGTTTTGCCCCTTCGACCATGACGCTGATGGGCGGGCCAATCGACACCCGCAAGAACCCCACCGGCGTCAACGAACTCGCCCAAAACAAGCCGCTGGAATGGTTCGAGGACAACGTGATCATGCAGGTGCCGTGGCCGCTGCCCGGATTTACCCGCCAGGTCTATCCCGGCTTCCTGCAGCTCTCCGGGTTCATGACGATGAACCTGGATCGGCACATGATCGCGCAAAAGGATTTCTACCTGCATCTGGTCAAGAATGACGGCGATTCCGCCGAGCGGCACCGGGACTTCTACGACGAGTATCTGGCGGTGATGGATCTGACAGCGGAATTTTACCTGCAGACCGTCGACACCGTGTTCATCAAGCATTCGCTTCCCAAGGGCGAGATGATGCATCGCGGCCAGCGGGTCGACACGAGCAAGATCCGCAATGTCGCGCTGCTGACCATCGAGGGCGAGAACGACGACATTTCCGGTCTTGGCCAGACGGAAGCGGCGCAGACCATCTGCACCAACATTCCCGATGACATGCGTCACCATTACGTGCAGCCGAAGGTCGGGCACTACGGCGTCTTCAACGGCTCGCGCTACCGCGCCGAAATCGCGCCGCGCATCCTCGATTTCATCCGCTCCCACGGCAAGGCGAACAGGGCGGGAAAGAGCCGTCCGAAGCTGGTGAAGAGCAGCAAGGCCGGGTAATCAGGAAATCGTCCGGCATTTTAGCCGTTCTATATTGTCATTGAAAATCAGTGCGTTGCCGGTTTCTTTCCGGACATTTCTTGAATCGGCACAGGTTTCATACCACATCGAGTTCACTAGGAAACGATCCCCGCTTCCCATCTGAGAGATGAGGTATACCCGATGACACAAACCGCATTGATCCGCCCGGCCTGGACGCCGGCAACCATTGCCCTGATGGTGATCGGCTTCATGGTTTTCTGGCCGCTGGGCCTGGCCATGCTGGCCTATATCATCTGGGGCGACCGTCTCGACAGCTTCAAGGCCGACGTGAACCGCGCGACCGATGACTTTACCTCCGCCTTCCGCAAGAAAAGCGGCTACGGCGCGGCTGCAAGCAGCGGCAACGTTGCCTTTGACGAATGGCGCGACAGCGAATTGTCGCGGCTCGACGAGGAACGCAAGAAGCTCGACGAGATGCGCCACGAGTTCGACCAGCACATGCGCGATCTGCGGATGGCGCGCGACCGCAAGGAGTTCGAACAGTTCATGGCGGACCGTCAGGCAAGCCAGAAAAAGAGCAAGAAGAGCGGTTCGGTTCCCGAAATCGACGGCTGATCTTCACAGTTCGACGCAAAATCAAGACGGCGCTCCATGGCGGGCGCCGTTTTTTGTTTCTCACCCAGCAGCGAAAACAGGCCGGTCCTGACGGCGAATCGGATAAACCAATCACATGTTCGGACTGGCCCGCACCCTTTCGAGATCCGCCGCACCGCGACCTGACAGCGTCACGGTGAATGGCCGCGCGCTGCCGCTTACCATTCGCGAAAACGCCCGCGCCACCCGGATGACGCTCAGGATCGAGCCCGGCGGACAGGCCCTGAAACTCACGATCCCGCGCGGCATCCCGACACGGGAGATCGATGCCTTTCTGACCCGACATCACGGCTGGCTGATGACAAGACTTGCGCGGGTGACCGATGCCGGCCCGCTGCTGGACATCGGCAAGATTTCGATACGGGGCGTCGAACACCGCATCGAACTGACAGGCAAGCTCAGGGGATTGGCGGAAGAACGCGCCATCGACGGCATTCCCACACTCATGGTCTCGGGTCTTCCCGAGCATGCCGGACGGCGTGTGGCCGATCATCTCAAGCGGACCGCGCGCCAGGAAATGGAGCGGCTCGTCGAAATGCATGCGGCAACGCTCGGAAAGCCCTACCGGTCGATTTCCTACAAGGATACAAAGAGCCGCTGGGGGTCGTGCACGTCGGAAGGCAATCTGTCGTTTTCCTGGCGGATAGCGATGGCGCCAGACTTTGTCATCGATTATCTCGCCGCCCACGAAGTGGCACATCTGAAGGAAATGAACCACGGCCCCGAGTTCTGGGCCACCTGTCGCATGCTTTGCCCGCGCACCGACGAAGGCAAGCGCTGGCTCAAACAGAATGGCTCACGGCTGTTCGCCATCAGCTTCTAGACCGGGCTCCGGGTTCACAAGACCCCGTCCATCTCGACTCTCGCGCCGTTTTGTGCGACGTCAGCCGCCATGACGATACCGATCAAGATATGTGGCCTGAGCACGCCGGAGGCCGTCGATCGCGCCGCCGATCTCAACGCCGAGATGGCGGGGTTCATCTTTTTTGAAAAGAGCCCGCGCAACGTCTCCGTCGATACCGCTGCAGCCCTTGCAGGCCTCGCCCGCGATCGCGGACTGAAGACGGTGGCGGTGACCGTCAACATGGATGATGAAGCCCTCGACGGACTCGTCAAAACCATGAAACCGGACTGGCTGCAACTGCATGGCGGCGAGACGCCGGAGCGGATCTCCGTACTCAAGGTACGTTACGGTCTTCCCGTCATGAAGGCGCTTTCGATCCGCGAGGCTGATGACCTGAAGGCAATCGAGCCGTTCAGGGGCGTGGCCGACAGAATGCTGTTCGACGCCAAACCGCCGAAGGGCTCCGACCTTCCGGGCGGCAACGGGGTGAGTTTCGACTGGCGGCTGCTCGCCGGGCTTGACCTTTCCTCGCTTGACGGGTCCGCTAGTTACATGCTTTCCGGTGGGTTGACGAAGGCCAATGTCGCAGAGGCGCTCAGGATCAGCGGCGCACCGGGCGTGGATGTCTCCTCGGGCGTGGAAAGCGCGCCCGGCGTCAAGGACACCGCGATGATGGATGCTTTTGTCCGGGCAGTTTCGGACGCACATATGTGACGTTCTTGGGAGTAAATGCAGTGAACCAGCCAACCAATCCGAATTCATTCCGCACCGGTCCCGACGAACAGGGCATGTTCGGCATCTTTGGCGGCCGTTTTGTCGCCGAAACCCTTATGCCGCTCATCCTCGAGTTGGAAGAGGAATGGACCAAGGCCAAGGCTGATCCCGAGTTCCGCGCAGAGCTCGAGCATCTCAACACGCATTATACGGGACGGCCTTCGCCGCTTTATTTCGCCGAACGGCTGACCGAGCATCTGGGCGGCGCGAAGGTCTACTTCAAGCGCGACGAGCTCAACCACACCGGTTCGCACAAGATCAACAATTGTGTCGGCCAGATCCTGCTCGCCAAGCGGATGGGCAAGACCCGGATCATCGCCGAAACCGGCGCCGGCCAGCACGGCGTGGCATCGGCCACCGTGGCGGCGCGCTTCGGCTATCCCTGCGAGGTCTATATGGGGGCCACGGACGTCGAGCGGCAGGCGCCGAACGTGTTCCGGATGAAGCTGCTTGGCGCCAAGGTCAATCCGGTGACATCGGGCCACGGCACGCTGAAGGACGCCATGAACGAGGCGCTGCGCGACTGGGTGACCAATGTCGACGATACTTACTATCTGATCGGCACCGCGGCCGGTCCGCACCCCTATCCGGAGATGGTCCGCACCTTCCAGTCGGTGATCGGCGAGGAAACCAAAGAGCAGATGCTGGCCTCGGAAGGCCGGCTACCGGACATGCTGGTCGCAGCGGTCGGTGGCGGCTCCAACGCCATCGGGCTTTTCCATCCGTTCCTCGATGACAAGGACGTCGAAATTATTGGCGTCGAAGCGGGCGGCAAGGGACTGGACGGCGAAGAGCATTGCGCCTCGCTGACCGCCGGTGCGCCGGGCGTTCTGCACGGCAATCGCACCTACCTGCTGCAGGACGGCGACGGGCAGATCAAGGAAGGCCATTCGATCTCGGCCGGGCTCGACTATCCCGGCATCGGACCGGAGCATTCCTGGCTCAAGGAATCGGGCCGCGTCGAATATGTCCCGATCATGGATGAAGAGGCGCTGGAAGCATTTCAGCTGCTCACCAGGCTCGAGGGCATCATCCCCGCGCTCGAACCCTCCCACGCTCTGGCCGAAGTCATCAAGCGCGCCCCGAAGATGGGCAAGGACCAGACGATTGTGATGAACCTGTGCGGCCGCGGCGACAAGGACATCTTCACGGTCGGCAAGATCCTCGGGGTGGAACTCTAGGCATGACCGAATTCTCCGGCCTCAAGGCCCTGTTCATCAACACGACGCTGAAAAGCTCGGCCCAGGGCGAGAGCCACACCGGTCGGTTGATGCGCAATGCCATGGCGATCATGGAGACAAACGGCGTAACGGTGGACCTGCTGCGGGCCGCCGACCACCACATTGCCTTCGGCGTGCAGCCCGATATGCGCGAACACGGCGCGGAGCGCGACGGCTGGCCCGACATTTTCTGGCCGAAGGTGCGTGAGGCCGATATCCTGGTTCTGGGCACGCCGCTGTGGCTGGGCGAGGAATCCTCGCTGTGCCGAGTGATCATCGAGCGCCTCTACGCCCATTCCGGCCAACGCAATGATCGCGGCCAATATATCTTCTACGGAAAGGTTGGCGGCTGCGTGGTCACCGGCAACGAGGACGGCGTCAAGCACGCCTCAATGACCTGCCTTTATGCCATGCAGCATGTGGGCTACACCATTCCGCCGCAAGCCGACTGCGGCTGGATCGGCGAGGTCGGGCCGGGAAAATCCTATGGCGACGACGGCGCCGGCTATGACAATGATTTCACCAAGCGCAACACCACCTTCATGACATGGAACCTGATGCATCTTGCCAAGATGCTCAAGTCGGGCGGCGGCATCCCCAACCGGGGCAACGACGTCAGGGCCTGGAATGAGGGTGAGCGCTTTGATCACCCCGAGATCGGAACATCGTAAATGACAACGCGTATCGATACCCGCTTCGAGAAGCTCAAATCGGAAGGCCGGCCCGCCCTGGTCACCTATTTCATGGGAGGCGACCCGGACTACGACACGTCGCTGAAGATCATGCAGGCGTTGCCCGGCGCCGGCTCCGACGTGATCGAGCTTGGAATGCCATTCTCCGATCCGATGGCCGACGGCCCGGCGATCCAGATGGCGGGACAACGCGCGCTCAAGGGCGGACAGACACTCTCCCGGACGCTCGACCTGGCGCGCGATTTCCGCAAGGGGGACAACGAAACGCCGATCGTCCTGATGGGCTATTACAACCCGATCTACATTTATGGCGTCGAGCGCTTTCTCTCAGATGCCAGGGAGTCCGGCATCGATGGCCTGATCATCGTCGATCTGCCGCCGGAAATGGACGAGGAGCTCTGCCTGCCCGCGCTCGAGGCGGGATTGAACTTCATCCGCCTCGCCACGCCCACGACCGACGACAAGCGACTGCCGCGGGTGCTGAGCAACACCTCGGGCTTCGTCTATTACGTCTCGATGACCGGCATCACTGGCTCCGCGATCGCGGATACCTCGAAGGTCAACACGGCAGTCGACCGGATCAAGAGCCATACGGATCTGCCGGTCTGTGTCGGTTTCGGGGTCAAGACCGCCGAGCAGGCCCGCGCGATCGGCAAATCCGCGGATGGTGTCGTGGTCGGGACCGCCATCGTCAATCAGATCGCCAATACACTCACGTCCGAGGGACAGGCGACCGGCGATACGGTGGAGAGCGTGGCGACCATGGTGCGCGGACTGGCAACGGGGGTCCGCGACGCGCGGCTTGCACCGGCCGAATAGCACACCCACATGACAGACTCGGCGCCATGAAGACACGGCCAGGCCGAGACAAACCGGAGACTTTGCAGTGAACTGGATCACCAATTACGTCAGGCCCAAGATCAACTCGATGCTCGGCCGCCGCGAGGTGCCGGAGAATCTCTGGATCAAGTGTCCCGAAACCGGGGAAATGGTGTTCCACAACGACCTTGAGGAAAACCACTATGTGATCCCAGCCTCCGGCTATCACATGAAGATGTCGGCCGAAGCCCGGCTCAAGCACATGTTCGACGAGGGCAAGTACGAGATGCTTCCGGCCCCGAAGGTGCCGCAGGATCCGCTGAAGTTCCGCGATTCGAAGAAATACGCCGACCGCCTGCGCGACAACCGCACCAAGACCGGTCTCGAGGATTCCGTGGTCTCCGCCTATGGCGCGGTCCGCGGCGTCAACATCATTGCCTGCGTGCATGATTTCTCGTTCATGGGCGGCTCGCTCGGGATCGCCGCCGGCGAGGCGATCATCGAGGCTTTCGAGGCCGCCATCGAGCGCAAATGCCCGCTTGTGATGTTCCCGGCCTCCGGCGGGGCGCGCATGCAGGAGGGGATCCTGTCGCTGATGCAATTGCCGCGCACTACCGTCGCCGTCGAAATGCTCAAGGAAGCCGGACTGCCCTATATTGTGGTCCTGACCAATCCGACCACCGGTGGTGTCTCGGCATCCTATGCGATGCTGGGCGATGTGCATCTGGCCGAGCCCGGGGCAGAGATCTGCTTTGCCGGCAAACGGGTTATCGAACAGACGATCCGGGAGAAGCTTCCGGAAGGCTTCCAGACCTCCGAGTATCTCCTGGAACATGGCATGGTGGACATGGTCGTCCATCGCCACGATCTACCCGAAACGGTTTCGAGGCTGCTCAGGATCTTCCTCAAGCTTGACGCCCCGGCCCCCGCTGCACTGCCGGCACCGGCTCCGGACGAGACAGCGGACTCCGAACCTGTCTCCTCCGAGGCCGCGGAATAGGCCACACCACCCCGACACCGCGCCCAAAGCCGGTGGCCAAGACAGGATCGACGAGCGTGGAAGAATCGGCGATGTCTCAGGCCGAACGGGAAATCGAAGCGCTGATGGCGCTTCACCCCAAGGGATTTGACCTGTCTCTCGGCCGGATTACCCGGCTTCTGGAACGCCTTGGCGATCCGCAGCTGCGTCTGCCGCCAGTGATCCACATTGCCGGCACGAACGGCAAGGGGTCGACCGGCGCCTTCTGCCGCGCCATTCTCGAAGCTCACGGACATACGGCGCACGTTCACACGTCGCCGCATCTGGTGAACTGGCACGAGCGATACCGGCTGGGCGCCGAAGGTGGCGGACGGCTTGTGGCCGACGAAGTGCTCGCGGATGCGGTGAGGCGGGTTGCCGAGGCCAATCGCGGCGAGACAATCACCGTCTTCGAGATCCTGACAGCGGTCATGTTCGTCCTGTTTTCGGAGCACCCGGCGGATGCAGCGATCATCGAGGTCGGCCTCGGCGGCCGGTTTGATGCAACCAATGTCATCGAACACCCGGCGGTTTCGATCATCATGTCGATCTCGCTCGACCATCAGGCCTATCTTGGAGACCGGGTTGAACTGATTGCGGCGGAGAAGGGCGGCATCATCAAGCGCGGGGTTCCCGTCGTGATCGGCCAACAGCCGGAGGAGACCGCGCGAGACGTGCTCGTGAGCATCGCAGAACGGCTTGGGTGCCCCCTCCACGTGTACGGGCAGGACTACTTCGCCCACGAAGAAAATGGCAGGCTCGCCTACCAGGACGACGAGGAGCTGGCCGACCTGCCATTGCCGCGACTGGCAGGCCGGCACCAGCAATCGAATGCCGCAGCAGCAATCCGGGCCTTGAAGGCCGCCGGTTTCCAGCTAGAGGAGGCGGCGATCGGGCAAGCGTTGCTTTCGGTCTCCTGGCCCGGCCGTCTGGAGCGGCTGCCCCAGGGAAGGCTTCATCAATCCGACTTGGACGGCGTCGAGATCTGGATCGATGGCGGCCACAACCCGGGTGCGGGACAGGCGATTGCCGAAGCCATGGCCAATCTTGAGGAACGGGATCCAAGGCCGCTGTTCCTGATCACGGGGATGATCAATACCAAGGACCCGGTCGGCTATTTCGAAGCCTTCTCGGGCATTGCGCGGCACGTTTTCACCGTACCGGTTCCCGGTTCGGATGCCGGCGTCGACCCGGAATTTCTCGCCGATACAGCCGATGAAGCCGGTTTGACGGCGGAGTCCGCTCCCAGCGTCGAGGCGGCAATCGCCGCGATTACCGGCAACTGGAACAGGCTTGAAAGGCCGCCACGCATTCTTGTCGGCGGGTCACTTTATCTTCTGGGCCACGTGCTTGCGGAAAACGGGACGCCACCGGTCTGACCGGCGAAGAATACCGCTCGATCCCGAATCCATGACAAAAAAACCCGCCCGGCGAGGCCGGACGGGCATAATCTCTACCCCGGATCCGGGGTCAGGCTTGCGCCGGATCAGGCGACCGAGCCGTTGATCCAGCTCGAAAGAGCCGTCTTGGGCGAAGCGCCGACCTTGATGTCGGCAACCGATCCACCCTTGAACATGGCCAGAGTCGGGATCGACCGGACGCCAAACTGGGTGGCGATCTGCGGATTTTCGTCGATATTGACCTTGGCGACCTTCACCTTGCCCTGCATCTCGTTGGAGATTTCCTCGAGGCTCGGGGCGATCATCTTGCACGGGCCGCACCATTCGGCCCAGAAATCAACGACGACCGGCACATCGGATTCCAGAACTTCGCTCTGAAAATTGGCGCTGTCTACTTTCACGGTTGCCATGATCGGCACTCCTTTGGGATCTGTCTTGGATGCACACAATGTGATGATTCGCAGGACGGTATTCAAGTGTAATCGGAGTCCCTCAGCCATCAATCGCCGATATCGCCGCATCAAGCGCGGCTTCGGGGATTTCCATGAGCAACGGCCCGGAGACATAGATCAGGGCCGCCTGAATGCGGCGCTCGGGATAAAGCGGCGCAAGAAGCGCGCGGTAGATGGCGAGCTGCGAGACATGGCTTGCGGGCGCGGGACCACCGGGTTCCGGCGCTTGGCCGGTCTTGTAGTCCACGATCAGGACACGGTCCTCCATCACCGCGAGACGGTCTATCCGGCCCGAAACGGCGCGTTCCTCGCCATTGATCCGCAGGGTTCCCATCACCGAGACTTCCGCCTCGCCCGGCGATGCGAAGACCGCAGCAAATTCGGGATCATTGATCACGGCGAGAACCTGCCCAGCGATGAGGTCCCGCTCGGGGCTGCCGGCACCGGGCATCGCACGCCCAAGATAGCGGGCCAGAGCGTCTTGACGCCCTTCCGGGGAGAGTGAGGGCAGAACCTGCAGCAAACGGTGGATCATGCTGCCGCGCTCCAGCGCCAGACCGGAACCGGACGGTTTCTCGGTGAAAGGCGAGCGGGGAGGCGGTTCGACGCTGTCCTCCAGCACTGCACTCACCCCCGAGGGCGCAAGCGGACGGGGCAACCGTTTCGGCGGCGCCAGCGGCGAGCGTGGCACCGGGGCGACCGGCTTGCCGACGGGGCCGGTTTGCCGGTCGCTTTGACTTCCGGTCGCAGCCGTCGCGCCGGTTCGCTGCATCCGCAAGACCTTGTAGGGGACGGACTCTTCAACGCGTTCGATCTCGCTGATCTCGTAACCGCCGGATTGCGCCGCACGCTCGAAACCGGCGGCCACGAGGCTGTGCCAGGTCGGCGATCTGGCTTCCCGGACGCCACGGTATCCACAAACCACCAGTCGATCCGCGGCGCGGGTGAGCCCGACATACAAGAGCCGCCGGTATTCTTCCTCCGCCCGGTCACGCGCAGCTTCGCGCAGGGGTTCTGTGGCGCCGTTGTGGTAGCTCTTGTCCGGAAGCCATATCGGGGCCGGAGGCGCACCGAGAGCAGCGCCGGAGCCCTGCGGCAGAAGCCACAGATTCGGCTCGTGGCTGCTTTGAAAAGCCTCGCCACCGGAATCGACGAGAAAAACCACCGGCGCCTCAAGTCCCTTGGCAGCATGCACCGTCATGATCCGGACCGCGCCGGAACCGGCCTCCATCTCACGCTTGATTTCCGGCGAATCGGTTTCCAGCATGGCCAGGAAGGCCTGCAAGCCCGGGAGACCGGCCTGTTCATGATCCAGCGCCAGACCGAGGAATTCGTCAAGCACATCGCCCGCTTCGTGACCAAGGCGCGAAAGATAGGATTGGCGGCCTCCCTCCGGTCCCAGGACCGATGCATAAAAATCGTGCGGTTGCTGCCGACCGGCCATGTCCTGCCAACGAACCAGATGTTCGCGAACGGTCGCAAATCGGGCTGATGTGCGGGACAATTCGCCAAGATGTTGCCAGACGGAACAATTTTCCGGCCGTTTGGCTGTCAGTTGGAACAGGGCGTCCTCATCCAGATCAATCAGCGGGCTCTTGATCAATGCGGCAAGCGAAAGATCGTCTTCCTCAAGCAGCACGAAGCGTCCCAATGCCACGAGATCCTGAACCGCAATGTGATCGGTCAGACGCAACCGGTCGGCTCCGGCAACCGGTATCTTGGTCCGCGCCTTGAGAGTGCGCAACAGCGTGGGGACAAAGCCATCGCGCTTGCGCACCAGCACCAGAACATCCCCCGCCGTAATCGGCCGCAATTGCCTGGTCTTCTGATCCTCGATCAGTTCGTGACCGATCCAGTCCCCCAGAACGTCGGCTATGCGGCGGGCCAGCTGCGCCGGGGGCGCGGTTTCCGGGACATCGTCGAAAGGCGCGGTCCAGTCTTCCTCGTCCTCGGCCTTCTGTTTGGCGATCATCGGCCACAGCTCCGCCTGACCCGGTGCCCGGCTTCGCGCCGTTTCGTGGATTACCGGCTCACCGGCTTCACCCATTCCGCGCAGGGCGTCATCGGACGCAAAAACATGGTCGACCAGTTTGAGCACTTCCGAGGATGACCGAAACGAAACCCTCAGCGGCACATGCTCGAATTCCGCTTCAGCGGATTTCGCCTTCGTTTCCATGCTTCTGCGCTCTTCGGCGAAGCGCTCTGGCCGGGCGCCCTGAAACGAATAGATGGACTGCTTTTCATCGCCAACGGCGAAAACCGTCCGGGTCCAGGCCCGCGCTCCTTCGCCGGCAAAGAACTCCTCAGAGAGCTTCCCGATAACACTCCACTGCAAGGGCGCGGTGTCCTGCGCCTCATCGACGAGGATGTGATCGATACCCTGATCCAGCTTGTAGTGAACCCAAGCGCTCGCACCGCTTTTCTCAAGCAGGGACGCGGTGGCAGCGATCAGATCATCGTAATCCAGCAGCGCCTGTCGGGACTTGAGCGCCGCGAACCCGCCGATATAGCGGCGTGCCAGGCGGTAGGCCACCATGGACACCTCGGCGGCCCTCAGACGAGCGAGACGATCGAAAACCGCAATGACCTGCTCCTGCGCCTGTTGTGCCCGCTGCGAGAAATCCGGGAATCGTTCCGCAACCGATTTGGAAGCCACGCTCCCCAGCTTTGCCGGCGGGCCGGTCTTGGTGAAAAAAACCTGCCGCAGCAGATCAAGCCGCTCCGCCGTATCCGCATCGGCTCGCGCATGAACCGCGAGAACGCCATAACTGAACTCAAATGCCCGGGAAGCGGACTTGGCGGAGGTGGTAAACTCGTGAACCTCCCGGACATAGTCTATGGGAAGCGCGTCAAGCGGCCAGGATCGCGATACAATGCCGGCTTCGGTTTCACTGTCCTCAAGACCCAGCGCGGCTCGGATCAAAGCCTCGGCAGCGCTTGCGTCTCCCGCAGCGCCATCGAAAGCAAGATATTCGCGCCTGCGGTGGTAAAGCCCGGCGAGAAGCTTGTCGAAACCGGCTTCGCCCCCGATTTCGAGCGCTTGCATGACAGCGTCGGCCAGCTTGGGATCCGCTTCGAAGGATTGCTCGGACACCAGCTCCCGGCGCGCCTCTGCAAGAAGCTCGGCGGCCTTTTCATCATCGAGCACCGAAAAGTGACCGGGAATGTTGGCTTCAAGCGGAAAACGGTGCAGCACTGCCTCGCAGAAGGCATGGATTGTCTGGATTTTCAGCCCGCCCGGGGTTTCGAGCGCCGTCGCGAACAGGCGCCTTGCCCGGATCAACTGTCCCGCCTCGGGCTGTACTCCCTCCAATTCGGCCAGTCTCTCCGTCAGCTCCGAATCGTTGAGCAACACCCAGTCTGCCAGCGTCCTGAACACCCGGTTCGACATCTCCGCCGCCGCGGCCTTGGTGTAGGTGAGGCACAGGATCGCCGAGGGGCGGGCGCCGCGCAAAAGAAGGCGGATCACTCGCCGGGCCAGCACATGGGTTTTGCCGGATCCGGCATTGGCCGACACCCACGCAGACAGGGAGGGGGTTGCCGCCCGGTTCTGTTTCAGGGTGGTTTGGGAGATGACGTCGGTTTCGCCGGCCTCACTCATCGCCATCGCCCGCCTCCGAATCGATCACCGTCTGCCATTCGGCCACACGCGCCAGATGGTCGTAGTCTCCGGCGAAATCCCGGGCGCTGCGCGGGATCGCACGGGACAGGAAGCCACGTTTTCCGCTCCTCAAGAGAATGACAAGCCGCGTCAGTTCATCGGCCGCCTTTTGCGCCAGATCCGAAGGGCTCAGAAACTCGGCTTTTCCCGGATTGTCCGGATCGGTGTCGACCCGTTCGGCAAACGGATCCTTGCCGGTCAGACGCAGATAGAACAGTGCCGAGGCCTGCCTCTCGCCCAGATCGACGAACCCGCCATGACCCAAGGCATGAGCCTCGAGCGCCAGTTGCGGATCGAGAAGGACGCGGGCCTGCTTACGCGTCGGAGAACCACCGGTCTTGTAATCGATGATCCAGGCCGAGCCGTCGGCGCGCAAGTCGATGCGGTCGGCCATACCTGTCAGGCGAATACCGGCGGCGGGCATTTCGAGGCTTGCCCTGGCCTCAACCCGGGACGCCGAACAACTGCCGGCGTTTTCCGCCTCCCACGCCACGATCGCCTCCGCCGCTTTCTCGAAACGGGACCGCCAGATGAGTGCGGTCGCGCCCGGCAGAGCGGCCTCCCGAAAGTGTCTTTCGGCAATCGCACGGAGCGTCGCCATGTCGCGCGCGGCGGGCTGAAACTTTCCAACCAGCTCCTCAAGGATCGCATGATAAAGAGTCCCGCGCTCCCGTGGGCCGGGATCGGCAAGAAAGGGCTCCAACGCATCAAGACGCAGAACACGGCGGGCGTAAATTGCATAAGGATCGCGGCGCAGCGTCGCGACCTCCGAGAAGGAATAATTCCGGGGCTGCAGGTCTGCCGGCGGCATTGGCTCCGGTCGCACCGCGGATCGGGTCGGCGTACCTTCGTCAAGACTTCGGACATGCTCGAGCAGGGCATCGCCCCTGCCGGAAAGCGCCTTCCGGGTTTCGGTTCCGATGACGGCAATCAGTCTTTGCAGCCAGCGCGAGGCAACCGTCGGCGCCTTCCCCGAGCGGTGAGCACGCGACAGCACCACATTCGGGGCACCCATCGCCATCTGGAAATCATGGGCCGCCTGGCCGATGCGACGTTCGGGCGGCTCCAGTCCGATGGCGGCCTTCATCGATCGGGAAAGGAACGGATCCTCGCGTCCTGCCTGCGGCCACACACCCTCGTTCAGTCCACCTAGCAGGATCGTGTCGACATGCTGCAACCGGGCCTCGAGCGCGCCCCAGATGAACGCGCGGGGATGCCCGCCGGCGCGGGGTTTGACCATGCGGCTCGCCATCAAGGCTTCAAGCGCGCCGATCCATTCATGGCCGGTGATGGCAAGATTTGCGCCGCTGTCTCGGGTCTCAAGCAGAAGCCCGGCAAGATCCTCCCCGGCCTCGCTGCCCCAGAGGAGACCTGTATCACCGGTCTCGTCAGCGCAGATGCGTTCGAGCGCGTCAGCGGTCAATCCGGCGAGGCGGCCGATGGCGACAGCGTCGGTTAACTTTCGTCCAGCGATATCAAGCAGGATCGAGGTCAAAGGCGATAACGCTGCCGACACGCTGTTGGCGAATTGCTGCGCCTGACGTGCCTCGTCCTCGGAAATCCGGGCAAGCCATTCAGGCGCATGGTGCTCCTTGCGGTTGGCGGATCGCGTGGACACCATGGCTTCGAGCTGATCGACATCCGCTTCGCCGCTGCCGCCCCTGAGCGCGATGCGTTCAACCACTCCGGCCATCCGGGTCGCGGATGACCTGTCAAATCCGAAACGGGCCAAGGGATGCTTGATCAAGCCCGCCAGCGCCACCGCATCACCGGGGGCAAACGCCACCTGCAGCGTGAGACGGGCAAGGCTGCCCTGCGGGCTCGATGTCAGGGGCGCACCACCCGAATCATCGGCCTCGATGCCGTAGCGGCGCAACTCGACGACCACGCGGCGGGCGAGATTGCGGTCAGGTGTCACGAGCGCGACCACCGGTTCGGGAACGGCCTCGTCCGGTTCCAGAGCGCTCCGCATGGCCGCGGCCAGAGCCGCAGCTTCCTCGCGTTCATTGGCCGCCTCGATCAGCGACACTTGGTCGAAAGCCGGCTGCAATAGCTCCGGGTCCGGCAGGAAACCGGGCTGCCCCCAGGCCTCGGTGGCGCCGGCGGGCAGCAGAGCCGCCGAGACCGCAGCACGTCGCACTTTCATGGGCATGCCCAGATCGGCGATTTCGGGGATGTCACGGAGGCTCTGAACGTCCACTCCGCAACTCTCAACAAGACGCAGCAATCCATATTGCGGGTGACTGCGCACGGTGGCGTCGAAAGCCGCTGGTGACTGCGGCCTATCGGTTGCGGCCGCGGCGCGGGCCAATTCGATCCAATGGGTCTCATGCATGGCCTGGTCGAGGCCCGGCAGAACGACCGCGCCCTTCGGCATGCGCGCCACCCTGGCAATCAGCCGCGCGGTCGCGGGCCGTGTTCCGGTGGATCCTGCCACGATCACAGGGCGGTCGGCTTGCTTTTCGGCAAGCGCACGGGCGAACACGTCGAGCATTGCATTGTGATGACGCGCCGGGCTGGACCGCGATATCTCCCGGAGCAAAGCCGGCCAGTAGCTCCGGGCAATGGCCAGAAACTCCCGGGTCAATTGCCACCATTGCTGCAGGTCCTCAGTCATGACGGTATCGAGAGCAGAGAAGTCGCATTCCTCCGTTTCGACCGCCTGAATGAGATCGAACAGGCTGCGCCCCAGCCAGATCGCATCGGCCGGATTTGCAGGAGCTACCAACGGCGCGCCGCCAAGATGATCGAGAACCGCACGCGGGAGCGCCTCTTTCCAGGCAAGCACCAGATCGGCAAGACGCAACATGGCAGCGGTTTGCGGGATCGGCGGATCGAGCGCCAGGGTTTCGGGGTCGGCCGGGTCGAAGAAGCCGGTGTCGTCATCGGTTTCCCCGAGAGGCCTGATCACCGGCAGGATGGCCGAGCCGAGACCAATCCTGTCGGTGAGTTCCGAGCGGAGCACCCTTGCTGCACGCCGCGTGGGCACAAAGACCGTGGCGCGGGCGAGCGACAGCGGTTCGTCCTTTCGAAAGCGGAGGCCGTCGACCAACTCGCCGGAGCAGATCCGGTCGGCCAGAACACGCAGAAACGGCGCACCCGGCGGGATGCTGACCAACCTTGGCGCCGCACGGGTCACGAAACGCGACCGTTGGCGTAATCCGCCATTGCCGCCTCGGCCTCACCAATCGCTTCAGGCGTACCCACGGTCAGCCAGTGCCCGGTCAGCGGCGTGGCAAAGAGCCGGCCTTCGGCAATGGCTGTATCAAAGCAGCGATTGAGCGAGAACCGGCGCTCTGTGCAGGATTCGAGAATGTGAGGGCTCAGGATCAGCGTGCCGGCATAAATCACCGGTTCGCCGCTCCCGGTGAAGCGGGAAAGACGGCGATCCGCATCGACAGTAAAGTCGCCCCGGCCTGTATGTCCGGTAGCCTGGTCGAGTCGCGCTGTCAGCATCAGGATGTCCATGCGGGCGGGATCGAACTTTTCGACCATTCGGGCAAGGTTGCTGCGCCCCGTTGCGGGGTCTTCGCACCAGAACGTATCGGCGTTCATGACCAGAAACGGATCACTGCCCAGAAGCGGCAGGGCCCTTGCAACACCCCCGCCGGAATCCAGCAGCTCGTCGCTTTCATCGGAGATTGTGACATCGGCCAGCGGCCACCGGGAGAGCCAGTCGCGCAAGACCGGCGCGAGATAATGCACGTTGGCAACGATGTTGGTGATGCCGATGTCGTCGAGCGCCTCCAGGCTGTAGGCGATCAGCGGCTTGCCGGCCACTTCGACCAGAGGTTTCGGCACGGTCTCGGTGATGGGCCGCATGCGGGTCCCGAGGCCTGCGGCGAGGATCATGGCGGATTGGATGCGCATTGGCTGGCCCGGGTTATGATTCGGTGCTGACGATACCAACGCGTGTGAACCAACTGCGCAAGGGCTGAAGCACAGGATGCTGCAGCGATCGGGCGACATAACCCTCTATCCGTGGCAGATGCCGCAAATATCCGGGCTTTCCGTCCCTTTGGTCGAGGCGGACGAAAATTCCGAGTATCTTCGATGCGCGCTGCAGGGCCATGATCGCGTAGGCCTCGCGGAACGCGGCCTCATCGAAATCGGCATCAACAGTCCCGCGCTCTTCAACATAGCGAGCCAGAAGCTGCTCTTCGAGTTCAGGCTCGATCGTGACCCGCGCATCCTGACACAGCGATGCCACATCATAGGCCGAAGGGCCAATCATGGCATCCTGGAAATCGATCAGGCCGAGGCGGTCAAGTCCCGTCCGGTCCTCCCGCCATATCAGGTTTGGCGAATGATAGTCCCTGAGAACCAGCGCCTTCTCGGCGGATTGTAGCTGTTCGAACAGCACGGCCCATAACTCGATGTACTCGGCACGATCGCGATCCGGCACAGGCCCACCGGTGCGCCAAGGCAGGTACCAGTCGGTCAGAAGTTCGATCTCGATCTGCATCGCGCGGGAATCGTAAGCCGGCACATGATGTTCCCGGCCATCGACTTGGATGGTTTCGGGCGGGTGTTTTCGGTGCAGCGCCGCCAGACATTCGACCGCCAGTTCATAGCGCTCGGCAATCGGCGCGCCTTGCGAGTCGAGCAGACCGCCAGAGCCCAGATCCTCGATCAGCAAAATGCCGTCCTTGAGATCCTGAGCCGCAATGGCCGGGGCGGAAAACCCTTGCTCGCGGAGCCACATGTCGATGGCGACGAAAGGCACCACATCCTCGGCAAGATGGGCGATGCGGGAATAGGGCAGGCCATCCCGGATCGGCGGACCGTCCGGGCGACGGGGCGCATTCATCAAAATCAATGGATCGCCCGTCGCCGGGCGTATTCTCTCATAGGTCCGCGATGAGGCGTCGCCCTGCAAGAACCGCCGCTCGGCGCTGCCCATCCCGGCCTCGTCGAGAAAAGATCTCAAGGCGAGCGACCGGTTCAAGCGCTCAAGATACTCCGGGCTCGCGCTAATTCTCGCGATCCTTGAGGTGTCCTCGATACCCTCGAGAGAAATCGCGATCACGTCGTTTCCGAACCGTTCGCGCGCACGCTCCGGCCATTCCACCAATGCGACCCCGTCTTCCAAGGCCTCATCAAGGCCCAGTTCGTCGAGTTCGTCCGCACCCGCAAGCCGGTACAGGTCGAAATGCGCCATCTGGAGGCGAAGGTCGTAATTCTGGACCAGGGTGAATGTGGGACTCGGGACCTCCAAATCCGGATCATCGGCGACCGCCCGGATGAGCGCGCGAGCGAGCGTTGATTTTCCCGCACCGAGATCGCCGGAGAGGCAAAGACAATCGCCCGGTTTGAGCGTCAGCGCCAGATCCTCGGCCAGGATCGTGGTGGCGCCGAGATCTGGCAGGGCGATGGACAGGGGCGCGGTCTGCACCTTCGCCTACTCGGCCGCGTCGCGCGCCAGCGGCAGATCGACCGGAAAACGGCACAGGATGGTCGCGCCGTCTCCCTCCGCGCCCTCGATGGAAACGGTGCCCTGATGGAGAGCGACGAAGCTCTGAACAATGGAAAGCCCGAGACCGGCGCCACGGCGGCGACCGCCCGGACCGTGTGTCTCGAAACGGGCAAAGACATCCTTGCGAGCGTTTTCCGGGATGCCGGGGCCCGAATCGGCGACTGAAAAGACGATGGAGTCACCGTCATGCACGCAGGCGAGCCGGACGACGGAGCCGTCCGGCGCAAAGTTGGCCGCATTCATCAAGAGCTTGAAGAGGATTTGCTTGAGGCGCTTTCGATCGCCGACCATCTCGGCAGGCGCTGACGCAAGTTCGATCTCCAGGCGAAGATTGTTCTCCCTGAAGCGGTCAGCAATCTGATCGGCAGCTTCGTCGAACAGGCTGGCGATGTTCACCACATCGGTTTCAAGCCGCATGATGCCGGCGTCGACCGTGGCGAGATCGAGGATGTCGTTGACGATGGTCAGCAGCACGGAGGACGAGGTGGAAATATGGTCGAGATATTCCGCCTGGCGCTCGTTCAGATCGCCGATGCCGGGTGTCTTGAGCAAATCCGTAAAGCCGATGATGTTGGTCAGCGGTGAGCGAAGCTCATAGGAAACGTGCTTGACGAAATCGTTCTTCAGCGCATCGGCCTTGCGCAACGCCTCGTTCTTTTCCGTGAGCATGCGTTCGGCGCCGACGCTGTCGGTCACGTTGACGAAGGCCACCATGGTCTGCCCGTTCGGCAATGGCACGACGGCATAGTCGAGGATCAAGCCGGTGGCGAGTTCGATGCGGCCTTCCCGCGATCGGCGTTCCTCGTTGAACGAGGTTATTTCACGGGCGAAGAGTTTCCATCCGTCCGCTTCGTGATGGGACGGCTCGCAGGCGTTGGCGATATCCCTGATGTGCGTACCGGGCTGAACCTGGTCCTCGTTCAAGCCCCAAAGCGCACGGAAGGACGGGTTGGACAACCGGATACGCCCATCGGGACCAAACACGCCGACACCTTCGGCCAGATGATCGATGGTCTCGCCCTGCACATGCAGCAATGTGTTGTACTTGGCCTCGAGATCCACCTTTTCCGTAAGGTTCTCGAACACCCAGGTCACGCCACCTTGCGGATGCGCATTGGCGAAGACCTTGAGGGTCTGGCCGTCCGGCAAGTGCCACAGATGCGGGGTCGTCTCCACCGAGCGGTAGACCGAGAGCATCTTTTCCTTCCAGTCGCGCCAGGCATGGGGTTCTTCGGGCAGCTTCCCGTCGGCGCGAAGGCGCTCGAGAAACTCGCCATTGTCGGGGCGGCGGGACAGAAACGGAGCATCGAGCTCCCAAAGCTGCTGGAAAGCCTGATTGTGAAACTGGAGCCGCTGATCGCGATCGAAAATGGCCACCGGCGTGGCCAGATGATCCAGCGTCTCCGCATGGCTTTGAATGGTGCGGCGCAATTCCTCGCGCAGATCTTCCTCGACGGATACGTCGAGGGCCAGACCTGCATTGCCTGCTTGCGTCTTCACGTCAGCCACCTCCAGAAAGCGGCGATGACCCTTGATCACCGTTGAAACCCGATCAAGAAACGGCCGCTCCGGCGTGACGGTGGCGCGGATCTTCTCCCGCGCAGCTGTGCCAAGCAATTCCATCCGCCGGTCGAGCGCATCGTTTCTGTCCTCGCCCTCGACGGCACGGACATAGGCATTGTTGACCCAGAGTAGGCGGTTGTCAGGCCCCCGGAGCCAGGCCGGCATCTCGATCACGTCGAGCAGGGTCTGGAACGTATCCACGGAAGTGGCCAAGCGGTCGCGCTCTGTCTTGAGTTCGGCAAGTTCGGCGCGGACATTGGAAAGGGCTACGAAACGGACGAAGGCCCGGCCACCCGACACCCGGCCTTGGGCTTCAAGGACGTGTCCGCGAACGGTTTCGACGATCAGGTCGAACCGTTCGGCCTGGGCCCGCAGGCAATCGATTGCCTTGTCGAGGCTTGCTGCCGACCGCGGATCCAGCCAGCGCCCGAATGCCAGAAAATCCTTTGGATCCTGAGGCGCACCGGTTTCCGGCGAGAGATTGCCGAGGATTTCGGCGGGAACGCCGACACCGTCCCAGACCACGATCTGCCGGTCGCGGTCGACAATCAGGGACTGATAGCGGGAAAGCCGGGCATGCGAATCGGCGAGCGCGCCGCGCAGCGAGGTGTTTTCGGCATCGATCTTGGCGCGTTCGCGGATGAGCCAGATGGCCGATATCATGGCAGCCGAAATGGCGCCGATCACCATCGCGAAATTGACCACTTCAAGCGAGGAGATCTCGAACCCGCCGGCACTCTGCGCAAGAGCTGCGGAAACCGGAAGACCGGTTGCGCCTGCAAAAAGCGCAGTGCCCGCGAGAAGCCGTGCGCCAATGCGCCCGAAGCAGCCCTTCAGCCCGCGCCCGGAACTGCTGTCCCGATCCTCTGATCCGTCTTTTGAATCCGCCATTTCCGGCATGTCTCAGTCCCCTCGCCGCCTGTTTGACAAGACATCGCCGATCCGTTTCCGCGCCGCCGAACGCTGAAATCGAATCATCGTCTCAAAACATACAGGCTTCGCGAATCACGGTGAAGAGGACGGAGCGCAAAAAGAAGCCGCGCCATTTTTGTCAAGGGCGCGGCATCAATATCTTGTGGGTACAGAGGAAAAAATCAGTACCTGTAGTGTTCCGGCTTGAACGGACCTTCGACGGTCACACCGATGTAATCGGCCTGCTCAGGCTGCAAGTCGGTCAGTTTCGCACCGATCTTGTCGAGATGAAGCCGTGCGACCTTCTCATCAAGATGCTTGGGCAGCACATAGACCTTGTTTTCGTACTGTTCGCCCCTGGTCCAGAGTTCGATCTGCGCCAGGACCTGGTTGGTGAAGGACGCCGACATGACGAAGCTCGGATGACCGGTGGCATTGCCGAGATTGAGAAGCCGGCCCTGGCTCAACAGGATCATCCGGCTGCCCGAAGGCATCTCGATCATGTCGACCTGATCCTTGATGTTGGTCCATTTGTGGTTCTTCAGCGCCGCAACCTGGATCTCGTTGTCGAAATGGCCGATGTTGCCGACAATCGCCATATCCTTCATCTCGCGCATGTGCTCGATGCGGATGACGTCCTTGTTGCCGGTGGTGGTGATGAAGATGTCGGCGGTCGGGGCGACATCCTCGAGGGTTACGACCTCGAAACCGTCCATCGCCGCCTGCAATGCGCAGATCGGGTCGATTTCGGTGACCTTGACGCGAGCGCCGGCGCCACGCAGCGAGGCTGCCGAGCCCTTGCCCACATCGCCGTAGCCGCAGACCACGGCGACCTTGCCGGCCATCATGGTGTCGGTGGCGCGGCGGATGCCGTCCACAAGACTTTCCTTGCAGCCATACTTGTTGTCGAATTTCGACTTGGTGACGGAATCATTGACGTTGATCGCCGGGAAGGGAAGCTGGCCCTTCTTGTGAAGTTCGTAGAGACGGTGAACGCCGGTGGTGGTCTCCTCGGAGACACCCTTGATCTGGTCACGGATCTTGGTGAACCAGCCCGGGGAGGCCTGCATGCGCTTCTTGATCTGCGCCTTGATCACTTCTTCCTCTTCCGAAGCAGGAACCGGGATGATGTCCTCGCCGGCCTCGGCGCGCGCGCCCAAGAGCACATAGAGCGTCGCATCGCCGCCATCATCGAGGATCAGGTTCGGCCCGTCGGCAAACTGGAAGGACTTGTCGAGATAGTCCCAGTGCTCTTCGAGGCTCTGTCCCTTGACAGCGAAAACCGGCACGCCACTCTTTGCGATGGCGGCAGCGGCATGGTCCTGGGTGGAGAAGATGTTGCAGGACGCCCAGCGCACTTCAGCACCGAGCGCAGTCAGCGTCTCAATCAGAACCGCCGTCTGGATGGTCATGTGCAGCGAGCCGACAATGCGCGAGCCCTTGAGTGGCTTGCTGGCGCCGTATTCCTCGCGCAGCGACATCAGTCCGGGCATTTCTGTTTCAGCGATGTCGAGCTCCTTGCGGCCGTAGTCGGCCAGCGCGATATCGGCGACGACATAATCATTCGTAGCGGTCATGTTCATTATCCCACGGGTTTACCGGCCCGTCGGGCGCGGTGTGATTGCGTGGGCGCTGCCATAGCAGGAAACAACCAAGGTGGCAATACGATATAAAGATGTCTTTATGTGCGTTCTGTCAGCATTCTTCGCCGAACCGTTCGGCAACGAGCGTCTCCAGCGCATCAAGCACTTGCGACGCCTCTTCGCCCTCTGCCGCGACCACGATCGAGCACCCCGGACTGGCCGCAAGCATCATCAGCCCCATTATCGAGGTTCCACCGACGGTCCAACCTTCGCGGGTTACCGAGACGGTCGCATCGAAGCTCTCCACTGTCTGGACGAACCGTGCGGATGCCCGCGCATGCAAACCCCGTTTGTTGACGATCTTGAAAGTCCGGGAGTTCACGGGATTGCCGGTATTCATTTTCCGGCGAGCAGGCGGCTGGCGACATTGATGTATTTTCGGCCGGCATCCTGCGCTTGAGCCAGGGCGCTCTCGATGTCGCTCGTTCCGCGCACGCCGGCAAGCTTGATAAGCATCGGCAGATTGACTCCGGCAATGACCTCGATGTGACCCGAATCCATGACAGAAATCGACAGGTTCGACGGCGTGCCGCCAAACATGTCAGTCAAAATGATCACACCTTGGCCGCTTTCCACCCGCGATACCGCGCCGACGATGTCCATGCGGCGCTGGTCCATATCGTCTTCCGGTCCGATACACACAGTCTCAAGTGCCGTTTGCGGCCCAACCACATGCTCAAGGGCATGCCGGAACTCTTCAGCGAGCTTGCCGTGAGTGACAAGCACCAATCCGATCATATTGCCTCCAACAGCATGTGTTGCGCCCACCCCTGAGCCAACCCATGCGGATCTCTTCGCACCTGCGAATAACACGAAATTTCATCTTGGACAGAAGAGATGGAAGTTCAAGCCAAAAAACACCCGCGTGCCTGCAATTGCATCACACCGAAGCGTCACATGACGGAAAAACAGTCAGGTCGAAGGGCGCGGAGGGCCGACAAGGGGTCAACTGCGCCATCGTGCCACATTCGTTGAAGTGGCAATACTACGCCCCTGCACGGGAAGGTTTCACCGCTTTCGGGCAGGCGACTGTCCGCCGAAGCCGGTGCCGGAGCAACCACAAGATGGACGACACCGCGCCGAACACGGCGATAAGTTGCAATGCCTGAGCCGCGAAGTTCGATCATGCCTCGGATCGGTTCCGGGCAGGACGCGATGCAACGGCCTGCCCGGACCTCAAGACACGTTCGGTCATCGGCGATCAGCGCCGCATTCCACCCGAGCGATCGAGCGCTTGACAGACAGGTGAAAGCCATGGCGCTCTTGCCTGCGCCCGAAGATCCGACAAACAGGATTCCGGTCTCGCCAACAATGATTGCGGTGGCGTGTTCGGTCGCACCCCGGGCGCCCTGCAGACCGGTCACGACCGTTCCGCCGGAAGTTCGATGATGAACCTGGCGCCGGCCCATTTGCCGTCTTCCTTTGTTTCGATGTTCTGCGCCGTCAGCTTTCCACCGTGCGCCTCGATAATCTGACGACTGATGGAGAGGCCCAGGCCGGAATTCTGTCCGAAGTCCTCGCCATCCGGACGGTCGGTGTAGAACCGCTCGAACACCCGCTCTATGACCTCGGCGCGGATCCCGGGTCCGTTGTCCTCGACGAGAACCCGGACGGAACCACGGACGCGCGACAGCCGCACGGTTATGCGACCGCCCTTTTCGGGAACGAAGGAGCGTGCGTTCTCGATCAGGTTGGTGAGCACCTGCCCCAGTCTCAGATCGTGGCCCACCACAATGAAACTCGATTTGGCTGATCCGCGATCATCGACATGCAGGTCAATGGCGACCTCCTTGCCTCCCGCCCGGACCTGACGGGCAATGTCGACGAGTTCGCTTAGAAGTTTGCGCATGTCGACAGTGGACCCATCCTGCCGCGCCAGTTCGGCGTCGAGACGGGAGGCGTCGGAAATGTCGCTGATCAGCCGGTCCATGCGCCGTACGTCGTGTTGGATCACCTCAAGAAGCCGCTTGCGGGACGCCTCGTTGCGGGCGAGCGGCAGCGTTTCCACCGCGCTGCGCAGCGATGTCAGCGGGTTCTTGAGTTCATGGCTGACATCGGCGGCAAAGCTCTCGATCGCGGCAATCCGGTCATAAAGCGCGTTGGTCATGTCGCGCAGCGCCACCGAAAGATTGCCGATTTCATCCTGCCGGTCGGAGAAATCCGGGATCTCCTCACGCGCCTTGACGCCACGGCGGACCCGAACGGCCGCCGCCGAAAGCCGCCTGAGCGGCGTCGCAATGGTGCTGGCCAGCAGCAGCGACAGCACGATCGTCACCATGGCCGCCACGCCGAAGACCCGAAAGATCGCGAGCCTTTCTGCATGAACGATCTTGTCGATATCGCCCGCTTGGGTCGACAACAGCAATACGCCCAGAACGGCCCTGAAACGCTGGACCGGAACAGCAACCGAAACGATAAGCTCGCCCGCGGTCGTGACGCGAACGACGGCCCCCCGGCCTCCGGCCAGCGCGTTCATGACTTCGGGATAGATAGATCCGTCGGCGCCCGGTGGCTCGCGGTACAATGGCAGGTCCGAGCGCTGGAACATGCGGTTGAACCAACCCCCAACAATCTCCCTGATGCCGCGATCGGAGGCGTCGTTGGAGGGGAGATCGTAGCGCAGCACCTGGCCGCTCGAATAAAGATAGCGCGAATCCAGGATCAGGCTGGCGTCGTCATCATAGATCCGGGCCCGCGTCCGGGTCGGCGAAATCAGGCGTCTCAGAACGGGAGCCACCCGCTCCGGATTGATCGGAAACTCCAGGTTCTCGTTCGAATTGGTCGGCGAAATGGTTTGCCCGGCCTGAAGCTCCAGCAGCTTTTCCGGATCAATGGTGATCGAATTCGTTTCCACCGTTGCCGATGCGGCAACCGCGCCTGCGATAATCTCACCCTGGGTGAGAAGGCTTTCGACCCGTGCGTCGATCAATCCCTCGCGGAATTGATTGAGATAAAGAATGCCGGAAACCAGAACGATGAGGGCGGCGAGATTGAGAAACAGGATCCTCCGGGTCAGGCTGGAGAAGATCAGGTGGCCGAACAGCCGGCGCACGAGCGTGACCGGATGTATCCAGTTCTTCTCCCGACCGCGTGCGGCTGAAACATCCGCCTCGCCGCGCTCCTTTTTGTCCGTTTCAATTGCCATGTCACTCTTGCCGCATGCGGCGGGATGTCAGCGTACTGGCCGGATCACGCAGCTTCGCGAAAACGGTAGCCGACGCCATAGAGCGTTTCGATCATATCGAAGTCGTCGTCGACCATCTTGAATTTCTTGCGCAGCCTCTTGATGTGGCTGTCGATCGTGCGGTCGTCCACATAGACCTGTTCGTCGTAGGCTGCGTCCATCAGCGCATCGCGGCTCTTGACCACGCCGGGGCGCTGGGCGAGCGATTGCAGGATCAGGAACTCGGTCACAGTAAGGGTCACCGGCTCGTTTTTCCAGGTGCAGGTGTGGCGCTCCTGATCCATGACCAGGTTGCCCCGCTCCAAGGACTTGGTTGGCGCTGCCGCGGCGCGGCCAGGATTCGCGGCCGCCGCCTCCCTGCTTGCCGCACGGCGCATCACAGCCTTGACCCGCTCCACCAGAAGCCGCTGCGAAAACGGTTTGGTGATGAAATCGTCGGCGCCCATCTTCAGGCCGAAAAGCTCGTCGATTTCCTCATCCTTTGATGTCAGGAAGATCACCGGTACGTCGGATTTCTGACGCAGCCGGCGCAACAGCTCCATTCCGTCCATGCGCGGCATCTTGATATCGAAGACGGCGAGTTGTGGCGGCCGGGCCAGCAGCCCGTCCAGCGCCGAGGCGCCGTCGGTGTAGGTTTCAACACGATACCCTTCGGCTTCGAGCGCGATCGAAACAGAGGTAAGGATGTTGCGGTCGTCGTCGACGAGCGCGATTGTCTGCATGGTGGTCGTCTCCGTCATGGTCTAGCAACCTCTGGGAAGTGCCCCGCTTCGAGCCGGGCAAGGACCACCTGTCTGATCCCGCCGACTCCCGTGCCCACGTCCATGAGGATAAAGTGAGAACAAAATGTGGCACAGATCGAGATCCATGTCATGGCATGATTGGATGCCGGAAGGTCCCTTGGCCGCAATTGAAACGATTAAACCGGGGCCGAATTTTTTTAAATCGATTAATTCTTTGTTTTCATTAAGTATTCTGCCCTTCGATTGTTGTTTTTTAAAAACAGCCTCTCTATGTTCCGCTGAGTTTGAAGATCCCCCGCGCCCGAAAGAAAAAGGAATCCGACATGAGTAAGGATTTGGGAATGCGTAATTCATCCGCCGATCTCGGCCCTGGCGGCATCGAGACGAGCGGCGTGGTGCGCTACAATCTTGGCGAGGCGGAGCTCATCGAGCTGGCTGTCGCGCGGGGCGAGGCGAGCCTTACGGCCCATGGCGCACTCCGGGCGCTCACAGGACAACACACCGGGCGTTCGGCCAAGGACAAGTTCGTTGTCCGTGACGCCACCACCGACGACAAGATCTGGTGGGACAACAACAAGCCCATCGAGCCGGAAGCCTTTGACAGGCTTTATGCCGACATGGTTGCGCATCTCAGCGACCGGGATCTGTTCGTGCAGGATCTGGTCGGCGGCGCCGACGAAACGCATGCGCTGAACTCGCGCATCGTCACCGAATATGCGTGGCACGCACTGTTCATCCGCAATCTTCTCATCCGGCCGGAGAGAGCGGATCTGGAGAGCTTTCTGCCTGAACTGACCATCATCAACCTTCCCTCGTTCCGGGCCGATCCGGAACGTCACGGATGCCGAAGCGAGACCGTGATTGCGGTCAACCTGACAAAGGGGCTCGTGCTGATCGGCGGAACCTCCTACGCCGGCGAAATGAAAAAATCGGTATTCACCGTGCTCAACTACCTGCTGCCGGCGAAGAATGTCATGCCGATGCACTGCTCGGCCAATCTCGGTCCGAAAGGCGACACGGCGGTTTTCTTTGGTCTATCAGGCACCGGAAAGACCACGTTGTCGGCCGATCCGGCCCGGACGCTGATCGGTGACGACGAACATGGCTGGGGCGAGGACGGCGTGTTCAATTTCGAGGGCGGCTGCTACGCCAAGACAATACGCCTCTCGCGTGAAGCGGAACCGGAGATTTTCGGAACAACGGAACGTTTCGGGACCGTTTTGGAAAATGTGGTGCTGGACGAGAACCGGATCCCGGATTTCGACGACGCCTCCCTCACGGAGAACACGCGCTGCGCCTATCCGCTGCATTTCATACCGAACGCCAGCAGCACCGGCCGGGGCGGCCACCCGCACAACATCATCATGCTGACCGCCGATGCCTTCGGTGTGATGCCGCCGATCGCCAGGCTCAGCCCGGAACAGGCCATGTATCACTTCCTTTCGGGCTATACGGCCAAGGTCGCGGGCACCGAGAAGGGCGTGACCGAGCCGGAGGCGACGTTCTCGACCTGCTTCGGAGCGCCTTTCATGCCGCGCCATCCATCCGAATACGGCGCGCTTTTACGCCGGCTCATCAATGATCACGACGTCAATTGCTGGCTGGTCAACACCGGTTGGACAGGCGGCGCCTATGGCGAAGGCCGGCGCATGCCGATCAAGGCCACGCGCACGCTGCTGACCGCTGCGCTCGACGGATCGCTGGAAAGCGCCGAGTATCGGACCGACCCCAATTTCGGGTTCGCGGTGCCGACGGCCGTTACCGATGTCGAAACGAGCATTCTCGATCCACGATCGACCTGGGCCGACAAGGCGGCCTATGACGAAGCAGCCAGCCGGCTGGTGGGCATGTTCATCGACAATTTCGAGAAGTTCGAAGAACATGTCGACGGATCCGTGCTCAGCGCAGCACCGGCCATAAGGGCCGCGGCCGAATAACAGACGGCGGGGGCGTCAACGCTTCCCTTCCTGTCCAGCGGCGACGCGCGCCGCCGGGAGATTTTGCCCGGTGTCATTGACCCGACGGTTCTGCTCGCGCATTTTCTGCCGGAGCGTATCCGCTGCAGGGACTTCGTTTCATGGCAACAGCCCAAAGCATTGCATTTTCGCCGCCGCGCCGAAGCGACGCAGATATGCTGGACGCGGCGCAAGCCTTTTACGACCGGATGCGGACGCGCCGGACCGTGCGCGACTTTTCATCCGATCCGGTCGATCCGGAGCTGATTCGACTGGCCGTCCGTACCGCGGGTACGGCGCCTTCGGGCGCCAACCAGCAGCCCTGGAGCTTCGTCGCCATCGGCGACCCGGAGACGAAACGCGCAATCAGGATCGCCGCGGAGGAAGAGGAACGGCGCTTTTATGACGAGCGGGCCGGCGAGGAATGGCTCGACGCGCTGGCTCCGCTCGGTACCGACGCCGAGAAGCCGTTTCTCGAGGCAGCGCCATGGCTGATCGCCGTTTTCGCGCAACGCTGGAGCCTGAACGGTGAGGGCGACCGGGTAAAGCACTACTACGTCCCAGAATCGGTCTCCATCGCCATCGGACTGCTGATCGCGAGCCTTCATTCGGCTGGTCTGGCGACGCTGACCCACACCCCTTCGCCGATGGGATTTCTCAACCGGATCTGCGGACGGCCGGACAATGAAAAGCCGCTTGTCCTGCTGGTTGTCGGGCATCCGGCCGAGGGATCACGGGTCCCCGCAATCAACCGAAAGAACGAAGACGAGATCCTGTTCTGGAAGATCGCAGAATGAGCAGTGACCCCCTCTACGCCGCGCGCGGCATCGTGATTGCCGGCTGGGAGCTGACCGAGAGCTTCATCCGTGCGTCGGGACCCGGCGGCCAGAACGTCAACAAGGTTGCGACCGCGGTGCAACTGAGTTTCGACATCGCAAACTCGCCATCGCTGACGGACCGGGTGAAAGCCAACGCCATCCGGCTTGGCGGCAGCCGGGTGTCGAAGGAGGGCGTCTTGATCCTTGAGGCCAACCGGTTCCGGACCCAGGAACGCAATCGCGCGGATGCGCGGGCGCGGCTGACCGAACTCATAGACAAGGCTTCCGCGCCGCCGCCGCCGCCGCGCCGCAAGACCAGGCCGACGCGAGGATCGGTGGAGCGCCGGCTCGCGGCCAAGACCGGGCGCGGCCAGATCAAGAAGACCCGAGGCAAGGTTCGCGACGAGTAGAACGGGCCGCTGACGGTCACGGAAAATCAGAACCGGAGAACCGCATGACAGACAGGGCGACAATGCGCGGCATGGTCCTCACCGGACATGGCGGGCTTGAGAAGCTGGAATGGCGGGAGGATCTTGCGGTCCCGGAGCCCGGCGCCGGAGAGGTGCTGATCAAGGTCGGGGCGGCGGCAGTCAACAACACCGATATCAACACCCGGACCGGGTGGTATTCGAAAGCCGTTCGCGGCGATACCGCCTCAGCGGCAACGCAGGGCGATGACGGCTCGCAAACCGGAGCCGAAGGGAGCTGGTCAGGCGAAGCATTGGCGTTTCCGCTGATCCAGGGTGCGGATTGCTGCGGGCGGATCGTGACCGTTGGAGCAGGCGTCGACGCCGCGCGAATTGGCGAACGGGTGCTGGTGCGAACCATGCAATCGCGCGCGAAGCCGGATGGCAGTGTCGTGACATTCACATTCGGCTCCGAATGCAACGGAGGCTTTGCGGAATACGCGGTAGCGGCCTCCGGCGATGCGCTCAAGGTGTCTTCCGACCTTACCGACATCGAGCTGGCAGGCTTTCCCTGCGCGTTCTCGACCGCCGAAGCGATGATCCAGCGATGCGGTCTCGGTTCGGAAAACGTGCTGATCACCGGCGCCTCGGGCGGTGTCGGATCGGCCGCGATCCAGCTTGCCAAACGTCGCGGCGCGCATGTCACCGCCGTAACCACCGCCGCAAAGGCCGAAGCGTTGCGGGAGCTTGGCGCCGACGAAACAATTGATCGCGACGCCGTCATTCCGACAACGGCGTTCGACGTGATTCTTGATCTTGTCGGCGGCCCGCAGTTTCCGGGTTTGATCGAAGGGCTGCGCGACCGGGGCCGCTATGTCACTTCCGGGGCAATCGCGGGCCCCATCGTCGAACTCGACCTGCGTACGCTTTACCTGCGAGACCTGACATTGCTCGGCAGTACCTATCAGCCGGCTTCCGTCTTTGAGGACCTCATCGGCTACATTGAAGCGGATGAGCTGCAACCGGTCATGGCAGCCGTCTACCCGCTCTCGGAGCTGCGAAGCGCGCAGGACGCCTTTCTGCGCAAATCGCACATCGGCAAGATCGGAATCCGTGTTTCGGAATGATCCCGCGCCGCGCCGCCCGAGCAAAGTGCAAGTCTGCCCAAGAGCACTTCAGCGAAAGCTATGTCTTGGCACGGCGAAACCGGCGTGCTTATGTTCATCTCCATTCACTCAGGGAGACGAAGACCTATGGGCATTTTCGATTTCATCAAATCGGCGGGCAAGAAACTCGGAATTGGCGGCGACGATGACGCGCCCGAAGCCGATGCGGTCAAAAAGGAACTCGATTCGCACGGTCTCGGCACCGAAAAGGTCGATGTGAAAGTGGAGGGCGACAAAGTCGTGCTCAAGGGCGTGGTCGAGGATCAATCGATCTTCGAAAAGGCGATTGTCGCGGTCGGCAACACGCTCGGTATTTCGAAGGTGGAAGCCTCGGAGCTCAAGGTGGTTGTGCCCGATTCCGGGCTCAAGCTCGGAGATGCCGACATGACCGCGCTGGTGGCGGCATCGACCCCCGCCAAGGAGCCGAAATTCCATACCGTGGAGAAGGGCGACAACCTCTGGAAGATCGCCGAGGCCGCATATGGCAAGGGCAAGGGCCCCAAATATACGGTGATCTTCGAAGCCAATACGCCGATGCTGTCGCATCCCGACAAGATCTATCCCGGGCAGGTCCTGCGCATCCCCGATCTCGAAACCGCCTGATCGTCCGGGCCTGCACCAGAAGGAGCCCTGATGCTGGTCCTGCCGAAGGGATTGCGCCACATTCCCGGTTACCTCGACCGGGAGCAGCAGGCCTCACTGCTTGCCGACATCCGGGCGGTGGTGCAGCAGGCGCCGCTCTACCGCCCGGAAATGCCCAGGAGCGGAAAGCCGCTCAGCGTCCGGATGACAAATTGCGGCGAGCTGGGCTGGGTCGCCGACAAGGCCGGGTACCGCTACCAGGAAAAACATCCGGTCACGGATACGCAGTGGCCGGCCATCCCTCAGAAACTGATCGACCTGTGGACGGACCTGACCGGGGAAAACCGTACGCCCCAGGCCTGTCTGGTAAATTTCTATGATGAGACAGCACGGATGGGCCTGCATCAGGATCGCGACGAACGCGATTTCTCCTCTCCCGTTCTCTCTGTTTCCCTCGGTGACGCCTGCCTGTTTCGCTTTGGCGGCACCGAGAGGCGGCAGCCCACACGGTCGTTCCGGCTTGAGAGTGGAGACATCGTGATACTTGGCGGAGAAAGCCGACTGGTATTTCACGGGGTCGACAGGATCTATCCGGCCACCTCGACCCTTCTCAGGGATGGCGGCCGGATCAACCTGACATTGCGCCGCGTCGATCCGTAAATCGAACGATCACTGTTTCATGTGTTTGGCGCCTGGGCCGACGCAGGCAAAAACGCAGCGTTCGGTTACAGCGATTTCTGACTGCCCAAGCCGAAGACCGGCCTTACCAACAAAATGCACGGAAACGCGAGCGGAATACCGGTGATGATGTCGACAAGATCGTGGTTGGCATTGACCACGGCGCCCTGCGTCTAAATCGAGGCTTCAGAGTTTTCTGAGCGCCACCTGCTCGATAAGATGGTTGGGCGACTTGCGCAGGATCAGGTCCGCACGCGGGCGGGTCGGCAGGATGTTCTGCCTCAGATTCTTCAGGTTGATGTTTTCCCAAAGGCTCTCGGCGATGGCCAGCGCCGCATCCTCGTTGATCGTCGCGTAGCGATGGAAAAAGGACTCCGGATTGCGGAACGCGGTCTGCCGCAGATTCATGAAGCGATCGACATACCATTTGTGAATATCGGCTTCCTCGGCGTCGATATAGATCGAGAAATCAAAGAAATCCGACACGAAGGGAACGATCTTTCCGTCTTCGGGCAGGTCCCGTACCTGAAGTACGTTGATGCCTTCGAAGATCAGGATATCCGGGCGGTCGATCACCGTGTATTCGCCGGGCAGCACGTCATAGGTGAGGTGGGAATAGGCGGGCGCACGCACATTGTGCTGCCCTGCCTTGATGTCCGAGAGGAACCTCAGCACCGCCGCCACGTCGTAGCTTTCCGGAAAACCCTTGCGGTCCATCAGGTTTTCGCGTCTCAACACCTCGTTGGGGTAGAGAAATCCGTCCGTTGTGACCAGATCGACCTTCGGGCTCGACGGCCAGCGCGCCAGAAGATGCGCCAGCACGCGCGCGGTGGTGGACTTGCCCACGGCGACCGATCCGGCAATGCCGATGATGAACGGTGTCTTGACCACATCCGAGAGATTGAGAAAGCGCTTGCGCTGCTCGAAGAGCAGTTGCGACGATTCCACGTGTGCGGACAAAAGCCGCGACAGGGACAGGTAGATCCGCCGGACCTCCTCAAGGTCGACCGGGTCGTTGAGCGAGCGCAGCGTGCGGACCTCGTCGGCGGTCAGCGTCAGCGGCGTATCGGCCCGGAACTCGGCCCATTTCTCGGCCGAGAAGAAGCGGTAGGGCGAAAAGTCGTCACCGGAAAAATGATCGAGGGCACGAGGCTGAATATCGGTCTGATCCATGTCTACTCCGCCGAACGCCCGGCTTTCTCGGCCAGACCCGATTGCGCTGTCCGGCGTTCAAGTTCTGCCATGACCTGATCGAGCGGAATATCCGCGATTTTTAGCACTACAAGCAGATGGTACAGCAAATCCGCGGTTTCATTCACCAGTTCGGCCCGGCCCTGCGAGGTGGCGGCAATCACGGTCTCCACGGCTTCCTCGCCCAGTTTCTTGGCGGCCTTGGGCATGCCGGCGGCAGCAAGCTTTGCCGTCCAGGACTGGTCCGGATCTGCGGCTGCGCGGGCAGCGACGATGGTCTCAAGATCGACGAGGGTGAACGTTGTCATCGCGGTGTCTTTTCCTCAATTGAGGCGGTTGCGTCCGGTCAATCCAGCCGCATGTCCAGCCCGGCAGCGGCCATGTGCCGCTTCGCCTCGCCAATCGTATAGGTTCCGAAATGGAAAATCGAGGCGGCGAGAACCGCGGTGGCATGACCGTCGCGTATGCCTTCCACCAAATGATCAAGCGTGCCCACACCGCCCGAGGCAATGACCGGCACCCGTACGGCATCCGCGATGGTACGGGTCAAGCCGATGTCGAAACCGGATTTGGTGCCGTCGCGGTCCATCGAGGTCAGCAGCAGCTCGCCCGCGCCGAGGTCCACCATTCTTTGAGCAAACTCGACCGCATCGATGCCGGTCGGCGTGCGCCCGCCATGGGTGAAGATTTCCCAGCGGTCGGCTTCTGCCGGCCCGGAGACCTTCTTGGCGTCCACGGAGACGACGATGCACTGGTTGCCGAACTTGTCCGCCGCTTCGGCAACAAATTCCGGATTTTTCACGGCAGCGGTGTTGATCGAGACCTTGTCGGCGCCTGCCAGCAGCAGCTTACGGATATCGGCAACCGAGCGCACGCCGCCGCCGACGGTCAAAGGCATAAAGCAATGTTCGGCGGTCTGCGCCACGACATCGAAGATCGTGTCGCGATTGTCGGATGAAGCGGTAATATCGAGAAAGCAAAGCTCGTCCGCGCCAGCGGCATCATAGGCCCGTGCCGCCTCGACCGGGTCGCCGGCATCGATCAGATCGACGAAATTGACGCCCTTGACGACGCGGCCGTCCTTGACGTCAAGACAGGGGATGACACGGGATTTAAGGGTCATGACCGGTCCTGTTCCTCAAATGCCGACGGATCGATGGTCAAGGTACCGTTGAGCACTGCCAGCGCCTCGGCCGGATCGATGCGCCCATCATAAAGAGCACGGCCGGAGATGGCGCCTTCCAGCCGGGCCGCATCGGGCATCTTCATGCGCACGATATCGGCGATGGAAGCGAGCCCGCCCGAGGCGATCACCGGGATCGAAACGGCTTCAGCGAGTTCGATCGTCGAGTCCCAGTTGATCCCGGTGAGCACGCCGTCGCGGTCGATGTCGGTGTAGATAATGGCGGCGACGCCGGCGCCCTCGAAGCGCTTCGCCAGCTCGACCACACCGAGCTCGGAGGCCTCGGCCCAGCCCTCGACCGCAACCTTGCCGCCCTTGGCGTCAATGCCCACGGCGATTCGCCCGGGAAATCTTTGACAGGCCTCGCGAACCAGATCGGGATCGCGAACCGCGACGGTGCCGAGAATGACGCGTGCCAGGCCCTTGTCGAGCCAGTTTTCGATATGCTCAAGGCTCCGAATGCCGCCGCCGAGCTGAACCGGATTCTTCGTGGCCTTGAGAATGGCTTCCACCGCCGCGCCATTGACCGACTGGCCCTCGAATGCCCCGTTGAGATCGACCACATGCAGCCATTCGAAGCCCTGCTCCTCGAAGGCGCGGGCCTGGGCAGCGGGATCCTCGTTGTACACGGTGGCGCTGTCCATCTCGCCGAGCTTGAGACGAACGCACTGTCCATCCTTGAGGTCGATTGCGGGAAACAGGATCATGTCATGGCTTCCATTTGAGGAAATTCGCGATCAGGGCCAGGCCGAGCGTCTGGCTCTTTTCCGGGTGAAACTGGGTTCCGGCCTTGTTTTCATGGGCAACCGCGGCGGTGACCGGCCCGCCGTAATCGCAGGTGGCAAGCACATCGCCGGGTTCGTTAGCCGCCAAATGATAGGAGTGCACGAAGTAGGCATGCAATCCGTCCGGGCCGGTTTCGATGCCGTCGAAAAGCGGATGATCCTGCTTCAGATCCAGCGTGTTCCAGCCGATCTGCGGGATTTTCAAAGCCGGATTCGACGGTGTGATTTCAACGACGTCGCCCTTGATCCAGCCGAATCCTTTGGTGGCGGTCTTTTCCAGACCCCGGCTCGACATCAACTGCATGCCGACGCAGATTCCCAGAAAAGGCCGCGCCTTGTCCTCGACCACATGGCGGAGCGCATCGTTCATGCCGTCGAGCGCATCGAGGCCCGCCCGACAATCGGCATAGGCGCCAACGCCCGGCAGAACGATGCGGTCGGCAACAGCGACATGGTCGGCCTGTGCACTCAGAATGATCTCGGCCGAAACCTCCGCCTCGCGCGCCGCCCGCTCGAACGCCTTGACCGCCGAGCGCAGATTGCCCGAGCCATAGTCAACCACCACCACACGCATCGACGTCAGCTCCTTTCAACCGGCACCAGGCCGATTGCATCCGTATCATTTCTGACGACACCGGGTCGCATCGCAGCCTGACGCGCTGCCGGGACGGGTTTCGATGCAGCCGCCGGACCATCGGTACCAATCCTGCGGGCATGGATCTCGAAGGCCGTATCAGCATCATCGGCCTCGACGAGATCGACCAGTCTCCATCCGCGGCGGGTCAAAGCCGCCCCGCGCCAGTTGCGCCCCTCGAGCGCTGTCACCAGCGAAATTGCAAATCCCAGCGCCAGCCCGGGCCAGAACCATGCCGCATCCGCCATCATCATCGTCGAGGCGACATAGAGCACAAAGGCGATCACGGCTTCGAACCAAAGCCGGTTGAACAAGAGCCAGATCACCGGAAATGCAAAGGCCAGCACCGCAAACTTGTCGGCAACGAGCTTCGATCGCTCGTCAGGGACCGAAGCGCCGGGTCCGGCAAAGACAAGGTAACTGCTCATTGCGGATCTCCGTATGTCCGGTTTCGGGGACCTGGACCGAAGTTCGGGCTCAGGCCAAGGAGCCCTTGGTTGACGGAATCCGGTCCTTCTGGCGCGGATCCACCTCACAGGCGCTGCGCAGAACCCGCGCCACCGCCTTGAAACAGGTTTCTGCAACATGATGGTTGTTGGCGCCATAGAGATTGGCGACATGCAGTGTAATGCCGCCGTGCTGGGCCAGCGCCTGGAAAAATTCGCGCACCAGCTCCGTGTCGAAAGTCCCGATCTTCGGGGCGCTGAAGGTTACATCCCAAACAAGAAACGGCCGTCCCGATATGTCTATGGCGGCGCGGGTGAGGGTTTCATCCATCGCCAGATCCAGCGAGGCATAGCGATTTATGCCTTTGCGATCGCCAAGCGCCTTCGCCAGCGCCTGGCCGATGGCGATGCCGGTGTCTTCGACCGTGTGGTGGTCGTCGATATGCAGATCGCCTTTAGCCTTGATGTCGAGATCGATCAGCGAATGGCGCGACAGCTGCTCGAGCATGTGATCGAAAAAGCCCACTCCGGTCGAAATCGATCCGGTTCCGGTTCCGTCAACCGAAAGGCTGACCGAGATGTCGGTTTCATTGGTCTTGCGGGCAATTGAAGCGGCGCGCGCGCTCTCGGTGCTGGCCATCTGGCGTCTCCGGGCATTGTGGTCGCCGCTCAATACCAGCCCGTGCTGCAAATATCCAGAACGTGCTGCGGCTGTCGTCAAGCGCTCTGACGCTGTTTGCAATCGCCTCCGTCACGCTTACATAGGGTCCACTTGATTGCACGGGATCAACCCCGCGCTGCGTGACGGAAAGGACGCTTCATGAGCGAGCACAATCCCTTTGGCCAGATGCATGCGACCACCATCATCACGGTGCGCAAGGGCAACCAGGTGGTCATGGCCGGCGATGGCCAGGTCAGCCTCGGCCAGACCGTGATGAAGGGCAATGCCCGCAAGGTGCGCCGCATCGGCAAGGACAACAACGTTGTCGCCGGTTTCGCCGGAGCCACCGCCGATGCCTTCACCCTGCTTGAAAGGCTGGAGGCCAAGCTCGAACAGTATCCCGACCAATTGACCCGGGCTGCGGTGGAGCTGGCCAAGGACTGGCGCACGGACCGCTATCTCAGACGGCTCGAGGCGATGATGCTGGTGGCGGACAAGACCGTGACACTGGCAATTACCGGCAACGGCGACGTTCTGGAGCCCGAACACGGCACGATGGCCATCGGATCGGGCGGGAACTATGCCTTTGCCGCGGCACGCGCCCTGATGGACTGCGACAAGAGCGCCGAGGATGTCGCGCGGCGCGCGATGGAAATCGCCGCCGATATCTGCGTCTACACCAACAGCAGCATCGTCGTTGAAACCCTTGAACTCGATTGACCGGCCTGCGATCAGTCCTGACCGCATCGGCTTTCGGCCGGTGACGGCGAAGGACTATGATCTCCTCGAAGACTGGATGGGCCGGCCGCACTGGCAGGAATGGTGGGGAGACGTCGACACCGAACTTGGCTATGTCCGCGACATGGTCGAGGGGCGGGACCGCACCCGGCCCTTCCTGTTTCTGCTTGATGGCAGGCCCGCAGGCTACATCCAGTCCTGGCAGGTGAGCGACAATCTCGTGGAACCCTGGATCAGCAAGGCGCCATGGCTGATCGATGTGCCCGCCGACGCCATCGGTGTCGATCTCTCGGTGGGCGTCGAAGCCGACCTCGGAAAGGGCCTCGGGACCGCGGCGCTGACGGCCTTTCTGCGCAAACTCAGTGATGAAGGCCATCGCAACATCATCATCGATCCCGACGCCGCCAATGCGCGCGCGATCCGGGCCTATGAGAAGGCCGGGTTCGTCCCGTTGCTTGTGGCCCCCGACCCCGACAGCGGTCAGGAAACGCTGATCATGCATCTTCAGACAGATGGGGCTCCAAAACAGCCCGGATTTCAACAATGATTGACCACTCGACACTCGATCAGGCGGTGGCAAAGGGCATTCTTGATGCGGGCCAGCGTCAGGCGCTGATCGATCTTGCAACGGAAAGCCGGGCCAGCGCCGCTTCGTCCGCTAAGCCGGATGGCGGACCCATCTCGGGCGGACTCTCGGTCGATGACCAGATGCGTCTTGTCGGCGGAGGAAACGACATTTTCGTCGCCGTCGGCATCATCCTGCTGTTTGTCGGGGTTCAGTTTGCGCTCGCCGCCGTGTTCCCGGACGGCGGGCTTCCGGCCATGATCGCCATCACGGTGGCCAGCTGGCTTGTCGCCGAAGTGATCACCCGTCAGAAACGGATGCGGCTTTCGAGCACCTTGCTGGCACTGATCTTCACGGTCGCGGTCGCGCTTCTGCTGGCAAACCTGCTGCGCGACAGGATTTTCATTCCGGGCCAGATCAATGCGTTCTCGCTGCTCGCCCTCAGATCCGAGGCGGACCAGATCGCCCTGATCCTCGGCGGAGGCCTGATCATCGCGGCAGCGCTCTATTTCGCCCGTTTCAAGGTCCCGGTTCTCGCCGGTGTCATCGCCGTCGCGGTCACCGGTCTGGCATTTCTCGGGGCGATCGTTTTTTATCACGATCAGTTGGTCAGTGGCGCTGTCGCGGCACCACGGGCTGACCAATTGGCCGATATTCTGGCCGATGCGCTTGCCATTCCGCTGCTTTGCGGCCTGACAATATTCATTGTCGCCGTCATCCTTGATCTGCGTGATCGGGAACGTCAGACCGTCTGGTCAGATTGCGCCTTCTGGCTGCATGTCGTCTCAGCGCCGCTGCTGGTGCATCCGCTGTTCATACTGGCAACCGGCCAGGAGGTCCTGTCCGGCCAGATCGAACCGGGGGTCGGCGCCGCCATTCTGCTTGGCGTGATGATGGCCGGCTTCGTGCTCGTGGCCTTGGCGATCGACAGAAGATCCCTGCTGGCTCCGACGCTCGCCTATTTCGGCTCGGTGGGCATCTACTACCTCGTCAACGGCGCGGCAAACACCACCGGCATTCCGCCATTCGCGCTGATCCTGATCGCCATCGGAGCGATGGTAATCCTTTTCGGCGCCGGCTGGCAGCGGATCCGGCGCTTGATTATCCGGCCGCTTCTTCCCACATCGGTCCTCGACAGGCTTCCACCGATAAAGGCATGATCCCGACATGAGCACTTATTCTCCCCGCGAAACCGTGACCGAGCTCGACCGCTACATCATCGGTCAGAAAGACGCAAAACGTGCGGTCGCGATCGCGCTCAGAAACCGCTGGCGGCGCCAGCAGCTGGAGGGTCACCTGCGCGAAGAGGTGATGCCGAAGAACATTCTGATGATCGGGCCCACGGGTGTCGGCAAGACCGAGATCTCTCGCCGCCTGGCGCGGCTGGCCGGCGCGCCCTTCATCAAGGTGGAGGCAACCAAGTTCACCGAGGTCGGCTATGTCGGCCGCGATGTCGAGCAGATCATCCGCGATCTGGTGGAGGCCGGCATCATGCTGGTGCGCGAGCGCAAGCGCGGTGAGGTCGAAGCCAAGGCACGTCTGAATGCCGAAGAGCGGGTTCTCGACGCACTTGTCGGCTCGACCGCATCACCCGCCACGCGGGATTCCTTCCGCAAAAAGCTCCGCGACGGACTTCTCGATGACAAGGAAATCGAAATCGAGGTTGCCGACAACAGTTCGGGCATGCCGCAGTTCGAACTTCCGGGCATGCAGGGCGGCAATGTCGGCATGATCAATCTGAGCGACCTGTTCGGCAAGGCAATGGGCGGCCGGACCCGCAAGATCAAAACGACAGTGCGCGAATCCTACGATACGCTGATCAACGACGAGTCCGACAAGCTTCTCGACATGGAGCAGATCCACCAGGAGGCGCTCAAGTCCGCCGAGGATGACGGCATCGTCTTCATCGACGAGATCGACAAGATCGCCAACCGCGAGGGCGGCATGGGCGCCGGCGTGTCGCGCGAGGGTGTGCAACGGGATTTGCTGCCGCTGGTGGAAGGCACCACCGTGGCCACAAAATACGGTCCGGTGAAAACCGATCACATTTTGTTCATCGCCTCCGGCGCTTTCCACGTCTCCAAGCCGTCGGATTTGCTTCCGGAGCTCCAGGGCCGTTTGCCGATCCGTGTCGAGCTTCGTGCCCTTGGCAAGGACGACTTCCGCCGGATCCTGACCGAGACCGAAGCCAGCCTTATCAAACAGTACGTGGCTTTGATGGCGACCGAGGATCTCACGCTCGAATTCACGGAAGACGCGATTGACGAACTCGCCGAGGTGGCCGTTCACCTCAATTCGAGCATCGAGAACATCGGGGCACGGCGGCTCCAGACCGTCATGGAGCGGGTTCTGGACGAGATTTCTTTCACCGCTCCGGACCAGCCGGGCTCGACAATCAAGATAGATTCGGACTATGTCCGAAAGAACGTTGGCGACCTAGCGCAGAACACAGATTTGTCGCGTTTCATCCTATAAGCGGCAACATTGATCGGATTCGACGGATAGCGGGAGAAATACCGCACATGCTTCCGCTGACCTTCCTGATCTACGTCGCTGCTTGAGAGGAGATGAAACGTGGCTTTCCATTCACTCACGACACTGATGGCAATTTCGGCCGCGTTTGTCATGAGTATGGCCCCATTGTCGGCCATGGCTGCCGTGGATGTGGTTCCGCCCGGAAACCGGAATGCAAAGCAACCCGATATTCCGGGCGCATCCAAGCGCCGCACCCAGGCAACCAAATCGACCTTTGACAATAAATACGAGAAAATTCGCGATCTGATCGCGGAAGACAACAGGCTCAAGCGCAAGATCCGATCGGTCTCCAAACGCTACCAGATCGATCCGATCCACATCGTCGGCGCGCTGGTGGGCGAACACACCTACAATGTCGATGCCTATGACCGGCTGCAGACCTACTACATCAAAGCTGTTTCCTATGCCGGCGAACGCTTTCGCTTCGAGTATGACGGCGAAAAGGTCACGGATTTCGTCGATCGCCCGCAGTTCGAAGTCTGCGATGAAGACGCCGGATCCGCAAAGCTCTGGACCTGCCGCGAGGATGTCTGGGAGAGCGATTTCCGGGGCAAGACAGTCGACGGCAAGAAATTCCCGAACGACCGTTTCGGAGCGGTCTTCTTCCAGCCGTTCTATGCCGGGCAGACATTCGGGCTGGGTCAGCTCAATCCGTTGACCGCACTGGTGCACACGGACAGGGTCAACAAGGTTTCGCGTCTTCGCAAGCTCGATGCCGGCAACGCGGCACGGGTCTATGAGGCAATCATGGATCCGGATTCGACACTTGCCTTCATGGCAGCGTCGATCGTCGAATCCATTGAGAACTACCGCGACATCGCGGGCTTCGACATTTCCAAAAATCCCGGAATAACGGCAACGCTCTACAATGTCGGCAGGTCCGCCAAGCGGGCGCAGGAACTGGCCGAGACCAACAAGAAACGTGCAAACCGGGGTCAGAAGCGACTGCTGCCCACCGAGAATTATTACGGCTGGCTGGTCAACCACCACGAGGACGAACTCCGCGAGATGATCGCAAAGTAAGAGTCCGTTCTAGCGCGGCAGTTTTTCGCCTCTGCCCGGGGTCATCGCAGGCCGGGCGAGACGCCCGGGAGGTTGCGGCTCGACGGAATCGAGCAATCCGGCGATTTCATCGAGCGCTGCGGAATCCAGATACGCGATCGATGACGCAAGACGGTTGGCCACTTCGGTAGCCTTCGCAGACAGCCCCGACGTGTCGATGGTGACCTTCGGGCGCGACAGGCTTCCGAGCAGCTGCAGTTCCTCCGCATCATCCCAGATGATGTTGAAATAACCGATGACGCGCTGAATGAATTCCCAACTCGGTTCAGACCGTCTGCCGTGCTCAAGCGCCGACAGATAAGCCGGCGATACGCCCAGCGCCCGCGCCATTTCGCGTTGTGTGACGCCTCTCTGGGCGCGCAATTTTCTCACGGCTTCGCCGAATGGCGTCATCTCGGTCCACCCCGTTCGCGGCGCAGACGAATGTAGAGCGCGCCCTCTCCGCCATGGCTTCTGGCCGCATTTTCGTGACCGGAGATCAGAAACCGGAACTCCGGCTTCGCCAGCCACTCCGGCAACACCCGCTTGAGGACACCCTGGCTGCCATGCGACGAGCCTTTCCCCGTGATCACCAGCACATGGCGGAGCCCGCGCTCATGGGCGCGGGCGAGAAAATCGAACAGAAGATTGTGCGCTTCCGACTGGGTCAGACCGTGAAGATCGATCTTTCCATCTATCGGAAGACGGCCGCGGGCCAGCTTCCGGACCACCGGTCTTTCGATCGGATGCTTCTGTACGGGCTTCAGTCCAGCTTTCGTTTCGGTGGCCGCCGGTTCCACAATGGTCCGGATTTTCGGCGGCCCGCTTGCGGGCAGAGGATTCGCGGGAGCGGGATCCGGGTTTTCCGGCTCGGCTACAAACCACTGCTCATCCTCGACAGATTTCCCGGGAAGCGGATCGACAGTACGGGCGACACGGGCCCAGATGATCCTGTCCTCGTGGCTCAGCTTGGGCCGGTCACCGCTCATGATGCGGTCCGCCGGGCGAGATCGGAGGATTTGGGCGCAAGAACGAAGAAGCTGGCGCGATTGTTGATTGATCCGGCCTTGTCGCCGGCCTGCGGACCCGATCCGGCAAACAGATCGCCGCGTGCGGGACCGACAATCGCTGTTCCCGTATCCTGCGCTATAATCAGCCGGGCAAAGGGCCCGGGCGCGTCAAAATCCTCAAGATCCGGCGCGGAAACAAAGAACGGCGTCCCGAAGGTGTGAATTTTCCTGTCCACCGCCATGGACCGTCCCGGCTCCAGCGGCACCTTCGCCGCTGCCACCGGTCCGAGCCGTGCATCGTCGACACTGGCTTCCCGAAAGAAGATGAAGGACCGGTTCTGCCGCATCAATTCATCGGCCCTGCCGGGATGCCGGGCCAGCCAGGCCCGGATCGAGGCCATGGATATCTCATCGGCAGGGATTTCACCGCCATTGACGAGCAGGCGCCCGATGCCGGTGAACGGGTGGCCGCTCTTGCCGTCATAGGTAATCCGCCGCACCGGGCGACCGGCGCCATGAAGCCGGGCGCATCCCTGGACATGGGCGAAGAAGACATCGACCCGCGACGCGGCCCAGGCGATTTCCAGACCCATGCCCTCAAAGGCGCCGGTTTCTATTTCCCTTCGGTCCGGACAAATCTTAAAGCGGCCTTCCCGCTCGAGCATGTAGGCATAGCCCTCGGGAATTCCCGGCGGGGGATCTGCCGGGTCGGGCACCTTGACCAGATGCTCCGGCTTTCTGAGAAACGGATAGGAAAAGCTCTCACAGGGCTCATCGCGAACCTCGATCTCGGGTTCATAATAGCCTGTCACGAGACCGGGCAGTTCGTCGGAACATAGTTCGAGCGGAAGGAACAGATCTTCGAAAAAGGCCCGGATCGTCGCCACATCGTGGGTGCCCCGGTCATCCAGAGCCAGCGCCGCCTTGAAGGCCGGTACGAAATCATGATGGGTCAGGCCAAGCGAGCCGGTCTTGTAAGGCGCGCTCTCGAGGGCGCGGTGCGCAGACCGGCGGAAAGCATCAAACGCCGCGGCAGGGGAATCCTCCGCCCAACCGGGCAGCTGCGAAAATTCCCATCGCCGCAGCGACAGCGACATTACTGATCGGCTTCCGTCGCAATGAGATGCCAATTGGGATCACGCGACCGAGTGTCGCGCGCAAATGTCCAGACATCATTGACGTCGGTCACTTCGGCAAGATCGCCCTCGATCACTTCGCCGTCCTTGTCGATCGTCGCCGAAATCAGCTGACTGACGATGCGAACGGTCACATTGGCTTCCGTATCCTTCATCTCGGCCTGAATGATGCTGGCCTTTTCAATTCCGACAAAATTGGAGCGGACCGTTTCGCCGCGATTTTCGCGATCGCTGATCGCGGCGACAAAGCCCTCATAGACCTCGCGGGACAGCAAAGATTTCAGCGTTTTCCTGTCGCCGTCCGCAAAAGCGGACACGATCATTTCGTAGGCCATGGAAGCGCCGCGCACGAATTCCTTCGGCTCAAAGGAAGGATCGGCTTTGACAAGTTCGCGAAGGCCCTTGTTGAGATCGCTCCCCGGTTCCGCATAGGCATCCACTGCGGCGAAGGCGTCCGGTTCTGCCGCTTCGCGTCCACGGCGCGGCAACGTGACCACTTTCGGATCGTCGGCGCCATCCTGCGATGCAGTCTGCTCGCGCCGCTCCATCTTTTCGCGTGGCGGTCTCTCGTTCCCGGTCCTCTTGCCAAGCACCGAACGGAGCTGGATGAAAACAATCACCGCCGCCACGAAAAAGAAGAACGTCACAAAATCAAAGGAACCCATTCCCGCCTTCTTTCATTTTCATCGTCTGTTAGGATGCATATAATCCTCTCGGGCCAATCAATCAAAGGGTCGGCCATTCTATTTATTGTTTGTCGCTAACGGTTTCACCGCGCGGCTCTCCGAACCGGGACCACCGACATGCGCTTCTCCCTGATCCCGTTCCTGTTGCTGGTCGTTCCGCTGGCCGAAATTGCAGCCTTTGTGGTGATCGGCGGCCAGATCGGGGTTTGGGCAACCCTTGGCATGGTCTTGCTGACCGCAGCCTTGGGCAGCGTGCTGCTGCGCTGGCAGGGGATCGGCCTGTTCAACCGTATCAACGCAGAAATGCAGGCCAATCGCGTTCCGGGCCGAGAACTTGTTCACGGAGTCATGATCCTGGTGGCTGGTGTGCTGTTGCTCACGCCGGGTTTCGTCACCGATACGCTCGGGTTCCTCCTGTTCGTACCGGCCTTGCGCGACGCGGTCTGGCGGCTCGTCAGGGACCGCATCGTGGTCACAACGATGTCGGCGCGGCAGGGTGGACGAGGCCCGGGCCCTCGCAGACCGGATGACGGGGTGGTGGATCTCGGTGAAGATGAGTTCGAGCGCAACCCGGACCGTTCCTCGCCTTGGTCGGACGACCAAGACCGGATTTCCGGCAAGGACCGGAATAACCACGACTGAGCAAACGGGTTGTAACCCCCGTGGTGAAATGCTAGCGAAACCGCGAACTATTTACCGGGTGGCCGCTTTTGGCGGATGAGAACAGGGAAGAGCCAGATGGCAAAAGACACGATCGGCACGGGCGCCGCGGCGCCAACGGATGCAAAAGGCAACGGTGAAGCGCCGACACTCAATGTGATGGCGCAGTATGTGAAGGATCTTTCTTTTGAAAATCCCGGTGCACCCAAATCGCTGGGTCCGCGCGAAAAGGCTCCGGCCATCAACATCAATGTCAACGTCAACGCCAACCCGTTGAGCGAGACCGAATTTGATGTGGTGCTGACGCTCAATGCGGAAGCAAAGAACGATCAGACCGTCGTCTTCAATGTTGAGCTGGTCTATGGCGGCGTCTTCCGGGTGGCGAACTTCCCGCAGGAACACATGCTTCCGCTGCTGTTCATCGAATGCCCGCGGATCCTGTTCCCGTTTGCGCGCCAGATCGTGGCCGACGCAACCCGGAACGGCGGCTTTCCGCCGCTGCTCATCGATCCGATCGACTTCGCGCAGATGTTCCAGCAGCGCATGGCTGAAGAAAAGGCCAAGTCCGAGGTTTCGAACCAGGTCAACTGATTATCGTTGGCCGGATGAATTCGAAAAGGCCGCCTTCGGGCGGCCTTTTTCATGTCGGGTATCCATTTTCAGCCAAAGAGGCCTGGCCAATCGGTCACGGATGTTCCACGTGAATCACTGGCCAGCGGTCAGCTATTCCCGGTCTTGAGCCAGAGTGCGTCATCGCCGATCCGGCTGATCAGCTCCCGGTGCGCCTGCAATTCCTCTGGCGACAGGCGTTCGGGCAAGGGATTTGGCCGTTCGCCGATTTCGACCACCACCTCGGTGCTTGATCCTTCGCGTGCATCGGATTGGTTCGACGACAGGCCGAGCGCCGCCTGCCGGCCGCCGAGCATCTCGATATACACATCGGTCAGAAGCTCGGCGTCGAGAAGAGCGCCGTGTTTGGTGCGGTGGGAATTGTCTATGCCATATCGCCGGCACAGCGCATCAAGGGAGTTCGGGCCCATCGGGTGGCGTCGGCGGGCAAGCGACAGGGTGTCGATGACCAGTCCGGGATCCACCGGCGGCAAGCCGATGCGCTGATATTCGGCATTGAGAAATCCCATGTCGAAATTTGCATTGTGGGCCACATAGCGCGCGCCATCAAAAAACCGAGCAATCTCATCGGCGAGGTCGGCAAAGACCGGTTTGTCCGCCAGAAAGGCATCGCTGATCCCGTGGACTGCCAAGGCGTCCGGGCGAACCGCGCGGCCGTCGGGATTGATGAACAGATGGAGCGTCCGGCCAGTGGGAAACTGGTTTTCCAGTTCAACACAGCCGATCTCGATCACGCGATCGACCTGATTGTCGAGGCCCGTTGTTTCGGTGTCGAATACGATCTCGCGCATGGGTCTGTCCTATTTCCTAACGGTTTCTCGGAGCCTGCGGATAATGTCTTCCACCTGCTCCTTGGCGGGCTCGATACCCTTTGATGTATCGATGACGTAGTCGGCGCGACGGCGCTTTTCGGCATCGGGAACCTGACGCGCAACGATAGCCTCGAACTTCTGCTCGGTCATCCCCGGCCGTGCAAGGACACGCTTCCGCTGGATCTCCGGGCCGCAGCTGACGACCACCACCGCATCAACCCTGTCTTCAGCCCCGGTCTCGTAGAGAAGTGGAATATCAATCAGCGCCAGCGGGTGGCCTGCAGATCGCGCGTCTTCCAAAAAGGCGTGCTCGCGTTCGCGGACAAGCGGATGAACGATGGCTTCCAGTCGCTTGAAACCGCCAGGATCGCGAAGCAGCATCTCCGAGAGCAGCCCGCGGTCAACGACGCCATTTGATGTCGTGCCGGGAAAGGCGTCCTCGATCAGCGGCGTCGCCGCACCGTTGTAGAGCTCGTGGACGATCTCGTCGGCGCTGATGACGGGAACGCCGGCAGCCTTGAACATCTCTGCGGTTGTCGATTTGCCCATGCCGATGGAACCGGTCAGACCGATCGTGATCATCGATGCGCCTCCATGTCGGCAATCACCAGATCACGAAGTTCGGTTGTGACTTGCGGCCGGATGCCAAACCATCTTTCGAAACCGGGGACTGCCTGGTGAAGCAGCATTCCGAGACCGTCGACCGTCCTGAAGCCTTGGTCCACCGCCATTTTCAGGATCGGGGTCAGCAACGGCACGTAGACAATGTCAGTGACAAGGGCATCGCTGTTCATGGTGGTGAAATCAATGGCCGGGGCTGATGAACCATCCATTCCGAGCGAGGTGGTGTTGATGAAGAGATCGGCACCGCCTGAAGCTTCGTGAAGGCTATCCATCGGGTGCGCAGAGAGTGTAGGCCCGAAATGATCGGCCAGTTCGCGGGCGCGCTCCAGGGTTCGATTGACCACCCGGATCTCCGGGATTCGTCGTGCCACAAGCGCATGAAGAATTGCCCGGCTCGCGCCTCCCGCACCCAGCACGACGGCGATCCGACCTTGGTCCCAGCCCGGTGCGGACGCATCAAGATTTGCGGCAAAGCCGTGCGAGTCCGTATTTCCGGCATGAAGCCGGCCGTTTTCAAACCATAGAGTGTTGATCGCACCGATCCGGGTAGCGGTTTCGTCGATATGGTCCACCATATCCGCAATGGCCTGTTTGTGGGGGATCGTGACATTGCCTCCCGAATAGCCGGAAGAGCCATCCTTCAGAGCTGCCACGAAGCCCGCAAGTTCGGCGGGTGGCACGTGAACAGGATCATAGCTGCCCCGAATGCCGTTCTTTCGCAGCCAGTGCCGATGGATAAGGGGCGAGCGCGAGTGCTCAATCGGATCCCCGATCACGAAAGCCTTTGGCGTGGACTGCTGAGTGTCAGCCATCGATCACCGCCAGATCGCGCAATTTTTTGAGTAGCGGCAACATCGGCATGCCGACGATGGTGAAATAGTCGCCCTCGATGCGTTCGAACAACTGGATACCCTCGCCCTCATACTGGTAGGCGCCAACGGACGACAATGCCTTGTCGCCGACGCTGGCGAGATGGCGGCCGACGAAACCGGGCTCGAGCTTGCGCATGGTCAGGTGTGCGACCGAAACATGACGCCAGAGGGTTTCGTCGTCACGCACCAGAACCACCGCACTGTTGAGAGAATGGGTGCGGCCTGAAAGCGCCAGAAGACGCCGCCGCGCCTCGTCCATGTCCCGCGGCTTGTGCAAAAGCTGATCTTCGATCGATAGCGTCTGGTCTGATCCGATGACGATGCATCCCGGGTTCCGGCTGGCGACATCCTGTGCCTTGGCTTCCGCCAGAACGGTCGCGACGCTCTCGGCGTCGAGGTCGGTCAGGGCGCTTTCGACGGCGCGCTCATCGATATCGGCAGGCTCGACATCGAACTGAAGGCCGGCATTTTGCAGCATGGCTTTTCTGAAGGGACTTGCCGAGGCAAGCACGAGCCGTGGGGTCATGTGCGCTCCTTTGAGCTTTGATGTCCTAGTCTGCGGGTTAGCGCCACTTCGGACGCAAGGCAAGGATCGCAGCGGCGGTCTCCTCGATCGACCGGCGGGTGACATCGATCACCGGCCAGTTGTGACGCTCACAGAGCGAACGAGCATATTTGAGTTCTTCGCTGATGAGTGACCGGTCAGTGTAGTGCTCGCCCTGATATCCCGTCGTCGTTCCCAGAACCCGGTTGTGGCGGACCTGGGCGATGCGATCGACCGAAGCGACCAGACCGACGATCAGGGGTTTCTTCGCCTTCATCAATCCGTCCGGAAGCGGCACGCCGTGAACGATCGGAATATTGGCGGTCTTGATCCCGCGGTTGGCGAGATAGATCGAGGTGGGCGTTTTCGACGTGCGGCTGATCCCGATGATCACCAGGTCGGCGGCATCAAAATCCGCCGGCAGTTGCCCGTCATCGTGATCGAGGGTGAAGTTCAGCGCATCGATTCGCTTGAAGTATTCCTCTCCCATGGCGTGCTGGGCGCCGACACGGCGGCGCGACGGCGCGCCGAGATAGGACTGAAACACGTTGAGAATCGGCTCGAGCACCGACACGCTCGGAAGTCCCATGTCGCGGCATTTTAACTCGATGATCGAGGCGAGTTCGGTATCGACGATGGTGTAGAGGACGATTCCGGGAGCACCATCGATGGCGTCGAGTACGGCAAAGAGCTGCTTTCGCGTGCGGATCAGCGGGTAGACATGTTCAAGTGCCTGTGCGCCCTGAAACTGTGCGGCGGCAGCGCGGCCGGCGGCCATCAGCGTTTCGCCGGTCGAATCGGAGATGAGATGCAGATGGAAATAGTTTTTGACCTGCTCCACAGAAATCTCCGGTAGCTGTTGATAAGGGTGGACGAGCAAGAGCTAAGGGCCGGGGGGGCCCAATGGCAAGGGACAGCGAGGCTGTTTTTCCACAATCGGTGTTTTGTGCATTCCGTTGGGTGGCTTTTTCGGGGGTGTGGGGAAAACCGAAGTCCGATGTTGCTCGGAACGGCTGATAGCAGAGACATAAACCCAATGAGCTAAAGGCGTTAGCGCTTGTGTCAGAATGACCGGAGCTGGCCGATTGTGCTTTTGGGATGTGACTGTTTATATGAGCTGCCTGTGGAGGAACTGTGGACAAGTGATAATCCCCTGAAGCCACAGAGTCATAGAATCAGAATCCTTTTCCAATAGGGATTTGTTTTAAGGGACAGGTGATGACAAAGACTGCGGATCGCAAGGTAATGAAGGTGCTGGCCGGAGAAACCGTATCTCCGCCACCGGTATGGCTTATGAGACAGGCCGGGAGATATCTGCCGGAGTATCGAAAGACACGGGCAACCGCGAAGGGCTTTCTCGATGTTTGCTACACACCGGATCTCGCGGTTGAAGTGACATTGCAGCCGATCCGCCGTTACGGCTTTGATGCGGCGATCCTGTTTTCCGACATTCTCGTCATTCCAGATGCGCTCGACCGGAATGTCCGGTTCGTGCAGGGAGAGGGACCCCAGATGGATCCGATTTCTCCGGAGGCGGTATCGGATCTGGATTCCTCAAAGATGCACGAGCACCTGGCTCCGGTTTATGAGACCGTCCGGCGGTTGCGGGCCGAGCTTCCTGAGGAAACAACGCTGCTCGGGTTTTGCGGAGCGCCATGGACTGTAGCGACCTACATGATTGCTGGCCACGGCACGCCGGATCAGGCGCCTGCCCGGTTGTTTGCCATGCAGCACCCTGAAGAATTCGCGATGCTCATCGATCATCTGACCGATATTTCGGCGGATTACCTGATTTCACAGATCGATGCGGGCGCCGATGCGGTCCAGATCTTCGATTCCTGGGCTGGTGTGTTGAGTGAAGTTGAATTTGCGCAGTACTCGGTCGGACCGGTCAGACGAATGGTCGAGAAGATCAACCGGGAGCGACCAGGTGTTCCCGTGATCGGGTTCGCCAAGGGAGCCGGAGCGCTGCTGGAAACTTACAGGAACGATACCGGCGTCAATTGCGTCGGTCTCGACTGGACGGTCCCCGGCGGACTCGCACGACGTATCCAGAAGGGTGGCGCTGTGCAGGGCAACCTCGATCCGCTTCGTGTGGTGGCCGGAGGTGCTGCTCTCGATGAGGGCGTTGACCGCGTCATTGAAACGCTGGGCGATGGGCCGCTGATCTTCAATCTGGGACATGGAATCACACCCCAGGCGGACCCCGAGAATGTAACCCGGTTGCTGAACCGTATCAGGGGTGTTTCGAGCTCGTGAAGGATCCGGTCGCCACAAGTGCTATGGAAGGCTCGCGGGCAAGGCTGAAAGCCTATCTGACGATTGCGATCGTCGTGGTTCTGGCGGGACTTGCCTGGTGGCTGGAGCCGGCCTGGCTCTATGACTGGCTCAAGGTTCTGCATGTGGTTGCGGTGATCTCGTGGATGGTCGGATTGTTCTATCTGCCTCGGCTGTTCGTTTATCACGCCGATGCTGAACCGGGCGGTGAGCCGGCCGAAACCTTCGTCATCATGGAGAAGCGGTTGATCAAGGTGATCATGAACCCGGCCATGATGGTGTCGTGGGTTGTTGGTCTGTGGCTGGCCTGGAACGGCTTCGGTTTGGCTGGTACGTGGCTCTGGCTCAAGATTGCCGCGGTGATCGGCCTGACCGTGTTTCATGTTTTTTTAAGCCGGGCGGCGCGCAGGTTCTCCCGTGGGGAAAACAGCATGACCGCCCGGCAATGGCGAATGGCGAATGAAATACCGACCGTTTTGATGATCCTGGCGATCATCATGGTGATCATCAAACCATTCGCTTGAGCCCGAGCAGGGCTTTTGCGTGGTGATCTTCTCCAAATTGTAGACATCACGGGGCTTGCGGCGTTTCACGTGAATCGCTATCTAGCTTGTAACGCCTTCAAAGGCGGGCACCAGTTTCTGTCTGGCCGGCACTCGTTTGCCGCGCGTTCTCGTCCGCCTCTCCCCATTTATGTAAATTCTAGACTTGGATTTCCCATGCAGGAAATGAAGCTTCAAGAGCTTAAGAACAAAACCCCTACGGATCTGCTTGCCTTTGCCGAATCGGTAGAGGTCGAAAATGCCAGCGTCATGCGCAAGCAGGAGCTGATGTTCGCAATCCTCAAGCAGCTTGCTGCGCAGGATGTGGAAATCATCGGCGAGGGCGTGGTCGAGGTCTTGCAGGACGGTTTCGGGTTCATGCGCTCGGCCAATGCGAACTATCTGCCGGGGCCGGATGACATCTACATCTCCCCGTCGCAGATCCGGCGGTTTTCGCTCAAGACAGGGGATACCGTCGAGGGACCGATTCGTGGACCGAAGGAAGGCGAGCGGTATTTCGCTCTTCTCAAGGTCAACACGATCAATTTTGAGGATCCCGAGAAGATCCGGCACAAGGTCCATTTCGACAATCTGACGCCGCTCTATCCCAACGAGCGGTTCAAGATGGAGATCGACAATCCGACCTCGAAGGATATCTCCTCACGGGTGATCGATCTTGTGGCGCCACTCGGCAAGGGACAGCGCGGTCTCATCGTGGCGCCTCCCAGGACCGGTAAAACCGTATTGCTGCAAAACATCGCGCACTCGATCACGGCAAACCATCCGGACTGCTATTTGATCGTGCTCCTGATTGACGAGCGTCCGGAAGAAGTCACAGACATGCAACGCTCGGTAAAGGGAGAGGTTGTGTCCTCAACCTTTGACGAACCCGCTGTGCGTCATGTTCAGGTGGCCGAGATGGTCATCGAGAAGGCCAAGCGCCTGGTGGAACATGGCCGCGATGTGATCATCCTCCTCGATTCGATCACCCGCCTGGGCCGCGCCTACAACACGGTTGTTCCGTCGTCAGGTAAGGTGCTCACCGGTGGTGTCGATGCCAACGCGCTCCAGCGCCCGAAGCGCTTCTTCGGTGCCGCGCGAAACATCGAGGAAGGCGGATCTCTGACGATCATTGCTACCGCGTTGATCGACACCGGTTCGCGCATGGATGAAGTGATCTTCGAAGAGTTCAAGGGAACGGGCAACTCCGAAATCGTTCTGGACCGGAAGGTCGCAGACAAGCGTATCTTCCCGTCGATGGATATTCTCAAGTCGGGCACCCGCAAGGAAGACCTGCTTGTGCCGCGGCAGGATTTGCAGAAGATCTTCGTGCTTCGCCGGATTTTGGCGCCGATGGGAACCACGGATGCGATCGAGTTCTTGATCGACAAACTCAAGCAGACCAAGACCAACAGCGATTTCTTCGACTCGATGAACACCTGAGGGATCGTCGAATCATCCGATTCGATTCGGAACCGGTATCTTCATGTCCGAGACCATTTTCGCACTTTCCAGCGGTACCGTACCGGCTGGTGTGGCAGTAATACGGATATCCGGACCGGGCGTTCGATTCGGACTCGAAACGCTTATCGGTTATGTCCCCGCCCCCCGTCACGCGACCATGTGCGCGATCCGGGATGAAGAGGGCGTGCTCCTGGACAAGGGGCTTGCGCTTTATTTCCCCGGTCCGCATTCGTTTACCGGTGATGACGTCGCCGAATTGCAGATCCATGGAAGTCGCGCCTCGGTGCAGGCAGTATTGGTCGCCCTCGGTCGGCTGGGCGGATACCGGGCGGCGGAACCGGGAGAATTTACGCGGCAGGCCTTCGTGAACGGAAAGATGGATCTGACCGAGGTCGAAGGCCTGTCCGATCTTCTTCTTGCCGAGACCGAAGCGCAGCGGCGGCAGGCATTGTCCCAGGCCGGTGGAGGATTGAAATCGCTCTATCAGGATTGGGCGCGCCGCTTGACACATGCGCGCGCCATGATCGAGGCGGAACTGGACTTCTCGGATGAAGACGACATCCCGGGCTCTGTCTCAGACCAGATATGGTCTGACATGCAGGCATTGCGTGATGACATCCGGAAGCATCTAGAGAAAGCGTCCTACGGTGAGATCGTCCGGACAGGCTTTAAGGTGGCCTTGGTCGGCCCTCCGAATGTGGGCAAGTCTTCGCTGCTGAATCGTCTGGCTGACCGGGATGCCGCCATTGTCTCGGACATGCCCGGGACGACCAGGGACATTGTCGAAGTGCGAATGGACCTGAATGGATACCTGGTTACGCTTCAGGATACAGCCGGGCTACGGGACGATTCAGACGACGCGATCGAATTGGAAGGGATGCGCCGTAGTCGTGCAGTGGCTGAAGCGGCTGATCTCGTGTTGGATCTCCGTGATGCGTCTGTTTGTGATCAGCCGGCAATTCTTGATGCCGGGCCTAAGACGATTCCCGTCTGGACGAAGACTGACAAATTGTCTGTGTTGCAAACAGAGGCTCTCGCGAGAGGCTCTGGCGTTGCTATATCCAGCAAAAACGGCGCGGGACTTGATCGACTGATCTCTACCGTTCTTGAGAGACTGGCAGATTTGGAATCGCATGAGAGTGAGCTGGTTCCGACTAGAAGCCGGCATGCGGCACTTTTAAGGTCCGCCGACTCGGAGCTTGAGACGGCGGTCCTGGATGGAATCCTGCCGATTGAGGTTCGGGCGGAACACCTTCGTCGCGCTGCCGATCATATCGGCAGGATTACCGGCAAGGTGGATGTTGAGGATCTGCTTGGCGTCATTTTTGCCGAGTTCTGCGTCGGGAAATGATTCACGTGAAACACACCTGGCATCTCAAAGGGGCTGGTGATTCACGTGAAACATATGATCAGGCATTCTGGCCATGAGAATGATCATCTGAGACCTTTTTGTTTCACGTGAAACTATATCGCCTTGACATTGGCAGTTGAGAGAATGAGAACTCCGAGAATGGAAAACCCGATTCATTATGATGTCATCGTTGTCGGCGGTGGACACGCCGGGAGCGAAGCAGCCTCCGCCGCGGCGCGGCTTGGCGCCCGCACGGCGTTGGTGACCCATAAACACGACAGTATCGGAGCCATGTCATGCAACCCCGCCATCGGTGGTCTCGGTAAAGGACACCTGGTTCGGGAGATCGATGCGATGGGAGGCATCATGGGACTGGCGGCAGACCAGTCCGGGATACAGTTCCGTATGCTGAACCGTCGGAAAGGTCCTGCGGTGTGGGGCCCACGTACGCAGGCCGACCGAAAGCTGTACAAGGCATCGGTTCAGAAGCAACTGGCAAGTATCCCCAATCTGGATATCATTGAGGGCGAAGCGGATGGCTTGATCCAAAAGGATGGCGCTGTGGCCGGGATCGTTCTCGGTGATGGACGCGAAATGAAGTGCGATGCGGTGGTTCTGACCACGGGCACGTTCTTGAGGGGTCTCATTCATATCGGTGATCGCCGCATTCCAGCGGGCCGGATGAACGAGGCGCCCGCGCTTGGATTTTCAACCGTGCTCGAAACTGCAGGCTTTGAGCTTGGACGGCTGAAAACGGGAACGCCGGCACGGCTTGACGGACGAACCATCGATTGGAGCCGGGTCAGCTGGCAGGACGCTGATAGTGATCCGGTGCCGTTCTCTTTCATGACAGACCGGATCGAGGTGCCGCAGATCAAGTGCGGGATTACCCGTACAACCCAGGCCACCCACAAGATTATCCAGGACAACATTCACCGGTCGGCGATGTATTCCGGGCAAATCGAGGGGGTCGGGCCGAGATATTGTCCTTCCATCGAGGACAAAATCGTTCGGTTCGGCGAGCGCGATGGACACCAGATCTTTTTGGAGCCGGAAGGCCTTGATGACCACACGGTGTATCCAAATGGCATTTCGACATCATTGCCGGAGGATGTTCAGGAGGCGTTTCTTCGAACAATCCCGGGGCTCGAGAATGCCGTGATCATTCAGCCGGGGTATGCGATCGAATATGATCACGTCGATCCTCGAGAGCTCGCACAAACCCTTGAAACCCGAAAGGTGCCGGGACTGTTTCTGGCAGGGCAGATAAACGGGACCACCGGTTATGAGGAGGCCGCGGCCCAGGGACTCGTTGCCGGCTTGAATGCGGCGCTCAAGGTTCAGGGCAGCGAAGCGCTCGTCTTCAGCCGCGCCAACTCCTACATCGGCGTGATGATTGACGATCTCACGACCCGCGGGGTCAGCGAACCCTACAGAATGTTCACCTCCCGGGCCGAATACCGGTTGTCGCTGCGAGCGGACAATGCGGAAGTCAGGTTAACACCAACGGCTGTGGCGCTGGGTTGTGTCCTGGAGGACCGCAAAGAGAAGTTCTCCCGATATTTCGATTCGCTAACGGAATGTTTGTCCGATCTGAAAGAGCGGCAGCTGTCGCCAAACGAGGCGGCTCAATTCGATATCTCGCTCAACCGGGACGGCTTGCGACGCAGTGCGTTTCAGCTCTTGTCCTATCCCAATGTTGAACTCGGAGATGTGCTTCGCGTCTGGCCGGATCTCGGGCGTTATGAGCCGCAGGTTTTGAATGCGGCTGCCATTGATGCGGCCTATGCGGTGTATCTGGAACGGCAAAGCCAGGACATAGCGGAGCGTATCAAGGAAGAAGCCCGGCTGATCCCGATCGATTTTGATTACGGTGCTTTGATCGGCCTGTCGAATGAACTGAAGCAAAAGCTCGAGAGGGTGCGTCCGGCTTCGATTGGTCATGCCGAGCGAATCGAAGGGATGACTCCGGCTGCAATCGCGTTGATCCTTGCGCATCTTCGCCGCGGCACGGTCAATAAGGCCGCGAGGTCGGCATGAAGCCTGTTGACTGGTCAGAGGTGCGAGAGCCCACGATTCCGGAGTTTATTTCTGTTTCACGTGAAACAGAGGAGCGGCTTGCGATTTACGCGGATCTCGTGCGCAAATGGCAGAGCAGCATCAACCTGATTTCTCCCAAGACATTGCCGGACCTCTGGACCCGGCATGTTCTGGACAGCTTGCAGCTCTTCGCGCTTCGACGTGAACCGGCCGTGTGGATGGACATGGGGAGCGGGGCGGGCTTTCCAGGTCTCGTCACCGCGATCTGTCTCGCGGAGGCTGGAGAGGGTTGGGTGCATCTGGTGGAGAGCAACAACAAGAAAGCGGCTTTTCTCCGCCAGGCAATTTCGAGAACCGGTGCGCGAGCCAGCGTCATGCCGGTCCGGATCGATGCAGCAGCCAGAAACATGCCGGAAATCGAGGCCATATCGGCCCGCGCGCTCGCGCCATTGGCGGATCTGCTGTCGCATTCGGCACCTTTTGCGGAGAAGAACCCGGCAATTCAGTTGTGGTTTCACAAAGGGTTGGATTACGCCGAAGAAGTGCGATCGGTGCGTGACCTTTGGGTATTTGATCTGGTAGAACACAAGAGCCAGTTTCAGGATGGATCGGTCATTCTGCAAATTGGCAATCTCAAGAAATTCAACTGATTTTGCGGACGCTATCCGATGCCCCATGCAAAGAACCGGATCATCACCATCGCCAATCAGAAAGGCGGCGTCGGCAAGACCACGACGGCGATCAATCTGGCAACGGCACTTGCTGCCATCGGCGAGGAAGTGCTGATCGTCGATATCGATCCGCAGGGCAATGCCAGCACCGGGCTGGGCATCGATCGAAAGGACCGAGGCGTTTCTGCCTATGACCTCCTGACCCAGAACGCGACGGTAGCCGATACCGTCGTGGAGACCGCGGTTCCGCATTTGAGCATTATCCCGTCGACGATGGACCTTCTTGGTGTGGAAATGGAAATCGCAGGCACGCCCGACCGGGTCTTCCGATTGCGCAAGGCGTTGCAGGCGGAGGCAGCCACCTCCTACAGCTATGTGCTGATCGATTGTCCGCCATCGCTCAACCTTCTGACCATGAATGCGATGGCTGCGGCTCACTCCATTCTGGTTCCGTTGCAATGCGAATTCTTTGCGCTCGAAGGCCTGAGCCAGTTGCTGGAAACCGTCGGACAGGTCCGCGATACGCTCAATCCTAACCTGGATATCCAAGGCATTGTCATGACCATGTATGATGCGCGCAACAATCTGGCGCTGCAGGTGGTCGATGACGTTCGGGCCCATCTTGGCGAGAAGGTCTACCGGACCTTAATCCCGCGCAATGTGCGGGTTTCGGAAGCGCCTTCCTACGGAAAGCCGGCTATTCTCTATGATCTCAAATGCGCCGGGAGCCAGGCGTATCTTCAACTGGCATCCGAAGTGATCCAGCGCGAACGCAACAGAAAGGCCGCCTGACCGGTTGCCGGTTATGGTCAAGAGTGGAAACGAAGATGGCAGAAGATGTATCCAAGAAACGGCTCGGGCGCGGACTTGCGGCGCTGATCGGCGAGATTGACCAGCCGTCCTCGGCGCAATCGAAACCGTCGGTCTCTGCCGACCGCATGATTCCGATCGAACACGTCAACCGTAATCCGCGCAATCCGCGGCGGAATTTTGCGCCTGCCGAACTTGAAGATCTTTCGCGCTCTATCCGGCAGCATGGCGTGGTCCAGCCTGTCGTGGTTCGCAGTGCCGGGGCGGAGCGGTTCGAGATCATTGCGGGCGAACGCCGCTGGCGGGCATCGCAGATGGCCGGACTCGTCGAGATTCCGGTGATAGTCCGGGATGTAGACGACAAGACGGCGCTGGAAATCGCCATTGTCGAGAACGTTCAGCGGGCCGATCTCAATCCGCTGGAAGAAGCGCAAGGCTACGAGCAGCTGATCGCGCAATATGGTTACACGCAAAATGACCTTGGCGAAGTGATCGGCAAGAGCCGCAGCCATGTGGCCAATTCGCTGCGGCTGCTCAAATTGCCGGAGCAGGTCCGGACAATGCTCGCCGATGGCGCGCTGTCAGCGGGCCATGCCCGCGCCATCGTCTCGACGTCAGATCCTGCCGCGCTTGCAAGGCGGATCGTCGATGGCGGCCTTTCCGTACGTGATGCCGAAAAGCTGGCCCAGAAGGATTCCGAGCAGCCGTCGCAGGCCGGTGGGCTGGAAACAAAGTCCGGACAATCGGCAAACAGCAAGGATGCCGATACGATGGCGCTTGAGAGAAGTCTTTCCGACGTCCTTGGACTGAAGGTTCAACTTGCCCACAAGGGCCAGGGTGGGCAGATGCGGATTGACTACAAATCGCTTGAGCAACTGGATGAACTTTGCCGGCTATTGGGTGAAAACCGCTAATAATAACAGATAGATAGTTCATCTATCTGCTGAGCAGGCAAGTCCGAAGCAGGACCTGGCGCGCGATCGAAGCCTCAAGCTGGGGCCTCTTTCTGGTTTCGAGCACAGCCTGGGCCAAACGTTGCATTTCCGAATTTATCGCCTTCAGCGTCCAGTGCCGCAGAGCCCGCTCCACGATAGGCTTGCGCTTGAAATGGATGCCGCGCCCCTTCTCGGTCATCACCTGAGCGGGCTGGCGAGAGTGGTTTTCGACCAGCGACCGCAGGCTGTCGAGTTGCTCCAGTTGAACGAGGCATCCGCGCAATACGAGATATACCGAGGTTTTGGAGGACAGTATGCGTTCGAGCGCGGCTTCGAGCCGCTTGACGTCGCCGCTGAACACGGCCTCGATCGCGTCATCGACCGAGAGTGCCGCAACATCGCCGATGGCTTCGATTACGTCGGCGTCGGTTACGGTCCCCGTTCCATCGCAGTAAAGCGCCAGTTTTCTGAGCTCTCCGCGGCTTGCGAGACGATCGCCGCCCAGCAACTGGCCAAGCCGCTGGCGTGCATCACCCTGAATGGTGAGACCGGCATTGCCCAGTTCCTCGTCAATGAGAGCCTGAATGCCGCGGGCGTCGTCGGCATAGCAGGGAATCGCAAGTGCGGTCTTCGCACTCTCAACCGCCTTGCGCAGACCCGCGCCTTTTTTCAGATCTCCCGCTTCGATGAGAAGATGAGATCCTCCGGGATCGACGCCTGATACGGCGGAAACCGCCTCCACAAGGCCACGTTCATTGCCGGCATTCTTGACCCAGACGAGGCGGTCGCCGCCAAACAGGCTTATCGCTCCGAATTCATCAGCCAGCCGGCCGGGGTCGCCGCTCAGATCAGAGGCTTCGAGCTTGAGAACCGAAAAATCATCCTTGAGGTCGATCCCGGTCTTGGCGGCAACCTGTGCCGCCCGTTCGGAAACCAGTCCCCGGTCCGGTCCATAGACCAGAACGATCCGGTAGGGTGTGCCCTGACGCCGAATGAAGCCGGCAAACTCATGGTTCTTTATCTCAGCCATTGCGTCCGTGAAGGCAGCCGCGAGCTAGCGCGCCAGAGCTGCTGCGACATCGGCACGAACCTGAGCGGCAACGGCCTTGGCTGCACGGTTTTCGGCTTCGATCTTGGCTCTTTCCTGTGCAAAATTCTGTGACGGGAGATCAAGCTGCGCATCGGCGGAACGGGTTCCGCGCTTGACGACCTCGCCGGTTTGCGTGGTCTTGAGCACATAAGTTGCGGTCACCGTGGTACGCGCCGCTGAAAACTCGTTGTCCAGTCCGCCGGGCAGGATGCCGGCGACCGCAGCGGTGGCGTCGATGTCGAGCGTGTAGGCGCCCGAGGGTTGCTCTCCGCCAAAACCGAGAACAAGCTCGTTGCGGACAACCTGTTCGACCCTTGAATCGACCCTGGAAACGCTCACCGACTGGCTGTCTCCGGAAAGGTTTCCGTAAAGCGGCTGTACCTGGCAGCCCGCCAGCATGCCAAGCCCCAGCAAAACCGCCGCAAGCCGGAACATCCCCTTGGCGGATCGCTCCGACCGCATAACTTCAGATGACGACATTCACGATCCTCCGGGGAACCACAATGAGCTTGCGCGGCGGCTTGCCGCCAAGTGCGGATTGCACGAAATCGAGCGACAGAGCAGCCTGCTCGACAGCAGATTGGTCGGCATTGCGATCAATTGTCAAATCGCCGCGTTTCTTGCCGTTGATCTGCACCGGCATGATGATCTGATCGTCAATCACCAAGGCCGGATCATGCTCCGGCCACGGGGTGGTGGCGACCATACCGGCGTTTCCGAGCAGGTTCCAGCATTCCTCGGCAAAATGCGGCATCATCGGTGCAAACAGCTGCACCAGATGACCAGCTGCCTGTTTGCAGGCGCCGGTCAGATCCTCGTCGGCCTTTTCGGAGGCAACGTCGGACAGCGGAGCTGCAAGCGTGTTGACCAATTCGTAGAGCCGGGCGACAGCCTTGTTGAATGCCAGCTTTTCTATGTCCTCGCCGACGGCCTTGACCGTCTTGTGTGATGCGCGCGAAACCTCGAGCGCCCGGCCTTCGGAGCCTGTCCTGGCCTCTGCGGCTTTGAGGTTCTCGGAAGCCTCGCCAATCAGGCGCCATATCCGCTGGACAAAGCGGTGTGCGCCTTCGACGCCGGCTTCGGACCAGATAACATCACGGTCCGGCGGTGAATCGGAAAGCATGAAGAACCGCGCGGTGTCCGCCCCGTAGCCTTCGATGATGTCGTCGGGATCGACAACGTTCTTCTTCGACTTCGACATCTTCTCGATCGAGCCGATCAGAAGTGGTTCGCCGGTCTCTGCGTGGCGGGCCAGGCGTTGGCCGTCCTTTTCCTCGATGACGACGTCCGCCGGGGCAATCCATTCATTCTTGCCGTTGCGTTCGGCTTGGTAAGTCTCATGCACGACCATGCCCTGGGTGAACAGGCCCTTGAACGGCTCCTTGAGATCGATATGGCCGGTCTGGCGCATGGCGCGGGTGAAGAAGCGCGAATAAAGCAGGTGCAGGATCGCGTGCTCGATGCCGCCGATATACTGGTCCACGGGCAACCAGGCGCTTGCCACGGCCGAATCGGTCGGCGCGTCGTGCCAGGGCGCTGTAAAGCGCGCAAAATACCAGGATGAATCGACGAATGTGTCCATAGTATCGGTTTCGCGCCGTGCGGGCTTGCCGCAGGCGGGACAGTCGACATGTTTCCAGGTCGGATGATGATCGAGCGGATTGCCGGGCTTTCCCAGTGTCACGTCTGCTGGAAGCTCGACAGGCAGATCCCTGGCGGGGACCGGGACCGCTCCGCAGTCATCGCAGTGAATGACCGGAATGGGCGCGCCCCAGTAGCGCTGGCGCGACAGGCCCCAGTCGCGGAGCCGGTAGCGCGTGATGCCGGAGCCCAGGTTCTTGTCCTCGAACCAGCTGATTGTCCGGTCGATCGCATCCTGCCCTGTCGTCTCCGTCAGACCGGCGAAATGGTCGACATAGACTACATTTTCGGACTTGGCGGGCACCAGGGCTTCGTTCAGTACCGGTGTCTCATCTCCGATCAGATAGAAGGCATTGCGCACGGGCAGGTCATACTTGCGGGCGAAATCGAGGTCACGCTGATCGTGGGCCGGGCAGCCGAAGACCGCGCCGGTTCCGTAGCTCATCAGCACGAAATTTCCGACCCAGACCGGCAGGTCCCGGTCTTCGGTGGGATGCCTGACCTTGAGGCCGGTGTCGAAGCCGCGCTTCTCGGCCTTCTCGAGAGCTTCTTCCGAGGTTCCGATGCGGCGGCATTCGGCGTTGAAGGCGGCGAGATCGGCATTTTTGGCCTCGAGCGCCAGCGACAGCGGATGATCGGGCGAAATGGCGATGAAACTCGCGCCGTGCATCGTGTCCGGTCGCGTCGAAAAGCAATGGACGGTGTCAATTCGGTCCTGGGGCTCAACGAGCGAAAAGGGAATTTCGATGCCGCGCGACTTTCCGATCCAGTTGCGCTGCATCGTGCGAACCTTGTCGGGCCAGCCATCGAGCGTATCGAGAGATGCGTCCAGATCTTCCGCGAAATCGGAAATCCGGAAGAACCATTGCGTCAGTTCGCGCTGCTCGACCACAGCCCCCGAGCGCCACCCGCGGCCGTCGATGACCTGCTCATTGGCAAGCACCGTCATATCGACCGGGTCCCAGTTGACCTTCGAATTCCGGCGATAAATCAGCCCGGCGGCGAGAAAGTCGAGGAACAGCGCCTGTTGCTGCTTGTAGTAATCGACGTCGCAGGTTGCGAACTCGCGGCTCCAGTCGAGCGAAAGGCCCATGGACTTGAGCTGCTTGCGCATGGCGTCGATGTTGGCGTAGGTCCAGTCGCGTGGGTGAATGTTGTTCTGGATCGCGGCATTCTCGGCGGGCATGCCGAAGGCATCCCAGCCCATCGGGTGCAGCACGTTGAACCCGCGCGCACGCTTGTAGCGCGCAACCACATCGCCGAGCGCATAATTGCGGACATGGCCCATGTGGATCCGGCCCGAAGGGTAGGGAAACATCTCGAGCACATAGTATTTCGGCCGCGGACTCTCGTTGTCCGTTTCATAGATCCGTTCTTCTTCCCAGCGGCGTTGCCAGCGGCTTTCCGCCTGTTTGGGATTGTATCGTTCAATTGCCATGTGCGACCACCAGAAACCTCGTCGGATTTGGTCGCGACCTTCACCATGAAACCCGGCGACCGTCAACCATTGAGCCACGCTCAAGCCCACACTGGGCCGGGATTGCGGCCGCCCCGCCCCGGTTCACCGGCCCTGACGCGCATTGGCAAGGCTGCGCGGCTGCGCTAACACCGCAGATCAAACGGAACTGACAGGATGGAGCGCCATATGGCCGCGACGGAAAACCTATCGAAAGTGCGCGCGGCAATCGCTGCCGCAGAACGCGAAGCCGGACGCGAAAGCGGATCCGTGGGGCTGGTCGCGGTGTCGAAGACGAAACCGGTCGAGGAAATCCGGCCGGTGATCGAGGCCGGCCAGCGCGTGTTTGGCGAAAACCGGGTTCAGGAGGCGCAGTCGAAATGGCCGGACCTCAAGTCCGAGACACCGGATCTGCAATTGCACCTCATCGGCCCGCTGCAATCCAACAAGACCGCCGATGCCGTGGCACTCTTTGATGTGATCCAGACGGTCGACCGGGAGAAGATCGCCCGTGAGATTGCTCGCGAGATCAAGAAGCAGGGGCGCTCACCGGAGCTCTTCATCCAGATCAACACCGGATCGGAGCCGCAAAAAGCTGGTATCGAGCCGGACCAGGCGGGCGATTTCATCGATTTGTGCCGAAACGAACTCGATCTCGATATTGCGGGTCTGATGTGCATTCCGCCGGTTGACGAAAATCCCGGACCGCATTTCGCGCTTCTCGCGAAGATCGCGGCAAAGGCGGGGCTTGAGCAACTCTCGATGGGCATGTCGGACGATTTCGAGACAGGGATTGCCATGGGCGCGACCCAGGTTCGTGTCGGATCGGCAATTTTCGGCGCGCGTGAGACCAAGTGATGCCGGCCGGAACCTCGCAAGTGTTCGCGTCCGGATTTGCGACCTTCTGTCCTTCGTCCATACTTGAGGTACGGAAACCGATCCCGACTTGAAAGATGATCCGGGACGGACGAGGATCGGCCAATATGCCTACGGAGCCTCCGGTTGGCAGGGTCCCGGAGCGGCCGGGCCGGAATTGCGCCGGCCGTAGGCGGGTCCTTGAGAGGCGCTCAGAACAGTCTTGCACATCAAATCGATTTGATCCCAAACTCTAGCCCTTCGTCTAGTTTCACAGATGCAAAAGCAGGCATATTAGGGAGGCGGGCGGCCATGTCGGAGCGAAGGACTCCGGTCTTCAGAGGCCGGTTTCGTTGGAGGAGGAAGACATGACAAGCAATTACCAGGCTGTGTATGACGGCTGGCGCAAGGACCCGGCCGGGTTCTGGATGGATCAGGCGTCGGCGATTGACTGGTTTGAAGCGCCGAAAACCGCCTTCGATTCCGCAATCGGGGCCTATGGGCGATGGTTTTCCGACGGTGTGACCAACACCTGCTACAATTGCCTTGATCGCCATGTGGCCTCGGGGCGCGGGGATCAGGCGGCAATCATCCATGACAGCCCGATCACCGGCACCAAGCGCACCCTCAGCTACAGCGAGATGCTTGCCGATGTCGAAGCGTTTTCAGGCGCGCTCTCCGATCGCGGTGTGACCAAGGGCGACCGGGTGGTGATCTACATGCCGATGGTACCCGAAGCGCTGGTCGCCATGCTGGCCTGTGCGCGTCTGGGTGCTGTTCACTCGGTCGTTTTCGGCGGATTTGCGGCCTCCGAGCTGGCCTCCCGGATCGAGGATTGCCAGGCGAAGCTCGTAGTTTCCGCGTCCTGCGGCATCGAACCGGGTCGCATCGTGGCCTACAAGCCGCTGCTCGATGCGGCGATCGAGCAATCCTCCCATAAGCCGGAGGCAGTGATCGTGCTGCAGCGCGACGAGCACCGCTGCGACATGATCGCTGGCAGGGATTTCGATTATCATGCACTGATGCAGGCAAATGCCGGTCGCAGGGTGGCCTGCACGCCGGTGCAGGCCACCGATCCGCTCTACATTCTTTATACGTCAGGCACCACCGGACAGCCAAAAGGCGTTGTCCGCGACAATGGTGGGCATATGGCGGCGCTTCACTGGTCGATGCATGCGATTTATGGCGTAAAGCCCGGCGAGGTTTTCTGGGCGGCGTCAGACATCGGATGGGTGGTCGGCCATTCCTACATCGTCTATGCGCCGCTGCTGCACGGCAACACCACGATCGTGTTCGAAGGAAAGCCCGTGGGCACGCCGGATGCGGGAACCTTCTGGCGGGTGATCGCGGAACATGGCGTTTCGGTCCTGTTCACTGCCCCGACCGCGTTCCGGGCCATCCGAAAGGAAGATCCCAAGGGTAGCCTGATTGCAGATTACGACATGTCCGGCTTCCGCGCCTTGTTCCTGGCGGGAGAACGCGCCGACCCGGACACGATCCAGTGGGCCGAGCGTCTGCTTCAGGTACCGGTGATCGACCACTGGTGGCAGACGGAAACCGGCTGGACCATCGCCGGAAACCCGATGGGACTGGGCCTTCTGCCGATCAAGCACGGCTCGCCTGCGGTTCCGATGCCCGGATATGATGTGCAGGTGATTGACGATGAGGGACATCCGGTTCCCGCAGGGACGCTGGGCAACATCGTGGTCAAGCTTCCGCTGCCGCCGGGATGCCTGCCGACGCTGTGGAACGCCGATGCGCGGTTCAGCGAGTCCTACCTCGCGGAGTTCTCCGGCTACTACAAGACGGCTGATGCGGGCTTCATTGATGATGATGGTTACCTCTTCATCATGGCGCGCACCGACGACATCATCAATGTCGCCGGCCACCGCCTCTCCACCGGCGGGATGGAGGAGGCGGTTTCGGGCCACCCGGACGTGGCTGAATGCGCCGTCATCGGCATCGCCGATTCGATGAAGGGCCAGGTTCCGGCGGGTTTCATCGTCATCAATTCCGGTGTCGACCGGTCTGATGAAGACGTCGAGAAGGAAGTTGTGAAGCTGGTTCGCGACAAGATCGGTCCCGTCGCCGCTTTCAAGAACGTCATGGTGGTCAAAAGGCTTCCGAAAACCCGCTCGGGCAAGATCCTGCGTGCCACCATGCAGAAAATTGCCGATGGGGAGGGCTGGAAAATGCCTGCAACCATCGATGATCCGGCCATTCTCGATGAGATCGGCGATGTTCTGGCAAAGCGCGGCCTGAAAAAGAACCAGGCCTGATCGCGGACTTCGGTTCGGCTCGCCGGCCGGGCCTGGCTGGCTCGGGAGCCATCCGGCCTTCCACGGGAGGTTTCGACAAAAGCCGGAAACGAGGTGGACGCCCCTCAAGATTGATTCTACGGATCACCCAAACCGGAGGCATGCACGGGACATCGCGCGTGCCGACCAAGATTTGGAAGGATTGATCATGAGACTGGAAGGACGAACAGCGATTGTAACGGGAGGGGCCAAGGGAATCGGACTGGCAATCGTCCGGCGCCTGGCGGCTGACGGAGCGCGGGTCATGATCGCCGACATTGACGAAGAAGCCGGTGCGGCCGCCGTCGAAGCGATTTCGGGCGAGGGCGAGGTCCGCTTTACGGCCACCGACGTGTCCGAGCGCCTCGACGTTCACAATCTCGTCGCCAAGACGATTGATGCCTTCGGCTCCATCAACGCGCTGGTCAACAATGCAGGCATCGTCCATGCGGCCGAATTCCTTGACCTCGAGGAATCGGATTTTGATCGCGTGCTCGGCGTCAACCTCAAGAGTGCGTTCCTGTGCGGCCAGGCCGTGGCGCGTCACATGGTCGAACAGATTGAGGCTGGTGAAGAGCCTGGTTCGATCGTCAATATGTCCTCGATCAACGACACTTTCGCGATTCCCAACCAGGTTCCCTATTCCGTCTCCAAGGGCGGTGTCAGCCAGCTGACCAAGGTCATGGCGCTGTCGCTTGCGCCGCATGGAATCAGGGTGAATGCCGTCGGTCCGGGTTCCATCATGACTGACATGCTGGCTTCTGTGGCGGACAACCCGGACGTTCGCACCCGGATTCTGTCGCGCACGCCACTGGGGCGTATCGGCGATCCGTCGGAAATTGCCTCGGTGACCTCGTTCCTGCTTTCCTCGGACGCAAGCTACGTGACCGGGCAGACAATCTATGCCGATGGCGGACGGTTGCCGCTCAATTACACGGTTCCGGTCAAGGAATAAGAGACAGCGCGATCGTTGCCGTTCGCCTTGAAACAAAAAACCCGGGTTCATGGCCCGGGTTTTTGCTGTCGGTTTTCTGAAGGTCAGCTGTTGCCGTCGTCCTCGTCGTCGGTCTCGGTCCGCTTCATCGAGCTGAGCTTGGCGAAAACGGCATCGGCATCGATTTCCTTTTCTCCACTTTCTTCAGCCGATTCGGCTGTCTCGGTCTCACGGGCCGAAAGAAGCATGCTGTCCTGCTGGTCTTCGGCGGTCGGCACCCGGTTCTTGGCGGCGCGTTCGACCTCGAGGTCGAGATCGATCTGGGTGCAAAGGCCAAGCGTGACCGGATCCATCGGGGTCAGATTGGCCGCGTTCCAGTGGGTGCGGTTGCGGATCTGCTCGATGGTCGACTTGGTGGTGCCGACCAGACGCGAGATCTGCGCGTCCTTGAGTTCGGGATGGTTGCGGACCAGCCAGAGAATGGCGTTCGGGCGGTCCTGACGCTTGGACACCGGAGTGTAGCGCGGACCCTTGCGCTTGGCTTCGGGAACGCGAACCTTGGGGTCGGACAGCTTCAGCTTGTGCTCGGGATTGCTTTCCGCGGTCGAAATCTCCTCGCGCGAAAGCTGCCCTGTGGCAACGGGGTCGAGCCCCTTGATGCCCTGGGAGGATTCACCGTCGGCGATCGCCTTGACCTCGAGCGGGTGAAGCTTGCAGAACTGGGCGATCTGATCGAAGCTCAACGCCGTGTTGTCGACAAGCCATACGGCCGTCGCCTTGGGCATGAGAAGCTGCTGTGCCATGAATACATTCCTCCTGTACGTCCGCGCCGGGGTCGCGGGCCGTGGATGAAACCACCAATTCCGGGAAATCGGCGTCGTTATAACCGCAAGCCTGCGCAATTGCAATTCTTGCATTCCGGTTTTGCAAAACCGGTCCAAGGTCTAATTGCCGCAAGGATTTAGGCTGCTATTAATGGTCGCCAATCAAGTCATGCCGCGTTTAATATGACGCGAAAAGCGTACCTGTATGTGAGGAGGTTCAAATGCCGCAGAAAACCTACAAGGTCCTGAAGGACGCCAAGGCGAGGGCCTTGATCGATGATGAGACCTACGAGAAATGGTACAAGCAGAGCGTCAAGGATCCGGAGAAATTCTGGGGCAAGCACGGCAAACGGATCGACTGGTTCAAGCCTTTCACCAAGGTGAAAAACACGAGCTACACAGGCAAGGTTTCGATCAAGTGGTACGAGGACGGGCTGACCAATGTCGCCTACAACTGCATCGACCGGCATCTTGAAAAGCGGGGCGACCAGGTCGCAATCATATGGGAGGGTGACAATCCTTATGACGACAAGAAGATCACCTATCGCGAACTGTACGATCAGGTCTGCCGTCTCGCCAATGTAATGAAATCGAACGGCGTGAAGAAGGGTGACCGGGTCACCATCTACATGCCGATGATCCCCGAAGCGGCCTACGCCATGCTGGCCTGTGCGCGAATCGGTGCGATCCACTCGATTGTCTTCGGCGGTTTTTCGCCGGACGCGCTTGCCGGCCGGATCATCGATTGCGAATCAACATTCGTCATCACCGCCGACGAAGGTCTGCGCGGCGGCAAGAAAATCCCGCTCAAGCACAACACCGACCTTGCCATCGAGATTGCCGAGCGCAGCGAGGTGATCGTCAAGAAGGTGGTGGTGGTTCAGCGCACAGCCGGCAAGATCGAGTGGTTCGATGACCGCGACATCTGGTATCACGAGGCCTGCGCGGCCGCGAAACCGGATTGCCCGCCGGCCAAGATGAAGGCTGAAGACCCGCTCTTCATTCTCTACACTTCCGGATCGACCGGCAAGCCGAAGGGCGTGCTTCACACCACCGCCGGCTATCTGGTCTATGCCTCAATGACGCATGAATATGTCTTCGATTATCACGAGGGCGACATCTACTGGTGCACGGCGGATGTGGGCTGGGTCACCGGACATTCCTACATCGTCTACGGTCCGCTCGCCAACGGTGCGACCACGCTGATGTTCGAGGGCGTGCCGAACTATCCGTCCCCGAGCCGGTTCTGGGATGTGGTCGACAAGCACAAGGTCAACATCTTCTACACCGCGCCGACCGCGATTCGCGCCTTGATGGGTGCCGGTGATGCACATGTGACCAAGTCGTCGCGCAAGTCGCTCAGAACGCTGGGTTCCGTGGGCGAACCGATCAATCCCGAAGCCTGGGAGTGGTATTACAATGTGGTGGGCGACAAGAAATGCCCGATTGTCGATACCTGGTGGCAGACGGAAACAGGCGGAATCCTGATCACGCCGCTGCCCGGCGCCACCAAGCTCAAGCCCGGTTCGGCCACGCGTCCGTTCTTTGGCGTTCAGCCGCAATTGGTCGACAATGAGGGCGAAGTGCTCGAGGGTGCCACCGAAGGCAATCTCTGCATCGTTGATTCCTGGCCTGGCCAGATGCGCACGGTCTATGGCGATCATGAGCGGTTCATCCAGACCTATTTCTCGACTTACAAGGGCAAGTACTTCACCGGGGACGGCTGCCGCCGCGACGAGGACGGCTATTACTGGATCACCGGTCGCGTCGACGACGTGATCAATGTTTCCGGGCACCGCATGGGCACGGCGGAAGTGGAAAGTGCACTGGTCTCGCATGATTCGGTCTCCGAAGCCGCCGTTGTCGGCTATCCGCATGATGTGAAGGGCCAGGGGATCTACTGCTACATCACGCTGATGGAAGGACAGCAGGGGGATGACGAACTGCGCAAGGCACTCGTCAACCATGTCCGCCATGAAATCGGGCCGATCGCCTCGCCCGACAAGATCCAGTTTGCGCCCGGTCTGCCGAAAACCCGGTCCGGCAAGATCATGCGCCGCATCCTGCGCAAGATCGCCGAGGACGAATTCAGCGCGCTTGGGGACACCTCGACGCTCGCCGATCCGGCGGTGGTCGACGACCTGATCGAGAATCGCCAGAACAAGAAGTAAGCGGAAAATCCGCCGATCCCGTAAATTTAGACGCCGGCCTTCAGGCCGGCGTTTTCGCGCTTGACTTAGAGTGCGCTCGAAGTCCTAGTTTCCCAGGCGTCGTGAGGAAAGGGCACCCATGAAGATCGGTGAACTGGCACGGCGCAGCGGGCTTTCGGCCCATACGATCCGCTACTACGAACGGATCGGCCTGTTGCCGCCGCCGGACAAGAACGCCTCCGGGCACCGGGACTATGACGTTTCCATTCTCACATGGATCGATTTTCTCGGCCGCCTGAAAACCACCGGCATGCCGGTGCGCGAGATGCTTCGCTATGCGGCCCTGCGAGAGCAGGGCGATGGAACCGAAGCCGAGCGTCAGGCCATCCTGGAAACCCACCGGGACCATGTCCGGGCCCGGCATGCCGCTCTTCGGGAAAACCTTTCCGTCCTCGACACGAAAATCGCCTTCTATGCGGCGACCATATCCGCCGGTGATCCGGCCACGGGTAAAGGGACGAAAGATAATGACCATGACCACGAACGCGACAAGCAGCGGGACTGACCGCTATGAAAGAGGCCGGCGCGCGCTGGCGGAAATCGACGGCGAGGCCGGCGAAGCCGTTGTTGCTTCGCTCGCCGACATCGCTCCGGATTTCGCGCGCTACCTGCTTGAGTTCCCCTTCGGCGACATCTATTCGCGACCGGGCCTCGACCTGAAATCGCGCGAGGTGGCAACCATTGCGGCTCTGACGGCGATGGGCACCGCTGCTCCGCAGCTCAAGGTGCATGTTGCCGCCGGATTGAATGTCGGCCTCAGCCGGGAGGAGATCGTCGAGATCATTATGCAGATGGCCGTCTATGCGGGTTTTCCCGCGGCGCTGAACGGGCTCTCGGTTGCCCGCTCGGCGTTCGCCGAGGCCGGCGTGTGACCGCCGTGACAGACGGGTGAACCATGGCCGGCTTGTACCGGAATGTTTTTTGAGCTTCGCTCTTGCCAAGCGGGATGAACGAATCCAAACTCTTTCCATCATTAACGTAGTGAAAGGAGGTGATCCGATGTCGAGTGGTTCCCAGGTTCCGGTTCGGTCTATGCGGATCGTACTCCGTCGGAGCAGCCTCTGACGGTGTCATGATCCGATCAGCCGGACACGCGGTCTGACGACCGACCGGCAACCGGAGTTGCGAAGGCCGCCCCATCGGGCGGCCTTTTCTTGTTCTCGTTATCACGTCAACTGCCTTGCCAGACGTGCGGCGAGGAGCCCGGATCGCCTCAAGACCCCGTCTCGGGGCAGGAAATGCGCAGGCGTTTGCCGCCCTGATAGGGTCGTGCGAGCCCGCTTTGCAGCATGGCCGATGCGATGTCACGGGAGCCTGCTTTCAAATCGGCGAGGATGCGACCGTAATATTTGCCGCCGGCGACATTGATCAGGCTGACCGTTTCATGCCCGGCCACCAGCCGTTCCAGCTCACCGCGGGCCTGGTCTGCGGCCCTGCGTTCACTGAAACATCGAGACCGGCGTTCTGGCGTGTCGATGCCGCGAAGGCGCACCGACACCCGAACGGCCTGGCCCGGCCATGGATGGGCATCGACCACCAATGTATCGCCATCAATGACCCGTACCACCCGCGCCGCAACCGGTCCGGGCACTGTCTGCCAGATCTTCTCCGCCGGTTCGGCCTCCGTGTTCGCAACCGTGTTGAACAACGCGGCAAGCGGCAGAAGAAGAAAAAGGATCAGGTGCGATGGGCGACTCATGACAAAGGAATATATTCCTTTGTCGGGCGGCGATCAACCGGAATGTCTGGTTATGCCCCGCGAGCCGGAGGCCGTCATATCGGGCCCGGAACCGGTGTCAGAAGCTGCGGAAGGCGACATCAGAAATCAATCGCGCGGCCGTTGATTTCCCAGTCTCCGAACCGGGCGGGATCGGCGCCGCCGCGGCCGCCGATTTCCCTTTCGGGTTTCTGCTCGTCGGCTTTGCGGGCCTTGCGTCTTTCTTCGGCTTCCGCAAGAGCCCGCCTGGCCGCGGCGCTCAGCTTCCTGCCGCCAACCGGATCTGGTTCGGCCCGGGTGTCGCCGCTTTCTGGCTTATCTGTATCGTCGGTCATTTTCGCGGCTCCATGAGAACTGCGTTTGCATTGAACAATGGCTTGAAACTCCCCATCTTTAGTTCCACAAGCTGCGAAAAGCCAAGCCCGCAGGGAACGTTGTGTCAAGCTTCCGGCCCGCGAGCCGATCTCCAAACCGGCCCGAACCCGGACCGCGGTGGCAGAAAAGGATGTAGTGCATGAATCTTGTTCGTACAGCCATGCTTTTGGCCCTGTTGACGGCGCTGTTCATGGGCATCGGTTACATGATCGGCGGCACCGGCGGCATGATGATCGCCTTTATCGTGGCCGCCGCCATGAACCTGTTTTCCTACTGGAACTCCGATAAGATGGTGCTGAGGATGCACAATGCGGTCGAGGTCGATGCTTCGACCGCGCCGGAGTTTTATCAGATGGTCGCGGATTTGGCGCAGAATGCAGGTTTGCCGATGCCGCGTGTCTTCGTGATCAGGAATGCCCAGCCGAACGCATTCGCCACCGGCCGGAACCCTGAAAATGCGGCCGTCGCCGCTTCCACCGGGTTGCTGGAAAGCCTGAGCGAGGAAGAAATTGCCGCTGTGATGGCGCATGAACTCGCCCATGTGCAGAACCGCGACACGTTGACCATGACCATAACGGCCACCCTGGCCGGGGCGATCTCCATGCTCGGCAATTTCGCGCTGTTCTTCGGCGGAAACCGCAACAACAACCCGCTCGGCTTCATCGGCATTCTTGCGGCCATCATTGTTGCGCCTTTCGCGGCCATGCTGGTGCAGATGACGATCAGCAGGACCCGCGAGTATGCTGCGGACAAACGCGGGGCTGAGATTTGCGGAAATCCGCTCTGGCTGGCTTCGGCGCTGAGGAAGATTGCGTCCCGTGCCGGCCGCATTGTCAATGAGGACGCCGAGAGAAACCCGGCAACAGCGCACATGTTCATCATCAATCCGCTCAACGGCCAGAAGATGGACAGTCTGTTCTCCACCCATCCGGCCACCGAGAACCGCATCGCGGCACTGGAAGCGATGGCAAATGAAATCTCAGCCGCCTCGCAGCGCCCCGCAGCGCTGAAAACCCAATCCCGGACCTCCGGGCCCTGGGGCCGCGAGGGCGCAGGGCGCAAGGGTCCCTGGTCTTGAGCGGCAACCGCCCGTCGGATTCGCGGCATCGGGGCAGCCAGAATCGGAACCGTGCCAAGGCATCCCGTGCTTCATCGCCGGGAGCCGGGATCAAAGATCAGGCCAAGAACACTGACGACGGAAAGCCCGGCCTCGCGGCGCGCAAGGCGGCGGCGCGGTTGCTGGCAACCGTTACGGAAAGCGGCGCATCGCTTGACGGCCTGCTCGATCCGACCGGCGGAAACCCTGCGTTTACCGGGCTTGGTCCGCAGGACCGGCTTCTGGTGCGCGCGATCCTGCTTTCGGCCTTGCGGCACCTGCGGGTGATTGACGCCTTCATCGACGAGCTTGTGACCTCGCCGCTGCCCGAAGGCGCAAAGGCGCTTCGCCAATTGCTCCGGGTCGGGGCGACTCAGATTCTGTTTCTGGATGTGCCGGATCGCGCCGCTGTCGATCTGGCGGTTAGCCTGGCCGACGGCGATCCGCGAAACCGGCGGTTTGCGGGCCTGGTCAATGCCCTGCTTCGACGGATCGGACGGGAGAAGGAAAGCCGGCTTCCGGAGCTGCTCGCCACAACGCCGCCGTTTCCGGACTGGTTCGTAAGCCGGATTCGAGACGCTTATCCCGAGCACACGGACCCGATCCTCAGGATGCTGGCGGCACCGCCTGCCATCGATCTCACCGTAAAGTCGGATCCGGATGGCTGGGCCGAGCGGCTGGGCGGTATCGTGCTGCCAACGGGGACCGTTCGTATTGCCCGCCCCCAGGGCCCGGTGACGGCTTTTGAGGGTTTCGAGGAAGGCGCCTGGTGGGTGCAGGATGCGGCAGCGAGCATTCCCGCGCAGCTTTTCTCAACGCTGGAAGGCCGGGAAATTGTCGATCTGTGTGCTGCGCCCGGCGGCAAGACGGCGCAATTGGCCCATGGCGGCGCCCGAGTGACTGCCTGTGATCAGTCCGCCAACCGGCTTGAGCGGCTTAAGGCAAACCTCGCCCGGCTCGGTCTCGATGTGGCGACACAGTTGACCCGTGCTCAGGACCTGATTGCGCCCGAAGGCTTTGACGGCGTTCTGGTCGATGCGCCTTGCTCGTCGACGGGGACCGTGCGCCGGCACCCCGATATTCCCTACACCAAGGGGCCCGATGACATTGTGCGTCTGGCGCGGGTTCAGCGAGCATTGCTCGACCATGCCGCGGGTCTCGTCCGGCCCGGAGGCGAACTGGTTTTTTCCAATTGTTCGCTGGATCCGCTGGAAGGCGAGACGATGGTCGAGGGGTTTCTGGCCGATCATCCGGCCTGGGAGATCAAGCCGGTTGAGGCCGGACGCTGGCCCGGCCTGGAGACCGCGATCACCGATATGGGTGAAATCCGGACGCATCCGGCGATGCTTGCCCATGAGGATCCCGCACAGGCCGGACTCGATGGTTTCTACGCTGTGATATTGACGCGAAGATAGGCATTGCTTACCGGTAAACGCTCACAGGCTGTCGTCGGTGGGCCTTTGCCGCTTGAAAATGCGGCCTGCAATTGAACCACCAAGCCAATATGCTACGATTCGTTTCCCGCGGGAGACCGGAGCGGCTTTCAGGAACAACCGATTGGCAACATCGATCCCAGACCTGCAACGCTTGTCCTTTCTCTATGGCGCCGAGTTCTGGCGGCGGGTTACCCGTCGTTCGGCGATCGGCCGGCTAAGCGCCATACGGTTTGCCGGCGCGATACCGGATCGGTTGGTGGTTGCCCCGATCGATCTTCGCATGGCCGATGCCCACATCGCCGCGGAGGTCTATGCCGGCCGTTTCGCCATGGCCGGACGGATGATCGATACCGGCGGCGAGAGCCCGTTTCATATGGACATTCAGGACGGCGGGTTCCTGCGCAGCCTGCACAGTTTTGGCTGGCTCAGGCACATGCGTGCGGCAGATCACGAGCTGGCATTCGCCAATGCGAGAGCGCTGGTTGACGACTGGATCACGGTGGAGGGCAAGCGTCTCAGTGGTCTTTCCTACCGGCCGGAAATCGTCGCGACACGGCTGATCGCTTGGTTTTCCCATTCTCCCATCGTGCTGCGCGGGGCCGATCACGGGTTCTATCGGCGGTTCCTGAGAAGCATCGCGCTGCAAACACGATACTTGAGGCGTGTTTCGGCGAACCTGCCGATCGGCTCGACACGGTTCCAAGCGAGGATCGCCCTTGCGATGGCGAGCCTTTGCCTGCCGGCGAGCCAGGGTGCGATCCGGGCCGCGGCGCGCAACCTCGACCACGAATTCGACCAGCAGGTGCTTGCCGATGGCGGCCACATCTCGCGCAATCCGATGGTTCTGATCGAACTGCTCACCGACCTGCTCCCGTTAATGCAAACCTACGTCAATGTCGGGCAGAAACCGCCACGCAACATGGCAGCCGGCATGGACCGGCTGTTTTCGGCGCTGCGGTTTTTCCGGCATGCTTCGGGTGAGCTGGCTCTTTTCAATGGCGCGTCGGCGGTGTCGGCCGACCGTATGCTGGCGGCATTGCGGTATGACGAAACCTCCGGGGCGCCGTTTCGCGAGATGCCGCATTCGAACTATCAGCGCCTGGCGATCGGCGATGTGGTGGTGCTCGCCGATACCGGCGCGCCGGCGCCCGGGATTGCGTCCGAAACCGCGCATGCGGGATGCCTGTCCTTCGAAATGTCCTCGGGCGCCAACCGTTACATCGTCAATGCCGGGGCTCCGGTGTTCCGTGATCCCGCTCATGTCGAGTTCTCGCGCATGACCGCGGCCCACAGCACGGTTGCCATCAACGATACGTCGTCGCTCCGCTTTTCACAATCCTCCTTTCTCGGGCCGATCGTGACCGGTGGGGTGAGCAAGGTCGATATCGAATCGCTGGACGAAGCCGGCAAGCATCAGGGTTTCAGCGCAACGCATGATGGCTACGCGGCACAGATGAAGCTGTTGCACCGCCGCAAAATCCGGCTGCTGGCTTCCGGGCACGAAGTTCAGGGCCGGGATCATATTCTCGGTCCCGATCATAATCCGCCCAGAGCGGACAATCCGGCGGTCGCGGTGGCGCGGTTCCATGTTCATCCCTCGATCATGGTCGATCGGGCCGAGGATGGTGCGATTCAGCTGACGGCGGCGGATGGGGAAAGCTGGAAGTTTCTGGCTCGTGATCTTGAGCCCGAGATCGAGGAGGACGTGCATTTTGCAGATCTCGCCGGTGCACGCGCCAGCAAGCAGATCACGTTGACGTTCAAGGTCGGCGAAACGCCGGAGATTGCCTGGAAGCTCGTCCGGACCGTGCTGGCCCGCGCCCGGGATTGAAACCCGCTGGAAAAAGCGGGCTTGCGCATTTCAACCGGTTTCGCCCTGTGCTACCGCAAGGCCCGATCGGACCGGATCCTGCCGGCAGCATTGACGAGGAAGTTCCCCATGGCCGTTGTCTCGAAGAATCACCCCGCACCGGAACTGGTTCGGGTCCGCCGCGCCTTGCTCTCGGTGTCCGACAAGACCGGACTCATTGCCTTTGCGCAGGGCCTTGCGAGCGCAGGCGTCGAATTGGTTTCGACCGGGGGCACGCGGGCTGCGCTGGAAAAGGAAGGACTTGCGGTTCGTGACGTCTCGGACCTCACCGGATTTCCGGAAATCATGGATGGACGTGTGAAGACGCTGCATCCGGGTGTCCATGGCGGTCTTCTGGGGATACGCGACGACGCCGACCATAAGGTTGCAATGGAGAAGCACGGGATCGCGGGGATCGATCTGGTCGCGATCAATCTCTATCCGTTCGAGGAAACCGTCGCGGGTGGCGCCGATGCCGCAACCACTGTCGAGAACATCGACATCGGGGGTCCGGCAATGATCCGGGCAGCGGCCAAGAACCATGCCTATGTGTCCGCTGTCACCGATCCCGAGGATTACAGCCGCATCCTCGTCGCACTCGAGGAAAATGACGGCTGCATCCCGCTCGAGCTGCGCAGGGAACTGGCCGCGCTCGCCTTTGCACGAACCGCCGCCTACGATGCTGCGGTTTCCGGCTGGTTTGCCGGCGAACTTGATCTTGAAGCGCCGCGTCACCGGGCTTTCGGCGGCAAGCTTCACGCGGTGATGCGCTATGGCGAGAACCCGCACCAAAAGGCTGCGTTTTACAGCAATGGCGACACACGCCCAGGGGTTGCGACCGCTGAACTGCTTCAGGGCAAGCAGCTGTCCTACAACAACATCAACGACACGGATGCGGCTTTCGAACTCGTGAGCGAGTTCGATCCGGCAAAGGATGCTGCCTGCGCCATTATCAAGCATGCCAATCCATGCGGGGTTGCAGTGGGCGGAAGTCTTGCCGAGGCCTATGGCCGAGCACTCGCCTGCGACCAGACGTCCGCGTTTGGCGGTATCGTTGCCTTCAACCGGCCGCTCGATGCGGATGCCGCGAGGGAGATCGTCAAGATCTTCACCGAGGTGATCATCGCCCCGGATGCCAGCGACGAGGCACGCGAGATCCTTTCGGCGAAGAAGAACTTGCGGTTGATGATCACCGGTGGCCTTGCAGATCCGCGTCAGCCCGGGCTCATGGTCAAGTCGGTTTCGGGCGGGCTTCTGGTGCAGGGCCGCGACAACGGCGCACTGGCGGCTCAGGATTTCAAGGTCGTGACCAAACGGGCGCCCGATGCGCGCGAACTGGATGACATGGCCTTCGCCTTCCGGGTCGCCAAGCATGTCAAATCCAACGCCATCGTCTACGCGCTCAATGGCGCCACGGTCGGCGTCGGCGCAGGCCAGATGAGCCGGGTGGATTCAGCCCGCATTGCGGCCCGCAAGGCGGTTGATGCGGCCGAGGCAATGGGTATCGACGCGCCGCTGACAAAAGGCAGCGTTGTGGCCTCGGACGCGTTCTTCCCGTTTGCCGACGGTCTTCTGTCGGCCATCGAGGCGGGTGCGACCGCTGTCATCCAGCCGGGCGGATCGATGCGAGATCAGGATGTGATTGACGCTGCAGACGAAGCCGGTGTGGCGATGGTATTCACGGGAATGCGCCACTTCCGTCACTGAGTGGTCTTGCAGGACGCCTCTTGGGCAAAGGTTCTGGCGGCACAGGCCTCCGGCTACACGACGAGATCCGTTGCCGGCTTTCCGTCGGGACGGTCGGCGGGATAGGGCGTCGTCCAGAGAATCCAGAGACCGGCGGCAAAGAACAGGATGATGGTCGCCATCCCCAACCGCGGTGAGCCGGACGCGGCCGTCACGCTTGCAACCATGAACGGCGCCAGAAAGCTGGTCGCTCGGCCGGCCAGTGCGTAAAGGCCGAAGAAACGGCCGGCTTCCTCTTCGGTGACACTCCGCGCCATATAGGCGCGTGAGGAAGCCTGCACCGGGCCAAAGGCGATGCCGATGAACAGGCCGAAGAGGATATAGGCCTTTTCCGCGGCAGTGCCGAAAAGACCTCCTGAATCGGCGATCCCAAAGTCCAGTGCACCAAAGAGGGTGAATCCGGGGCCCGTGGACACGATCCCGATGGTCGCGAAAAGCAGCATGGCGATCGAAATCAGAACCACGCTCTTTGAACCGAGCTTGGTATCGAGCCGGCTTGCGTAGAGACAGGAGAAAATGGCCACGATATTGAGCAGAATACCGTAAATGCCGATTTCAGTGATCGTCCAGCTAAACATGGCCGCGGCGAAACCGCCTCCGAGAGCCAGAAGTGCGTTGACGCCGTCCTGATAGATCATGCGGGCGATCAGGAACCTGAAGATGCCGGCACGCTTGCGCACCTCGCCGATGGTGGATCTGAGTTCCTGAAGGCCGTCACGCACGGCGCTGCCCATGGCGCGGCGTCCGCCGGCATCGGGTGTGAACAGGAACATCGGCAGGATGAAAACGGCGTACCAGAGCGCCGAAATGGGGCCCGATGCGCGCGCGTCCTCGCCCTGAAGAGGGTCCAGCCCGAAAAGCGGCTCCATGCCGATGATCGTGCGACCGGTTTCGGGAGATGCGGCGAGACATGCGATGATGAAGATCAGCACGATCATGCCGCCGAGATAACCCATTCCCCAGGCGAGGTTCGACACGCGGCCGATATCGGATTTCGGCACGATCCGCAAAAGCATGGAGTCATTAAACACGATCGAGAATTCGGCAGCCACCGAAGCCAAGGTGAACAGTGCCACGACCGCCACCAGACTGGAGCCGGGGGCAGCGAACCAGAGGCCGCAGAGTGCGACGATCTTGAGGACCGCGAAAAAGGCGATCCATGGTTTGCGCGGACCGGTCTGATCGGCGATCGAGCCCAGAACCGGGGAAAGAACCGCGATCAAAAAGCCGCCGGCGGCGATGCCATAACCCCATGCCGCCTGACCCGCCGCCGGATCGCTTGCCATCCGGCTGATGAAGTAGGGACCGAAGATGAATGTGGTGACGACCGTGAAGAACGGTTGCGCCGCCCAGTCGAACATCATCCAGCCGTAAACACCGGCCTTGTCGGATTTCCGGCCCGGACTCATGACGTTTCCGCCCAAAATATCATCCGCCATGTGTCATTCCCATCCGGCTGGTTGTTTCAGGACCGCAACGACCGCGCCAGATCGCCCATCATGCCGGCTGCCACGGTCAGTTTGGCAAGCGAGAGCTCGCCGCTGTCGGTCAGCGAAAGGATCTGTGCGCCGACATGGGCAACCCGGTCCTTGTTGTTGGAAAGCCAGGCGGCGGCCGGATGTTCTTCCTCGCGGTGACTGCCGAGGGCTGCGCAGGCGATGATTCGCCGGGCTTCCGAGATTTCGTCCAGACTGCGTGAGAGCGCCAGCCCCTCGAAATGGTCAGAAACCGGAATACGGTCGACTGCTGCCACGATACGCCCAATCCGGAACGCTTCCGTAACAGAGAAAAACGTATCCATTGCCCGGGACAGTTCCGTGTCCGACGTCGCGGCCACCTGGCAGATATCCGGCGCAAGGGTGAGACCGACGAGCCCCGCCAGTTCGCCCGCCAGTTTCTCCGGAACCGAATGCTCGATCAGATCGGCGCGCAGCTCATCGGCTTCTTCACGCATGAAATCGGGCATCGCTGCGTGGATCTCGGGTGCGATCTTCTTCACGCCCTCGCGCATGGAGGACACCGCCTCCCCGAGATCGCCTTGGGCGGCGCCGGTCTTCAACGCCCAGGCCGTAACCGTGCGCAATGTATCGCCGATACGGGCATAAAGCCTGTTCTGCACCAGACCGGGAATTTTCGTATCGAGGTCGTCAACCTCGGCGTAGAGACGATCAAGCGAAAGCCCGTCGCGCGCCAGAACGAAGGCCTGGACGATTTCGGCCGATGTGGCACCCGATTTGTCTCCCAGCGCGATGACGAAGGCCGGCCCCCCACGGTTGATGGCGTCGTTGCCAAGCAGGGTCGAGATAATTTCCCGCTTGAGCCGGTGGCTCATGATGTCGGTTTCATGCGCCTTCAACATCTGCTTGGGGAAGTAGGATTTCAACGTCTCACTGAAATAGGGGTCGTCGGGAAGCGAGCTTGCAACAATCTCGTCAAACAACACCAGTTTGGCATAGGACAGGAGCACGCCGATTTCCGGCCGTGTCAGCGCCTGACCGGCTGCAACACGTTCGGCGACCAGGGCATCATCGGGCAGGTCTTCGACCTTCCGGTTGAGCAGGCCGCGTGATTCCAGGTTGGTCATCACCCGGCTCAATTCTCCGACGCCGGATGTGCCTTGCGCCTGAGCCAGCGATATCGCGAGGGTTTGCAGGTAGTTGTTGCGAAGCACCAGTTGGGCGACTTCGTCGGTCATGGCCGCAAGCAGCGTGTTGCGCTTCGGTCGGGTCAGGCGATCCTCGCGCATGGCGTTTGCAAGCGCGATCTTGATATTGACCTCGACGTCGGAGGAGTTGACGCCGGCGGAGTTGTCGATGGCGTCGGAGTTGCAGCGGCCACCCTGAAGGGCGTAGGCGATGCGGCCCTTTTGCGTGACGCCGAGATTTGCTCCTTCGCCGATCACCTTGGCGCGGACCTGACGGGCAATGACCCGGATCGGATCATTGGCGCGGTCGCCCACATCGGCATCGTTCTCCCTTGCATCCTTGATGTAGGTGCCGATGCCGCCGAACCAGAGCAGGTCAATTTCCATCGACAGGATTGCCGTCATGATGTCCTGCGGCGTGGACTTCCCGGCTGAAAGCCCGATTGCGGCTGCGGCTTCTTGTGTCAGGTCGACCGACTTCTGGTTTCGCGGAATGATCATCCCGCCTTTCGACAGTTTCGAAGTGTCGTAGTCCTGCCAGCTGGAGCGGCCGAGATCGAACAAGCGCTTCCGTTCGGCAAAGCCGACATCGCAGTCGGGGTCCGGGTCGATGAAGATGTCGCGATGGTCGAAGGCGGCGACCAGGCGGATTTTCTCGGACAGGAGCATGCCGTTGCCGAACACGTCTCCGGACATGTCGCCGACGCCTGCAGCGGTAAAGGGCGTGGTCTGGATATCGATGTCCATCTCGCGGAAGTGGCGCTTGACCGCTTCCCAGGCGCCACGAGCGGTAATGCCCATCTTCTTGTGGTCATAGCCTGCGGACCCGCCCGAGGCGAACGCGTCGTCGAGCCAGAACTCCTGTTCCTGGCTCAGTGCGTTGGCGGTGTCGGAGAAGGTTGCCGTTCCCTTGTCGGCGGCGACCACGAAATAGGGATCGTCGCCATCGTGGCGCACGGTTGCAGCGGGTGGAACGATGTCGTCGCCGACAATGTTGTCGGTCACCGAAAGAAGCGTGCGGATAAAGAGCTTGTAGGCTTCACGTCCGGCCTCGAAGACTGCGTCGCGCCCGCCTTCGACAGGAAGCTGCTTGGGATAGAAGCCACCCTTCGCACCGACCGGCACGATCACCGCGTTCTTGACCTGCTGCGCCTTGACGAGGCCGAGCACCTCGGTTCGATAGTCCTGTGCGCGGTCCGACCAGCGCAAACCGCCGCGTGCAACGGGACCGAAACGAAGATGAACGCCCTCGACTTCAGAGCCATAGACAAAGATCTCGCGATAGGGCCTGGGCTCGGGCAAGCCGTCGAGCGCTTTCGGATCAAGCTTGACGGCAAGCGCGGGACGAACGCCGCCATCCTCTCCGGTCTGGAAGTAATTGGTCCGCAGCGAGGCCTGGATGGCATTCATGTAGCGGCGGAGAATGCGGTCATCGTCGATGCTCGGCACCTCGGCGAGCGCAGCCTCGATGGCGTCAACAAGCTCCGAGCACTGCTTCTCGCGCTTGTCTTCCTTGAGGCCGGTTTCGAACCGGGTGTGAAACAATTCGAACAATTTGGCGGCAACGGCGGCGTGTCGATTGAGGCACTCGGCCATGTATTCCTGCGAATAGGGAATACCGGCCTGGCGCAGATACCGCGCATAGGCACGCAGGACCATGGCCTGGCGGACCGACAAACCGGTATTTGCGACCAGACGGTTGTAGCTGTCATTGTCGGTCTCGCCACGCCACACCGACAGGAATGCCTCTTCGAGCCGCGTGCGGTCGGTCTCCAGGTCGATCCGGCGTCCGGCCTCGTGAACGATTTCCATGTCATGAACGATAACCGTGTCGGCACGGCCGCCGCGTTCGTCGAGGAAAATCTCGTGAGTCTGTTCGCTGATCACCTTGAAGCCGAGATTCTCGAGAAGCGGAACCCTTCGTGACAAGGCGACCGGCTCACCGGCGTGGAAGATCTTCAGCGCCAGATGGTCGTCCGGCGTGTCCTCGTTGCGGTAAAATGCAATGCGGATGGTGCCGGGTTCGGCGCAGGCAAGTATGTCTTCGAGGTCCGCAAGCGCCTCTTCCGGCCGGAACCGCTCCTTGAAGGACTGGCTGACGCTTACGCGGTCCGCACCGTCACCGCCAAGCGCAAGGAACTCGTCCTCCCAGCGGGTGACGATGGAGCGGACATCCCGCTCGAGCTGTTCCTGGCTCACTTGCGGGGTCTTGCCCTCGGAACGGCCGATGATGAAATGGACGCGGGCGACGCCGCCTTCGGGGAATGCCGGATAGAAAGCGGAAACCCGGCCGTTGTAGACGGTCTTGAAGTAGGCGCCGATCCGTTCGCGCGCGTCCGAATCATACTGGTCGCGCGGCACATAGACGATCAGCGAGACGAAGCGGTCGAACCGGTCGATGCGCGGCAGCACCCTGACACGCGGCCGGTCGGCCAGCTCGTTGATCTGGCCGCAGAACCGCGCCAGCAGGTGAGAGTCGATCTGGAACAGATCGTCCCGGGGATAGGATTCGAGCGAATTGAGCAGAAGCTTGCCGGAATGGCTCTCGGGATCATACCCGAACTCATCGAGAACGGCCTGGACCTTGGAGCGCAGCAACGGAATCCGGGCGACGGAATGCGTATAGGCGGTCGATGTGAACAGGCCCACGATGCGCAGCTCACCGGTCACGCGGCCGCGAACGTCAAACCGCTTGATGCCGACGTAATCCATGTAGGCGCGGCGATGAACCACGGAACGCACATTGGCCTTCGTGACGATGAGAAAGTCCGGACCCTGCAGAAAATCGAGTATTTCCGGGGTGGTGGTCACCTGGTCCTTGCCCAGCCGCATCACCCGCACATCGGGGTCTGAAAGGATGCCAAGCCCCTCGCCCGACGACCGGCTGAGTTCGGCCGCTTCGCCCTCACCGCTGTAAACATACTCGCGCATGCCCAGAAACGTGAAATTGTTCTCGCGAAGCCAGGCGATGAAGGCCAAAGCCTCCTGGCGGGCAGGCTCGGTCTTCTTGTCGACCTCAAGCGCCACCAAGTCGGCGGCGGCGTGGTCGATCATGGCGAGCATCGGCTTCCAGTCCGTCACCGCGGCCTGAACCTGCTGGAGGACATGGCGAACCCGGCCGGTCAGCTCCTCGGCGGCAGCGGAGCCGAGCCGGGGCATGTGGATCTGAATGTGGCTTATCCGGTTTTCCGGCTCGCTGCCGTCGCCGTGGGAGAACAATACTAGCGGGGAATCACCGTCAACAACCACGATCGGATGCAGGGCCATCAGGATGTCGCGGACCTGCGAGGTGACCTCACCCATCACCGAATCATACAGGAAAGGCTTGTTTCTGGTTGTAATGGCCAGCACCGACACGTCGCGGCCGTCAAGCGTGGCGGAGTCTCGCTCGATCAGACTCATCCGGGCGGTCTTGCCGTCCCATGCACGGATCTCCGATTCTGCCAGAACAGCCGAGGCGGCAAGGCTTTCCGCCGTCATGTTCTCCAGGTCGTCCTTACTGACCCGAGAGAACATCACATCCAGCCCGACATGCGGTTTTTTGCCCTTGGCCGCTATCGAAGCGGCCTCATCGAGCAATGATTCAGGCTTCTGGCTGTTCCTCGGCCCCATTTCCCGTCCCTCCAAGTCTTGATCTTTGACGGAAACCTATCAGAAGTGTCAGCCAATGCGACAGTAATTCGAACAGGTGGAGGATTTGTGATGAGCAGCAAAGCTGAGGCGGTCACGGCACTCGAATTGGAGGCGGAAACGCCGTTGAGCGAGGGGATGAAGACGTATTTCGCCAAGTGCGAGGAAAAACTCGGCATGGTGCCGAATGTCCTCAAGGCCTACTCCTTCAACACTGAAAAGCTCGAGGCGTTCGTCGCTTTCTACAATGATCTGATGCTGGCTGATTCGGGCCTGAGCAAGCTGGATCGCGAGTTGATCGCGGTCGCCGTTTCATCGGTGAACCAGTGCTACTACTGCCTGACCGCCCATGGCGCTGCGGTGCGGCAGCTTTCCGGCAGACCGGAACTCGGAGAGCAGATGGTGATGAACTACCGCGCCGCGGATCTCGGCAGGCGCGAGAAGGCCATGCTCGATTTTGCCGTCCTGATGACCGAGAATTCGGCTGCAATCGAAGAGGAAGACCGCCAGGAATTGCGCGATGCGGGGTTCTCCGACCGCGACATCTGGGATATCGCAGCCGTCGCCTCGTTCTTCAACATGACCAACCGGATGGCGTCGGCGACCGACATGCGGCCCAATCCGGAGTATCATGCGCAGGCTCGATGAGAGTGCTATGATTGCATGATGTGGACACAGGCCTGAAACGCACAGGAAACAATGCCGATGAAGGACGATGACGACGAAACAGTCCGGGAAGCCAGGCGGACGCTCGACAGGATCGGCGAGGAAGGCGGCCTTTCGGCGACCCCGGCGATGAAATCCGCGGCAAAGGGCGTGCGCGATCATTTCGCAGCCGCCGACGCCGACAAGACCGACGCCACCGAAGTGTGGGGGACGCGCATTGCCCGGGCCTTGGCGCTTCTGGCATTCATCGGCCTCGTCTGGTTCCTCTTCGGGCAGATCGGACGATGACAACCGGCCAGCAGAAAAAAGGGGATATCCGGCCGGCCGTGATCGTGATTTCCAGCCATGTGGTTCGCGGCTCGGTGGGAAACCGCGCCGCGGTGTTTGCGCTCGAAACCCTCGGCTTCCCGGTCTGGGCCCTGCCCACTGTGGTGCTGCCCTGGCATCCGGGCCACTCGCGCGCCACCCGGATCGTGCCGGGTCCGGAAGAGTTTTCGGCGTTGATCGATGATCTGTGCGGTGCTTCCTGGCTCGGTGAAGTGGGCGCGGTGTTGTCGGGCTATCTCGGGAACGTGGACCAGACCAGGGATGTCGCGCGCCTGGTGGGTGCAGTCCGAAAGGCCAATCCCGATGCAGTCTACATGTGCGATCCGGTGATCGGCGATGCGGAGGGACTTTATGTGTCCGAGGAGCTGGCGCAGGCGATGCTGGACCGGCTTGTCGCGATAGCAGACATAGCCACGCCGAACGTCCATGAACTTGCCTGGTTGTCAGGCGCGGCGCTTCCTGATCCCGTTTCGGTCGTTGCCGCTGCGGAAACGCTGGGCCCGGCGCGGATGCTGGTGACATCAGCGCCAGCGATGATGGCCGGCAGCACCGGAAACATGCTGGTCAGCGGCGGTCAGGCGCGAATGGCCGAACATCGCCTGATTCCGGACGCGATGAACGGCCTCGGCGATCTGATGTCGGCGACGTTTCTTGCCCGTCTCCTGGAAGGTCAGGCGGAGGAAAAGGCGTTGCAGATGGCCACCGGTACCGTGTTCGAGATATTGGCGCGCACGGCACGGCGCGGGGCCGATGAGCTGACGTTGGAAACCGATGCCCAAAGCCTGCGAACGCCGATGGCCATGATCAACATGCGCCGGGTGATCACTGCCTCCGGACGGCAAAGGCCCTGATGGTTCCGGCGCGAAACCTTGCCGGTGTGGATGGATGCAAGGCGGGATGGATCTCATGGAGCAGGGACAACAATGAGTCCGCACCACTGCTGCGCATCCACGGCCGTTTCCGGGATCTGGTCAGCGATTTGGGAGGCGGTGCAGTCATCGCGGTCGATATGCCGATCGGACTGCCGGACCGGATAGTGGGTCCCGGACGAGGACCGGAACAGGCGATCCGGCCCTTTCTGGGCGCCAGGCAATCGAGTGTGTTCTCCATTCCGGCGCGTGCCGCGGTGGAGGCCCGGAACTATGCTGAGGCTTGCGCCAAAGCGCTTGAGACATCCGATCCGCCGAAAAAGGTTTCCAAACAGGGGTTCAACCTGTTTCCGCGCATCCTGGAGATCGATACGGCGCTTCAGCATGATGAAGAGTTGAAATCGCGCATTTTCGAATGCCATCCGGAATTTTCATTTTGCCGGCTCAATGATGGCGTGCCGATGTCGACGCCCAAGAAGATCAAGGGTGCGGTCAATCCCGAAGGCATCGAGGAGCGGATTGGCGTGCTCGAACGTCACGGTCTTGATCGAGGGATGTTTGAGCGCGGGCCGCCGCGCGGCGCCTTTATGGACGATGTGGTGGATGCGGCCATCAACCTGCTGATGGCCGAACGGCATGCCGCCGGACTGACAACGCCTTTTCCGTCACGACCGGCTCGGGATCGTCACGGAATCGTCATCGCCATTCACGGCTGAAGCCGGAAGATTGTCCTCATCTTTGTCTAAGCCGGAAAAAGCCTGATTGATCTTCGCCTCCGGCGCGTTTATGCCGCTAGTCATGTCGACTTTCCCGCGCCGGCTTCTGGACGGCTATCAATCCTTCATGAGCGGTCGGTACAACACCGAACGCGACCGGTATGTAAACCTGGCGGAAGCCGGGCAGAAGCCGCATACGCTGGTGATTGCCTGCTGCGATTCCCGCGCGGCGCCCGAGACGGTTTTCGACTGCGGCGCAGGTGAACTGTTTGTTGTCCGGAACGTCGCCAATCTGGTTCCGCCCTACGCGCCAGACGGAAACTATCACTCGACGTCGGCCGCGCTTGAATTTGCCGTGCAGTCGCTGAAGATCCGGCAGATCGTGGTTCTCGGCCATGGGCGCTGCGGCGGTATTCAGGCTGCGCTCGACCCCAATGCGGCGCCTCTGTCCCCGGGCGATTTCATCGGGCAATGGATGGGGCTGCTCAAGCCCGCGGCGCAGCAGATCAAGGACAGTTCGCTTCTGACCAGCGGCGAACGGCAATTCGCGCTCGAACATATCTCGATCCGCAATTCGATCGCCAACCTCCGAACCTTCCCTTGCGTCAAGATCCTCGAGGATCGGGGCAAGCTCTCCCTGCATGGCGCATGGTTCGACATCTCGTCGGGCGAACTCTGGGTCATGGATCCGCAGAGTGGAGATTTCTCCCGGCCCCAACTCCAGTGACTTGACATCGGCCCCTGCCGTCCGGTTCCATGCGGTTGTCCGTCGATGACGGAATATCGGGAGGGAGCTTGAAGGTGGTGAGGATCCGGTCGGCAATTTCAATGATCTGCCTGGCGGCAGGGATGTCGGTGGTCAGCATGGCGCCCGCCCGGGCGGAAAACGGGATTCTCGAGCGCTGGTACACGGCGCTGTTCGACGTCGATCGTGAGGCCCTTTCCGAGCTTCTGGCCGACGAGGCTCTCATCCAGCTTGAGGATCTCGGCGTTACCCAGACGAAGGCGGAATACATCGCTTCGCTCGATGAATGGGAAGAGGTCGCCCAGAATACGAATTTCGCCTGGCAGATTGACGCTGAAGCCCCGCAGGATGCCGATCAGGCCACCGCGCTGGTGTGCTACCAGTTCCCGGACAACGACCTGATGATGCGGGAGGTCTTCAGCTTCGGCGATGGCAGGATCACCGGCAGCGTGCAGTCCGCCGTCGGTGATACCTGCGAGGAATTCTAGGCCGCCATTGCAGGCGACTTCTCGTTTCCAAACGCGATCCGGCGCTCAGCCGTCGATGGCCGCGCCAATATGGGCGATGGCCTTCTGGTAGACGCCTGCGGCATTCCAGCCCTGGATTGCCCGGTAATTGGCCTGGCCGGGTTGATAGCCCGCACCACGGCGCCAGCCATGTCCACGCAGGAAGTTTGCGGTCGATGCCAGCGCATCTGCCGTGGTTCCGAGATTGACGCTGCCATTGCGGTCACCATCGACACCGAAACGAACGACATTTGCCGGAAGGAACTGCGTCTGGCCGATCTCGCCATGGGCCGCGCCCTTGAAGTCCGGGCTCAGCCAGCCTTTCTGGATCAGCTGGAGCTGGGCGTAGAGCTGCTCTGTGAAGAAGGCCGAACGGCGGCAGTCATAGGCCAGTGTCGCAACGGCAGACACTGTGTGCTGGTTGCCCATGAACCGGCCAAACCCCGATTCCATGCCCCAGATCGCGATCAACGGACCGGCCGGTACCCCATACTTTCGCTCCAACGCATCGAACATGCGGGCATTGCGCTGCTTGAGCTTCTTGCCCTGGGAAATGATCGAATTGGCGCCGCGTTTCTGCATGAACTGCTCGAAAGAGAGTTTGAAACTGCGCTGGTTGCGGTCCGCGGAGATGGTCTTGGTGGCGTATCGTACATTGGCGAACGCCCGGTCGAGCGTGCGCTGAGAAATGCCGGCGCGCGACGCTTCCTTCTTGAACTGTTCGATCCAGGCCGGGAAGCCGGCGGATGTGTTGCCGCATTTGGCGGCCATGGCCGGTGAAGCAAGGTTCACCGTCAAAAGCGCTGCGGTGCCCCACAGCATCAGTTTGCCACTCTTGATAAGCATTCGACCTCATCCTCGCGTCTGTTGAAACCGGCCCGGGACGGAGATTGCCAGCGATTCGCTGAAAAGTCACGTTCGGCGCAACCTTTGCGGCATGTAAAAGCCCGGCATGGAACTCGCCATGCCGGGCTTTGAGGATTTCCGGTAGTTCTTGTTCAGGCGGCCAGACGCGGGGTGATCAGCCGCCGGTTCAACAGCAACTCGGCAATCTGGATGGTGTTGAGTGCGGCGCCCTTGCGAAGGTTGTCCGAAACCACCCAGATGTTGAGCCCGTTTTCAACGGTTGCGTCCTCGCGAATGCGGGAGATGAAGGTTGCGTCTTCACCGGCGCTTTCATAGGGCGTGATGTAGCCGCCATCCTCGTGCTTGTCGATGACCTGGCACCCCGGCGCATCGCGCAGGATGTTGCGGGCTTCTTCCGCGGTGATTTCGTTTTCGAACTCGATGTTGACCGATTCCGAATGGCCGATGAACACCGGGACGCGCACGGCGGTGCAGGTGACCCTGATCTTGGGATCGAGCATCTTCTTGGTTTCGGCCAGCACCTTCCACTCTTCCTTGGTGTAGCCGTCCTCCATGAACTCGTCGATGTGCGGGATCACGTTGAAGGCGATGCGCTTGGTGAACTTCTGGCTGGTGATTGGATCTGCGACAAACACTGCGCGGGTCTGGTTGAACAGCTCGTCCATGCCATCCTTGCCGGCGCCTGAAACCGATTGATAGGTCGAAACCACCAGCCGCTTGATCTTCGCATGATCATGCAGCGGCTTCAGCGCGACGACCAGTTGCGCTGTCGAGCAGTTCGGATTGGCGATGATGTTGCGCTTGGTGTAGCCGGAAATCGCGTCCGGGTTCACTTCCGGCACGATCAGCGGAACGTCCGCGTCGTAGCGCCAGGCGGATGAATTGTCGATGACGATGCAGCCCTGGGCGCCGATCTTGGGGGACCATTTCTTGCTGACCGATCCGCCGGCCGACATCAGGCAGATGTCGGTATCCGAAAAATCATAGGTTTCTAGGTTTTTTACCTTGAGTGTCTTGTCGCCGAAGGACACCTCGGTGCCCACCGAACGGCTGGAGGCGAGCGCCACGACTTCGCTGACTGGAAAGTCGCGCTCGGCAAGAATGTTGAGCATTTCGCGGCCGACATTGCCCGTCGCCCCTGCGATTGCGATTTTGAAACCCATGGTTCCCGTGCTCCTCTCTCCCCTTGTTAGCGGTCAAGCGCCACTCTTCCCGCCCCGGGGAGAGTGAGGGGCGGAACGGGTCAGATCGTGGTTTTGGTCTTGATCGTGGTGCGCATGGTGGCCGTGTTTTGATGCAAGTCCGGTGAAATGTCAATTCCGTCGCAGAACAGGGATTGGGGCCATGATGGCCGGGTAAATTTCGTTGTCATCCCGATCGCCGTTTCAGGTTTTGCCTGATGTATTTTGCGGCTGAGCGGTAGTGACTCGGGCCTGCGGCTTCGGCCCAGCGTCCGGGAGTCCAGTCATTGTTGGCTCCTTGCATCGGACCGCCATACAAATCAGCATCATCATGTTCGGTCATGAAGGCAACAAGCCGTGCATGATTGACGGACAGAAGATCTCTGGCCGCGTCCCAGCTCAGCCCCGCCTGCGCTTCGCGCAATTCGGCATTGTAGGCCTTGAGCTGGTTCCATTTGTGACCGGGAGCCGGAAAGAACACCTCCTTGCCTGCCTGACCATCCTCATACCAGCCGAGAAACAGATCAATCCAGTGAGCGCGATGACCGATCACGTCCTTGATCGAGGTATCTTCATCGTCCTTGAGGATTGCCTGGCTTTCGGGCAGATCGGCAATCAGCGCCTCAAGCTTGAGATACTCCTTAAGGCTGATTGCCAAGAGTTCGTTTCTGGTCGTGGCCGCCATTGGTCGTCTCCCCGAGCACCAACTGATGGCTTCGGTGCCCGAGGTATCATTGCACCGCTTCCGGAACAATGCCTTGACCGATGTCAAGACACGTCCGCTGTTGCCGCGTGGCGCCCTTTCTTATCCGGTTACGGGGGCTTTCATCATGTCGCGTGCGGCACCCGATACCTTGATCGAACTCCCCGGCTCATTGCCGAATTCTGCTTCGATCAGGGATCTCGCGCCCATGTCTTCACCCTGGGTGATATGAATGCGGTTGCCGTGCGGCCAGCCGCGGTCGCGAAGGTACCCGGCAAAGGCGGCCGCCGCCGCACCCGTCGCCGGATCCTCCACAACGCCGCCGGAGGCAAAGGCGTTGCGCGCGTCGAACTCACTGTTGCCGCGAACATGGACCAGCATGATGGTGACCAGGCCGTACTCCCTCATCAGGGCGCGGCCGGCGTCAAGGTCGTAGGACATGACTGCAAGATCGGCGCGATCCTTGAGCGCCAGCAGAAGATGGTCGGCTCCCGCATGGATCTCCGCTGGCGGAAGTGCCGGGTCCAGCTGATCGCCGGTATAGCCGAAGAGACCGAGAGCCTTCTCGACAAGTTCTGGCCGGGCGGGTCTGCTGCGGGTCTTGGGCGACTGCAATGCCGCGCCATATCCGTCAGCCGTTGCGGCGGCCTCGACGGAGATTTCGGCATCATTGAGCGCGAGCGCGTAGCGGCCCTCTCCGGAATGACGGGCCAGTGCCGCGCCCAGGGCAATGGTGGCATGGCCGCAGAACGGAACTTCGGATTCCGGCGAGAAGTAACGCACCCGCCATCGGTCGGGCGCGCCATCGGGCACGGCGAATGCGGTTTCCGAATACCCGACATCGGCTGCGATCCGGCGCATTTCGGCTTCGGAAGGAAAGCTCTCGGCGAGCAGGACGCCAGCAGGGTTTCCACCTTCACCGGCGTCGGAGAAAGCGGCAATGTGTTCGACAGTCATGATGATCTCCTTGCAGTCTGACATGCACTAAAGATAGGTGTCGGCTCGTTGCCATGCCTTGTCATTTCGGAGGACAATTCATAAAATCTCCTTCGATTTTTGATGCTCTGAATGGAGAAGCCTTAAAAATGAAAATGGATGAGAAGGACAGGCTCATCATTGGCAATCTACTCGAGGACGCGCGCATGCCGGTGAGCGAACTGGCAAAACGCGTGGGCTTGTCCGGTCCATCGACATCGGAGCGGATGCGGCGGCTTGAGTCCAACGGAGTGATCGACCGATACACGGTGGATCTTGATCTCGAGGCCCTCGGCTTTGTGCTGCAGGCGATTGTTCGGATCAAGCCGAGGCCGGGCAATCTGCACATTGTCGAGGACATGATCATGAATGAGGCGCGCTTCATCGATTGCGACAAAGTCACCGGCGAGGATTGTTTCGTCACCCGCCTGGCTTTGCGTTCCATTGCCGAACTCGATCCGTTGCTGCTGCCCTTTCATGACCGCGCCGAAACCAACACGGCCATCATAAAGTCATCGCCGCTGCGCGGGCGGGTTCCTGTCTGAAGCCCGCAAACAAAGACCCGGTCCGGCAGGAGCCGGACCGGGCCGAACGGATCATGAAACAGCCCTGCGTTTCAGGATCAGCCGGCGTAGGCAGCCAGAATCGCGTCACCCATCTCGGCCGTCGTGATCTGCGTGCAGCCCTCGGACATGATGTCTCCGGTCCGCAGACCCTTGTCGAGAACGCTGGCGATCGCGGCTTCGAGGCGGTCGGCCTCAGCCACCATTTCGAACGAATAGCGCAGGCACATTGCAAAGGATGCGATCATGGCGATCGGGTTGGCAATGCCCTGTCCGGCAATGTCGGGCGCTGAACCATGCACCGGCTCGTAAAGCGCCTTGCGCTTTCCGGTCTTGGCGTCGGGCGCGCCGAGCGAGGCCGAAGGCAGCATGCCGAGCGAACCGGTCAGCATGGCGGCGACGTCCGACAGCATGTCGCCGAACAGGTTGTCGGTGACTATGACGTCGAACTGCTTGGGCCAGCGCACCAGTTGCATGCCGCCGGCGTCGGCCAGCATGTGGCTCAACTTGACGTCGGAGTATTTCGCCTTGTGGGTGGCCGTCACGACATCGTTCCACAAGACTCCCGACTTCATGACGTTGCGCTTTTCCATCGAGCACACTTCGTTGCGGCGGGTGCGCGCCAGTTCGAACGCCACGCCGGCGATACGCTCGATCTCGTAGGTGTCGTAAACCTGGGTGTCGATGCCGCGTTTCTGCCCGTTCCCGAGATCGATGATTTCCTTGGGTTCGCCGAAATAGACGCCGCCGGTCAGTTCCCGGACGATCAGGATATCGAGGCCTTCGACCACATTCTGCTTCAGCGACGAGGAACTGGCGAGCGCCGGGTAGCAGATCGCCGGGCGAAGATTGGCAAAAAGCTGCATGTCCTTTCTCAGACGCAGCAGACCTGCTTCGGGACGGACCTCATAGGGTACCGCGTCCCATTTCGGTCCGCCGACAGCGCCGAACAACACCGCATCCGCAGCCATGGCCTTTTCCATGTCGGCATCCGAAATTGCTGCGCCGTGCGCGTCATAGGCGGATCCGCCGACGAGGCCTTCATCGGTTACGAAACCGGCGTCTTCCTTCTCGTTCATATGCGCAATCATCTTGCGGACTTCGGTCATGGCTTCGGGACCGATGCCATCACCTGGAAGGAGAAAGAGAGAGCGTGTTGCCATTTTGAGGTCCCCGGACGAAAATCGAAAAGATGAAGCGTCCTTAAACACCCTGTGGAGGGTTTTCAACTGTCTGGATTGCCAACGTGTCTTTTGACTGTGCCGCGCCGGACAATTCAGCTTGTCCTGATATTGTTGTTGCCCGCCCTGCCGGTCGCAGCGGAGCCGATGTTCGGGCTTCCGCTTGCCTGTCCGGCGGGATCGGTCTGCCCGATTCAGCAATTTGTCGATCTCGATGCGGGTCCGGATGCCCGTGACCCATGGTGCGGAACCAAGACCTATGATGGCCACAAGGGAACGGATTTCCGGGTTCTTTCGATGCGGGATGTGGCGCGCGGGGTGGAGGTTGTCGCCATGGCTGATGGCGTCGTCAAAGCTTCACGTGATGGAATGGCCGACCGTCTTGTGTCGACCGATGAAGACCGCAAGTCCGTCGCCTCACGTGAATGCGGCAATGGTCTGATCCTTGATCACGGCGGCGGCCTCGAGACCCAGTATTGCCACTTGCGCAAGGGTTCGCTCCGGCTGGCGCGTGGAACCAAGGTGCGCAAGGGCGATGTGCTCGGATTTGTCGGGGCATCCGGAATGGCGCAGTTTCCGCATGTTCACGTGACCCTGCGCCGCAACGGCAAGACGACGGACCCGTTTACCGGGTTGAGCGTGGGTCAGGATTGCGCGAAAACCGATTCCGGCAAGGCTGCCGGGTCGCGCACGAGCGGCTGGCTGGACGCCAGCGCGATGGCCGCTCTCGGCGCCCCTGATATGCCGACGCTGTTGTCAGCAGGATTTACGGACCGGCCGGTCAGCGACAAGGACCTCGTGCAGTCGGGTCTGCCGGCGCTGCCGGGCGCGCAATCACAGGCTCTTGTCGGCTATATCTGGGCCATCAATCTGGCGAAGGCGGACCGCTTGACCCTGCGGATCGAAAAGGACGGACGGCTGTTCGGCGAACAGACGAGCGAGCCGCTAGACCGGCCAAAGGCGGTCTACGTCGCTTACACCGGCAAGAAAGGCAGCCCGGCTGCGGGCCACTATCGGCTGGAAGCTGCAATCGTCAGACAGGGCAGGACGATTGTCGCCGGGAGCAATGAGTTCACCCTCGAGTAGATTGCCCGGCTAGATCTTCTTCACCGCAACCACGGCGTTGGTGCCGCCAAAGGCAAATGCGTTGGACATGGCCACATCGACGTTCCGCTCGCGCGCTTCGTTGGGCGTGATGTCGAGATCGCAGTCCGGATCGGGTGTGGTGTAGTTGATGGTGGGCGCGATGACGCCTTCGCGAACCGCGTTGACGCAGGAAATGAGTTCGATCGCGCTGGAAGCGCCCAAGCAGTGGCCATGCATGGATTTGGTCGATGATACCGCCACCTTGTCGGCCGCAGCGCCGAAGACATTGCGAATGGCGCGTGTCTCGGTCTTGTCATTGGCCTGCGTGGCGGTGCCGTGTGCGTTGATGTAGCCGACCTGGTCGGCGGAGATTCCGGCGTCCTCGAGGCAGTTCCGCATGGCGTTTGCGGGCCCCTCGACCGTCGGATTGACGATGTCGGAAGCGTCTGCGGAGAGACCGGCGCCTGCGATCTCGGCAAGGATCTCGGCGCCACGAGCCTTTGCGTGTTCATAGGATTCAAGCACCAGGATTGCCGCTCCGTCGCCCAGCATGAGGCCATCGCGATCGGCGGAGAACGGCCTGCATTCGGACCGGGCCAGAACCCTGAGCGCTTCCCAGGCCTTGAGCGGACCATAGACCAGCGCCAGTTCGGCGCCGCCGGCGAACATCACGTCCGCGCGTCCGAGGCGGATCTGGTCAATGGCGGAGGCAAAGGCATGATTGCCCGAGGCGCAGGCCGAGGAAACGCCAAAAACCGGGCCCTGCAAACCGAGCGAGATCGAAACATGGCTGGCCGGGCCGCTCGGCATCACCTTGGGAACCGTAAAAAGGTGGGTCCGCTTCTTTTTTTCGAGGAAAATGTCGCTGTAGGCTTCGTCCAGCGCATCGGTGCCGAAGGTGCCGACGCCGACAACGCTGCCGGTCCGCCGCGGATCTGTCGTGTCCATCGAAATTCCGGCTTGCTGCATGGCCTCGCGCGCAGCGATCACCGCAATCCGGCTGATGAAGCTCATGGTCATGCCCTGACGCTTCTCGATCCCGTCATCCTCGGGGTAATCGACAATGTTGCAGCCGATATTCGTCTTGAGATCGCGCTTTTCGATAACCAGCGGACGGCAGCCGCTCCGGCCCTCTTTCATCGAGGTCCAGATATCGGCTGCGTTGCCGCCCAGCGCGCAGATGCCACCCATGCCGGTAATGACGACGCGGCGGTTGCCCATGCTCAATGCTGGTCCGCGATGAGTTTCTTGACCATGTCGACCAGGTCGCCGACCGTCTTGAGCGTTTCCCAGGCTTCGGCCGTGTTCAGGTCAATCTCGATGTCGTGCTGGTCCTCGATTTCCATGACGATCTCCGTCAGGGCGAGGGAATCGATCTCCAGTTCCGACAATTCGGTTTCACGTGAAATCTTGCCGGGTTCGGTTTCGGCTGCTTCGGCGATCAGGGCGATGACTGAGGTTTCGACGTTGTCTGACATATTGGCTTCCTCTGGCGCCCCGGCGTGACGCGAATATCCTGCCCGGTTGTGAAACTAGAGCCAGGGGCGGTTTTCTGCAGCCTGTGTCTCGTAAGTATCGATGGAGGCAGCTTTCTCGAGTGTCAGGCCGATGTCGTCGAGACCGTTCAAGAGACAGTGCTTCTTGAAGGCGTCCACGTCAAACTTTATGACGCCGCCGTCGGGACCGCGGATCTCCTGGGCTTCGAGATCGATCGAGACGGTGGCGTTTGCGCCACGGCGGGCATCATCCATCAGCTTGTCGAGGTCGTCCTGGCTGACGACGATGGGCAGAATGCCGTTCTTGAAGCAGTTGTTGTAGAAGATGTCGGCGAAGCTCGTCGAGATCACGCAGCGAATGCCGAAATCGAGAAGCGCCCAGGGCGCGTGCTCACGCGAGGATCCGCAGCCGAAATTGTCACCGGCGATCAGGATCGAGGCATTGCGCCATGCCGGCTTGTTCAAAACGAAATCGGGGTTTTCCGAGCCATCCTCATTGTAGCGGGCCTCCGCAAAAAGTCCCTTGCCCAGACCCGTGCGCTTGATGGTCTTGAGGTAGTCCTTGGGGATGATCATGTCGGTGTCGATATTGACCACCGGAAGCGGAGCGGCAACGCCGGTGAGACGGTCGAATTTCTGCATGGCTTGAAGGTCCTGTCTGTCTTTGCCGGAGCATTTAACAAACATGGCGCGGAAAAAGAAGTACCCGGGCCTCACTTCCAGTCATTGGCGGTACGATTCAGGCACAAACGGGTTAAGCACGGTTTCAAAAGGCCACTGCGGACCAATTTCCGGGGCTTGCTGCGACGTCAGGGACATCCCGCCTCATTATGACATTCGGGTGTCCCTGAAAGCCGATAATCCTACATGTCGATGATGGTGCCGCGGCCATCGTTCCAGACCCGATACTCGCGTTTCCCAAAGGACCGGTCACCACTTCGCGATGAGGCATTTCCCGCGACTGCCGGCTGAAACCTGCCGGTCATGCGTGCAATCGCCATCGCGCCAGTGGCGGTGATGGTCAGCACCAGCGCGAGCATCAATCCCGCAAAGGCTGCTACGATCAGGCCAAGACCTGCAAACACGGCTATGATTTTTTTCATGACGGTCAATCCCTTTCCAGGCCCTTGCAAGGACCGCAATGCGCGGTTCTCATCGATGGTTTGAATGTGGGTATTTGTCGCCTTCGGTTCAATGGCGCGGCGCTGCCCTCTTGCCCGGCCCTATGTCCAGGGGCAATAAAGCTGCGAAAGAAGCAGTTGGCCCCTGATACGGTTGAATTGCATTTGGCAGGAACCCAAGCCATGGAGCACACATGACGCCGAGCGCATCCTCACGACCCGTCCGTTCGCGCCGTTCGGTCCTTTATTTGCCGGCCGGCAATGCGCGGGCGCTCGCCAAGCTGCCCCAGCTCGACTGCGACTGTGTCATTTTCGATCTTGAGGACTCGGCATCGCCCGAGACCAAGGACGATGCCCGCGAAGCACTCCGCACCTTCTTCCGGGAGGGGCATGCGGCAAGACTGCCCCAGCACATGGAGACGATTATCCGCATCAATTCGCTGTCCACGCCGTGGGGCGCCGAGGATCTGCTCGCCGCCCGCGGATGCAGGCCCGACGCGATCCTGATCCCCAAGGTGGATGCGCCCGAGGATATCGTCGATGTGGAGGATGCGCTGGCGCAAACCGATGCACCCCCTGAATTGCGGCTTTGGGCGATGATCGAAACGCCACTCGGCATCATGAACGCAGCACGCATTGCGCAGTGCGCGCGCACTGATGGCGCGCGGCTCGATTGTTTCGTTGTCGGCGCCAATGATCTCGTCAAGGAAACCGGGGTGGCGAATGTGCCGGGCAGGCCTTGGATTGCACCCTGGTTGATGCAGATCGTCTTGGCGGCGCGTGCCTACGGGCTTGACGTCCTTGATGGTGTGTATAATGATTTCAAGGATATAGCCGGTCTCGAGGTGGAAGCCCGGGAAGGGAAGGCGATGGGATTTGACGGCAAGACACTGATCCATCCGGGGCAGATCGAGGCTGCAAATCTCGCCTTCGGCGTCGATCCCGCGAGGCTTGAGGAAGCCCGGGCGATTGTTGCCGCCTTTGCATTGCCCGAAAACGCCCGTGCCGGCGTTATCAGTCTCGACGGACGGATGGTCGAACGGCTGCATGCCGAGATTGCCGAAAAGCTGATTGCCAGGGCCGAAGCCCAGGCGTTATCGGGCTGAGGAGGAGTTTTCGCGATGAAGCTTTACCGTTTTCTGACGGGGCCGGACGATTCGGCCTTCTGCCACAAGGTTACCGCCGCGCTCGACAAGGGATGGGTGCTGCACGGTTCACCGAGCTATGCCTTCAACGCCGAGACCGGGGTGATGCAATGCGGCCAGGCCGTGGTCAAGGAAGTCGAGGGCCGGGAGTACAGTCCGGAGATGAAGCTGGGGGAACAGTGACGTGACGAATTTTCTGGCACGCACCGCAACGCCTGACCTTGTAAACCTCAGGCATGATCTGCACCGCCGTCCCGAGCTTTCGGACGAGGAGGGCGAAACCGCGAAGCGCATCGCCGCGGAACTTGAAAAACACGGGCCGGGTGAAATCATCCAGGGCCTCGGAACCCATGGCGTGGCGGCGGTTTACGACAGCGGCGCCGAAGGTCCGACGGTGCTGTTCCGCTGCGAACTCGACGGCCTTCCGATCACCGAGATATCCACATTCGGCTGGCGCTCGGAAATCGAGGGGAAGGGGCATCTCTGCGGCCATGACGGTCACATGACGATCATTTGCGGCCTTGCCGCGGAGCTGGCGGCAAACAAGCCTGCCCGCGGCCGCGTGGTGCTTCTGTTCCAGCCGGCGGAGGAAACCGGGACCGGGGCCGCCGGCGTGATCGCCGATCCGCGTTTCGAGCGCATCCGGCCCGACTTCGCCTTCGCGCTCCACAATCTGCCGGGTCTGCCGCTGGGTGCGGTGGGCGTGCGGTCCGGTCCCTTCACCTTCGCTTCTGAGGGGCTGGCAATCCGGCTGACCGGACGCACATCGCATGCAGCCCAGCCCGAAGCCGGCGTCAGCCCGGCGGCGGTCACGGTGCGTCTCATGGAAGCGCTCCCCGAATTGCCGGAGACGCTGGGTCACCAGCCCGGGCATTCGCTGGTCACGCTGTCCCATACCCGGCTTGGGGAGGCGGCTTTCGGAATATCGCCAGGAGAAGCGCATGTCTGGGTCACGATTCGCGCGATCGACGACAAGCTGCAGGCAGAACTGATCGGCGAAGCCGAAAATCTCGCGCGCAGGCTGGCGGAGGCCGGAGGGCTGGGGATCGATCTGGAGCGTCACGAGAATTTCGCCGCCGGGCACAATGACCAGGACGCGGTTGCCCATATCGAGGCCGCTGCGGAAGCTCTCGGCGCGGCCCGGGTCGAGGTCAATGACCCGTTTCGCTGGTCGGAGGATTTCGGACGCTTCGGCAGTGTGGCGAAGACGGCGCTCTTCGTTCTCGGTTCAGGCGAAGACCATCCTCGGCTGCACAATCCGGATTTCGATTTTCCCGATGAACTCATCGGTCCGGGCGTGGCGATGTTCGAACACATCGTGCGCGATCTCTGCGGCGGGCAGGCCGCCGGCTGAGCGCCTCGGGACCGGCGCAAGAGCCCGGAGCCGGCTGCGGCGGGTCAGTCGGCAGCGGCTTCTATGCGGTCCATGTCATCGTCGGACAGGCTGAAATGGTGGCCGATCTCGTGGATGAGAACATGGGTGATGATGTCACCCAGGGTTTCATCGTTTTCGGCCCAGTAGTCGAGAATCGGACGGCGATAGAGCATGATGCGGTTGGCAAGTTCGCCGGTTTCGATGGTAAACCGCTCGGACAGGCCGCGTCCTTCGAACAGTCCGAGAAGATCGAACGGTGTTTCGAGACCCATATCCTCGAAGATTTCGTCATCGGGGAAGTCTTGCACGACGATTGTCAGATCTCCGGTGAGCTTGCGAAATGTGTCGGGAAGGCGGCCATAGGCATCAATGGCAATCGATTCGAACACGCTCAGACTCGGTGCATGCCGTCCTTGCCAATCTCCTGTCTGATCACTGCGGGCCATGAGGTTTCCTGTATTTGAGCGGGGCCATCGCCCGCCATTTGCCGGTTCATATAGGAAAAAAATGCAGCACTTTCGAGTCGCGGCCCCAGGATGGCACGGAGATTGGCCGGAACAGGCGGGTTCACCCGCGTGGCATGTAGCGCCCGGAAAGGCTGCGGATGACCTCGATCAGCACGGCTGTGAAGATGCCGAAGGCGAGCAGCCCGTTCACTGCCACGAAGCCCGAAAGGACCCGCCAGCCGACATCCACCACCACGTCGCCGTAACCGACCGTGGTGAAGGAGACCAAAGAAAAGTAGACGGCTTCTTCCAGGGTCGGAAAGACACCGAGCAGTCGGAACAGCAGGGCCCAGAGCCAGACACAGATGGTATGAGCCAGCAGGACCAGCGTAACGGTTCCCGACAGCAGCACGAAGAACTGCCACAATGCGGGTCGACGGTCGGCATAGGCTTCTTCCGCCATGCGAACCAGCCGCAGGGTGGCGAGTACGAAGCCGATCATGATCGCCATGGAGGCGATGATCGTCAGGGTTCCGATGGCGAGTTCGGCGATCATCGCGCCGACCTGTTTCCGGCTGGATGACGCGTCGATGCTGAGGACATCTTCTGCTCCCGTGCACGCGATGTTTGAGCGCCCAAGGCCAACCCAGGCGACGCATCATGTTGGCAACCGCAGGGGTCTTTCGCCTTGATGGAGATCATATGCGAGGCGCACAGGCCGAAATGGGCTGCCATGTTTGGCGGCCGAATGATCCGATACTCTTGAAAAATGGAGCGGGTGAGGCGATTCGAACGCCCGACCCCAACCTTGGCAAGGTTGTGCTCTACCCCTGAGCTACACCCGCTTGACCGTTCACGTCCGGGGGGAACCGGACCGGCTGTCCGGCGCGTTTCGCGTCCAGACCGGCGCTATATGGCGCAACCTGCTTTCAAATGCAACAGGGAATTTTCAGCCTTTTTCGCTGGCAGCTTCAAAGGCCCGCCGATGGCTTGTGCCGCAACCTGCCTTCGCCGGAAGGCATGGTTTCCGCCTGGCGATGCGCCCTACCGGATCAGCATCGCTCAAGTGCTTTCTCAATGCGCGAAGCCGCGCCATTGCGAAGCTGTGCCGAGTTGCCTATCAAGAGCTTCTTGAAGCGGGTCCAAAGTCGCCCCGGTATTGCCGCGGTCGTTATCAAGGCGGTGTTTCACGCTTGACTGACCCCGAATGATCCGTTGCTGGAGTGCAGGTGAAGCGATGCCCAAGACCCCCAAAGAGCTATTCGACCGCCTTGACGATCTGGGCATAGCCCACACCACCATCGAGCATGCGCCGGTTTTCACGGTCGCCGAATCGCAGGGGCTGCGCGACCAGATCCCGGGCGGACACACCAAGAACCTGTTCCTCAAGGACAAGAAAAGCCGGTATTTTCTGGTCACGCTCGAAGAAAATGCCGAGGTCGACCTGAAGACCATCCATACGCTGATCGGCGCCAGCGGCCGGGTTTCCTTTGGAAAGCCGGATGCGTTGATGGAGAAGCTGGGCGTGTTACCCGGCTCGGTAACCGTGCTGGCGGCGATCAACGATCCGGACCAGGAAGTGACAATCGTCATTGACGCGCCGCTCATGGAGTATGACATCATCAATGCACATCCCTTGATCAATGAGGCCACGACCTCGATCGGGCGGGAGGACCTGAAGACATTCCTGGCCGATACCGGCCATGAGCCAATGATCTTGAAAGTTTCGGTCTGAAGCACGACCTTTGACACACGATCGATAATTCACTGACGGAAGCGGACCATGAGCGATTTTGACAACCCCTATGCACCCTCCCCTGGCAGCCAGATGAGCGGTACCGTGACGTTTGGCGAAAACCCGAAGTCCGCAGCGCAGGGTTCGGCCGGCCCTGGCGCCGGCCTTGGCGGCAGCGCTGCCGGCGGGTCGCCGGCCGGCGACCTGATCAAGGACACGACAACGGCCGAATTCACCGCGGATGTGCTTCAGGCTTCGACCGAAGTGACGGTGCTCGTGGATTTCTGGGCGCCCTGGTGCGGCCCATGCAAGCAGCTGACACCCATCATTGAAAAGGCGGTGCGCGAGGCGGGCGGCCGGGTGAAGCTGGTCAAGCTCAATATTGACGACCACCCGGCGATCCCCGGCCAGATGGGGATTCAGTCTATTCCCGCCGTGGTCGCCTTCTCCGGCGGGAAGCCGGTTGACGGCTTCATGGGCGCGCTGCCCGAAAGCCAGATCCGCGAGTTCATCGAAAAGGTTGCCGGGCCGCCTCCGGTCTCGGAAGCGGAAACGCAGATCGAGGCGGTTCTGACCCAGTCGCGCGAGGCGCTGGCCAGTGGCGATGTGGAACGGGCGGCACAGGGCTTTGCCGCCATCCTGCAGATGCAATCTGACAATGCCGGTGCTGCCGCGGGTCTCGCCGCCTGCATGATCGAAATGGGCGATCTCGACCGCGCCGAACAGATGCTCGCTACGATCGGGCCCGAGGGGCGCAAGGATGTCGAGGTTGCCGCGGTCCTGAAGCGGCTCGAGATGGCGCGCGAGGTGGCTCAGCTGGGCGATCCGGTCGAGCTCGAAGCGCGCATTGTCAAGAATCCGGCGGACCACGATGCCCGGCTGCAGTTTGCCAAGATCCTTAACGCCAAGGGCGATCGTGAGGCCGCTGCCGCGGAGCTGTTCGAGATCATGCGCAGGGACAAGGCCTGGGAGGATGAGGCGGCGCGCAAGACGCTGATCGAGTTTTTCGAGGCTTGGGGACCTGCCGATCCGGCAACGCTTTCGGCTCGCAGGCAGCTTTCTTCGCTTCTGTTCTCGTAGCGGTGGGGAATTCCCTAAGGCACTTGAGAAACTTGTGTTTCGCTCCACATTGAGTGCAGTGGCGCAAGCAAGGCAGGTAAGCATGCAGGTTGGCAACAAATCCTATCGGATAGCGACGGACATTCCCGACCAGGTTCCCGTGTTTCCGCTTTCCGGGGCGCTTTTGCTTCCTGGTGCACAGCTGCCGCTGAACATTTTCGAACCGCGTTATCTGGCGATGTTTGACGAGGCGCTGAGCGGCAACCGGGTGATCGGCATCATCCAGCCCGCGCTCGACGGCGGCAAGGCGAATGGTCCGGTTGAGGATTTGTGCGCTGTGGGATGCCTCGGGCGCGTCCTGTCCTTCGGCGAGACCGGCGATGGCCGCTATGTGATCACGCTCGGCGGAATTTGCAGGTTCCGGTTGACCGAAGAGATTCACAAGAAGGGCAGGCCTTACCGGGTCTGTGCGATCAAGCCGTTTCTTACCGATCTCGAGCCGGCCGATGACGGCCATGATGTGGATCGAAAGGCGCTGCTCGACAGTTTCCGCGCCTATCTCGATGCCAATAATCTGGAAGCCGACTGGAGTTCGGTTGAAAAAGCGAGCACCGTGACACTTGTGAATTCTTTGTCGATGATGTCGCCCTATGGCCCGGCGGAGAAACAGGCGCTTCTTGAAGCCGACGATATCAAGACACGGGCCGAGACACTGGTTGCCATTACCGAGATCTCGCTGGCGCGTGAAAGCGATGATCCTGACAGGGTGTTGCAGTAGGATGGCAACGGACTCCGGCAATCCAGGCGGCGAACCGGCAGGCAGCAAGCCGGTCCGGAGCGCGCGATCGGCGGGTTCGGTTGACGTGAAGATGCTGGAGCTTCTGGTATGCCCCTTCACCTATGGCATGCTCAAATATGATTCTCAAACCAATGAGCTGATCTCGGAGCGTGCGCGGCTTGCCTATCCGATCCGCGACGGAATCCCGATCATGCTGGTCTCCGAAGCGCGACAGCTGCCCGAGGACGACTGATCCCGTCTCGACCCTGCATCGCCAGAACTCCCGGTAATGCCCGCCGTGCCCGATAGCACTTGGCGCGCGTCGGTGGCTGAATTATAAGTTAGTCGACCCAATCAAAAAAGAAGCCGATCATGTCTAAAAAGGGTGACCGGAGACGCGAGGCGATCGTCGCGGCGGCGGCGCGGATGTTCTGGCGGAACGGATTTGCGTCAACCAGTCTCGCGGAAATCGCCAAAGAGGCAGAAGTGCCTCAAGGAAACATGTTCTATTACTACCGCAGCAAGGCCGATCTGGCTCTTGCGGTGGCAGACATTTTTGTCGATGAGACCCGATCCCTGATTTCGGAGGCGGAAGCGGAAACGGCGGATCCCCGCCAGCGCATTCGCTTCCTGCTGGCCCGGCTGGGACAATCGAATGCGAGCCGCGTGGAAAAGGGGTGTCCGATCAGCGCCGCCGTCCGGGATTTCCGGCAGTCGGCTCCGGAGGCTTCGGCGCGCGCGGCGCACAGCTTCGAACTGATTGTCGGCTTTATAGGCCGCGAACTCCAGAAAACCGGCCCCCGGCCCTCGATTGCAATGGCGCGCGCGCGTTCGGTGGTCGTGGAGTGGCAGGGCGGCATTGCGCTTGCCCATGCCTTCGGCGACATGACGGTTCTGGCCGAAAGCCTGCGCCGCGCCGAGCAAAGTCTGCATTTCGGCGCTTGAGGCACTGCTGCCGGTCTTTCCGTCATTTGATTTTGCCGTGGAAGCCGGGAAACACCGATGGCGGGTATTGGCTTCAGATGGCCTCGCCGCGCAGAAGTCTCGGTCCGGAATCATCCGGAATTCCAGCCGCCTGGCCGATGAAATAGCGCTTCATCCCGGGCATCCGGTCGACCAGACTGAGGCCGAAATCCCGGATCATCCGGATCGGGGTGACGTCGTTGGAGAACATCCGCGTCAGCAGGTCGCTGGTCACGCCCATGCGCACCGTGTCGAAACGGCGCCAGATCTGGTAGCGTTCGAGCACCGCCAGAGATCCGATATCGAGACCGAGCCGGTTTGCCTCGACCACGGTCTCGGCCAGCGCTGCGACATCACGGAAACCCAGGTTGAGACCCTGCCCGGCGATGGGGTGAATGCCGTGGGCCGCGTCGCCGGCCAGCGCGAAGCGCGGCTTGACGAAGTCGCGGGCAAGGGTGAGCCCGAGCGGGAAGGCCCGGCGTCCGCCCTCGACGCGCAATTCGCCCAGATGATGGCCGAACCGGCGCTCGAGTTCGGCCTCGAAAACGAAGTCATCCTCATTGACCAGGCGCTCGGCATCCGCGGTTCGCTCGGTCCAGACAAGCGACGAGCGGTTGCCGGCCAGGGGAAGGATGGCGAAGGGACCGGATGGCATGAAGTGCTCTTCGGCCCGGCCGTTGTGAGGGCGTTCATGGGCGACGGTGGTGACGATGCCCGACTGGCCGTAATCCCAGTGCTGGGTCTTGATGCCGGCCATATCGCGCAAGCGCGACTTCACCCCGTCGGCGGCGACCACCAGGCGCGCGGCGAGCGTTTCTCCGCCCGCGGTTTCCACGCGCGCTTCATGCTCGTCGATCTCAAGGCCTCTCGCGGGTGTCGACTGGTGGATCGTAACGCCGATTTCCGCGGCTTTCTCGCGCAGGGCTCCCACCATGGCGACATTGGCCACCATATGCGCAAAGGGTTCGCCGTCCTCGATTTCGCCGCCGAAGGTCAGAAACACCGGGCGCACGGGGTCCGAAGTTCGCGAATCGGTCACGATCATTTCGTTGATCGGCTGCGCCCCCGGTTCGATCTCTTTCCAGACGCCGAGTTGCGACAGCAGCCGCCTGGCGCCGGCCGCAACGGCCGAGGCGCGCTGATCCTTGCGCCAGACCTCAGGCGGAGCGGCGTCGATGACCGCGATATCGAGCGAGGGGCTCGCCAATTTGAGCGCTACCGCTGCCGACAGGCCCACATAGCCGCCGCCGCATACCAGAATGTCCATCGTCTGCTTGTCCATCTAAACGTCCTTGCCGCTCTCTCCGGTTCGGCCCTTGGTTTGGCCAACGCAATGCATGGCTGGGGTCAAAGCCATGTCGTGGCGGTCTTTGCAGCCGGCTTCACAGGGCTTATACCGCATCCTACACCGCTTTGCAGCATTCGAGCCACACCCGCCAGAGAACCAAAATGTCGCGCACACCGCCCTCCGCCATGCAGCAGCTGGTCAGCAGCCTCGATCTCGAGAAGCTGGAGGAGGACCTTTTTAGAGGCACAAGTCCGCAGGTGGGCTGGCAGCGGGTTTTCGGCGGCCAGGTCATCGGTCAGGCTCTGGTGGCGGCGCAGCGCACGGTGAGCCCGGACCGGCCGGTGCACTCCCTGCATGCCTACTTCATGCGGCCGGGCGATCCGGCGGCTCCGATCATCTACACGGTCGACCGGATTCGCGACGGCTTGAGCTTTGCGACGCGCCAGGTGGTCGCGATTCAGCATGGCAAGGCGATCTTCTCGCTGTCTGCCTCATTCCAGAAGGAGGAGGATGGGCTTGAGTTTGAGGCGCAGATGCCGGAGGTGACCCAGCCCGAGGATCTCCCGGGAAAGGAGGAGATGCGCGCAGCGTTCCTGTCAGGAGCGCCCGACCATATCCGGACCTACTGGGAGCGGGAACGGCCCATCGAGGTGCGGCCGCTGTCGCTCGAACACTATATTTCGGACCGCAAGCTCGAGGCCGAGCAGAAAGTGTGGATACGGGCGACCGGCCCGGTGCCCGACGACCGGATCATCCAGGCCGCCATTCTCGCCTATCTGTCGGACATGACCCTGCTCGATACCGCGCTTTTCGCACATGGCCGCTCGGTGTTTGACCGCAATCTCCAGGTCGCGAGCCTCGACCACGCGATGTGGTTCCACCGCCCCTCAAAGCTTGATGACTGGCTGCTTTACAGCATGGATTCGCCCAATACCAACGGGGCCCGCGGTTTTACGCGCGGCAGTCTTTATGAGCGTGACGGACGCCTGATTGCCTCTGTCGCCCAAGAGGGTCTGATTCGAGATCGGGCAAATGCCTAAAATATGTGCATTTCTTTACAAATGAATAATTTCTAGCCTTCGCGCCTGCAGCATTTCTGCTCAGATTTTGTGCTCGATTCCATTTTCCCTTTTATATCAGATACATATCCTGTTTTTTTGAATCTGGCACGGCATTTGATTGCTGAGTTGCGAGCGGGGTGGAGAGGCTTTGCCTTCTGCTCGTTCCTCTCAGGCGGCAATTGCCGCAGACAAAAAGGATGGGAAACCAGATGAAAATTGTGATGGCCATCATCAAGCCGTTCAAGCTCGACGAGGTGCGCGAAGCCCTCACCGGGATCGGCATTCAGGGCCTGACCGTCAGCGAAGTCAAAGGCTACGGCAGGCAGAAGGGGCATACGGAGATCTATCGCGGGACCGAATACGCGGTGAGCTTTCTGCCAAAGCTGAAAATCGAGATCGCGATCGCGTCCGACCAGGTCGACAAGGCGATCGATGCGATCTCGTCTGCCGCCAAGACCGGCCAAATCGGCGACGGCAAGATCTTCGTTTATTCGATTGACCAAGCCATGCGCATCCGCACCGGCGAAACCGACGCGGACGCGTTGTAAGGCTCAAGGAGTTACCCCAATGACAGTATCGATGTCTCTCAAGTCCAGTCTGCGAACCGGCCTTACCGCCGCCGCGGCAATGGCTGTTTTCGCAGTTCCTGCTTTCGCTCAGGAAGCGGCGGAAGCCGCTGCGCCGGAATTCGCCTCGGCTGCGGAAACCGCGTTCATTTTCAACACGCTGCTGTTCCTGATCGGCGGCTTTCTGGTGATGTTCATGGCTGCGGGCTTCGCGATGCTCGAAGCCGGCATGGTGCGTTCCAAGAACGTTTCGATGCAGTGCCTGAAAAACATCGCGCTCTACTCGATCGCCGGCATCATGTTCTGGGTGGTCGGCTATTCGCTGATGTACACCAACGTCAACGGCGGCTACTTCGGGACCCCGCTGCCCTACAGCTGGCCTGACGCAGGCGTAGCGAACGAGGGCGACTATTCGGTGGCCTCCGACTGGTTCTTCCAGATGGTGTTCTGCGCCGCCACTGCTTCGATCGTTTCCGGCACGATGGCCGAGCGCGTCAAGCTCTGGCCCTTCCTCATCTTCACCGCGATCCTGACCGGCATCCTGTATCCGATCTCGGGTTCGTGGCAGTGGGGCGGCGGCTGGCTCAGCGAGGCCGGTTTCTCCGACTTCGCCGGTTCGACCATCGTTCACTCGGTCGGTGGCTGGGCAGCACTTGCAGGCGCCATTATCCTGGGTGCGCGCAAGGGCAAGTACACTGCTGACGGCAAGGTCAACCCGATCCCGGGTTCGTCGATGCCGCTGGCTACGCTCGGCACCTTCATCCTGTGGCTCGGCTGGTTCGGCTTCAACGGCGCATCGCAGCTTGCCATGGGCACCAATGGTGACGTGTCCGACATCAGCCGCATCTTCGCAAACACAAACCTGGCTGCTGCCGGCGGCGTGGTCGCGGCGATCATCCTGACCCAGATCCTGTACAAGAAGATCGACGTGACGATGGCGCTCAACGGTGCGCTTGCCGGTCTCGTCTCCATCACGGCCGAGCCGCTGATGCCGTCCCCGCTGGCGGCGATCATCATCGGCGCGGTCGGTGGGGTCATCGTGGTCCTCGCGGTGCCGATGCTCGACAAGTTCAAGATCGACGATGTTGTCGGTGCGATCCCGGTTCACCTTCTGGCCGGTATCTGGGGCACGCTGGTCGTTCCGGTAACCAATCCCGACGCTTCCTTCGGCACCCAGATCCTCGGGATCGTGGCTTTCGGTGTGTTCACCTTCGTGCTGTCGGGGGTCATCTGGTTCATCCTGAAGATGACCATCGGTATCCGGCCGTCGGAAGAAGATGAAATGAACGGTCTCGACATGAGCGAGGTTGGCGTTGAGGCCTACCCGGAGTTCACCAAGGCGTAAGTCGCGCCCTGGCGATAAAAATCCCGTCGGGATGATATTCATCCCTGCCTTGGGCCCGGTTCGCCGGGCCCCTTTTTTGTTCAGTGTTCGAATTGCGCTTCCCGAGGCCGGCCTCGCCGCGAATGCATGCAGGGAACATTGGTCTTGCTCAATGGCGGTTGGCCGGCGTGTCATCATCGGAAGTCGGAAGATGTGGTCAGGTTCCATGGTTAATAGGGCATTAACCGTAGGCCGGTTAGGGTTCCGCGACCTGGCCTGAAAGGGCCTGAACCCGATTCGGACATGTTGTAACCATGCAGACAGGCTCATCCACGCTTTCGTCAGGAAACCCGCCCTCCGGCTCCGTCTTTGCGGCCATGCTGCAGCGCCAGCTGAGGTTTGCCCTGGGGCTGACCATCGTCGCCGGATTGATGTTTGCGGTCGCCGCGCTGGCGACGTGGACCGTCTCGGACCCGAGCTTTTCCAATGCCAATGGTGCAACACCGGCCAATGCGCTGGGCTTCAGCGGCGCGGCATTTGCCGATCTGGTGATGCAGTTCTTCGGTCTTGCCGGTGTCATCGCCCTTCTGCCGGCCTTGGCCTGGGCCATTCAATTGATGCGCAACCGTCCCGTCGACCGGTTGTCGAAGCGCGCGCCGGCCTGGTTCGGCGGCGCCTGGCTGACCTCGGCCCTGTTCGGACTTCTGCCGCATGCACAGGGATGGCCGCTGCCCAACGGGCTCGGCGGCGTGCTTGGTGACATGGTTCTGAAGATCCCCGCGACCTTCATCGGCGGCTTTCCCTCTGGCATCGTTGCCGTGATCCTCGGCGTTCTCCTGCTGCCGCCGGCTGGATGGCTGCTGCTGTTCGGGGCAGGGCTGATCGGCCGGACCGAAGCCGATGTCGTTGCAGCCCCTGCTCCGGCGCCTGACGAGATCCTCGAGGACGACGAAACCCTTGGCCGTGCGGCACTCATGCTCGGCGCCCTCACCCATGGCTGGTATACCGTGCGTGGCCGGGTGCGGCGGTTGGCGGGTCTTTCGTCCGTACACGGACGCCGGGCGATGCCGGATGAACCGCTCGACCTCAACGACGAGTTCGAAGCGCCTGACGTCTACGCGGAGCCGCGGATGGACAGTCAACGCGTCGAGCCCGGGTTCGATGGTCCCGCCGGGCATCCGCGCAGGCATCCCGACGACGACGTCCCGCCGTTCGACGTCGAGGAGGAAAGCCTGCCCGACGGTATTCTCTCGGCTGATCTCGATGACGACGTTGATGACGATCCGGCGGCGGACTGGCGCGAGCAACCCGCGCCTGCACGCCCCGTAGCAACACCGCGCGCCGATTCCGGGTCACCCCGGGTATCTGCCCCGGCAGCAAGGCCCAAGCCGGGCGAGCGTGTCAATCGCGATGCGCAGACCTCCATGCTTGACGATCAGGGCTTCACCTTGCCCTCAGTGCACCTGCTCAATGAAGCCAAGAACGTCGTCAAGGACGCTTCGCTGTCTCCGGAGGCGCTGGAGCAGAATGCGCGCATGCTTGAGGGCGTGCTTGAGGATTTCGGGGTCAAGGGCGAGATCATTCATGTCCGTCCGGGCCCGGTGGTCACGCTGTACGAACTCGAGCCTGCCCCCGGTATCAAGTCCTCCCGGGTGATCGGCCTTGCCGACGACATCGCGCGCTCGATGAGCGCGATCGCGGCCCGCGTGGCGGTGGTGCCCGGGCGAAACGCCATCGGCATCGAGCTTCCGAACCAGAAACGCGAAACGGTGTATCTGCGCGAACTGATCGGCAGCCGCGACTTTGACAGCTCCAAGGCCAAGCTCGGCCTGACGCTGGGCAAGACCATCGGCGGCGAGCCGGTGATCGCCGATCTTGCCAAGATGCCGCATTTGTTGGTGGCCGGCACCACCGGATCGGGGAAGTCGGTCGCGATCAACACCATGATCCTGTCGATCCTGTACCGGATGGACCCGTCGAAATGCCGACTGATCATGATCGACCCCAAGATGCTGGAACTCTCGGTCTATGACGGTATTCCGCACCTGCTCACGCCGGTGGTGACCGACCCCAAGAAGGCGGTCGTGGCGCTGAAATGGACCGTGCGGGAGATGGAAGAGCGCTACAAGAAGATGTCGAAGATCGGCGTGCGCAACATCGACGGCTTCAATGCTCGCGTCGAACAGGCGGCGAAATCGGGCGAGCCGATCACCCGCACGGTGCAGACCGGCTTCGACCGGCAGACCGGCGAGGCGGTCTACGAGACCGAGGAATTCGATCTTTCGCCGATGCCCTACATCATCGTCCTGATCGACGAGATGGCCGATCTGATGATGGTCGCCGGCAAGGATATCGAGGGTGCGGTGCAGCGGCTGGCGCAGATGGCCCGTGCGGCGGGCATCCATGTGATCATGGCCACCCAGCGCCCATCGGTGGACGTGATCACCGGCACCATCAAGGCCAACTTCCCGACCCGAATTTCCTTCCAGGTCACCTCGAAGATCGATTCGCGGACCATCCTGGGCGAACAGGGCGCCGAACAGCTTCTGGGCATGGGCGACATGCTCTACATGGCGGGCGGTGGCCGGATCCAGCGCGTCCACGGGCCGTTCGTCTCCGACAACGAGGTCGAGGACATCGTCTCCTACCTCAAGACCCAGGGCGTGCCGGAATATCTCGACGCCATCACCGAGGATGACGACGACGGCGATGGTGGCGGGGGCCCGGCCGGCACGTCGAACATGGCGGAGTCGGACGATCCCTACGATCAGGCGGTCGCAGTGGTGCTGCGTGACGGCAAGGCTTCGACCTCCTACATCCAGCGCCGGCTCGGGATCGGCTACAACCGCGCTGCCTCTCTTATCGAACGCATGGAGAATGAGGGTGTTATCAGCGCCGCCAATCACGCGGGCAAACGTGAGATTCTGGTTCCGACGGAAGATGATATCGAGCCGCGCTGAGCGTGGCGGCGGCGGTTCGCGTCACACTGACGCCGCAGTCTTCGGCAATGGCAGAACCGACAAGCTTGATGGAGAACGACATGGCAAGACAGAACAGCACTGCCGCAGTTGACCGGGTTTCGTTGTCGCGCCGTGCGGCACTGGGCGGCGGATTGGGTCTGGGATTGTCGCTGATGGCGGCGGCCACGGGGCTTCTGGCCTTTCCCGGAGGCGCACGCGGGGCGGATGCCGCCCAGAAAGTCGCCGACCACTTCGCCTCGGTGAAGACGATGACCGGCGAGTTCATACAGTTCGGCCCGAACGGCGAGCAGACCGGCGGCAAGTTTTTCATCGACCGTCCCGGCAAGCTCAGGTTCAACTATGAAGAACCGTCTTCGGTGCGCGTGATTGCTGACGGCAAGGCCGTCGTGATCGGCAACCGCAAACTCAGGACCTGGGATCTCTATCCGCTCAACAAGACGCCGTTGAAGCTGTTGCTGGCGGAGCGGATCGACCTTTCGGCGGATATGGTGCGTTCGGTCAAGGAAGATCCCGACCTGATCACCATCGTGCTCGGCAACAAGTCCATCTTCGGGGATTCGACCATCAGCCTGATGTTTGATCCGAAGAGCTATGAGCTGCGCCAGTGGACGATCAGGGACGCGCAGGGCAAGGACACATCGGTGATGATCTTCAACGTTCAGACCGGCGTCCGTTTTGCGAGCAACGTCTTCAAGGTGCCTTACGACCAGGTGCACAAGCGCACCCGCGGCGGCGGCTGATCGCCAAACTGAATCCGTAAAAATGCCTGATGCCTGTGGATGACCCCGCCGCCTGGCTGCGGGTTCGCCGGTGCGGGTTGCCCTGTTCCGGCCGATCGGCCAGATAGGGGCAGGCTCTCATCCGGCAAAGGCGATCGACGTGGCATTCTCCGTTACCACCTGGAACATCAATTCCGTGCGGCTTCGGATGCCGCTGGTGCAGCATTTCCTGGAAACCGCAGCGCCGGACGTGCTGTGCCTGCAGGAAACGAAATGCCCCAATGATGCATTTCCATCCTCGGCGTTCCGCAAGCTCGGCTATGAGCACATCGCGATTCATGGTCAGAAGGGCTATCACGGGGTCGCGATTCTCTCTCGCCTGCCCATTTCGGACGATCAGCGCCAATCCTATTGCGGGATCGCCGATTCGCGGCATGTCTCTGCCGTGGTGGAGGCGCCCGGCGGCCGCCGGATCCGGATTCACAACTTCTATGTGCCTGCCGGCGGGGATGAACCCGATCGCGAGATCAATCCAAAATTCGCTCACAAGCTCGACTTCATCGAGGAAATGCGCGCGCTGCATGCTGAAGCCGAGCTTGCAAACGGCATCTCGTCGATCCTGGTGGGTGATTTGAATATTGCGCCGCTCGAGACCGATGTCTGGTCGCACAAGCAGCTCCTCAAGGTGGTCAGCCACACGCCGGTCGAAACCGAGAATCTTACGTCCATGCAGCAGGGCGGCGCATGGGTCGACCTGATCCGTCAGCACATTCCGCCGGAGGAGAAGATCTTCACCTGGTGGAGCTATCGGGCGCGGGATTGGGCTGCGGCCGATCGCGGCCGGCGTCTCGACCATGTCTGGTCCTCCGCCGATCTCGCCCCGGCCCTTTCGAAGATCGAGGTCCTGCGGGAAGCGCGCGGGTGGGAGCGTCCGTCAGACCATGTGCCGGTGACTGCGCATTTTGATTTCGGTTAGACCGTCAGTCAGTCGCCGAAGCGCGTGGCCGCGCGGCCAAGCTCCTGGTTCAGGGCCTGAAGATTGGCGGCGATGCGGCCGCGCACCACATCGGCGATCTCCGGATATTCCTCCAGCATTCGGCGAAAAAGCGGCCGGTTGATCCGGATTACCTCTGATGCGTCGATGGCAATTGCGGTCATCGTCCGCTCGACGGCGGTGACCATTGCCAGCTCCCCCAAAAGCGTGCCGCGCCCTGCGGTATTCACCGTGACGGAACGACCGTTGCGGTCGCTCCTTGTCAGCTCGATACGTCCTTCGGCGACGACGAAGGCGCAATCGGCAGCGGTGTTTTCCCGGTACAGCGTCTGTCCGGCCTGCAGTTTGCGCCGTTCCGCGCCAAAGGCGATGAGGCGAAGCTTGTCCTCGCCGATGTCGGAGAACAGCTGGACCGAGGACAGCAGGTCAATGTCGTCATTGAGCGCCAAATGCGCATTCCTTGTTCAGGCTTGAAGACCTGCTCCCTTGGAACCGGTCCCAAACAAGCTACAGCCCGGAGGCGGCAGCCATGACGGACGAATTCAGGGGACGATCTTGTAGCCGCCCCCGTCAGTGACCAGAATCTCCGCATTCGACGGATCAGCCTCGATCTTCTGGCGCAGCCGGTAGACATGGGTTTCCAGCGTATGCGTCGTAACACCGGAATTGTAGCCCCAGACTTCCTCCAGCAGCACGTCGCGGGTGACCACCTTCTGATCGGCGCGATAGAGATAGCGGATGATCGCCGCCTCCTTTTCGGTGAGACGGATCTTGCCGCCCTTGTCGTCAAGCAGCAGTTTCTGGCTTGGTTTGAAGGTGTAGGGCCCGACCGAAAATGTCGCGTCCTCGCTCTGCTCGTGCTGTCGCAGCTGTGCGCGGATGCGAGCCAGGAGCACGGCAAAGCGGAACGGCTTGGTCACATAATCATTGGCGCCGGCTTCCAGACCGAGAATCGTGTCCGAATCGGTGTCGTGGCCGGTCAGCATGATGATCGGCGCCTTGAAGCCACCCTTGCGCAAGAGCTTTACCGCTTCGCGGCCGTCCATGTCGGGCAGGCCGACATCCATGATTAAGAGGTCGATGTGATTGCCGCGTGCCGTCTGAACCCCCTTGGTGGCGGAGGATTCCTGCAGGATTGCGAACTCCTCGTAAAGCGACAATTGCTCGACGAGCGTCTCGCGCAGGTCTTCGTCGTCATCCACCAGCAAAATCGAACGGGCTGTCATTGCGGCTTCCCCTCTTCAATCGGACGTCCTGCGGCCGGTGCCGCCGTCCGGGCATGCCAAATCATTGCAATATCGTGCTCTGTTTATGCACTTTCGAAGTTCCGGCAAAGTGATAAATACCATCATTCATTCACAGCGGGAGCACTTGATCGTGAAATTGGCGTTACAAAGGCCGTTTTACAAGTATCAGAGGAGAGAAACGATCGCGGTGCGGCGTTCTCCGTCGAACCCGCTTCAGGGCATCGTCCGGATCGGTCCGCTCGTGTTCCGCGCGGCGCTTGGGCGCGGTGGTTTGACCGTCCAGAAACGGGAGGGTGATGGAGCCACGCCGGTGGCGGACATGCCAATTCTGGCGGGCTTCCGTCGCGGCGGTATGCCGGAACGCGACAGTGCCGGCCTCAGGCTTTGGCGGGTCGGAGCCCGGGACGGCTGGTGCGATGCGCCCGGCCATGCCTCCTACAATCGGCCGGTCCGGCTGCCGTTTCGGGCAAGTCATGAGAAACTTCTGCGCGACGATGTGCTTTACGATTTCGGCTTCGTGCTCGACTGGAACCTCCGGTCGCGGCGGCGGGGGCTCGGAAGCGCGATCTTCCTGCATGTGGCAAAACCCGGCTATCCGCCAACCGAAGGCTGTATCGCGCTTTCCCGCCGCGACATGCTGGTGGCGATGCCGTATCTCGGACGCGGTGCCATACTCAAGGTATGCGGATAGCTCAGAGAAGCCGAAACACCGATGTGCGCTTGATCTCGCTGTCTTCGAGCGCACGGGTGACCGCGACCTGATAGGTGGCCAGGAGTTCCATTCCGTCGCGAGGGCAGTAGGCGCGGCCCGGATCGCCGATCAGCAGCAGCGCGCCGCGTCGGGCGAGGTTCCCGAACCACGGAAGGATCAGGTCGGTCATTGCGCGGTCGTAGAACACGTCGCCCGCCAGCACCACGTCCCAGCCGTCGTCGGTTCCCACCAGATCGGATCGGGTGAGTTCAATTTCGACCTTGTTGGCCCCGGCATTGAGCCGGGCAGCAGTGGCGGACCAGGGGTCGACGTCAGCAGCCAGTACGGAGCGCGCGCCGCTCATGGAGGCGGCGATTGCGACGAGCCCGGATCCCGAGGCGAAATCAAGCACTGTCTTTCCGGCCACCAGATGCGGATTGTCGAGAACATGACGCGCCAGACCCTGTCCGCCAGCCCATGCGAAGGCCCAGAATGGCGGCGGAAGGCCGATCGCCTCAAGTTCATCCTCGGTCTTGAGCCAAAGCTCATGCGCTTCGTCGGCGAGATGCAGCGCGATCTCGGGCACATGTGGCGGAGTGGAGAGCCCCGTATTGTCGAGGATGAAGCGCTCGGGATCGGTCTTCATCGCGGAGCCTTCATTCCGGATCCGGATGCGTTTGGCTTGTTCGGGTGACCGAGGGGTTCACTCCGGCGACCGGGGCGGGTTGTCGAGACCGCCCATGCGGCAGACTTCCAGATACTCGGCTTCGGTTACCGGTTGCACTGAGAGCCGCATGGACGTGACCAGGCTCATTTCCGAGAGTTTCGGATTGGCCTTGACCTCCTTGAGCGTGACCGGCTTCGGCATGTCACAGACCGCGCGGATGTCGACGCATTCCCAGCGCTCATCGTCGGTGGTCGTGTCGGGGTGGATCAGCGCGGAAACCTCGATGATGCCGACCACCTCGAGACCTTCATTGGAATGGTAGAAGAAGCCCTTCTCGCCCAGCTTCATCGCCCGCATGTTGTTGCGGGCCTGATAGTTGCGGATTCCGTCCCATTGTTCACCTTCATCGCCCTTGGCTTTCTGCATTTCCCAGGACCATTTGAAGGGTTCGGACTTGAACAGCCAATATGCCATCTCATGCCTCCGGATTCTTGAAGACCCAGTTGAAGGCGCGAATTTCCGTTGTCTCGAACAATCCGGCGATGGCGTAGGGGTCGCGGGCTGCGAGCTCCCGGGCCTGATCCATGCTGTCTGCTGCGATGACAACAAGACTGCCGATCGGCTTCTCGTCGTCGCCGAGCAGCGGCCCGGCCATTTTCAGGATGCCCTTCGCATCGAGATCCTTGAGAAACTCGACATGGGCAGGCCGCTCGGCCATGCGTTTTTCGAGCGAAGCCGGCTTGTCCTTGCACATCAGCGCGTAAAGCATGAAATCTCCATTCCGTGGTTTTCGATCCCGTGGTGACGGTCAGCGGCCGCCCACGGGTCTGTGGCCCAACTCTATGCCCCGGTCCGGCGCGGGTTTCAATGCCGGGTTCGAGTTCACGCCTTTGCGCCGCGCTTGCCGTGCCCGATGGCGGCGGTCGCGTCGAGGTCCAGCGGCCAACGCGACCGGGGCGCCAGATCGAGCGGACTTGCCGGCAAGCCGAGGGCCATGCGCTCGGCGCCCGCCCAGGCAATCATGGCGGCATTGTCCGTGCACAGATGCAGAGGCGGCGCGACGAAACGGAACCCGGCAGACCGGGTCTGCTCCAGCAGGGTGGCGCGAATCGCCTGATTGGCGGCAACACCGCCGGCGACGACCAGTGTGGGGCTGTCGTGGCCGGGAAAGCGCGCAGCAAACCGTTCGAGCGCCATGGCAATGCGGTCGCCCAGACTGCGGGTCACCGAGGTCTGGAAGGCGAGGCAGAGATCGGCGATCGTCTGCTCGGACAGCGGCGCCTGCTCCTGGGCCATCTGCCGAACCGCCGTCTTGAGACCTGAGAAAGAGAACACCAGCCGCGGATCGCGCCGCATCGGCACCGGCAGCCTGAAACGGTCCGGGACACCGTGGAGCGCCGCCCTTTCAACCGCCGGGCCGCCGGGATAGTCCAGTCCCAACAGCTTGGCGGTCTTGTCGAAAGCCTCGCCCAGCGCGTCGTCGATCGTCGTTCCCCATCGTTCGTAACGGTCGACGCTCTCCACCAGAACAATCTGGGTATGCCCGCCTGAGACCAGCAAAAGCAGATAAGGAAACTCGAGCCCATCCGTCAGCCGTGCGGTCAGGGCATGGCCTTCGAGATGATTGACGCCGTAAAGCGGTTTGTCCGCTGCCATTGCAATCGCCTTGGCCGTCATCAGGCCAACCATGAGGCCGCCGATCAGACCCGGACCGGCGGTCACCGCGACCGCGTCAATGTCACCGAGTGCCACTCCCGATGTCTCCAGAGCCTGTTCGACCAGATGGTCGAGCGCGGAGACATGGGCGCGCGCCGCCAACTCGGGAACCACGCCGCCGAAGGCGGAATGAAGATCCAGTTGGCTCAAAACCACGTCGGCAAGGATCTCTCCCGTTCCGTCCGGCATGCGGCGCACCACCGACGCGGCGGTTTCATCGCAGCTGGTTTCGATCCCGAGTATGTCGAGCCTTTTGTTCATGATCCTGTCGAGCCTGACCCGTCCTTTGCACTTGATTCCGGCAATCGCTTATCTGTCCGGTCCAGGGTAACCGGCGTTGTTTGCGGACGGCCGCGATATGCGACGGTTGTTGCGCTGAGGGTGTGATCCCGATACCTGTTTGTCGGTAACAACGGAACGGATGTCTTGCAAATGAAACCTTACCGGATCGGTACCCGTGGCAGTCCGCTTGCACTGGCGCAGGCATATGAAACCCGTGACCGGCTGATGGCGGCGCACGATCTGCCCGAATCGGCGTTCGAGGTTGTGGTGTTGTCGACCAAGGGTGACCGGATCACCGACCGCCCGCTGGCAGAGATCGGCGGCAAGGGACTGTTCACCGAGGAACTCGAGGAGCAGCTTACGGACGGGCGGCTCGACCTGGCGGTGCATTCATCCAAGGACATGCCCACCGCTCTTCCCGAAGGGCTGGGCATCGTTGCCTATCTCGAGCGCGAGGACCCGCGCGATGCATTCATCTCCGGAGTGGGCGGCGCGCTTGAAGAACTGCCGCAAAATGCCGTGGTCGGATCCTCTTCGCTCAGGCGTCAGGCCCTGATCCGCAGGCTTCGTCCGGACATTTCGGTCATCACCTTTCGCGGTCTTGTCGACACCCGGCTGCGCAAGCTCGCCGATGGCGAGGTTCACGCGACCATGTTGGCCTATGCCGGTCTCAAGCGGCTCGGCAAGGCGGAAGTCGCGACACACCTGATGGATCCGGAGACCTTTCCCCCGGCGCCAGGGCAGGGCGCGATCTGCATCGAGGCGCGGCTCGGGGACGAGCGCATCCTGGACCTGCTGGCCCCGATCGATCATGCGGAAACCCATTCTGCGCTCAATTGCGAGCGCGCGTTTCTGGGTGCGCTCGACGGCTCATGCCGGACCCCAATCGCCGGCCATGCAACTCTCAAGGATGGGCGGGTTTCTTTTTATGGCATGATCCTTACTCCGGACGGGGCGACCTTTCATGAAATCCGGGCAGACGGCGCCGAAGCCGATGCAGCCGTTCTGGGTGCGGATGCGGGCGCGGAAGTGCGGTGCCGCGCCGGAGCCAAATTCTTCGAAAGCTGGGTCTGAGCCGCGCGAGATGCGGGTGCTGGTCACACGCCCCGAGCCCGGAGGTCGGCGTACCGCGTCGCGGCTTATCGAGATGGGGCATGAGCCAGTCAGTCTGCCCCTGTTCGAACCGCGAATCACCGCGCGAACGAACGACCTGCCGGATGCCAATCTGATCGATGCGGTGGCGGCGACGAGCGCGCGCGCCTTCGACTTTCTTGGCGGGGTGGCGGTCCCCCATGCCTACCAGCGAATTCCGGTACATGTGGTGGGGCCCGCGACCGCACACTCGGCATCGGAGGCAGGATTTGCGGCAATTCACGAAGCTGGTGGCACTGCGCGGGAGCTGGCCAAATCGCTGATCGCTAAGAGTGGGGCAGCGCAATCGCCTCGGCATGGTTTCGGCGACAGCCAATCCGCTGGAAGCAGTCGGTCTGCGGAAGGTGACAGGGCAGGTCGTACGCTTCGGCTGCTTTATCTCGCCGGGTTGCCGCGCAAGCCTTCCCTCGAGGCGGACCTTGCAGGTGCGGGGGTGTTGGTCACGGTCCTCGAAACCTATGAAATGATCGAAATAAGTTATTCAACTGACTCGATAATGAAGGATGTTTTTGATCCTCCGCCGGAGGCCATTCTGCTCTACTCGGCCAATGCGGCGGACCGACTGGTGGAGCTTGTCACCGCCGAAACCCTCGGCAAATCATTGCATTCAGCGCGATTCTTCTGCCTTTCTCCCGATATTCGCGATCGTCTTCCCGATCCGTGGCGGGCCCGTGCGACGGCGGCGGTGCGGCCTGACGAGGACAGCCTGCTTGCATCCCTGGCCGCGTTGGGCTGATTTGGGGGAACGAAGACGGGACCTGGCGCGTTTGAAGAAGTCCGTCCCGTCAGGTGCCAGACCCAACCCGATCCCCAGGAGACGCCATGAGCAAGGGCCCAACCCCGCGACATTCAAAGCCGCCCAAGCCGGTCACCATCGATCTTGACGCCACCGACGTGACGCCGGCCCAGCCCGGCGATGACGCTTCCGGCAAAGGCAAGGACACTGCCAAGACGGGTGCCGGAAAGGCTTCGGCCGGTGCGTCGGCTACCGGGAAGGAAAAGCCGGCTGCAGACCAGGCGGCGGCAAAGGCGGTTGAAAGCGGAAGCGGAGGCATGGCGGCCAAGAATCCCACCTCCGTACCGGGCGCGGGCTCCCGCAAGACCGGCGATGCGGCGGCCGGCAGTTCCTCTGCGGCAGCCACATCTGCTGAAACGAAAAGGGACGAGTCGAAGGCAGGGAAGGACGGTTCAGCCGCGTCCTCCGCTTCGGCGAAGACCGGCGGTGCGAACAAGGACCCCGGCAAGGACCCAGGCAAGAGCCCGGACAAGGGGACGGACACGGATACCGCATCTTCCCGCCCGGCTGCCGCCGCCAAGGATACGATGCCGAAAGGCGGAGCCACACCCTCTTCAGGATCGAAGGGCGGTGGCCTAGGCATGGTCGTCTCCGGGGTGATCGGGGCGATCATTGCGCTTGGCGGCGGCTACGCGCTGCAAACTGCCGGAATGCTGCCCGCCCCCGCGGGTCAATCGGCATCACAGGGACAGGTTGATGTTCAGGCGCTGGCCTCGAGGGTCGATGGCCTCTCCGGTACTGTCGATGATCTGTCGACTGAGGTTTCGGGGCTCTCAACGGCAAGCGCGGATGGCGGCGCCGGACAGGACGAAGCCAGCGCCGAGATGATGGCGAGGCTCGAACGGCTCGAAAGCGCTATCGCGGCCGGGGAGACCGGTAGTCCGGAAGCGGCCGCGGGTCTGGCCGGGCTGACCGAGCGCCTGGATGAACTCGAATCGCGCGTCAATACGCTGGCTTCAAGCGCCGGGGACGGCTCCGGCAATACCGAGTTGTCATCGGCGATAACGGACCTCCGGGCCTCGCAGTCCGGCGTCAGGGATGCCGTTACCGAGCTGCAGTCCAGAACCCAGGAGCTTTTCGAAACGGTGTCTGGCCTTCGGCAGGATCAGACCGAAATGCAAACGGGTCTCCAACAGCGGATGACCTCGATTGAAGAGCGCCTCGATGAACCGTCGCGCCAGGTCGATCTTGCCCGCGCGATTGCCGGCGCAGGGTTGAGAACCGCGATCGATCGCGGCGGACCGTTCATGTCCGAACTCGAGGCGTTCGCGTCCGTGGCGCCGGAGGATCCGGCGGTTCCCGAATTGCGCGATCTCGCGGCCCGGGGCGTTCCCAGCAGATCCGAGTTGATCGAGGCTTTTCCGGAGGCCGCAAGCCAGGCGATTGCCGCTGCCAATCCTGCCGATCCCGACGCCGGACTGGTTGACCGTCTGATGTCGAGCGCTTTGTCGGTGGTCAAGGTCCGGCCGGTCGGAGACGTCGAGGGCGACACGGCAGAAGCCATTGTTGCACGGACGGAAACCCGCCTGATGGACGGGAACTTCGACGCGGCGCTGAGCGAATGGCGCAACCTGCCCGAGGCATCGCAGCAGGCGGCGTCCGGGTTCGGCGATGGGCTTGCTGCGAGGGTCCAGGCAGAGAAGCTGATCTCGTCATCGCTTTCACCCGCCGCCGCACCGTCCGAAGCACCCGCGAACTAGGAGATCGAACATGATCCGATTGCTATTCTTTGTCGTGCTGGTGCTTGCGCTGGGCTTCGGTTTCGCCTGGCTCGCTGATCGCCCCGGCGATCTGTCCATCGTCTGGCAAGGCCGCCGCATTGAAATGACGCTGATGACCGCGGTCACCGTGATGGTGTCGCTGATTGCGGCCGTCATGATCGTCTGGTGGCTGATCCGCACCATCTGGCAGTCGCCGCGCATGGTCAGCCGGTATTTCCGCGCCAACAAACGCGACCGCGGGTATCAGGCGCTGTCGACGGGGCTCCTGGCCGCCGGCGCGGGCGATGCCGCAACGGCCCGGAAAATGAACAAGCGAACCAAGGGGCTCCTGAGCGCGGATCAGGAGCCGTTGATTCATCTTCTGGATGTTCAGGCCGCGTTGATCGAAGGGCGCAATGACGAGGCGCGCAAGCGGTTCGAAGCCATGTCGGAAGATCCCGAAACGCGGCTTCTCGGGCTGCGCGGACTTTATCTCGAAGCCCGGCGGCAGGGTGCGCACGAGGCAGCCCGGCAATACGCCGAGCGGGCCGCCGAACAGGCCCCGCAATTGCCCTGGGCGGGGGCAGCGGCGCTGGCTTACAAGACCCAGGAAGGCAAGTGGGACGAGGCGCTCCGGCTGCTCGAACAGCAGCGTCAGGCCGGCACGCTGGAAGCCGCCGAAGCGGATCGCAAGAAAGCGGTCCTGCTGACTGCACGCGGCCGCGACCGGCTCGATGCCGAACCCCTGCGCGCGCGCGATGATGCACTGGCGGCGCTGAAGAGCGCGCCCGGATTTGCCCCGGCAGCGGTCGTCGCCTGCAAGGCGCTTCTGAGAAACGACAATCTGAGAAAGGCCGCGCGAATTCTGGAATCGGCATGGAAAATCAATCCGCATCCGGAAATCGCCGAAGCCTATGTGCATGCCCGTGTCGGTGACACCTCCGCGGACCGGCTCAAGCGGGCGCAGCGGCTTGAGAAAATCAAGCCCCTCAACGCTCAGGCCTACGATACGGTCGCGCGCGCGGCGCTGGAAGCGCGGCAGTTCGATCTCGCCCGCGAAAAGGCCGAGGCCTCGGCACGGTTGCAGCCCTGCGAGGGCATCTATCTGCTCCTGGCCGACATCGAGGAGGCCCAGACCGGTGACGAAGGCCGCGTCAGGCACTGGCTTGGCCAGGCAGTCCGCGCCGAGCGCGATCCGGCCTGGACGGCGGATGGCTATGTCTCGGAAACCTGGGAGCCGGTGTCTCCGATTTCCGGCAAGCTGGACGCCTTTGAATGGAAGGTGCCGGTGGAACAGCTCTCCGGGCCGCAGCACGAGGCGGAAATGTCCGAGCGGTCCTTCGACCGTGCCATTGCCAGCCTGCCGCCGGTTCGCCGGACGGAGGATGATGCTGAAAACGGCAAAACGGTGGATCATGATGATGTTGCGGCCAAGTCGAAGCCTTCGCAGAAGAAAGCCGACCCCGCCCCGCGTTCGGCATTGGACGATTTGCCCGACGAAAGGCTGGCGGAACCCTCCGCGCCTTCCGCAACGCTGGTGACGACGGCCGGCGTGGTGGCCGATCCTGTTGCCGATGCGCTGGCGCCCGCCGCCAATGTCCGCGATGTGCCGCGGCCCGCGCCAGCACCCATAGCAGATGCCGATGCGGTGCTTGATGAGGAAGCCGCGGAGACGTCCAAGGAAAAGACAAAGACGGGATCAACCGATCGCGGGGAGGCGTCAAAAGAGAGGGTAAAGGTGGATCTGGCCGAACGCGTCGCCAACCAAAAGCGAGAAAAGCAGGCGCGGGAAACCGGATCGGCGGATGCCGATGAAACAAGCGGGGACGGTGACGGAAAGCCGGAGCCGGCAGCCGCGCCCATTGCCGCGAAGCCGGCGACGAGCCATGACGCGAGGACCGATGCCACGGAGAAACGCGAGCAGGATTCGAAGTCCGCGCCCGAATCGAAATCGAAAGAGACCGGCGAAACGGAACCGGAACCCGCCCGGGATCCCGAGGAAGACGCCCGTGCCCGGGAAACGGCGTTTCTGACCCACCGGCCTGACGATCCGGGGGTGGACGCCGACGCCGAGCCGGAGAAGCCCGGCCGGTTCCGTCTGTTTTGACATCAGTATCGAGAAGGATAGCGCATGCTTGATCAGATTCGGGCGTTTCTGAGCAGTCTGGGCGGCGGCGATGACACGTCGTCCTCCCACGACGCGAGCGAACCGGACGTCGCGGCCGTCGCCCTGTTCTACCACGTGATCGGCGCTGATGGCGTGGTTGACGAGGTCGAGGCGCAAACGCTTCGGAACATGATTTCGGAGGAGTACGCCGGCAGCGCCAAGTCCGCCGAGGCCCTGCTCAAGGCGGGCGAGGAGGCCGATCGCGAATCGGTCGATCTCTATGCCTTCACCAGCATCCTCAACCGCAGCCTGGGTCCCGAGGGCAAGACGCATTTCATCGAGTTGCTGTGGCGGCTCGCCTATGCCGATGGACATCGCCACGAACTGGAAGACCATGTGGTCTGGCGTATTTCCGATCTTATGGGTGTCTCGAGCCGGGATCGGGTGCTCGCGCGGCAACGGGCACTGAAGGATGCGGGAATTGAGGATGAATCCGGCGACGGAGACAGCTGAGCCCGTGGCATGTCGTATCGTCGTGCCCAAATAGGCCCGGTCAGGCGGTATCCCGGCCGGTTTTTTCCTGAAGTTGCATTTCGGCCCGCAGCGCGGCGCGGCTCTCCTCGGCATCCTTGTCGAGTGACTGGATCTGCCTGAGTGCGGGAAAGCCGAAGCTCCAGGCCGTGGCGACGGCCAGTGTGCCGGCCCCGCCGATCACCACCGCGGCCACCGGTCCGATCAGTGCGGCCATGGTGCCCGCGCGAAACTCTCCCAGCTCGTTGGATGCGCCTATGAAGACCATGTTGACCGCGCTGACCCGGCCGCGCAATTCGTCCGGGGTCCACAACTGCACAAGGCTCTGGCGCACATAGACCGAGATCATGTCCGATGCGCCCATCACCACGAGCGCGCAAATCGACAGCAAGGGCGAGGTCGAGAGGCCGAACACAACCGTGGCTGCACCGAAAACCCCGACGGCAACAAACATCTTCGCGCCTGCAAAGCGCTTGACCGGCCGGGAGGCGAGATAGATCGCCATGCCGATGGCGCCAATGCCGGGCGCGGCACGCAGCCATCCCAGGCCTGCGGGCCCCAGGTCCAGCACATCGCGGGCGAAGACCGGCATCAGCGCCACCGCCCCGCCCAGGAGGACGGCAAACATGTCCAGTGAAATGGCGCCCAGCACGACTTTCTGGTTGCGCACATAGCTGAAGCCGGCCATCAGCGTGTCCCAGCTCTGCGCCTGGCCGCGCGAGCGTTGTTCAGGCGGCGGCACCAGCGTGATGCAGACAACGGCCAGAACGAAGAAGCCGGTGGCGGTGAGATAGGGCGCCATGGGACCGATGCCGTAAAGCAACCCGCCGGCCACCGGGCCGACGATCGTCGCCGTCTGCCAGGATGTTGAATTCCAGGCAATCGCATTGGGGAGATCGCGGGCGGGCACCAGGTTCGGTGCAAGGGATTGCGAAGCTGGTGCGAAGAATGCGCGCGAGATCCCGATGACCAGCAGCACGCCAAAAATCGGCAACGCGGAGGTCAGGCCGCGCCAGGCAAACCAGACGAGCGCCACCGCGCAAAGACCGATGACGATCTCGCAGATCATCATGATGGTGCGGCGGCCATAGCGGTCGGCTGCGGATCCGGTGAGCAGGATGAGCACCAGCGCCGGCATGAACTGGATCAATCCGACCAGACCCAGGTCGAAAGGATCCCGGGTCAGGTCGTAGATCTGCCATCCCACCGAGACGCTGATGATCTGCAGGCCGAAGGTGGAGAGAAACCGGGCGACGAAATAGAAGGCAAAGGCGCGATGACGAAAGGCTGCGAAGCGGTCTTCCGCGAGGATGGGGGTCTGCATTGCGGGTGTCCGGCTGTGCGCTCGCACAAGGGCCAGACCGGGAGCGCTTGAAGGTCACTGCAAATCGGGGTCGGCCAGGCCGTTATACACCGGATGCGCTGCGATACCATATGGGGCGGTAACCTTCTGGCAGATCTGATGGGCGGCCGCCCTTGCCGCCCCGGGTTCGAGTGTCTACATGTCGCTCACGCGACAAAAAGCCGGAGAATCATCATGTTTGCAGTCTTTCAAACCATCGACCTGGCGCTGGGGATCTACACCTGGATCATCATCGGCAGCGCCATTTTCTCCTGGCTCTATGCCTTCAACGTGATCAATGCGAACAACCGCTTCGTCGGGATGATCGGCGAGTTTCTCTACAAGGCCACCGAACCGGCACTCAGGCCCATCCGCCGGGTGCTGCCGGATTTGGGCGGGCTCGATATTTCCCCGATCGTGCTGTTGATCGCGATCTTCTTCGTGCGCACCTTTATCGCCACATCGATTGCACCGATATTCCTCTGAGCACCTGCTGCAGGAACTTCGAGGGCCGGATCGAGCTTGCGGTCCGGCTCACGCCGTCGGCAGCGTCCGACAGGATCGACGGTCCCGCGACCGACGATGCCGGCCAGACACGCCTGAAGATCCGCGTCAGGGCAGTGGCCGAGAACAACAAGGCCAACAGGGCGGTCGAGGCACTTGTCGCCAAGCGGCTGAAAATCGCCAAATCGCTGGTCAGCGTGACATCCGGCGCCACCAGCCGGAACAAGATCCTGCGTATCGACCACGAGCCGCAGGATCTGTCAGAGCGGCTTGAAACGCTTCTCGGTGAAGCGGTGGGCTGATCCCGCCCCGGCCTCGTGTCAGGCCTTGGCCCGCTCGATTGCTTCGACGATCAGCTTGCGGGCGGCCTCGGCATTGCCCCAGTCGCCGATCTTGACCCACTTTCCGGGCTCGAGGTCCTTGTAGTGCTTGAAGAAATGCTCGATCTGCTGAAGTGTGATGTCCGGCAGGTCGGAAAAGTCGGACACGCCGGTGTAACGCTGCGTGAGGTGCGGCGAAGGAACTGCAATGATCTTCTCGTCCTGACCGGAATTGTCTTCCATCACCAGAACCCCGATCGGCCGCACATTGATCACGCAGCCGGGAAGCAGGGGACGGGTGTTGCAGACCAGCACGTCGATCGGGTCGCCGTCATCGGACAGCGTGTGCGGCACGAAGCCGTAATTGCCCGGATAGGTCATCGGCGTATAGAGAAACCGGTCGACCACGAGCGTTCCGGCTTCCTTGTCCATCTCGTATTTGATCGGCTGGCCGCCGACCGGCACCTCGATGATCACGTTGACGTCGTGTGGCGGTTTTTCGCCGATGCTGATCGCGTCTATGCGCATGATCGCTCCAATTTCTCTTGTTGCTTCTTTTGGCGCCGGCACACCGGTTTCATGCCTGGGTCATGAGCCGGGTTTGCAGACGGGAAACTGCCGCGTGGCGCCGAAGACGGGCATTCAGGTCAGCGCGCCTGTCGCGGCCCCGGGATTAAAGGCAAAGCCGCTCGGACGCAACTGTACTTTCGGCGCGGTGGACGGCCAGGGAGCAAATGTGGCGGAAACAGCGGCCCGGCTTCAGGGCCAGACGAAGGCAAGCTTCTTGAGCGTCCTGCCGTCGAAGGTCTCATGGCCCTCGGCGACATCCCGGCCGCCCTGAAACCGGTAGAAATCGGCTGCCGGATGGTTGTCCTCGAGACACCACACCGTCATGCCCTCGCAACCCAGCGAGGCGAGCAGTTGCCGGGCCTCGACAAAAAGCCGCTTGCCCAGTCCGACGCCCTGGTATTCCGGCCGCAGATAGAGTTCGTAGATCTCGCCTTCCTGGGGCAGCGAGCGCGCACGGTTGAGACCGAGCGTGGCGTAACCGGCAATGGTGTCGCCAACATCGAGAACCAGAATGGATGTTGCTCCGCGGATCGCGCGGCGCCACCAGCCAACATTGCGCCGCTCGAGCATCTGACGCAGGGACTTGTGCGGCAGAATTCCGGCGTAGGCGTAGCTCCATGCCGCACGGTGTGCGTCGGCGATTGCCTCTGCGTCCTGCGGCTCAGCGTGCCTGATGTCGATCGTTAGCGTCTTGCTCATGGGCTCATATTACCGATCCGGGGGAACCGCAGTAGGCGGTTTCATCGGACTTTGAGGTCTGCCCACAGCATTGTTTTGTGGACGGCTCTTGAGAAGTTAACCGTCTGTTAAGGATTTATGCAAGGGCGCGCTGCATCGGAATGCCGGTCCGGTGGCCTTTGCCGTGAGAACCGATTGCCGCTCATCAGCAGCCTTGGGGCCGGTGGAGCGGAGAAGGAAGGTCAGAAAGACGTGCCGGAAAAGCGGTCGAGGCTGGCCTGGGCGGCCTCGAAGAAGCGGCCCACCTGCAACCCGTCAACCAGTGCATGGTGAACCTGCACGGCGACAGGACACGTCACCCGGCCATTTGCGTCCTCGACGAACTTTCCCCATGAAAACCGGGGGATGCAGTCATCGGGGCCGGGCAGCGCATTGTCGAGCGCGGTGAAGTCGATCCAGGGGAGGCAGGACAGGTAGGCGACATCGAAGCGCTGGCCCGTATTGGCCCCGAGATCTGTGCCGCGTGCGGTTTCCTCGATGATCGCCTTGCAGCTTTCGTCGAAGTCGCGCCATTCGGCGATATAGGGAATATAGGCGTAGCCGAAAGTATCGCCGGGCCGCGGCACGGTCGCCGACAGCGAGATCGCGCCGTATTCGAGCACTTTCTCGCCGCCCTCGCCGGGTACGAAGCGCATCCGGAGCTCGGGAACCGCGTGCACGCCGGCGCCGATGGCGTGGATGAAAGCCCTGTAGGGGGAAACGCCTGCGGGCTTTCCCTTGGTCATCAGAGCGGTCACGTCAACGCGCGCCGTGGTGGCGAAATGCGGTCGGTCATAGGCCCGGAACAGCTGGAATTGTCCGGCCCGCGGCCAACTCGCCAGATCGATTTCGCGTGCGTCCTGCATCAGGCCGCGCTTGCGCCGGCCTTGGCGAAGCGCTTGCGGTCGTTGGCGTCGAGGTAACGCTTGCGAAGCCGGATCGACTTCGGCGTCACTTCCATCAGCTCATCATCCTGAATCCACGACAGCGCCCGGTCCAGCGTCATCCGGATCGGCGGGGTCAGCTTGACGGCCTCGTCCTTGCCGGCGGAGCGGATGTTGGTGAGCTGCTTGCCCTTGAGCACATTGACCTCGAGGTCGTTGTCGCGGGTATGGATGCCGATGATCATGCCCATATAGACCTTGTCGCCCGGCTCGATGATCATCGGGCCACGGTCTTCGAGGTTGAACATGGCATAGGCCACGGCTTCACCAGGCTGGTTGGCCAGCAGAACGCCGTTGGTGCGGCCGCCGATCTCGCCCTTGTAGGGCTGGTAGTCATGGAACAGACGGTTCATCACCGCTGTGCCTCGGGTGTCGGTCAGAAGTTCCGACTGGTAGCCGATGAGGCCGCGGGTCGGGGCGTGGAAGACGAGACGGACGCGATTGCCGCCCGACGGGCGAAGTTCGGTCATTTCGGCCTTGCGCTCGGACATCTTCTGCACGACGACGCCCGAGTGTTCCTCATCGACGTCGATGACCACTTCCTCGATCGGCTCCATCAGGGTGCCGCTTTCGTCCTTGTGCATGACGACGCGCGGACGCGAGACGGCGAGTTCGAAGCCTTCGCGGCGCATGGTCTCGATCAGCACGGCGAGCTGCAGTTCGCCGCGGCCGGAGACATAGAACGAATCCTTGCCTTCGGATTCCTCGATCTTCAGCGCCACATTGCCCTCGGCTTCCTTGAGCAGGCGATCGCGGATCACGCGGCTCGTCACCTTGTCGCCTTCGGTGCCGGCTAGCGGGCTGTCATTGACCAGGAAGGTCATGGTCACGGTCGGCGGGTCGATCGGCTGGGCGGTCAGCGCTTCTGAGACCGACGGATCGCAGAACGTATCGGCGACGGTGCCCTTGGAAAGGCCGGCGATGGCGACGATGTCGCCCGCATGGGCTTCGTCGACCGGCTGACGCTCCAGCCCGCGGAACGCAAGGATCTTGGAGATGCGGCCGTTTTCAACCAGCTTGCACTCGCCATTGAGCACCTTGACGCTCTGGTTGGGCTTGATCGAACCGGAATGGATGCGGCCGGTGATGATGCGGCCCAGAAACGGGTTGGCCTCGAGAATGGTGCCGATCATCCGGAACGGGCCTTCCGCAACCGTCGGCTCCGGCACGTGGTCGAGCACTAGATCGAACAGCGGCGTCAGCGATCCGCCGTCCTCGGGACGCTCCATGCTGTCGGCCATCCAGCCATTGCGGCCCGAGCCGTAGAGGATCGGGAAATCGAGCTGCTCGTCGGTGGCGTCCAGGGCTGCGAACAGATCGAACACTTCGTTGATGACCTCATCGGGACGGCCATCCGGACGGTCGATCTTGTTGATCGCCACGATCGGGCGAAGGCCGACCTTGAGCGCCTTGCCGACCACGAACTTGGTCTGAGGCATGGGGCCTTCGGCTGCATCCACCAGCACGATGGCGCCATCGACCATCGACAGGATGCGTTCGACCTCGCCGCCGAAGTCGGCGTGGCCCGGCGTGTCGACGATGTTGATACGGGTGCCTTTCCATTCCACGGATGTCGCCTTGGCGAGAATGGTGATGCCGCGCTCTTTTTCGATGTCGCCGGAATCCATGGCGCGTTCCTGAACGCGTTCATTTTCGCGGTAGACACCGGATTGTTTGAGCAGCTCGTCGACAAGCGTGGTCTTGCCATGGTCAACGTGGGCGATGATCGCAATATTGCGCAGGGACATGGGTCAGGTCTCGTTTTTGAGAATACAAAAGCGCCGGAATCATGATCCCGGCGCGGGCCGGCTTTGGCCGGAATTTGCGCGGCTTATACAAGGTTTTTTGCGGTTGCGAAAGAGGCGATGGGCGTGCGCGCGACGGGTTGCGCAAGAATCATAAGGGAATCATGTTTTTCATGAACAGTACCGGTTCCGGAATGATCTTGAGCCAACCTGCCGCGCTGCGTGGGCCCTCGTGAACGGTCTGTCCTGCTTTACGGTCGGACCGTTATGGGAGTAACAATTCCGGGTGTATATTAGCGGAGGCGGAGATGCGAAAACTGCAGGCACAGGGCATTCACCACATCACGCTTGTCGGGGCGGACCGGCAGACCTCGATCGATTTTTGGGAAGGGGTGCTCGGAATGCCTTTCATCTTCGAGCAGCCCAATCTCGATACGCCGTCGGAGAGCCATCTCTATTTCGATCCGGGCGACGGGCGCCTGATCACCATCTTCACGGATGAGAGCCGCAAGCCCGATCCGGCGCGGACCTCGACAGAGCCCGGCGCCGTACATCATCTGGCGATCAATCTCTCGAAGGCCACCTTCTCCCAGGCTGTCGAACGGCTCGACGAGCGCGGCATCAAGCACAGCGGCGTCAAGGATCGCGGGTTCATGGATTCGATCTATTTCAAGGATCCAATGGGGTTCCTGATCGAGTTGGCGGCCTACCGGTTCGAGCCGCCGGCAGGCGCCACCTATGCGGATGTTTTCATCGAAGCCCACAGGATCCGGGTGGAGCGCGGCGATTACAACATCGCCGAGATCCACCTCGCAGACGCCATTGAGGCGATCGTCGAACGCTCCCAGCGCTCACTGTCCAACGACTGGACACCGAAAAAGGCCTATTGAGCCCTGCCGGGTTCGCTTCGAGGCTTGCAAGCTCAGGCGAGGCCACGTTTTTCCAGCATCGCGGAGGGGTCCGGCATGCGGCCACGGAACGCCTCGTAGAGGTCTGCCGGGTCGCGCGACCCGCCGGCCGAATAGATATGGGTGTAGAGCTTTTCCGCGGTGGCCGTGTCGAACGGATCGCCGGTTTCCTCGAAGGCTGCAAAGGCGTCGGCGTCGAGTACTTCCGACCACATGTAGGAGTAGTAGCCGGCCGAATAGCCTTCGCCCGAAAACACATGCAGGAAATGCGGGCTTGCATGGCGCATGACAATCGCTTCGGGCATGCCGAGTTTCTTCAGCGTTTCGGCTTCGAACGCTGCCGGATCACCCTTGTCGCCGCCGGTATGCCAGGCCATGTCAACAAGTGCTGAAGCGGTGAACTCGACGGCGCCGAAACCGGCGTTGAAGGTCCGGGCCGCAAGCACCTTTTCGAGCAGCGCCTGCGGGATCGGCTCACCGGTACGATAATGCCGGGCGTGGTTCTGAAGGATCTGAGGGACCGTGAGCCAGTGCTCGTAGAGCTGTGACGGCAGTTCGACGAAATCGCGGCTCACGGAGGTTCCCGCGAGCGACGGATAGGTCACGTCGGAAAGCATGCCGTGCAGCGCGTGGCCGAATTCGTGAAACAGCGTCCGCGCGTCGTCGAGAGAAAGCAGCGCCGGCTTTCCGGCGGCAGGCTTGGAGAAGTTCATCACGTTGACGACGATCGGCGTCCTGCCTGTGGAACCGTCCGGCATGGCGATCTTGTGCTGGCTTTGCAGGGCGCTCATCCAGGCGCCCGAGCGCTTGGATGGGCGGGCAAAATAGTCTGCGATGAAGGCGGCGATCATCTTGCCGTTCCGGTCCCTGACCTCGAAGACCTTCGCATCCGGGTGCGGGCCGGTGATGTCCGGCCGGGCGATCATGGTAATGCCGAACAGACGGTTGGCGACGTCGAAACAGGCATCCACCATCTTGTCCAGCGACAGGTAGGGCTTGAGTTCGGCTTCGGAGAAATCGAATTTCTGCGCCTTGAGCTTGTCGGCGTAATAGCGCCAGTCCCAGGCGGCGACATCATGGTTGCCGCCTTCCTTCGCGATCAGGCCGGAGAGTTCTTCCCTGTCGGCGGCGGCCCGGTCGACGGCGCGGGTCCAGACATCACCGAGCAGCGCTTCGACGGCGCCCGGCGTTTTGGCCATGGTGTCATCGAGCTTGAAGTCCGCATAGCTGTCATAACCGAGCAGCGCCGCCTTTTCGGTGCGCAGGGCGATGATGTCTGCAATCAGGGCGGCATTGTCGGTCTTGCCGCCGCCCGCACCGCGGGCTGTCCAGGCACGGAAGGCACGCTCGCGCAGGTCGCGCCGTGCGCTCTGGCTCAGAAACGGTTCGATGATCGAGCGAGAAAGCGTCACCGCGAACTTGCCGTCGTGGCCGCGATCGGTGGCAACGGCCGCCATCGCCGTTCGCAGATCGTCGGGCAGGCCCTCAAGGTCCTGACCCTCTTCGAGCAAGAGGATCCAGTCCCTTTCATCGGCCAGGACGTTCTGGCCGAATTGTGCTCCGAGGCCGGCCAGCGTCTCGCCGATCTCGGCGAGGCGGGCCTGCCCCTCCGGATCGAGTCCTGCGCCGGCCTTGATGAAGGATTTCCAGACCCGTTCCAGCAAACGGTCCTGCTCGGGCGTCAGGCCAAGGTCATTTCGTTTTGCGTACAGGCCGTCGACGCGTTCAAACAAGGCGCTGTTCATGGCGATCCTGGAGTAATGCCGCGACATTTTTGGCGCGATCTCCCGTTCAAGGCCCTGAATCGCGTCATTGGTGTCGGTCCCGGCGCGGTTCCAGAAGACCGAGGCCACCTTGGAGAGCTTGTCGCCCGCCTGTTCCAGCGCCACAAGCGTGTTGTCGAAACTCGCTGCTTCCGGGTTTCCGGCAATCGCCTCGATTTCCGCGTTATGCTCCTTGAACGCCAATTCGAAAGCCGGCTTGAAATCGTCATCGGCGATGGCTTCGAATGCGGGAAGACCGAGGGGACCGGTCCAGTTGAATATTGGCGAGGCGAATGAGGTCATGAAAGGCTCCTTTTCATGACGGTCATGTAGGCACCGCAACATGGAGGGGCAAGGCAAGGGGCCGCCTTCGTCTATCAACGCATGAAAAAGGGCGGAGCCCAGATGTGCTCCGCCCTCGGGATCGTTAAGGGTTTTCGGGTCAGCTTTTGCGGTTGCGCGCCGCCAGCGTCCGGAGCCGGAGCGCATTGAGCTTGATGAAGCCTGCCGCGTCCTTCTGGTCGTAGGCGCCCTGGTCGTCTTCGAAAGTGACGAGCGAATCCGAGTAAAGCGACTTCGGCGAGGCGCGGCCGGCAACCATCACATTGCCCTTGTAGAGCCTGAGCTTGACCGTGCCTTCGACGTCCTTCTGGCTATGGTCGATCGCGGCCTGCAGCATTTCGCGCTCGGGCGAGAACCAGAAGCCGTTGTAGATCAGCTCCGCATAGCGCGGCATCAGTTCATCCTTGAGGTGAGCCGCACCCCGGTCCAGCGTGATCGATTCGATTGCCCGGTGTGCGGCGAGCAGGATGGTGCCGCCCGGGGTCTCGTACACGCCGCGCGACTTCATGCCGACAAAACGGTTCTCGACCAGGTCGATGCGGCCGATGCCGTTGTCGCGGCCGAGATCGTTGAGCCGGGCCAGCAGGGTCGCCGGCGACAGCTTTTCGCCGTTGATCGAGACGGCATCGCCCTTTTCGAAACCGATCTCGATTTCCGTGACCGCGTCGGGCGCGTCCATCGGCGAAATCGTGCGCATGTGGACATATTCGGGCGCCGATTCCGCAGGGTCTTCAAGCACCTTGCCCTCGGACGAGGAGTGCAGCAGGTTTGCGTCGACGGAGAAGGGCGCCTCGCCCTTCTTGTCCTTGGTCACCTGGATCTGGTTCTTCTCGGCAAACTCCAGAAGATCGGTCCGGCTCTTGAATTGCCAGTCGCGCCACGGGGCAATGATCTTGATATCCGGGTTCAGCGCATAGGCCGAAAGCTCGAAGCGGACCTGGTCGTTGCCCTTTCCGGTGGCGCCGTGGGCGATCGCATCGGCGCCGGTTTCTTCCGCAATCTCGACGAGGCGCTTGGAAATCAGCGGCCGGGCGATCGATGTGCCGAGCAGGTAGGTGCCTTCATAGACTGCATTGGCGCGGAACATCGGGAAGACGAAGTCACGCACGAATTCCTCGCGCACATCCTCGATGTAGATCTCCTTGATGCCCAGGAGCTCGGCCTTCTTGCGCGCCGGCTCGAGTTCCTCGCCTTGGCCGAGATCGGCGGTGAAGGTGACAACCTCCGCGTCGAACTCCGTTTGCAGCCATTTGAGAATGATCGAGGTGTCGAGGCCGCCCGAATAGGCGAGAACGACCTTCTTGACGTCCTTGTGCGTAGCCATGCTTGAGATCCTGTTCGCTTCGTGTGACCGATGGTGCATGCCGTACGGCCACCCCGGATTTTGGCGGCACTTTTAGCCGGTTTGCCGCGCCATGCAAGGGTCAAGCCCTTTCCGTGCAGCAAGCCTCGAATGCAATTCACCCGACGGGTGGTCATCGGGCGGTTTTGTCGTAAAACGGGTTCAACGAAAATGGAGGACAAAGATGGCTGATCTGCAATCGGTAATGGGCAAAGGCAAGGTGGCGGTGGTGACCGGCGCCGCTTCGGGTATCGGCCTTGCGGCTGCAAAACTCTTTGCGTCGCGCGGAATGGCCGTCGTTCTCGTCGACAATGATCGTGCCAAGCTGGCTGATTCACGCGAGAACGTGGCCGCGCAGTCGAAAAACGCGGATGCCGAAATTGCAGCAATTGCAACCGATGTCAGCGACCGGGAGGCTGTGGCGGCTCTGGGGCGGACCGTGTCCGAGCAGTTCGGTGACGTCCATGTGCTGATGAACAATGCCGGAATCCAGCCCGGCAGCAGCCTGTTCGGCCCCGAGGCCGACTGGGACAGCGTGCTCAGCGTCAATCTGATGGGCATCATTCACGGAACCCGGATCTTCGGGCCGAAGATGATTGCGCATGGCGAACCGGCGATGATCATCAACACCGGCTCGAAACAGGGCATCACCACGCCGCCCGGCGATCCTGCCTACAATGTCGCGAAAGCCGGCGTGAAGGCCTTCACCGAAGCTTTGCAGCACGAATTGCGCAACACGGAGGGGTGCCAGGTCAATGCCCATCTGCTGATCCCCGGCTTTGTCTTCACGCCGCTGGCGGCGCGGGGCCGGACCGAGAAACCGGATGATGCCTGGACGCCTGAGCAGACGGTTGAATTCATGATGGAGAGCCTGGAGAGAGGCGATTTCTACATTCTGTGCCCCGACAATGACGTGGATCGCGCAACCGACGAGAAGCGTATTGCCTGGGCTGCGGGCGACATCATCGAGAACCGGCCACCCCTGTCGCGCTGGCATCCCGATTGGGGGGACGCCTTTGCGAGATATATGAAGACGTAGGACTGTTCGGCAATACCGCTGAAATCACCCGCTGTGTTGCAAACAGGTGGATTGGCTGCGCGCTGAAACTGGCATATGACGGGCTTTCTGCCGATTTGGGTCATCCACAGATGTTCATGGACTATATTCCCGGACTTCCCGTCCTCGTCGCGTTCAGTGTTGCCGTTCTGTTACTGGCGATCACGCCGGGCCCGGACATGACGCTGTGGATGAGCCGGGCCATTCGCGACGGCAGGGCCATCGGCATGATGGCGATGCTGGGGACCAATCTCGGGATTGTCATTCACACTCTGCTGGTGGCCTTCGGAATCTCGGCTCTGGTTGTCGCCTCGCCCGTCGCATTCCTGGTGCTGAAAACCGGCGGCGCAGGCTATCTTCTCTGGCTCGCCATTCAGGCGGTGCGCAACCACTCGGTGCTTTCCGTCAAGACGACAGGCAAGAACGATGCGTCCTATTTCAAGGCGTTTCTCAACGGGTTCTGGGTCAATCTTCTCAACCCCAAGGTCATCATCTTCTTCATGACCTTCCTGCCGCAATTCGTCCGGGTCGATGATCCGCATGTGACCGGCAAGCTGGTGTTTCTCGGGCTGCTGTCGATCGTCATAGCCCTGCCGGTCGCCATCGTCGTCGTCCTTGGCGCCAACGGGCTGTCGGACTGGCTCAAGCGCAAACCGCAGGTGATGCGCGTGGTGGACTATGTCTTTGCTGCGGTGTTTTCCGTTTTCGCGGTCCGGATCCTTCTTACCCAGAGCCGCTGATCAGACCTCGATGTCGCCGGGCTTTTCGACCTGCGCGCGTTCGCTCGGCAGCCAGCGTCCGGCATTGCGTCCGGAAATCAGCCAGTAGACCGTGCCGCCGACAATGGCGCAGGCCGCGACAATGGCCGCCATCCAGGCCGGATCCTGTGCGCGATTGGCGGCCCCGTTGCCCGAAAGCATCGGCAGGCCTGCGACCGCAAGCGCGAGCACTGCGGACGCGAGCGCATGGCTCAGACAGTCGCGCAGGCGCAGGAATTCGAATACGGCGATCGCGGCAAGGGCCGGCAGCAGGATCGCACGTGCAAACAGCGCCGAGACGCCGAGAATGCCGACCGCCAGCGTCACCGTCAGTTCAAGCTCGTCGATGCGTCCGAAATCCGCGGGAACCACGAGGCGAGCCAGAAAGACGTAGGAAGCGCCCGCCGCCAGGCAGCCGGCGAAAAACCCGAACATGATGACGAACATCCGGCCAAGCATGCGCAGGATGTCACCCATGACGTGTCCTCAGTCGGCGCCGTGGCCGGCAATCATCATCGCTTCCAGCGCCAGTCTGTCGGTTTTGCGCATGCGCTCGGATTCGCTCTTGAGCTGACCGCAGGCGGCGAGAATGTCGCGGCCGCGCGGCGTCCGGATCGGCGAGGCGTAACCGTTGGCGTTGACGAAATCGGCGAAGACCTCGATCGTCTCCCAGTCCGAGCACTCATAGGCCGAGCCGGGCCAGGGGTTGAACGGGATCAGGTTGATCTTGGCGGGGATGCCCTTGAGCAGGCGGACCAGTTCCTTGGCGTCGGAAAGGCTGTCATTGACGCCCTTGAGCATCACATATTCGAAGGTGATGCGCCGCGCATTGGACAGTCCGGGATAGTTTCTGCAGGCGTCGAGCAGTTCCTTGAGCGAATACTTCTTGTTGATCGGCACCAGTTCGTCACGCAGCTCGTCTCGCACCGCATGCAGCGAAATTGCCAGCATCACGCCGATTTCGGTGCCGGTCCGGGCGATCCCGGGAACCACGCCGGAGGTCGACAGCGTGATCCGTCGTCTCGACAGCGCCAGGCCGTCGCCGTCCGACGCGATCAGCAGCGCCTTCTTGACGTTTTCGAAATTGTAGAGTGGCTCACCCATGCCCATCATCACGATGTTGGTGACCTTGCGGCCCTCCGCCGGCACGATCGCGCCCTGGGGCGTGTCCTTGTGCGGGAAATCGCCGAGACGGTCGCGCGCGACCAGCAATTGCGCCAGAATCTCTTCCGGTGTCAGGTTGCGAACCAGCTTCTGGGTTCCGGTGTGGCAGAAGGTGCAGGTCAGCGTGCAGCCGACCTGGCTCGAGATGCACAGGGTTCCGCGGCCTTCTTCGGGGATGTAGACGGTCTCGACCTCCACCGGACGGCCTGCGCCGCGGGCCGGAAAGCGCATCAGCCATTTGCGGGTGCCGTCCGAGGAAATCTGCTCCTCGACGATTTCCGGACGTGCGACCGAGAATTTTGCGTCAAGCCGCTCGCGAAGATCGCGCGAAATCGTGTGCATGTCGGCGAAATCCGAGCAGCCGCGCACATAAAGCCAGTGCCAGAGCTGGTTCACGCGCATCTTGCGCTGGCGCTCGGGAACGCCGGCTTCTTCCATGGCCGCCACCAGCTCGCCGCGGTTCATGCCGACAAGCATCGGCTTGCCGTCCTGGGCTGCGGAGGCGCGGACGGGACGCGCGGAAGGGTCTGTCAGGTCAATGGTGGCTGGCATCGCGGGCTCGGTCATGTTGCTAGAGTGGCCGCGTCCTACCAGCTTTTGACGCCCACGTCACCTCCGGTCTCTTTGCCCCTGGTCAGCCGAGGGTGCCGGATCAACCGGAACGCCGGGCCAGGCGGGATTTCAGTCTTCTGACGAGGCTGCGCCAACGTCCGCGCTTTCCGGCGGCGTCGCTGCCGGAACCATGCCTCTTGCCGCGTGCGGGAATGTCGAAGGGCGGCCCGGGCTGCTCGCTCCAGGGCCCGAGCCGCATGGCGATCAAGACTGCGTGTTCATAATAGCTCATTGCGCGATCTCCTGTTTCGCGCAGCAGAGCAGATTGCTGCTGACAGTACGGTGTCAGGGGCCGGTGTGTTAGTGTCAGCAGTGTGAACCCTCGCCTGCCACACCGGATCCCTGTTCCATGCGCCGTTCAGACCGATTGTTTGAAATCATACAACTCCTCAGATCCGCCGGACGTCCGCTGACTGCGGAGACGATGGCCCGGCAGCTCGAGGTTTCCACCAGGACGATCTACCGGGATATCGCAGCCCTTCAGACCATGAACACGCCGATCGAGGGCGAATCCGGCATCGGTTACATCATGCGCAAGGGGTATGAGCTGCCGCCGCTCAATTTCGATCGGGAGGAGATCGAAGCCCTGCGCGTGGGACTGGCGCTGTTGGCGCGCACCGGCGACAGCGCCCTGCAACGCGCGGCGCGGCGGATCCACGAGAAGATCGATGCGCTGCACGGCCCTGCGGACTGGTTGCAGGTTGCGCCCTGGGGAGCAGCCTATGACGATCCGACCAAAGGATGCGTCTCAAAATCGATCCTGCGCGACGCGATCCGGCAGGAACACAAGCTGCGGATTGTCTATCGCGACGGGAACGGCGTGGAAACCGAGCGGATCGTGCGGCCGCTGGCGCTGGTCTATCATCTCGAGTGTGTCATGCTGGCGGCCTGGTGCGAACTGCGCAGCGCGTTCAGGCATTTCAGATCCGAACGGATCTACGGGTGCGAGGTTCTCGATGACCGGTTCCCAGGACAGGCTTGCGGCCTGCGTGAGGTTTGGATGGAGCAGTTGAACTGGCCCCCGCAAAATGGGCCGGCTTTCGCGGTTTGAGGAGCCGGGAGAAGGTTCAACCGGACGCTATCTCATCACCTCTCAGGATCGCATCGATAACGCCTTTCATGTCGGCGGGTGTGAGAGCAGGCTCGCCCGCGAGCTGCTCCATGCCGATCAGCGCCGCATAGAGAAAGGCGGCACGCGACCTGGCCGCGCCTCCGGTGATTCCCGCGGCCCGGATTTGCGTCGTCAGGAAGGCGAGACGCTCATTGTCAGCGTCGTGCACCAGCTTCTGCACCACCGGATCGGCGGATGACCATTGCCTGAGTGCCGTTTCGGCGATTGATCCGCCATTTGCGTGACGTTGCTGAACATCCTTGAAAAGGCTGAAAATAAGCTCACGGGGCGAGAGCCGGGTCCCGGTGGCGGTTTCGATGAGATCGCGCGCCGCTGCGCGCCTCCATTGCGCGATCATCGCTGCCTTGAGCGCGGCGAGATCATCGAAATGCCAATAGAACGACCCCTTGGTGACCCCGAGTGCCTTGCACAACAAGTCCACCCGCACAGCTTTCGCTCCCTGTCGGGCAAGCAGGTCGAACGCCATATCAATCCAGTCGGCCCGGGTGAGGGTTTGCCTTGTATTCATGCCTCACCATACCTCGGGTACAGTCAAAATCCAGGGCTTTTCGCGCCCCGCGCTCGATTGGGCGAAGCGATGCCGACGTGGAGAAGTATCCTGTCGAGCCCGTGAGACATCGATGATGCGTCTTGGCCGGCAGCGCGAGGCCCACGGAACGGAAAAGGCCGGCGTGCGCCGGCCTTAGATGGTGTATTTCCGGCGGCTCGCGCGGTTACTGGCAGGACGCGATCTTGCTCAGTGCAGCGGTCACGCCCTTCAGCGAGTAGCTGTAGGAGGTGTCGGTGCCACGCCGCGAGGTCGCCTTGACGGTCATCGAGGCGCCGGCCTTCATGGCATTGACGAGCTGCGGCTCTTCCGCCGCGTTCTCGACCCAGCCGGAATTGCCGCGGCTGAACAGCGTGAAATTACGGCCGTCGACATCGACCATGATCTTCGAGGATTCCTTGAGCGGATAGCCCATCATCGCCTGCGGCTCGTAGCTGACGTTCTGGCCGGGCCGTTGCGAGATCAGAAAGAAGATGTCGCCGTGGTCGACATTTGTCGGAGCCTTGCTGATCGGCACGGACAGGACATAGCAAACCTTTCCACCTGCGGAATCGTAGGAGTAGGCGCCCCAGGCGTCAAACTGTTCGATTCTGTTGGGCGATTGCGCCCACGCGGCGGCCGTCAAAGCAAAAAGCCCCGTCAAAGCGGTTGCGATTGTCTTCCCAAGCATGGTGTTCCTACCGTTTTGTGGTCGGGTGGTAAGGGCCGTCGGCCCAAACGATTCCCTCGATTGGCGAGGTGATTGGTACATTTTGACTTAATCCTGGTTACCAAAGCGTCAAGATTTCAGCGATGGGTGTGCTAACTTGAGAAGTCTGTGCCGGCCGGGTCCGACCGTTACCTTTTGTAACAATCGGAATCCGGCAAGAGTTTGACCTTTGAGGAAACCGGTGTAGGTGTTTGGTATTGGCCGGCGTGGCGGCAGGCCGATGCATTCAGGTAACGGGGTACAGCGCCATCAATGTCGGTTGATCTGAAAGAGCGGTTCGCTCGTCTCGCCGAGGCCGTGGCCGCGAGGCGGGATCAAAATGCCTTCGCGGAACTGTTCGACCATTTTGCACCCAGGCTCAAATCCTATCTGCAGCGGCTCGGAATGGAGCCCTCGCAGGCCGAGGAACTGACACAGGAAGTCATGATCGTGCTTTGGCACAAGGCCGCTCTCTTCGATCCGTCGAAGTCATCGCTTGCGACCTGGTTGTTCAGGGTTGCCCGCAACCGCCGGATCGACGCGCTCAGGCGCGACCGGTCGGGCCTTCTCGATCCCGAAGACCCCGCGCTGCATCCGGCGCAGCCCGAGGCGGCCGACGACATCTATGAGGCCGAGGAGCGCGACGAGAGGGTTCGTCAGGCCATGCTCGACCTGCCGGAAGAGCAGGCGATGCTGGTGCGGCAGGCATTTTTCCTGGGACGCTCGCATTCCCAGATTGCCGACGAGACGGGCCTTCCTCTCGGAACGGTGAAATCAAGGATAAGGCTGGCTTTTGCAAGGTTACGGCGCACGCTGGAAAGCGGCGACGGCGACGTCACGCTGCACTGACGCGGCGCAGACGAAGCTTGCCTGCCGGGTAACGTCAGGCCGGATCGGTTTCCTCGGGCATGTCCGCAAGCGCCTTGCGGGCCGCGAGGCGATGGGCGTCGGTCATGTTCGAACGGATGGTGGCGATGGCAAGTGTCAGCACCGCGATGTCGTCTGAAAAGCCGACCAGCGCCAAAAAGTCGGGAATCGTGTCGAACGGCATGATGAAATAGGCAAGCGCGCCTAGAATGACGGCCTTGGCCTTCGCCGGGGTTTCCGGGTCGAGGGCGCAATAATAGGCGGCCACCAGATCCTCGGTGAAGGGGATCTGTCGCGCGGCCTTCTTGAATGTACGCCAGAACCCCGCTCGTACCGAAGCCTCGCTGGCTTCGCCGGTCTGGGCATTCCCGGTGCCCGTGTTCCCGGCCTCGGGGCCGAGTATTTCACCATCAAGAGCGCTCATGATCTGGCCTCCGCTTTACGTGTCGGTTCCATCCGATATGGGATTTTAACCCCCGGCGTTCAATCGTGGTCAATCCGGATGGCCCGTGGAAGCGGCGATTTTGTCCATGGCCGCCGCCATGTCGAAGTCCAGTCCGGTCAGTCCGCCTGCGTCATGGGTGGTCAGCCGCACATCGACAGTCTTGTAGACATTCTTCCATTCGGGATGATGATCGAGCTTCTCGGCGACCAGCGCGGCGCGCGCCATGAATCCGAAGGCCTCGCTGAAGTCCCTGAAGTTGAAACTGCGCGACAGCGCGGTTTCACCGGCGTCGATGCTCCAGCCGGAAACTGCGGCGAGCTTTTCGGCGACGGCTGTGCTATCGAGTTTCTGACGTGTCATGGTGTACTCCGTGGATTGCTTGGGGATGGCTTCGCAATGAATTCAAGCCTCACAACTTGGGAATTCAAATGTGACGATCATGGACTCTAGCGCATCAGATTGCGGAAAAAAGGGCAGCGTCTCGGTGCTGTTTGTCTGCATGGGCAACATTTGCCGCTCGCCGCTCGCCGAAGGCATCTTCCGGCAATGCCTCAGCGATGCGGGACTTCAGGCTCAAATTGACGTGGATTCCGCCGGGACCGGCAACTGGCATGCGGGCGACCGGCCCGATCCGCGATCGGTGGAAACAGCTGCCGGCCACGGCATCGACATCACCAAGCAGCGTGCGCGCCAGGTGGAGCCGGCGGACTATGACCGTTTCGATCTGATCTTCGCCATGGACCGCTCGACCGAGGCGACGCTGAGGGCCCGCGCGCCCTCGGCCCGGCATGAGCGCATCCATCTTTTTCTCGAACATACCATGGGTACGCGCGCCGACATTCCCGACCCCTATTACGGCGGCGAGGACGGATTCGAGAATGTCTATCAGTTGCTGCGCGACGGCTGCCAGGTGCTGCTTGAAAGGCTTGGCGCGGAATTGCGCCAGCCCAGGGGGTAGGCTTCTTCGACCAGGTAGGGCCCTCCGCCGACCGAATCGCGCGATGACATGACGACGAAGCGTCCCACATCGAAGGTGTCCGTGCGGAAATCCCCGCGTCCCGAAAGATAGGAAACCACATCCGAAAGACGGGCGTTGCGCAATCTGGCAAGCGTGACATGCGGCGAGAAGCGTCTCGGGTCAGGCGAAAGGCCGATGCGCTGGCAGATGCGCTCGATCTCGGCCTGCAGCGCCATGAGTTCGGGGGATGGAGACACGCCCGCCCAGATCGAATGTGGCTTCTTCGAACCGAAGGAGCCCATGCCGGACAGCGAAAGTGAGAACTGCGACCGGTCGATCCGGTCGAAGGCGCTGATGACTTCGTCCGCAGTGGGGCAGTCGACATCGCCTATGAAGCGGAGGGTGATGTGGTAATTCTCCACATCCAGCCAGCGGGCTCCTGGAAGGCCGCCGCGCAGCAGCGAAAGCGACAGTGCCGCGTCGCGCGGTATTTCGAGAGCGGTAAAGAGCCTTGGCATCACTGGTCCCCCGAATCATCGATCTGGTTCAAGCGAATCACGCAAACCCCGTCAGGGCAAGCGCCTATATTTCGCAGGTGCGGAAAGCACCCGGCCTCACTCGGCCTCTATCCGGGCGAGAAAGTCTTCGGCATAGGGCAGGATGCCGTCCACCATCGTGTTGATTCCGTTGGCATTCGGGTGCATCCCGTCGTCCAGAAGAAACTCCGGATTTCCGGTCACGCCATCGAGGAAAAACGGATACAGGACCACGTCGTACTTGTCCGCCAGCTCGGGATAGATCGCGTTGAAGCGGGTCTCGTAGTCCGCTCCCAGGTTCGGGGGCGCCAGCATTCCGGCCAGCAGCACCTCGATGCCGCGCTCCTTCAGCCGCGTAATCATTGCGTCGAGGTTCTCGCGGGTCTTCTCCGGTGGAAGGCCGCGCAGGGCGTCATTGGCGCCAAGCTCGAGGATGACGCCGTCCACATCCTCGGGGATCGACCAGTCAAGCCGCGCCAGGCCACCGGAGCTTGTGTCTCCGGACACTCCCGCATCCGTGATCTCGACTTTGTGGCCGCGTGCCTCCAAGGCCGCCTGAAGCCGCGCCGGAAACCCTTCCGATCCGTTGAGCCCATAGCCTGCCATGAGACTGTCACCGAAGCCTACAATTCGCACCGTGTCATCGCCATCGGCGGCAATTACACTGGTTCCCGGCAGGTTCACCAGGCCCAGAACGGCAACTGCAATGGCGGCGAGCTTTCTAAAACGCATGGCACAAACCTTTAAATTAAGGGGACGGTCTCCTAAGTGCTCCGCAACATACCTGTTGCCGACCCCACTCCATATAGGAAGCCGCGCCCGTGTCTCAATCCGTCGACAAACCCATCGTCATGCTGAGGCAGGCCAATCTCACGCTCGGGGACGGCGCCTCGTCGGTTCACGTGCTCAAGGGGATTGACCTCGATATCTCCGGCGGTCAGTCGGTCGGCATCGTCGGTCCTTCGGGCTCGGGCAAATCAACGCTTCTGATGGTGGTGGCAGGTCTCGAGCGCCTCGATACGGGCGAGGTGCACGTCGCGGGACACGCGCTGCACAACCTTGGCGAGGATGCCGTCGCGGCCGTTCGCGGCTCCTCGATCGGCATTGTGTTCCAGTCGTTTCACCTCATTCCCAACATGACGGCGCTCGAAAACGTGGCGGTTCCGCTTGAGCTCGCCGGCCGGGCCGATGCCTTCGAGCGTGCGCGGGAAGAGCTGGTTGCCGTGGGTCTGGGCGAGCGTCTGACCCATTATCCCGGTCAGCTTTCGGGCGGCGAGCAGCAGCGGGTGGCGATAGCCCGCGCACTTGCGCCCGATCCGGCGCTGATCGTGGCCGACGAGCCCACCGGCAATCTCGATGGCGAAACCGGCCGCCAGATTGCCGATCTGCTGTTTGCAAAGCAGGCCGAACGCGGCGCGACGCTCCTTCTGGTGACCCATGACCCCTCGCTGGCATCGCGTTGCAACCGCCAGGTTTCGGTGCGTTCGGGCCTGATCGTTGATGACAGCGCCGGCACGGTTGCGGGCGAAGCGAAGGTGAGCGCCTGATGGCCGCGCCCAACCGTTTCCGCCCGGGGCTGGCAATGCGGCTTGCGCTCAGGGAGCTGCGCGGCGGCCTCTCGGGATTTTACATCTTTCTCGCCTGTGTGGCGCTCGGAACGGCGGCAATCGCCGGGGTCAACTCTGTCTCGCAGATGATGACCGGATCGATTGCGTCGGAGGGCCGGACGATTCTCGGCGGCGACGTTCGTTTTGAAAGCGAAAACATGGATTTAGGCGAGGCTGAACGCAGCTATGTGGACGGCCTGGGCGCCGTCTCGGCGGGTGCCAACATGCGCACCATGGCGCGTATGGAAGACGGCTCCGACCAGTCTCTCGTCGAACTTCGAGCCGTTGACAGCGTCTATCCGCTCTATGGCAGTTTCGAGACTTCGCCATCAATGCCGATCGGCGACGTCTTCGCCGAACGCGACGGCGTCCATGGCGCGGCTGTGGCGCAGATCCTGCTCGACAGGTTGGATCTGTCGGTCGGTGACGAGATCCTTGTCGGCCAGGCGCGGTTCGAACTCCGCGCGACCATTGTCACCGAACCCGACGCCCTTTCGGAGGGCTTCGGCTTCGCGCCCCGGATGATGATCTCGCTCGACGGCCTTGATGCAGCCGGGCTGGTCAGGCCGGGCAGTCTGATCGAATACAGCTATCGCGTCCGGCTGGACAGCGGCGCCGATGCCTCTCGGCTGGCGGATCTGCGCGAGGAGGCCGGTGAGCGGTTTCCAGATGCGGGCTGGTCGATCCGCACAAGCCGCAACGCGGCGCCGGCACTCACGCGCAATATCGAGCGGTTTTCGCAGTTCCTGACGCTTGTCGGCCTCACCGCGCTGATCGTCGGCGGCGTGGGCATTGCCAATTCGGTGCGTGCCTGGCTCGAGGGCAAGCGCGGCGTGATCGCGACGCTGAAATGCGTCGGCGCGCCGTCGCAGCTGGTGGTGGCCGTCTATCTCATCCAGGTGATGCTGATTGCCGCATTCGGCGTGTTTCTGGGAGTTCTGCTTGGCGCTGCTACGCCATTCCTGGCCGCGGGCGCGCTTTCCGGTGTGATCCCGATTGCCGTTCAGGCCTCGGTCTATCCGCTTTCGCTCCTGGTTGCCGCGGGCTTCGGTCTGCTGACGGCCTTTGCCTTCGCGGTGCTGCCGCTTGGCCGGGCGGGAGAAGTGCCGGCCACGGCGCTGTTCCGGCAGCAGGGTTTCGAGGGCGGCGGATTGCCGCGCTGGCCTTATCTTCTCGCGGCAGGGACGACCCTGGCGGTGTTGTGCGTGGCGGCCATCTGGTTTGCCGACGACCGCCGCATCGCCACCGTGTTTGTTGCAGCGGTGGCGGTTGCCTTCGGTGTCCTCAGGCTTGTGGGACTTGCGGTCCAGGCGATCGCGCGCGCCGCGCCGACGGTGCGTTCGACGCCGTTGCGGCTGGCCGTGGGCAACATCCACCGTCCCGGCGCGCTGACCCCGTCGGTAGTGCTCTCGCTGGGCCTCGGTCTGGCTCTGCTTGTCACACTGGCGCTGATCGACAGCAACTTAAGGCGCGAACTCTCGGGTAATCTGCCCGAGAGGGCTCCCAATTTCTTCTTTGTCGACATCCAGTCGAGCGAGATCGACGGGTTCGAACGCGTGGTTTCCGAAGTCGCTCCCGACGGCAAGATCATCAAGGTTCCGATGCTCAGGGGGCGAATCACCGAACTCAAGGGCGAGCCGGTCAATACGGAGAACGTGCCACCAGAAGCACGCTGGGTGCTGCGCGGCGACCGTGGCGTCACCTATGCCCGCAACCTGCCTGAAAACTCGCGGTTGTCGGCAGGCGAATGGTGGGCCCCCGACTATGAAGGCGAGCCGCTGGTCTCGTTCGCCGCCGAGGAAGGCGCCGAGCTGGGATTAGGCGTCGGCGACACCATCACCGTCTCCGTCCTCGGGCGGTCGATCACCGCCCGGATCGCCAATCTGCGCGATGTCGAGTGGGAATCGCTGTCGATCAATTTCGTCATGGTGTTCTCGCCCAACACCTTTGCCGGCGCACCACACTCCTGGATGGCCACATTGACGGATCCGGGCGCCACCGAGGCCGTCGAGGGCGAGGTGCTGCGCGCGGTCACCCAGGCCTATCCGACGATCACCAGCGTGCGCGTCAAGGATGCACTCGAACTCGCCGATCGGGTCGTCGGTCAGATCGGCATCGCCATCCGCGCAGCAGCGCTGGTCGCTCTGATTGCCTCCGTGCTGGTGCTCTCCGGGGCGCTGGCTGCCGGCAACCGGTCACGCATCCACGATGCGGTGGTGCTCAAGACCCTCGGCGCGACGCGGGCAACGCTGATCCGCGCCTATGTCTACGAATACGGGCTGCTCGGCCTCGCCACCGCGCTGTTCGCCTTGGCCTTCGGCGGGGTTGCGTCGTGGTTTGTGGTCAGCCGGATCATGACCCTGCCGTCAAGCTTCATGCCCGACATCGCGATTGCCACACTTGCGGGGGCACTCGTGGTCACCGTCGGGATCGGGTTGCTTGGCACCTGGCGGGTGCTTGGACAAAAGGCCGCACCGGTCTTGCGGGAATTGTAACCGGATTCGGCCCGGTATTAAGCAAAAATGCAAGTATCGAGCGATCTTGGCCCTTTCGGGGTCTTGTCGGGGGGATCGTTCGTCATCATATTGTACGCAGGCATGCTGGAGCCCCGCAGCGGCGCCTGGGAACTTGAACCCGACACCGTAACCCACAACGGGGCTTGTAAAGAGGGAAACATGGCTGACTTTCGCAATTCGAATGTCCGCGCAGCAGGTGGCGTCCAGGCCGACGCCTCGATCGACGAGGGCCTCCGCGCCTACATGCTCCGCGTCTACAATATCATGGCAATGGGCCTTGGCATCACCGGCGTCGCCGCTTACGGCACCTACATGCTGGCGTCGACCAATCCGGCCTTTGCCCAGTTGCTTTACGCAAGCCCGCTCCGGTGGGTCGTCATGCTGGCGCCGCTGGCTATGGTGTTCTTCCTGAGCTTCCGGATCGAGAAAATGAGCGTGTCGGCCGCGCAGACCACATTCTGGGTCTATGCAGCGCTGATGGGCCTTTCGCTTTCCTCGATCTTCATCGTCTTCACCGGTGCTTCGATCACGCAGACCTTCTTCGTGACCGCCGCCTCCTTCGGTGCGCTGTCGCTTTACGGCTACACCACCAAGAAGGATCTGTCGGGCCTGGGCTCGTTCCTGATCATGGGCGTGTTCGGTCTGATCATCGCGATGGTGGTCAACATCTTCCTGCAGTCGAGTGCGCTTGAATTCGCCATCTCGGCAATCGGTGTGCTGATCTTCGCAGGTCTGACGGCCTACGACACCCAGCAGATCAAGGAGATGTACTACGAGGGCGACAGCCAGGCGACCGCAGGCCGCAAGGCGATCATGGGCGCGCTGCGTCTGTATCTCGACTTCATCAACCTGTTCATGTTCCTGCTGCAGTTCCTCGGCAACCGCGAGTAACAGCGTCGGTCCTGACATTGAAAAGGCGGCCCACGGGCCGCCTTTTTTGTGCGCGGTGATATGGTAATGAAGACGGGCCGGATCCGACCCGCCGGTGCTTGATCGAACCGGACCCCCACAATGCAGATCCGCGACGCCACCTCCGCAGACCTCTCCGCCATCACCCGCATCTATGCCGAGAGCGTGCGCGAGGGCGTCGCAAGCTACGAACTCACGCCACCCGACGAGGCTGAGATGGCGCGGCGTATGACCGCGATCACCTCGAACGGCTATCCCTATCTCGCTGCCGACGGCGATGACGGGTCCCTGCTCGGCTATGCCTATGCTTCGGCATTCCGCACGCGACCCGCCTATCGCTGGCTGGTGGAGGATTCGATCTATGTGGCGCCCGAGGCGCGGGGCAAGGGCGTCGGCAGTTCATTGCTCGAGGTGCTGATCGCGCGGTGCGAAGCGCTCGGTTTCAGGCAGATGATCGCGGTCATCGGCGGCGGCCATCAGGCCTCCATCGCACTTCATCACAAGGCGGGATTCTTGAGCGCCGGAATGATCAGGGGGTCGGGTCACAAGCATGGCCGCTGGCTCGACACGGTGTTCATGCAACGCGCCCTCGGAGAGGGAACGACCACCGATCCCGATCCACGAAGCTATCCCGGCACGCTGTTCAGCGGCTGAGAAGCCGCTTGCGGAAATCATCGCACCAGGCGCGGGGTCTTGTCGAAATATTTCAGCACGGTTGCAAGGTCGTGGCCGCGCTTGAGCACCAGTCCCGCGGCCGAGATGATGGCGAAGGCGCCCTGCTTTCTGGCCCGCGAGGGGTCTTTCTCGATCCGGTAGAGCGGCACTTCGCTGGTGCGGCGGAAGGCCGAAAACACCGCGCGATCGCGCAAATGGTCGATTGCGTAATCGCGCCAATGCCCGTCGGCGACCATCCGGCCATAGATGCGAAGGATGAGATCAAGCTCGCGGCGGTGAAAGGTGACGGGTTCGGGCGTGTTGCGCCGGCGGATCTCTGCAAGGTCCACTGTCGTGGCCGGCTCCGGCTCCCTCCGCTCACGGCGCGATGAAGAATCCGCCCCGTCCGTCATCGAATGCAACTCAAATCAAATGTCATTCGGCCAGTTTGCCTGAGCGGGCGGGGAATTCAAGGCATGGATTGCCTGTATCGTATATGTTTCTTTCGCCCGGTCGCAGCCATCGCAGCACCACTGACAGCGACGGCGTTCGGGTGCGGCCGGGCGGCAAGGCGGCGCGACGGTGAGTGTGCGATGCAACATCACGAAAACCCTCACATGGTTGCGTTTGTTTACCGCATCCGTGGGCAAAACCGGCTCTCGGCATAATTGAGCCGCAATTCAGCCAAACCCGTGCCAGATTTGCCGCCAATTCTCCAACCGTTGCCTCAGACGGTTCGAACCGGGGACTTCGAATTCCAAGCCCCCCAGCCCCCTCGGGGTCCCCGGGACGGATCTGACAGGCAGAGGGCTGTTCCCGCGGCCCGATGTTTCGAGGCATCCCCAAAAACCCTAAATTTGACCGGCTTCTGGCCGGTCTCTTTTTGCGCTGGCAGATGACGGCGTGGCCTGCGGTTCAGCTGGCTTCCGGGCCGGAAATCATGGCCGCGCCGAGGATCCTGCCGGGTGCGCCATCCCGCCCCACCACCTGCAGCAGGATCGCGCAGCCGCTGCCCTTGCGCGCCGAGAGAACGGAGGCAGGGAGCCTGAGTGTTTGAGCAGCCCCGCCCCACATGCCGACCGTTTCGATCTCGCGAACGCTGTGGCGATAGGTGATGGTGCTTCCGGCATTTTCCCCGCGTTCTATCTCGACGGTGTTGGCGTCGTCGAAATAGACCACCACGATGCTTGCCTCGCCGTCCCCGGAGCCAATGGAAATGGTCACTCCGGCGTCGTCGTAGACAGCGTCCACATCGACGTTCAACCCCTGCCCCGTGGCGGCGAACTTGTCGACAAGGGCCTTGATGGCCGCGGGATTGGCGCCATTGGCATGATCCAGGCCATTGATCATCGCCTGCGGTGTATAAACGCTCTTGCGGTGCAGTGTCTTGGCGTAGCCGTACTGGCGGCTGGTGGAGGCCTTGGTGGCAAGTGTGTCGACCCAGCCCTTGTAGTTCCAGTAATCGACATGATAGCTCAGCGCCAGCACCTCGCCCTTTTCCGCGAGCCGCGCGAGTTCTGCGTCCGCAGGCGGGCAGGATGAACAGCCCTGGCTGGTGAACAGCTCGACCACGCCCTTGAATTCGCTCGCGCCGGCCGGTCCCTTGAGGGGTGTCACCGTGATGGCGATGGTCGCGACGGGCAGGGCCAGCAGCGAAAAACGAAAAGCGGATATGAGCGCGAGTGCGATCATCGGAATCCTATCGGCCAGGAGCCGGCAAGGGATCAAGAAAGGCGGCGATGCGCCAGGTGAAGAACCGATTTGTAGCGTGAAGCCCCTCACACGTCCAAATCACTTTCGATTGACCCCTCCGCGATGATGCCTTTTTCCTCTATGGCGGGGAGATCCGCTTCGAGGCCATCGTCGGCTCCGAAGCCGTTTAGGCCGAGGCAAAAGAGAAAGGCCGGGCGTCGAGCCCGGCCTTTCGTCATCTGTTCTGATTAGCCGGTTCGGCTCAGGCGGCGAGGTCGCGCAGCACCGTCTGCAGGATCCCGCCGTTCTTGAGATAGTCGAGCTCGTCGAGCGTATCGACCCGGCACAGGATCGGCACATCCTTCACCGTACCGTCCGCGAAGGCGATCTTGGCGACCTTCTTCTCGCGCGGCTGGATATTCGACAGGCCTTCTATCGTGACCGTCTCGTCGCCCTTCAGGCCGATGCTCTCCCAGCTTGTTCCTTCCTCGAAGACAAACGGGATGACGCCCATGCCGATCAGGTTGGAGCGGTGGATACGCTCGTAGGACTGGGAAATGACAGCGCGGACGCCGAGCAGGTTGGTGCCCTTGGCGGCCCAGTCACGCGACGAGCCGTTGCCGTATTCCCCGCCGGCGAAGATCACCAGCGGCACGCCTTCGGCCTTGTACTTCATCGCCGCGTCATAGATCGAGATTTCCTCGTTCGACGGGTAATGAATGGTGTAGCCGCCCTCGCGCCCGTTCGGTCCGAGCATGTGGTTGCGGATGCGGATGTTGGCAAAGGTGCCGCGCATCATGACCTCGTGGTTGCCCCGGCGCGTACCGTACTGGTTGAAGTCGGCAACGCCGACGCCGTGATCCATCAGGTACGAACCTGCAGGCGACTGCGCCTTGATCGAGCCGGCCGGCGAAATGTGGTCGGTGGTGATCTTGTCGCCGAAGAGACCGAGAATGCGGGCGCCGACGATGTCGGACACGCCCGCGCCGTTCTTGCCCATGCCCTCGAAATAGGGCGGGTTCTGCACATAGGTCGAGTTGTCGTCCCAGGCATAGGTCTGGCTTTCCGGTGCTTCCACCGCCTGCCAGTTTTCGTCGCCCTTGAACACGTCGGCATATTTCGCCGCGTAGAGTTCGCGGGTGACGTATTTCATGATGAACTCCTGGATCTCCTTGGAGGAAGGCCAGATGTCCTTGAGGTAGACCGGGTTTCCGTCCTTGTCCTCACCGATCGGCTCGGTTGTCAGGTCCTTCTGCACCGATCCGGCCAGCGCATAGGCCACCACCAGCGGCGGCGAGGCGAGGTAATTCGCCTGCACGTCAGGCGAGACACGGCCCTCGAAGTTGCGGTTGCCCGAAAGCACGCCTGCGGCGATCAGGCCCTTGTCGTTGATGGTCTTGGAAACCGGGGCCGGCAGCGGACCGGAGTTGCCGATGCAGGTGGTGCAGCCGAAGCCGACCAGATTGAAGCCGAGCTTGTCGAGATCGTCCTGCAGGCCGGATTTCTCCAGATACTCGGCCACCACCTGGCTGCCGGGTGCCAGCGAGGTCTTGACCCATGGCTTGGTCTTCAGGCCCTTGGCGAGCGCGTTGCGGGCCAAAAGGCCGGCGCCGATCAGAACGCTCGGGTTCGAGGTGTTGGTGCAGGAGGTGATTGCGGCGATGGCGACGTCGCCATGGCCCAGATCGTAATCCTCGCCCTCGACCTGGTAACGCTTGTCGAGCTGGCCGGGCTTCTTGTACTCGTTTTCGAGCGCGGTCGCGAAGCCCGAGCCGATGTCTTCGAGCGCGACGCGGCCTTCGGGGCGCTTTGGACCGGCCATCGACGGCACGACGGTGCCCAGGTCGAGATCAAGCGTGTCGGTGAAGGTCGGATCGGCGGAGCCGGCCTCGCGCCACATGCCCTGTGCCTTGGAGTAGGCCTCGACGAGCTTGATGCGTTCCTCGTCACGGCCCGACATGGTCAGGTAGTTGGTGGTTTCGCTGTCGACCGGGAAGAAGCCGCAGGTCGCGCCGTATTCGGGACCCATGTTGCCGATGGTGGCGCGGTCGGCGAGCGACATCGAATCAAGACCCGGGCCGTAGAATTCGACGAACTTGGAGACCACGCCCTTCTTGCGCAGCATCTGCACCACGGTCAGCACCAGGTCGGTTGCCGTGACGCCTTCCTTGAGGCTGCCGGTGAGGCGGAAGCCGATGACTTCCGGCAGCAGCATGGAGATCGGCTGGCCGAGCATGGCGGCCTCGGCCTCGATGCCGCCCACGCCCCAGCCCAGAACGCCCAGGCCGTTGATCATGGTGGTGTGGCTGTCGGTGCCCACGCAGGTGTCCGGAAACGCGGTGACTTCGCCGTCCTCTTCCTTGGTCCAGACGGTCTGGCCGAGATATTCGAGATTGACCTGGTGACAGATGCCGGTGCCGGGCGGCACGACGCGGAAATTCTTGAATGCCTGCTGGCCCCATTTGAGGAACCGGTAGCGCTCGCCATTGCGCTCGTATTCGAGCTCGACATTGCGGCTCAATGCCGTTGCGGTGCCGAATTCATCGACGATGACCGAGTGGTCGATGACCAGGTCCACGGGAACCAGCGGGTTGATCTTCTGGGCGTCACCGCCGAGCGCCACCATGGCGTCGCGCATCGCCGCGAGATCCACGACGGCGGGAACACCGGTGAAGTCCTGCATCAGCACGCGCGCGGGACGATAGGCGATCTCGGCTTCGGTCTTGCCCTTGTTGGTGAGCCAGGACACGACGGCTTCGATGTCATCCTTCTTCACCGTGCGCCCGTCTTCGTTGCGGAGCAGGTTTTCGAGGAGCACCTTCATCGAGAACGGCAGTGCCGCGATTCCGGTCAATCCGTTCTTCTCCGCCTCGGTCAGGCTGTAATAGACATATTCCGTATCACCCACCTTGAGGGTGGAACGGCAATTGAAGCTGTCGAGTGATTTGGCCACAGGCAACCCGCTTTCGTCAGTTCAGCCGAAGGTTCCAGGCGAACTCCTTGCACGCTCGAGCGTGAGAAAGGATGCGGGTACGGTCATTTCCGCTGTCCGCCCGTGACGCTTGGGACGTCATGTTCGGCACAAGATTGAATTCACGCCGACCGCTGGCGTGGTTGCGGGCGTTATAGATAATTTCGTAAGAACGTGCCAGATCAACCATCGGCCCATTTGGATGTTTTTTTGGGCATGCGTCCGGATGCCGTTCCGGTCGACAGTGAAACAGGGGCCAGGCAGCCAATGCAGGCAATCGCCACCACACTTTCCGGCCGGCGCGGCGACAGCCTCTTGTTCGCCGGCATCGGCTTTTCGCTGGCAGGCGGCGAAGCGCTGGTGGTCACGGGTCCCAACGGTGCCGGAAAATCCACTCTTTTGAGGGTGTTGGCCGGCCTCTTGCGGCCGGAAACGGGCCATTTTGCCCTGCTCGACGATCAGGGCGCGGAGCTGCCCGTCTTTGATCATGCGCATTATCTGGGGCACCGCAACGCCATGAAACGCGAATTGCGGGTTTCGGAGAACCTTGCCTTCTGGCAACGGCTGCAGGCTTCGGCAAGCGAACAGGGGCTCGATATCGACGCCGCGATCGACGCGGTCGGCCTGACCGGCGTGGCGCATCTGCCGTTCGGCTACCTCTCCGCGGGTCAGCAGCGGCGAATCGCCCTGGCCAGGCTTCTGGTCTCGCCGCGGCCGTTGTGGCTGCTCGACGAGCCGACGGCAGCGCTCGACCGGCGCTCGGACGAATTGTTTGCCGATCTGGTGCGCGGCCATCTCGCCGGCGGCGGGATCGCGATTGCCGCCACCCATCAGCCGCTGGGGCTGGAAGGGGTCACCTCGCTCGAGCTTTCAGGCGCCAGGGAGCCGCTGTCGGACCTCACCTTCCGGGACGACGGGGTCTGGGCATGATGGCGCTGCTCAGACGCGATCTTGCCATTGCTACCCGCTCCGGCGGGGCGGCGATGCTGGGCGTGCTGTTCTTTCTCGCCGTGGTCGCCGTCATTCCGTTCGGCATCGGGCCGGATCTCAATCTGCTTTCACGGATCGGGCCGGCAATTCTCTGGATCGGGGCGCTGCTGGCCTCGCTTCTGGGGCTCGACAGGCTGTTTCAGGCCGACCGCGAGGACGGTTCGCTCGACATGCTGGTGATGCAGGACTGGCTGGGGCTGACGCTCACGGTTTTCGTCAAGAGCCTCGCGCACTGGCTGGCGACTGGTCTTCCGCTGGTTCTGGCGGCGCCGCTCCTGGGCCTGTTGATGAACATGAGCGCCACGGCCACCGGCGCGGTGATGCTGACGCTGCTCGTGGGAACTCCGGCGATTTCCTTCATCGGCGCGGTGGGCGCTGCGGTCGCCGTGGCGCTGCCGCGGGGCGGACTGCTGGTCTCGATCCTGATCCTGCCGCTGGCAATTCCGATCCTGATCTTCGGCGTCAGCGCTTCCTATGCGGCGGTCACCGATCCCGATCCGTTCTGGCCGCCCTTCATGATCCTGTCTGCGATCGCGCTGTTTTTCGCTGTGATAGGACCGGTGGCGTCGGCGGCGGCGCTGCGGGGCGCATCGGATTGATCGCCGCCTGTCGGCCAAAGGTCCGGAAAGGGTTTGATTTGCCGCATTGAAACCGGACGCTGCAGGCATTAGGAATTGGACATGAGCGACACCACAGTCAACCAGGGCTGGTTTACCAGCCTCGCCAATCCGACGCGTTTTCTGTCCCTGTCGGGGCGAATCCTGCCATTCCTGTCCGCTGCCGCCGTGCTGACGCTCGCGATCGGGCTCTACATGTCGTTTGCGGCGCCGGAGGATTACCAGCAGGGCATCACGGTGCGGATCATGTTCATCCATGTGCCCGCCGCCTGGCTTGCGATGATGTGCTACACGGTGATGGCGATCTCCTCGATCGGAACGCTGGTCTGGCGGCATCCGCTGGCCGACGTGGCGGCCAAGTCCGCGCTGCCGATCGGCGCGGCGTTCACCTTCCTGTCGCTTCTGACTGGTTCGCTCTGGGGCCGGCCGATGTGGGGCACCTGGTGGGTGTGGGATGCGCGGCTGACCTCGGTCTTCGTCCTGTTCCTGATGTATCTTGGCCTGATGGCGCTGCACCGGGCCATGGACGATCCGGCGCGCGCCGCCCGGCCCGCGGCGGTGCTGACGCTGGTGGGGTTCGTCAACATCCCGATCATCAAGTTCTCGGTGGACTGGTGGAATACGCTTCACCAGCCGGCCAGCGTGATCCGGCTCGACGGACCGACCATCCACCCCTCGATGCTCTATCCGCTGCTGGTGATGGCGGTCGCCTACACGCTGATCTTCTTCATGCTGCACCTGATGGCCATGCGCAACGAGATCTGGCGCAGGCGCGTGCAGACCATGCGCCGCCAGGCGGCGCAATCCATCGGCCGCGGCGCGTGAAAGGTCAGCATCCATGAGCCATGAAGCTTTCGTGTTCTGGTCCTATGCCGCGACCGCGGTGACGCTTGGCGGCCTTCTGGCGGCGATCCTGCTGGATGGCCGTGCGCGCAAGCGCGAACTGCGCGAGTTGGAAGCGCAGGGCGTGCGCCGCCGGTCCGAAACCCGCCGGGACGCTGCCTGATGGCCGAGGACGTTTCACAGGCCAGCGAATCCGGTGGCCAGGGCCAGGACCAGAATCAGCAAAAAGCGTCCGGCCGGCGCTGGCTGATCGCCTTCCTGCCGCTGGTCCTGTTCATGGGGCTTGCGGGCGTGTTTCTCTACCAGCTCGGCTCCGGCAAGGATGCCAGCGAAATTCCTTCCGTGCTGATCGGCTCGAAAGCGCCGTCGCTCGATCTGCCTCCGCTGGAAGGCCTCGTCGAAAACGGCGAGCCCGTGCCCGCGCTCACCGACGCGGTGATCGACGGCAAGCTTTCGCTGGTCAATGTCTGGGCGTCCTGGTGCGTGCCCTGCCGCCAGGAACACCCGATCCTTCTTGAACTGGCGCGCGATCCCCGGGTCACGCTGGTGGGGATCAACTACAAGGACAAGACCCCCAATGCCTTGCGGTTTCTGGGCGAACTGGGCAATCCGTTCGCCGCCGTCGGCGTCGATCCTGCCGGGCAGGCGGCCATCGACTGGGGCGTCTACGGCATCCCCGAGACCTATCTGGTGGCACCCGACGGCGAGATCCTGTTCAAGCAGATCGGCCCGTTCACGCCCGAAAGCCTGGAGACCAAGCTGCTGCCGGCGATTGAAAAGGCGCTTGCGCCAGAAGGGTCCTGATCCCGTTCCCGAAGCCCTCCCGCCGAAGCCGACCGGGAAACGATTTTGCGTCGATGCGCCGATCCGGCTCTCGCCTTGTCGTGCCAGCGGCTCTATCTTTGCCGCTATGAACACGCCCAAAACCTTCGATCGCCTGGTTCCCGAGGGCGACACCCATGAACGCGATGTCTGCCGCACCTGCGGTTTCGTTAATTACCAGAACCCGCGCATCGTCGTCGGATCGGTGGTCCGGCATCAGGGCAAGGTGCTGATGTGCCGCCGCGCCATCGAGCCCCGGCGCGGATTCTGGACGGTGCCGGCGGGCTATCTCGAACTCGGTGAAACGCCTGAGGACGGCGCACGGCGCGAGGCGCGCGAGGAGGCGCTGGCGCACCTCAAGCTCGGCGAATTGCTGGCGATCTATTCCGTCACGCATTTGAGCCAGGTGCAGCTGATCTGGCGCGCCGAACTGACCGACCCGGGCGCGGGTGCCGAGCTCTACGGCGTCGGCGAGGAAAGCCTGGAAGTCAGACTGTTCGACTGGGACGACCTCCCCATGGACGAAATCGCCTTTCCAACCGTCCACTGGATGCTCGGCCACGAGCGCGAGGTGATGACAAAGGGGTATCAAGGCCCGTTCGGGAACGAGGGGTGAGGGCTGCGGTGGGGTGTCGATGCCGAGTTATTGATTGTCCGTCAAATGAATGGACGGTTTGGGTGGGAAACAGTTGTTTCCAACTGGGCTACTAGGAGCACGCGCTCTTATAGCGTTCCAGATAGTGCTGACGCAGAGCTTCGAGCCTCTGACGGTATTTAAGAGGCAGTTCCGGCGTTCGCTGTAATACGGCGCGGTCGTTCCGTGCCAGTGTGGCCAGACGACATTCCAACTCGGCTGCGTGTTCGCCGACGGCGAAGGCATGCATAAGGGGAAGTGCCAAGGTGGGCGACAGGTCATTGTTGGCGATGATATCGGCCGCATACGCATCTGCGTCAAACTCGGCCGTGACTCTGGCTTCGACGGATTGGCGCGCCTGGATCTGAACATGATGCGCGATTTCATGAAAAACTATGAAGAACACCGGCAAACCACCGACGAAATCCGCGGTTCGCAAAGCGTTGGGCCGTGAGGCGGCTGTCGCCAAAACCTGACCATAAGGCCTACCTCTATACCCATCTGCGGTGAAATAACTCAATCCGATTACGTCCAGAAGGCTTGTACCCTTCGGCGAAACCTTGGAGCAATCGGCGTAAAGGTCCGCCATGAAGGGGCGGATTACCGTTTCGAGGTAATCGGTGATCCGTTCGGGACGGTCGATCTCGGGCTCACCTAGAAGATAAAACAAAGTGACCTGGCTGACATAGCTCGAAAGCGCGATGAATTCCTCGCCATCCATGCGGATCTCCGCTGGAACGGTGCTAGGTTCGAAGTATGGGATCAAATCGCAGGTATCATTAAAGTTCAGAACAACATCGTCCAAGTCGATAGAGGCGCCCGTAGAACTCGCGATTGCTTGTCGTACCTCTTGTTTAAACACTGACGCCAAATTGGTGCGCACACCTGCGATATAGGCCTCGAACTCCGCAAGACCAAACACTTGCTGGGCCGAGGAGGGCGATGTGAGGAAAATGGCGCACACCGCGCCGACTATTGCAGAACGTCGTAGCATTGCAGAACACTTTCCACGTTCAGAGCGTTGCCCGTAGGGGCCGAAAAGCCAGAGGTTTCGGTGCCGCGTCGCCACTGGCACCAATCGTCCAGTTCTTCGATCTCAAAAAGATTCGAAAGGATCACAACCTGGAGACCCACACGGATGGTTGCATTCTCGTTCAGAATTCCGGAGAGGCGCTGCGCTTCGGCGGCCGACAGGTTTTGCGGCTCTTTGTTTGAGCGAGCGAGAATGGCCGCGAGGATCTGAAGATCGCGGTTTTCTTGGCCGCCTGCACCGGGTCTGAAAAACAGATCATCCACCGATGCAATCCCCGGTGGGCATATTTGATCGAGAACCGGTTTGGTCGCCAGCGTGTGGTCTGGCAGGATTTGGCAGCTGTTTTGCGCGAAAGCTCCTGCCGCGCCGCCGGCTAGGAACAGGACCAGAGCAAGTGTCGCAGCAAAAGCCGCTTCAAGGACATTCTGTACGGACATCTACAAAATGCTCCGAATAATCGGGGTCTCCATCAAAGCCCCCACGCGGATAGGCTATTTCAAATGTATTATAAAGTTGAGTCGCACGACTACAAAACACCGCCAAGCCCAATTCACGATTGCATGTATTAGTAGATATACAGGCGGCCAGGTTCTCCAATTGTTGTCGCAGGGGTTCCAACGTTAGGATCGCCCGACGCGCTTCATCGCGGCTGAGTTCCCGCGTGCGAATATCGTATTGGATGATCAGGGCTTCAGCAAGTTCCGCCTCTCCGAGGCGTTGGGAAAGATCGATCGTATTTCTGATACTTGTCGACCGTTCCGTAATGAGCCAAAGGAGAAACGGCGATAAGAGGGCGAGAACGGCGATCACGGCTAGAATACGATTTACGGCTAGGCTTCGTTTTTCCAGCCGCTCGGTCCGTTCACTCAGGGCGTTGAACTGTTGGCTTTGCTCGTTCGCCTGCTCCAAGTAGGCTGCGAGGAACTCCCGAAGCGGTTTCGGGGAGGAGGTATCCCGATCGGGGCCTTTGCCTTCCGCCGACATTTAGGCGTCTCCAATTGCTTTAGCAGTGGTTGAAAAACGAGCGTTTCACGGCGCTATCAATCGCCATGGTAGAAATCGTATTGCATAATAAGCGTCTCGTCCAGTTCAGCGTCGCCGAGGCGTTGCGGTTTGATACTGTTGTGGCCGTCTTTGGGAGACGCGCGGCCAAGCGGTATCGGGCGACACCATGCTGCCCGGCCCCGCGTAGGAGCAACCAGCACCTCGCGTTGTCAGGGACATTAAAACTACTCCGCTCTGCCAGTGTCCCACCAACCGTAGATCGCTAGTCGGCTCCGCAGCTAAGGTCTGGTCTGACGGGCCGCACCGCAGCGAGGAAGTCCGTGTGGCAAAGACAGCTAATGGGATGTGCCGGCTGCTCCCCTCACCGTTGGGTTATTCTTAACCGGAATCAACCGTGCAACAAGGAGAAGCAGCCATGTGTGCAAAGCAGACAGGAAGCATTGAAGACCTCGCCG